>Ga0075471_10000278_pt1 | contig 29367 bp, 21 predicted proteins | sample DEB19_08_DNA_2_FD_74787 | JGI IMG/M metagenome (GOLD analysis project Ga0075471, IMG submission 74787) | Aqueous microbial communities from the Delaware River and Bay under freshwater to marine salinity gradient to study organic matter... | ecosystem: Environmental > Aquatic > Marine > Coastal ...
GCGGTCTTCGCCTACTACCGGTGGCGCGGGTGGCACGACCGCAAACGTGAAGTGGAGTCGCGGGTGGCATGGTCGCTGGAACTGGCGGACAAGTATCACAAGAATCCCTTTGCTCTGCCCGCTGACGCCTTGCGAGCCAAGGCGGTCCCCGAATGGCTGGCCGCGGAGATGGAGTGTCCGGAACCGTGGTTGAGGTCGTTGCAGCGTGAGCCGCGCTTGTGGCTGCGGGCGAGGCCCGGCAAGGCACGTGAACTGGCGAACAAGCTCGGCGATTGCAAGGTCCACAAGGGGCTGCTGATGCGCGATGCCGTTGAATTTCAGGGCCTGCGTGATTTGTTCTCTGCCGAGCCGTTCAAGGCGGGCGAATTCGAGTTGCAGGACATCGGTTCGCAAGCCGTAAGCGCCCTTTGTTCGCCCGAGCCTGGGGATGTTTGGTGGGATGCCTGCGCGGGCGAGGGCGGCAAGACGCTGCATCTGGCAGACCTGATGCAGGGCAGGGGACAGGTGTTCGCGAGCGACAAGGCGGAGTGGCGTTTGGCCAAGCTGAAACAACGCGCCGCGCGTGCCTTGATTCAGAATTACCAGAGCGCACCTTGGGAGGGCGGCGAGCAGTTGCCATTCCCGGTGAAGTTCGACGGCATCTTGGTGGATGCGCCGTGCAGCGGGGTCGGGACTTGGCAACGCAATCCGCACGCGCGCTGGACCACGACGGCCAACGACGTCCAAGAACTGGCGCAGCTACAACTGCATTTGATGACCAATGCCGCGCGGGCGCTGAAATCCGGCGGACGATTAATCTTTGCCGTATGCACGCTGACACGGGCGGAGACGACGGGTGTGGTCGAGGCGTTCCAACAATCGCACCCGCAATTCGAGCCGGCCGCATTGCCCGTGTTGCGTGAGGAAGCAGCGAAGCTGGGCATCAAGGGGCAGCCCGCGCAGTTCATCTGGCCGCAGGAATTCCAGGGCAACGGGATGTTCGTGGCGCAGTGGCGGCGTGTGGGTTGAGGTCTCTTGAAAAAGCAAACCCCGAACGCATCGCTGCGTCCGGGATCCGTGACAAGACGGAACTCCTGGCAGAACCGACAACTAGTCAGATCGGAAATAGTCGTCGCTCAGGGTTGCCTTGGCATCTTCAAACTGTTTGTTGGGTCCGGCGGAGCGGATGAGCACTTCGTTTTGCGCGAAGTAGATTTTCAGCGGGGTGCCCCATGGGTCGACAATTTCGCCCTTGGCATTCAATTGCGAGTCGCGCACGGCCATGATCATAAGACGCTTTGAGTTGTCGCCTTCACGAATGGACTTGGCGATCTGCGCGTTGCTGCCCGTGGGATACTGGCCGATGATGGATTTATATTTGTGAAACGCCTCAAACAGCTGGTCCACCTCCGCGGACAATGCGCGTTGGTTTTTGTTGGCGTTCCATTCTCGGAGAGCGAAGCAACCCCAGACACCGCCTGCTGCGAGGACACCGATGGCCAGTAATTGGGCACCGCGTTTTATCTTGTGCATGAATTCTTCATTCATGCCCCGTCAGGCTGCATTTTTCTTGCCAACCGGAGCCGGGCCGGTGCTGTCGCGGACCAGCAACTCCGCGGGAATACGCTTGGGCTCCGGGCGTGCGCCTCTGAGCATTTGCATCAACAGATCCATGGCGGCCTGACCGAGGTGGAATTTGGGCTGGCGAATGGTGGTCAGCGGCACGCGGAAGTGTTGGCTAAGCAGGATATTTCCGAAGCCCGTTACGGAGACGTCTTCGGGGACGCGGTAGCCCTGCTGGAGCAGTGTTTCAACTGCACCCACTGCCACCATGTCATTGACGCACTGAACGGCTGTCGGCACTTCGCCCTCGTTGATCATTTGCAAGGCCGCCTTGGCACCGTCCTCAATAGCCCGGCCGGCCTGGAAAACAAGTTTGTCATCCACGTCGAGTCCGGCCTCGCGGAGCGCGCGGCGGTAGCCCTCAAAACGCTCACGTGTCCACGGGGTGACGGGTGGTCCGGCGAGGTAGGCGATGCGTTTATGGCCTTCGGACAGAAGATGCTTGGTCACCGCGTAGGCTCCAGCGCTGTCATCACAGGCAACGTTCAGGAATTGGGAACAAAACGGAGCCGTGTGACCGAGAACGACAGTGGGGGTTCCGTTGTTTTTTAATTCCCGGTAAACCCGGTCTTCCGACGCCAAGCGGTAAACCGGTGAAATGATCAATCCCTCAACTCGCCGTGCCAGCAGGCGTTGGATCGCTTCGCCCTCGCGGTCAACTTTGTTGTGCGTATGGGCGAGGATCAGGTCGTAACCCAGTTCATGTGCGCGTTCCTCGATAGCCAGCACAATGCGGGCGAAGATGGGGTTGGTGAGCGAAGACACAACCAAACCGAGCAGTTTGGTGGAACGGGTGCGCAGGCCCTGCGCAGCTGTGTCGGGCACGTAGCCCATTTGCCTGGCCAGATCGCGGATTCGCGCCTTGGTGGCACCCGATACGTCCGGGGCGTCGCGCAACGCCTTCGACACTGTCATCACGGAAACGCCCGCCTGCAATGCGATGTCTTTTAGCCGAACCATTTTTAATGCTCCTGATTGTCGGTTGTGGACTAGGTGAGGTTGGTTCCCCGCCAATGCAATTTGCGCCGCAGTGCCTTGTAAAATGAACTGCCCGCCAGATGCATCAATCGGACGGTGCGCTGACTCTGGCGGATGAGAATCTTGTCGCCCGCATCCAGTTCGCAGGTCAAATCACCATCTACGCTGAGAACCGTTGCTGGTTTCGGATTTGCTGCCTGTATCTCGACAGTGGAAGTCAGCGGGAGCACGAGTGATCGATTGGAGAGCGTGTGTGGGCAAATCGGAGTCAGCGCGATGACTTTCGCGGTCGGATGCACCACGGCGCCGCCGGCGGCAAGCGAGTATGCCGTTGAACCCGTTGGCGAACTCACAATCAAGCCGTCGCAGCGATAGCGCGTCAGCGGCTCCCCATCCACGGCGACATCGAGGTCGATGAGGCGCGAGGTGCCGCTGCGGCTGATGACCACATCGTTCAGGGCAGCGGCGCGCAGTTTTGTTTTGCCACATTCAACTGTGGCTTGGAGCAGGGCCCGTGGCTCGAACGTGTAGTCGCCCTGCCAGATTTGTGTCAGGGCGTGTTTGAGGTCGCCGGAGGGAACGCCGGTGAGAAATCCCAGCCCGCCAATGTTGATGCCCAGAATGGGAGTCCGTGCCCCAGCGATTTCCCGCGCGACGCGAAGCATGGTGCCATCGCCACCAAAGACCAGCACCAGGTCTGTTTTCCGGGCGAGCGAAACCACGTCCCGTTCGATTGGCATCTTCAGGGAGAAAGAGTTCGCTGTCGAATCTTCGGTAAGGACCATCCGCCCGGTCCTGCGGATGAGCGAAGCCGCCTGCTGCAGGACCTCCACGCAAGCGGACTTCTCAGGGTTGCCCACCAGGCCAACCCGCTCGATGTGCTCAACGTTTTTTTTCAATCAGCGTCAGAAATTCCCTGTTGCCTGCCGGGCCCAGCAACGGGGATTCAGTTAAGCCAACCCAACCCGCGCCGTCAATGGTGCCGACGAAGTCATGCAGCTCGCGGATGACCCGCTCATGCACCGCCGGGTCGGTGATCACGCCCTCACCCTTGTCCACTTCGGCCTTGCCTGCCTCGAATTGGGGCTTGATCAAAGCCACAATGATTCCGCCGGATTTGACCAAGCGAAGCGCGGATTCGAGGAGTTTGGTCAGTGAAATGAATGAGCAATCAATAACCACGAGGTCAGCTGGGTGAAAGGGGGTGGGGAAGCCGGCAGGGGTGAGCGTGCGGGCGTTGGTCCTCTCCATCACGACCACGCGCGAATCTTGACGCAGTTTCCAGGCGAGCTGCCCGTGGCCGACGTCCACGGCATAAACCCTGGCTGCGCCCGATTGGAGCAAGCAGTCCGTGAATCCGCCGGTGGAAGCGCCCAAGTCAACGGCGGTCAGTCCGGTGACATTCAGGGAAAAATGTTGGAGCGCATGCTCCAGTTTAAAGCCGCCCCGGCTGACGAACTTTTCCGGGGCCAGTAATTGAACCTGATCCTGCGAGTTGACGGCGTCGCTGGCTTTGCGGGCAGGGTGGCCGTTAATCCGAACCTGACCCGCCATGATCGCGCGCTGGGCCTTTTCTCGGCTTGCGCAAATTCCCTTTTCCACCAAGGCCTGATCCAGACGCATGTCCGGAGGCTATCAGTCGCGGGTTTCCCCCGCCAGCACGCGTGCTTGCGCTTCGCGATAATTATTAAGGAAGAAATTATTGTCCGCCACGGTCTTTTCGACCAGCTGCTTCAGGAGGAACAGTTCGGAGGGGTTGATGACCGCATGAACACTCTGCTGGAAGGCCTGCATCGGCGTGAAGGTCTGGAACGAATCGCCGAACAGCACGAACGTGCAGTGACGACGCTGCGTCATGGGCATTTTCTGCACGGCCTGGAGCGTCAGGTTTTCCGTGATGTCGTTGGCGGCGAACAATTCCTCAATCACCACCACTTGATAGCGGGCCTGTGAGAAGCGGACCAAAAAGTCGCCATGCGTGGCCGCAGTGTGGACTTTGTAGCCGAGTTCAGACAGCGCGGTGCGGGCTTCTTCCATCCAGTCCGGCGTGGAGAACGCGAGCAGGGCGGGTTTGTCCGACGTGCCAATGAATTCAAATTGGTCTGACATAACCTATTTTAGTTTGATGCCGGCGACGGCAGGTTTGTTTTGGGCAAAGGCGGACGGATCGGTGCCGCCAGATTTCATGCGCAACATTGCACCGTGATCGGTGGCTTCGCCTCGCATCTTCTTGAGCTTGTCAATATTCCGGGTCAGCACACCGCGCTTGGTGGCATACATGAGCGCCACTTCCTCGGTAATCTTACCCTGTTCGTAGGCCTCGTAGCAGGCCTGGTCGAAGGTTTTCCAGCCGAAGTGGTAGTTGGACTCGATGATGTCATAGAAGGTCTTGCCTTCGCTTTCGCCGAGCCGAACAGATTCCTGGATGCGCAGGTTCGAGCCCATGATTTCAAGCAGAGCCTGACGTCCGCCGCCGATCTTGGGTGCGAGACGCTGGCTGACCACCCAGCGAAGGGTGTCGGCGAGGCGTTCGCGAATCTGCTCCTGCTCCTCGGGTTCAAACATGCCAAGAATACGGTTAATGGTCTGACCGGCATCCGTGGTGTGCAGGGTGCTCACGACCAAGTGACCGGTTTCGGCTGCGCTCAATGCGATCTTGATCGTTTCGCGATCGCGAATTTCGCCGACGAGGATGACCTTGGGAGCCTGGCGCAAAGCGGCGCGAAGGCCGTTGGCGTAGGTGTCGAAGTCCGTGCCGAGTTCGCGCTGGTTGAACGTGGCGGCCTTGTGGGGGTGCACGAATTCAACCGGGTCTTCCAGCGTGACGACATGGACGGCGCGCGAAGCGTTGATTTCGGCCAGCACCGCCGCGAGGGTGGTGGATTTACCGGAGCCAGTGGCGCCAGTGACCAGAATCAAGCCGGTCTTCTCCTTCGGCATCTGCTTCAGAATCGGCGGATGGTTCAAGTCATCGAGCGTCGGGATCTTGGTGTTCAACTTCCGCAACACGATGGAGAGATCGCCGCGACGGGAGAACACGTTGATGCGGAAGCGCGCCTTATCGGAAAGGGTGTAGGCCGCGTCGCATGAGCCGTGACGGATCAAATCGAACAGGTGCCAGGGATTGTCACCCACGAGGTTCAGCGCGATCATCTCGGTTTGGAAAGGAGTCAGTATTTCGATGGGTGGATCAACCACCACCGGTCTGAGTTCGCCGTAGGCTTCCACCTGCAAGGGCTTGTCCACCGTGAACAGGAGGTCGGACACCTCCGGCTGGGACTCCAGCATGGTCGTCAGGATGTAATCAAGTTCTGGGCGTCGCATAGTTCGCCTTTGTTTGGTCAACCTTCATCTTCTTCCGGTGGGTGGGTCAGGAACGGGCGGAATTTTTTCTTATCGAGGCACTTTTCGTAGGCTTCCTCGGGCGAAATGCGCTTCATGCGAAGATGCTCCATGATGGAGTCGTCGAGCGGCATGTTGCCGTATTTCTTGCCGACCTGGATCATGCCGGGAATCTGGTGGGTTTTGCCTTCGCGCACAAGGTTGGCTACCGCGGTATTGAACACGAGAATTTCCAATGCCGCCACACGGCCCTTCTTGTCGACGCGCCGGAACAGGTTCTGGGCGATGACCCCCTTCAACGCTTCGGAGAGGGTGGTGCGCACCTTGTTCTGCTGTTCGGCCGGGAAAACGTCAATGATACGATCAACCGTCTTGGCCGCGCTGGGCGTGTGCAACGTGCCGAACACCAAGTGACCGGTGCTGGCTGCCACGAGCGCGAGTTCGATAGTTTCCAAATCGCGCATTTCACCGACGAGAATGATGTCCGGGTCCTCGCGCAGGGCCCCACGCAGGGCGGAAGCGAACGACTTGGTGTGAATGCCTACTTCGCGATGGTTCACAAGACAGTTTTTGCTCTCGTGCACGAACTCGATCGGATCTTCCACCGTGATCATGTGGTCCTTACGGTTCTTGTTTGCGTAATCCATCATCGCTGCGAGCGTGGTGGATTTGCCGGAACCCGTGGGACCGGTGACGACAACGAGGCCACGATGCAGCATCGCAAACTTCTTGAGCACGGCGGGCATCGGCGCATCCAACTTCTCGAAATCCTCAAAGGACAGGACTTTGCTCGGTATCTGGCGGAACACGGCCGCGACACCGTTCTTCTGGTTGAAGAAGTTCACGCGGAAGCGGGAGAGACCGGGGATTTCGTAGCCGAAGTCCACGTCGCCCGTTTCTTCGAAGATTTTAATCTTATACTCGGGCGCAATCTCGTAGAGCATGGCCTTGAGATTGTCACTTTCGAGCGGGGGGTAGTCCACGCGTTGCAATTGGCCATCGATGCGCAGGATCGGCGGGTTGCCCGCCGACATGTGCAAGTCCGAAGCCTTTTGCTCGAACATCAAATTGAAGAATGCGTCAATTTTTGCCATAGGTATCCTTCCAACGTTGTGGAAGTAGTAGCTAAATCCTTACCACTCTTCAAGTCATGCACCAATTGGTGAATTTCATCCACCGGGAAATAGCGGAATGCGGGCCAATCGCCTTTGCCCGCTTCATGGAGTTGGCTTTGTATTGTCCCGAACTTGGATTCTATGAAAAGGAAGGGGACAAAGTGGGGCGCGGCGGCGACTTCTTCACCAGTGTCAGTGTCGGGCCGATCTTCGGCGAATTGCTTGCTTTCCAGTTTGGCCGGTGGTTTGAGCAGTCGGAATGCACTTCCCTGCAACTAGTTGAAGCCGGGGCCCACGACGGAAAACTGGCGGCGGATATCCTCGGCTGGCTGCGAATAAGGTGCCCCAAGGTGTTTCAACTCACGACCTATCGCCTGTTGGAGCCGTCAGCCCGCCGGCGGCAATGGCAGCGACAACGTCTGGCAGAATTCGAGTCGAAGGTGATGTGGGTGGGCTCGCTCGGGGCTGATTCGTCCTTTTCTCAGCCAACCGACAGTTTCGCTGTCATCTTTTCCAACGAATTACTGGATGCCATGCCGGTGCATCGCTGTGGGTGGGATGCAAAAGCGGGTGCTTGGTTTGAGTGGGGCGTCGACAGCGATGGGGAGAAGTTTGTGTGGGCGCGGCTGACTGCGCCTCCTCCGACCTCCATCCTGGGTCTTCCATCCTCGCCCGATCTCCTCTCGGTGCTGCCCGACGGCTACACAATCGAAGTCAGCCCCACCGCTGAAAAATGGTGGGATGGGGCGGCTCGCTGGTTGCGCAAAGGGAAACTGGTGACCTTCGACTACGGCTTCGATGCTGCGGGAGAATTCCAGCCAGAGCGACTCAAGGGAACCTTGCGTGCTTACCAGGATCACCGTGCCAATGAAGACGTGCTAGGCAAGCCTGGCGAGCAGGACATCACCGCGCACGTGAACTTCGCGCGGATCGAAAAGACCGGAATCGCGGCGGGGCTGGACACCGAAGCCTTCGACTCGCAGGCCCGGTTTCTCACCCGAATTGCCGCCGAAGCCTGGAAGCCGGACAGCAATTTTGGCGACTGGAACCCCAAACGCACCCGCCAGTTCCATACGCTCACGCATCCCGAACATCTGGGGAATCGGTTCCGGGCCCTAGTCCAGTCGCGCGCTTGAAGCTCAGCCTACGGCAATCCGCGACACGGCAACTGGCATTGGCTTCATGGAGTTTTTCCCGAGGTGGCCCCGCGCAAAGGTCGCGAAGTCCCCCCAAGAGACTTCGTGAGATTTGCTCCAGACCATGTTTCCGCATTCCCCCGTGAGCGCGCTGGCGGTCGGGCGCGCTGTCTTAAGCGCGCACGTAGTGACGCGCCCGGTCATGAAGTCATCGGGAAATGAACCGGTCAGTGGTGCTGCGGTTGCAGGGCGTTTCATCCACGGCGCGCGATCTTTCACTGCCTGCTTTCCTTGCGTCCGTGGCGCCCTTTGCGTGAGGCGATATTGAAATCAACTGCGCTTCGCGACGTCGCGCGGGGCGCTTTCCACGATTTTTGGCTCCTCCAATGTCTTCATTCCCTTGGCGCCCAACTCGGTGAACTTGCGCGCCCCGGGTAGAAGTGTTTGTTCAAAGGAGCCAACCGCCTTGTTGAAAGCCTTGTTCGCGCTCTCCAGACCGCGTCCCACATCATCCAGATTGTTCGCGAACGTGGTGATTCGGTCGTAAAGCGTGCGCCCCAATTCAGCGATCACCTGCGCATTCTTGGAAACGTCTTCTTGCCGCCAGCCGTAAGCTGCGGCTTTGAGGAGCGCGATCAGCGTGGCGGGCGTGGCGAGCAGAACCTTCTTGCCGATGGCCCGATCAATCAACGTGGCGTCTGCCTGCAACGCGCCGGCGAGAAATTGATCGCCCGGCAGGAACAGCACGACAAACTCGGGCGAGGGCTGGAATTGTTCCCAGTATGACTTCGCGCCCAGCGCGTCGATGTGTCCGCGCACCTTGGCGGCATGCTCTGCCAGCTTCGCCCCGCGCACCGTGTCATCGGCGGTGTTGGCCGCTTCACGATAAGCATCGTTCGGAGCCTTCGCGTCCACGACGATTTGCTGTCCGCCGGGAAGTCGAACCACCAAGTCGGCACGCAACGAGCCGCTGGATTCCTGCTCGGCAAAATCGCAATAGGACGACATGCCGGACATCTCGACGACGCGGCGAAGCTGGAGTTCCCCCCAAGTTCCGGCGGTCGTGGTCGAGCGCAGGGCAGTGGATAATTTGGAAGCCTCGTTTTGCAGCATGATCTGGGCGGTGCCCAGGGATTCCAGCTGTTTGGAAAGCTGGCCGTAAGCACTCGCGCGGGACTTCTCGATTTCTCCGATGGTGGAGTCCACGCGCTGCAAGGATTCGCGGAGCGGCTTTACGAGGGCGTCAATGGCCTGCTCGCGCTTTGCCAGTTCGCCCGCCGACTGTTGATGCAGTTTGCCGAAGGTTTCGCCGGCCAGCCGGAGAAATTCATTCGCATTCTGGCTCAAGGCCTCTGCGGAGAGCGCAGTGAAGGACTCCTTAAGCTTGGCCTGGGCCTCCTCAAGGACCGCCCGCCTGGCCTCCAATTCTGTGGTGCGCTGCCGCAGCGTCTGCAATTCAGCCTCGGCGCGCGCAAGGGCTTCAGTGGCGTGTCTGGCCCGTTCCGCCACGGCCGCCGCCTTAGCTTGGGAAATGAACCAACCCAGTCCGCCCGCAATCAGTGCCGTGATCAGGGCGATGAAAACTTCAGTCATGCGCCCAGCATGTTGAACCGTGCCGGAAGCTGCGAGAGCAAAATCAAGCCTGGCCGGGTAATGCTGGCAGGTGAAAAACATTGAAACCCCGCCGCTGATTCGGGAAAGTCACCCAAGCGGTCCGCTCCTATTGATCATGGCAATCTGGGTCATACGAAGTTTGTTTCTGATTCTCTGCACCGTGGCGGGTTTCGCCATCAGCCAGGTGCGGCCGGAATACGCCCAGCATCCTCTTCTGGGGATGCTCATCGGCTTCGGCTTTGGCGGCGTGATGATTGCCATCGATGAGATGCTCAAGGGCTTCTCGTTGCGGGCCTTCTCCGCCACCACCTTCGGTCTGTTTCTGGGGTCTGTCGTCGCGCTGCTGGTTGACCAGTCCGGTCTGTTCATCGATGACCCGGATGACCCGGTCCGGCGCATGATCCGCATCGGTCTGTTTCTGGCCTTTGGCTACATCGGTATGATTTTGGCCATGCGCAGCAACAAGGAGGATTTCTCGCTTATAATCCCCTATGTGCGCTTCACCCGTCAGGCCAAGGCGGACAATCTGATCCTGCTCGACACCAGTGCGATTATCGACGGTCGGGTGGCTGGCCTGATCGAATCGAGTTTCTTGGAGGGCATGATCGTGGTGCCGCGGTTCGTGCTGCGGGAGCTGCAGCAGATCGCCGACTCCACCGATCCCATCAAGCGCGCCCGCGGACGGCGTGGGCTGGAAGTGTTGAACCGCATCCAGCGTAACGTGCGCAACGAGGTGAAGATTCACGACGCGGAGTTTCCTGACGAGACCGGTGTGGACGCCAAGCTCCTGCGCCTCGCCCGCAATCTCGCCGCACGCATCTACACCACCGACTTCAACCTGGCCAAGATCGCGGAGCTGCAATCCATCAGCTGCGTCAACTTGAGCGAAGTCGCCCGATGCTTGCGGGTCATCCTCTTGCCGGGTGAAGTACTGAGCCTGAAGATTGTTCGCGAAGGCAAAGAAAAGAATCAGGGCATCGGCTACCTTGCTGACGGAACGATGGTGGTGGTGAATCATGCTGGGGCACAAGTTGGCCAGCAGGTCGAAGCGCAGGTTCAGAGCACACACCAGACGGGAGCAGGCATCATTGTCTTCGCTGAGGTCCGTGCGACCCCGGCCCACTCCGATGCCGCGCAAAAATCTGCCAACGCCGCATGAACCTCGTGACCGTCCACACCGCGTTCAATTCCGCCGACGCGCAACTCATCAATTCCCGCCTTCAAGCGGCCGGCTTTCACTCGGTGGTCACCGGTGAGCTGGCCGCGTTGAGCATGGAAGGCTACTCGCTGGCGGCAGGCGGCATCCGCGTGCAGGTTCCCGAACCTGAAGTCGAGGATGCACAAGTGCTGTTGGCTGATTTCGCCGGAGAAGGTGGGCGATCGGCGGGTAACTCCGATTCCTAAGCCATGCCTGCGCTCACTCCGCGACTCGCCGCGCAGCTGCGCAAACTGATACCCGCCAGTGAAGTGTCCTTGGCCGCCGACGCATTGAGGTCGCACTCCGGTGACAAATGGTTTGCGGTTGCCATGCCGGAGGCCGTCGTCATTCCGCGCTCCGCCAAATCCATCTCCAAAGTATTGTCCTTTGCCAACCGGCACCGCATTCCGGTGACAGCACGCGGGGCGGGGCACGGCTACGTGGGGGGCTGTGTGCCTGTGCGTGGCGGCATCGTGATCTCCACCGCGCGCATGAACCGCGTGAAGGAGATCAACAGCAAGGATTTTGTGGCCGTGGTGGAGCCGGCTGTGGTGACGGCCGAATTTCAGGCGGCGGTGGAAAAGCTTGGGTTGTTCTACCCCCCGGACCCGGCGAGCCGCGCGGACAATTCAATCGGCGGCAACATCGCCACCAATGCGGGCGGACCACGCTGCCTCAAGTATGGCGTGACACGTGACTACGTGCTCGGTTTGGAAGTCGTGCTGGCGAATGGTGCCATCACCCGGCTCGGGAGCCGAACCCACAAGAACAAGACCGGCTTCGATCTGCACCGGTTGTTCGTTGGTTCCGAAGGCATGCTGGGCATCGTCACCGAGGCCACACTCAAGCTGTTGCCGTTGCCACCGTTTCGCGCCAATCTGGCGGTTGGGTTTTCCTCCACTCGCGATGCCTTGGCTGCGCTGGCAGGAATATTTGCAGCGGGCTTTCTGCCCTGCGCCCTGGAAGTGGCCGATGAGTTCACGCTTCGGGCGGCCTATCGGCGCACCAAGAGTGAAAAGTTGCGCGGTTGCAAGGCTCACCTCATCGTCGAATTGGACGGCCACGAAACCTCGGTGCGCGGCGAAATAAAGGCGCTGGAGCGCGTCGTGCGGCGGAATCATCCCTTGTCGCTGCAGCGCGGGCTGGGGGCTGAGGCTTGTGAGGCGGTCTGGAAGGTGCGCCGTGAATTTTCCTACGCACTACGGGATACCGGACTGACCAAACTGAACGAGGACATCGTTGTTCCGCGCGGCAAGCTCCAGGATTTGTTCCGCTTTGCCGCGCGGCTTCAGAGGCGGCACGGGCTGCAACTCGCCTGCTTCGGTCACGCCGGCGACGGCAACATTCACACGAATGTGATGGTGGATTTCAAACAGCCCGGCGCGAAGCAGCGTTCGGAAGATTGCCTCGACGAATTGTTCCGGCAGGTGATTGCGTGGGGTGGCAGCATCACGGGGGAACACGGGATTGGGCTTGCCAAGAAACGTTGGTGGCCGCAGGCCGTTTCGCCTGAATCCCTCGCCTTGCATCGCACCGTCAAACGCGCGCTGGACCCGAAGGGGATTCTTAATCCCGGGAAGTTTATCTGATTGCCACGACACTGCCGCGAGGGAAAGCGGCACCGAGGTCCAACTGCTACTTACCACACTGCGCCCGCTGTCGCAGGGCGTGATCCGCGAGCACCAAAGCCGTCATCGCTTCCACCATCACCACGGCGCGTGGCAAGACACACGGGTCGTGACGGCCACGGCCCTTGAGCGTGGTGTTTTGCAACTGCGTATCCACGGTATCCTGTTCATGCATCACGGTGGCCACGGGCTTGAACGCTGTGCGGAAATAGATCGTTTCGCCATTGGATATGCCACCTTGGACGCCGCCGGAGCGGTTGCTGGTGGTGTGAACCTCGCCGCCGACGTTGCGAATGGGATCATTGTGCTCCAACCCTGTCAACGCGGTGCCCGCGAAGCCGGAGCCGACTTCAAAACCTTTCGTGGCCGGGAGGCTCATCATGGCCTTGGCCAGGTCGGCCTCCAGCCGGTCGAACACGGGTTCGCCCCAGCCCGCGGGAACTTTGCGGGCGACACACTGGATGACGCCGCCCACGGTGTTGCCGTCGTTCCTTGCTTGCTCGATCAGCGCGATCATCTTTTCTGCCATTGCCGGGTCCGGGCAGCGCACGATATTGGACTCCACCTGCGCGAAGGTGACTTTCTCTTCGTCAACAGTGGCAACGATGTCTTTGACGGATTGCACCCACGCGAGGATCTCCACGCCGAACTGTTCCTTGAGAATCTTCCTGGCTATGGCTCCCGCTGCCACACGCCCAATCGTCTCGCGTGCGCTGGTGCGACCGCCGCCGGGCCACGCGCGGATGCCGAACTTGGCTTGATAGGTGTAGTCCGCATGCGACGGACGGAATTTGGTGGCCATCTCATTGTAGGCTTCGGAGCGCTGGTCTTCATTGCGCACCATGAGGCTGATGGGTGTGCCAAGCGTTTTGCCCTCGAACGTGCCGGAAAGGATTTTGACTTCGTCCGTCTCCTTGCGGGGCGTGACGATCTTGGATTGGCCGGGCCGACGGCGGTCCAAGTCGGGCTGAAGGTCAGCCTCGGTCAGGGTGAGTTGGGGTGGGCAGCCGTCCACCACAACGCCTACGCCGCCCCCGTGCGATTCGCCCCACGTGGTGATTCGGAAGAGCTGGCCAAAAGTGTTTCCCATGCCGTCAGAGTGCGGAAAAAGGGCGGGGCGGTCAATCGTGTGCCTCGCCCCAACTCGTTCAATCGCATCCCAGGCGGAACAGTCGTGGTGGGGAGTTGGCGGGCAACGTATCGGGGGAACTGGCTCCAAGTTCCAACCCCGTGCCGGCCAGCGTTTCCGCACCTTGGAGGCGTGTGATTCGGCCGCCTGGCGACCGGTGAAAAATATGCGATATGGATCTTGCTGGCGTCGTGCCAGCGGAGGCGCCAGGAGGCGGTGCCGCGCACTTTGCAGCAGGAAATGGAGACGCGGGTGGTCTTGTGTTGCCACGAAACAAAGTTTGAATCAACGGCGAACCGGGTGAATCGTCGCATACCGGAGTTGCTAGAAACTGAGGAAGTGGCTGATTCTATTGGTCGAGCGAGGAAAAGCCGTGAGAAGAAAGATTGGCGACCCTACCGGGACTCGAACCCGGGCTACCTCCGTGAAAGGGAGGTGTCCTAACCGCTAGACCATAGGGTCGCAAAGGGCCGTCATCTTAGGAATGAGGCGCAACTTGTCACGCAAAAACCGGGTCTTTTTTCAGCCGATGGCGAACAATTCGCGCAGGCTTAACTGGAACTCCGGCAAGAGGCTGTCGGCCAGCACATCATCGCAGGCCAGAATCGTTTTCAGGATCAACCCGTATTGCGAAGAGTGGTAAACCTCCACGTTGTCGTAGCGCGGGTCCACCATCCAGAGGCGTGGCACGCGGACATCCTCATAGACCTGCTTTTTCAGCACGGTGTCACACTTGTGGTCGTCGGAGCTGACGACCTCCACCGCCAGCCACAGTTTCTGGTTGGCGGTGGTGAGCAGTGCGAGGTCAGGGCGCACGGCATGGTGGGCGTTGAGTTGGATCTTGGTGCGCGGAGCGAGCAGCTGGGAGCTGGCAAAGTTGGCAATGCTGGCCCGGATGGTGTCATGCAGACGATTGCAGATGCGCTCGTGACGTTCACCGGGCCCGAGGCGCAGGTGCCATTCGCCGTTCAACAACTCTTCGTAGGGTTCGGTCATCTCAGCTTCAAAACGCTACGCAGGAAGCGGCCGGTGTGCGAGCGTTTGTTGCGCGCCACGGTCGGGGGCGTTCCTTCGCAGACAATCTGCCCGCCGCCTTCGCCGCCTTCCGGTCCAAGGTCAATCACCCAATCCGCCTCGGCCACCAGATCCAGATTGTGTTCGATGACGATGACCGTATGACCTGCGTCCACCAGCCGTTGAATCACTTCGACCAGTCGCCGCACGTCGGCCATGTGCAGGCCGATGGTGGGCTCTTCGAGGATGAACAGATTGCGAGTTCCCGGTTTCGAGTTGCGAGTGGGGCGGTCGGCGGGACTTTGGCGCAGTCCGGTAAGCAGGTGACTCACGAGCTTCACACGCTGCGCTTCGCCGCCGCTGAGAGTCGGGCTGGTCTGGCCAAGCTTTACGTAGTCCAGGCCCGTGTCGTGCAAGGCTTGCAGGGCGCGTTGAATTTTTTTATGCGCGGCAAAGAATGTCAGCGCTTCCTCGACGCTCAGCTCCAGCACCTGGGCGATGTTTTTGCCGGCGTATTCGATGTCGAGGGTCTCGCGGTTGAAGCGAGCGCCCCGGCACGTTTCGCAGCGCACGAAGGCGGGCGGCAGGAAGTTCATTTCCAGCTTGGTGACGCCCGCACCCTCGCACTCAGGACAACGGCCCTGCGCGCTGTTGAACGAGAAACGGCTGGCGGAATAACCCCGGATTCGTGCCTCAGGTGTCAGGGCGAACAATTGACGGATATCATCGAAGAAGCCCACGTAGGTGGAGGGGATCGAACGCGGTGTGCGGCCTATGGGCGACTGGTCCACCTCGTAAACGGCGGCAATGCTTTCGTGGCCCGTGATGTGTGTGGCGTTCCGGGTTTTAGGTTTTGAGCTTCGGGTCTTGAGCGCTGCGGTCAGGGTGGGCAACAAGCACTCGCGGATGAGGGTGCTCTTGCCCGAGCCGCTGACACCCGTGACGGCAACGAACCGCCCCAATGGGAAGCGGACTGTGAGGTCGCGCAGGTTGTTCTTCGCCGCGTTATGTAGAACAAAAGCGGATTCCTTGCCAACCAGCCGCCGTTCGCCTCGTGAGGGGTAGATTTTCTCCTCCTGTGCCCGCAGGCTTTGACCGGTGACCGAGTCCTTGTGCCGCATCAACTCTTTGAGCGTGCCGCTGGCCACGACCTGCCCGCCGTGAACGCCGGCACCCGGGCCGAGATCAATCACATGATCCGCACGGCGCATGGTGTCCTCGTCGTGTTCGACGACGATCACGGAGTTGCCGCGGGCGCGGAGCCGTTCCAGCGTGTTCAGCAACCGCTCGTTGTCCCGCGCATGCAGGCCGATGGTGGGTTCGTCCAGAACGTAAAGCACGCCGCTCAGGTTGGAACCCAATTGGGCGGCCAGCCGGATGCGCTGTCCTTCGCCACCCGAAAGCGTCGGCACACCGCGGCCCAGCTGAAGATAGCCCAGCCCGACTTCATTGAGGAATCGCAGGCGCTCGCGGATTTCCGGGAGAATATCCTGGGCGATGGCGGCAGATCGGGCATCAAACTTGAGCTTCGCAAACAAACGCGCAGCGGTGGCGACGTCGAGGTCAGAGAACGATTCAATGCTGGTCCCGTTTGGAGTCCCGGCTTTAGGCGGGTTGGCCACGTGATGGGAACCGCCTAAAGGCGGTACTCCGAACAATCGCACGGCTCGTGCCACGGGATTAAGCCGGGCGCCATTGCACTCCGGGCAGACCTCGCGTTCCTGTGCCCAGCTCCACCAGCTTTCCTCGACGGAATCGGCGTTGGCGCCGCGCTCAACGTCGGGGATGTAAAACAACTCCCCAAAGCCGCGGCAACGCGGGCACCAGCCGGCGGGGGAGTTGTAGCTGAAATTCCTTGGATCAAGCTCTTCAAACGAGCGGTTGCACGACGGACAGACCCGTTCGGTGCTATGAACTGTCACTCGGCCATGCGCATCGAGCGCAAGCAACGTGCCGTTGCCCAACTTCAATGTCTCATCAATCAGTTGAGAGCCAGTTTTCACCGCGGAGACGCGGAGGCGTGGAGACGTGGAGCGATCCTTCCTTCGCGCCTCTGCGTCCCTGCGGTTCAAAACCCCAGTGACAACTTCGACGTCGTGCTCCTTGAAACGATCCAATCGCAGTCGCTCACTCGCTGGGCGCAATTTGCCATCCGCACGGATTTCAGCGTAGCCGTGTTTCAACGCCCACTCAGCGACATCGGTGTGAAAGCCCTTCCGGCGTTTGACCATGGGCGCGAGCAGGCGCAGTCCGCCGCGCTGCTTGAGTTCGCGGTGAAGTCGGGCGGCGACCTCATCGCGCGTCTGCGGGGTGACAGGCACGTGGCAATCCGGGCAACACTGCGTGCCGAGACGTGCGAAGAGCAGGCGGACGAAATGATAAATCTCCGTCACGGTCGCGACGGTGCTCTTGCCGCCGCCGCGCGTGGTGCGTTGCTCGATGCTGACGGTTGGCGGCAGGCCCTCGATCAAATCCACGTCGGGCCGCGCCATCTGCTCCACGAACTGGCGGGAGTAGGCGTTCATGGAGTCGAGGAAGCGCCGCTGGCCTTCGGCGAAGATGAGGTCGAACGCGAGCGTGCTCTTGCCCGAGCCACTGACGCCGGTGACAACCACGAATTTCCCGCGCGGAATCGCGAGCGAGAGGTTCTTCAAATTGTGCTCGCGCGCGCCGTGAATCTGGATGGAGTTCCGAGGTGATTTCATGGCAGCACCTCCCGCAGGAAGTTGCCCGTGTAGCTGGCTTTACACTTCGCGATGTCCTCCGGGGTGCCAACGGCCACAACTTGTCCACCGTCCGCGCCCGCCTCGGGGCCGAGGTCGATGACCCAGTCAGCGCTTTTGATGACATCAAGATTGTGCTCGATGACGAGCACGGTGTGACCGGCGTTCACCAATCGTTGGAAGACTTGCAGCAGCACGCGCACGTCCTCGAAGTGCAGGCCGGTGGTGGGTTCGTCGAAAATGAACAGGGTCTGGCCTTTGGCGTCTGGGGGCCGGGATACCGCGGTTTCGGCCTCTGCAAGATGCGCCGCCAGCTTGAGCCGCTGGCTTTCGCCGCCGCTGAGGGTGTTGATGGGCTGGCCGAGCGCGAGATAACCCAAGCCGACATCTTGCAGAAGCTTCAAAGCCGCCAATGCGCGCTGCGCAGGCTTTGATTCGGCGAACTGGCCGAAGAACTCGACGGCCTCGTCCACGCTGGCATCGAGGGCGTCGGCGATGGACCAGTTTAACGCGGAACGCGGAGTGCGAAACGCGGAACGGATTTTGACTTCCAGAATGTGCGGGCGATAGCGGCAGCCGTTGCAATCGGGGCAGCGAATGAACACGTCGCTGAGAAACTGCATCTCGATCTTCTCGAACCCCGCGCCGCGACAGCGTTCGCACTGGCCAACAGCGGAGTTGAAGCTGAAGGCGCTGGCGTTGTATCCGCGTTGCTTGGCGGTCTCCGATTGGGCGAACACTTCGCGGATATGCTCGAAAGCGCCGGTGTAAACTGCCGGGTTCGAGCGGGGTGTTTTACCCAGCGAGGATTGGTCCACCATCAGCACGCGGGAGAGGTGCGTGTGGCCCGCCAATAACGCGGGGTGCGGAGCGTGGGGTGCGGAATCGTCTTCCGGGGGCGTGGAGTTTTCGTCGGCACCAATCCGGTCCGAGGCTTTGGCGGTTTCACCTGACTCGCCCAGCCTTGCCTGCAGCGCGGGGAACAAGATATCGCGGATGAGGGTGGTTTTGCCGGAGCCGCTGACACCGGTTATGGCCACGAAGCGACCCAGTGGAATTTCCACGGCGACGTCCTTCAAGTTGTGACGCGTGGCGTGGGAGAGGCGGAGGAATGGGGCAGTGGAGTCTTGGAGTGACGGAGTATTGGATTGCGCGTCCGTGGGAGAGTCATCACTCCGGCACTCCGCGGCTCCAACACTCCGACGTTTCGGCACTTCGATTTGCTTTCGTCCGCTAAGGTATTGACCGGTGAGACTGGTTTTGCTCTTGAGAATGTTCCTGTAAGGACCTTGGAAGACGAGTTCGCCACCGGTTGCGCCGTGGCCGGGGCCAAGATCGAGAATCACGTCGGCGGCACGCATGACGCTGGCTTCATGTTCGACCACGACGACGGTGTTGCCTTGGTCGCGTAGCTGTTCGAGCAATTTGACGAGCCGGTCCGTGTCGCGCGGGTGAAGGCCGACGCTGGGTTCGTCGAGCACGTAGAGCGTGTTGACGAGCTTGGTGCCGAGACAGGTGGTGAGGTTCACGCGTTCCGTCTCGCCTCCAGACAAAGTGCGGGTGGGGCGATCAAGCGTGAGATAACCGAGCCCGACGTCGGCAAGGAACTGCAGGCGGGAGCGAACTTGGTCGACAGCGAGAGTGATCGGGTCTCGGGTCTTGGCTCCAGGTTTTTGGGGGGGTGAGCTTAGAACAGCCAAGGCCTCGGTGACGCTGAGCGCGTAGAAATTGGCCAGATTCACCGAAGATGGAGGAGGGGGGATGGAGCATGGAGCCTTTGTCTGATCGCCATCCTCAATTTTCAAACCTACATCCTCGCGCAGGGCCCGGTAGAGCAGCGCATCGGGATTCAGGCGCGCGCCGTGGCAGGCTTCGCACGTGGTGTACCGCCGGTAGCGCGAGAGCAAGACGCGGACGTGCATCTTGTAGGACTTTGTCTCCAGCCAGCGGAAGTAGCCCTTCACGCCATACCAGGCGCGGGGCCATTCGTGATCTTTGTCGGTGCCGTAATCGGGGTCGCCGTTGAGCACCCAGTTTTGATGGGCGGCGGAAAGCTGGTTGAACGGCACGTCCATGGGGACTGTGCGATGCTTGCAGAACTTCGCCATGTCAGCCTGGCACTCGGCGCTGAAACCGCTGCGCCACGGACGCACGGCGCCGCCCGCCAATGTGAGCGAGCGATCGGGGATGGCGAGGTCGTAATCAATGGAAATGGTTCGACCGAAGCCTTTGCAGGCAGGGCACGCGCCTAGCGGATGGTTGAAGCTGAAGAGCGCAGCGGAAGGTTCGCAGTAGTCGAGGTTGCAGGTGCTGCAGTGCAAACCCGAGCTAAACAAACGCGGAGCGGGGAGCGTGGAATGCGGAACGGAGGCGTCCAGCTCGTGAATCGCCAGCTTGCCTTTGCCGAAGTGGTAGGCTTGTTCGCAGGCTTCAACGAATCGGGCGCGATTGGCGGGCGCAAGCTTCACGCGGTCCTGCACCACGGTGAGCGCGGAACGTGGAGTGCGGAGTGCGGAATGGGAGGCTGCCGAGTCCATGCGGATGATTTCGCCGCAGAACAACAAGCGTTGGAAACCTTGCTTGGAGACCAACGCGAGGGATTCGCCCAGCGAGAGCTTCTCCGAGAGTGGCACGTCGAACGTGATGATCAGTTCCGCGCTCCGAATATCGCGCTCCGCGTTTAGTTTCTCCCAAATGTATTGCGGCGGTTCCTTGCGCACGGGCTGGCCGCATTGCTTGCAGTGCAGTTGCGCGAGCTTGGGCCAGAGCAGCTTCATGTAGTCGCAGATCTCGGTCATCGTGCCGACCGTGGAGCGCGTGGTGCGGACGGCGTTGCGCTGCTCGATGGCGATGGCGGGCGGGATGCCGCAGATGCGGTCCACGCGCGGCTTGTCCATGCGGTCGAAGAACTGGCGGGCATAAGGCGAAAAGGTTTCGATGTATCGTCGCTGGCCTTCCGCGTAGAGCGTATCAAATGCCAGCGAGCTTTTGCCTGAGCCGCTCAACCCGGTCACGACGATGAGCCGGTTCGTCGGCAGATCGAGGTCGAAACCTTTCAGGTTGTTGTGGCGGACGCCCCGGAGTTGGATGCGTTCGCCGTTGGGTTTGCGCGACATGGGACGCGAATGTAGCGGCGGAACGCGGAGAGTCAAACTGGCGTCCAGTCTGATGCTTGATTGCTTGGGATTGTCATCAGGCTGCCACAATGGTTAGTTAGCCGCAAATGACACCAGCCCAACAAACGTCAATCCTCTCCGCCGCAAGTTGCGAGGTGCGTTTTGACGCGTTGACCCGGCATTTGTATGCGCGGGACGCGTCGCATTATCAGGTGGAGCCGATCGCGGTGGCGTTCCCACGCGGAGCCAAGCAGGCGAGTTCGGTGATCATGGCCGCCGCCGAAGCCGGGTTATCCGTCATTCCGCGCGGGGCCGGCAGCGGGTTGACAGGCGGTGCATTGGGGGAAGGCGTGGTGGTGGATTTCTCTCGCTACAACCGCGGCATCGCCGAATTCAATGCGGAAGTGCGCACGATTCGCGTCGGGGCGGGCGTGGTGCTGGATCAGCTGAACAATTTCCTTCTGCAACACGGGCTGTGCTTTGGGCCGGATGTGGCCACCAGTTCACGCGCAACTATCGGTGGCATGATTGCCAATAACTCCAGCGGCGCGCACGTGCCTTACTATGGCGTGACGTCCGATCACGTGGTGGAGTTGGAACTGGTCATGGCGGACGGGAGCGTGGTGAAGACGGGTGCGCACCGCGACGCGCTTCAAAAGCAGCGGGAGGTGATCGAGAACTTGATGTTCCTGCACGGCTTGGAGATCTCCGAGCGTCGGCCCAAGGGGCTCAAGAAACGCTGGCCGGCTTATGCGGTGGAGCGATGCCTAAGCGCGGTGAATTTGAATGACATCCTCTCCGGCAGCGAGGGCACGCTGGCCGCGATTGCGTCGGCGGAGCTGCGGCTGGTGCCGTTGCCCGAGCGCAAGGGGCTGGCAATATTGTTCTTTGATTCCGTGCCGGACGCGATGCAGGCCACAGTGGAATTGCTGGACCTGAAACCAGCAGCCATCGAGCACGTGGACCATCTGCTGCTCGATCAAACGCGCGGCAAAGTGAAATTCCAACGCGCCCGCGACCTGCTTGATCTGGATGCCAATCCGTGTGAATCCATTCTGGCGGTCGAGTTCTTTGACAACATCGAAGACAAGCTCCGCGGAGTGATCGCCAAGAACCTGACCCATCGCTTCTTGTTGGTCAAAGATCCTACGGAGGCCGCGCTGTTTTGGAGCATCCGCAAAGCCGGGTTGTCCTTGTTGACCGGCATGGCGGGCGACGCCAAGCCGGCCACGGTGATCGAGGATGCGGCAGTGTTGCCGGAGAAACTACCGGCTTACGTCAACGGTTTGCGCGGCATTCTTGATCGGCACGGTTTGCAGGCGTCGTTCTACGGACATGCGGCGTCGGGTTTGTTGCACGTGCGACCGGTGTTGGATTTGCACCGGCCCGATGGCGTGAAGGTATTCCGGCAATTGGCCGTGGAGGTGGCCGCGTTGGTCAAGGAGTTCAAGGGGTCGCTGGCGGCTGAACATGGCGTGGGCATGGCCCACACGGAATTCATGCGTGACCAGCTGGGAGACGCATTGCTCGGGGTGATGAAGGAGATCAAGCGGTCGTTCGATCCCTACAACACGATGAACCCTGGCAAGATCATCCCCGATGGACGTTACGAGATCGACGACAACCTGCGGCTCGCCAAGCGGCATGAACTCAAGCTTCCGTTCGAGCCGCAACTGGCCTTCCGCGCCAAGGACGGTGCGTTCCTGAAGAACCTTGAACAATGCAATGGCTGCGGTGGCTGCCTAAAATGGACCCCAACGATGTGCCCGACGTTTGTGGCGACCGGTGAGGAGGGCATGTCCACGCGCGGTCGGGCGAACACAATTCAGGCGGCGCTGGAAGCGCGGGTGGGCGGCGATCCGCTGCTCTCGCCGGAACTCCATTACGCGCTGAGCAATTGTCTCTCGTGCAAGGCCTGCACCACGGAGTGTCCGTCGAACGTGAACATGTCGTTGCTCAAGGCGGAACTGCAACACGCCCGCATCAAGCGTGACGGGCTGACGTGGCGGGAAAAAATGTTCAGCGACGTGGACAAACTCGGGCGCATGGGCACCGCGTTGCCGGGGCTGGCGAACTGGGCGCTGGAATCCACGTTGACGCGGGGCTGGATGGGGCGGTTGTTGGGTTTGGCGACGGAGCGCGCATTGCCGCGTTACACGAAGAATCGTTTTGACCTCTGGTTTGCCGGGCGCGAGTCGCGCAAACGTTACGCGCCGCGCGGCCGCGTGATTTTGTGGGATGACACCTTCGTGCGTTACCACGAGCCGGGCATCGGCATCGCGGCGGTGCAGGTGCTCGAGGCGGCGGGGTTTGAAGTCACCCTGCTCGGCAAGCGCAAATGCTGCGGCAGGCCTGCCTTCAGTCAGGGGAATCTGGATGCCGCCCGCGCACACGGGGAGCACAACGTGGCCGTGCTCAACGCGCAGGTGGACCAGGCACCGATCGTTTTCTTGGAGCCTTCCTGCTGGTCCATGTTTGCGGAGGATTACGCGGAGATGAAGATTCCGAACGCCGAGCGCGTGGCCGCCCGGTCGTTCATGTTCGAGCAATTCATCGCCAACCTGCTGGCGGCCGAACCGGAGGCGATCGCGTTCAACCAGCGGGGCGGGGTCGTGGCGATCCATGTCCATTGTCACGCGAAGTCCATGACGGACACGCGTTACCTGAACGACATCGCTGGCCGTCTGCCCAACCGCACGGTGACCATTTTGGAGACGGGCTGCTGCGGGATGGCGGGCGGTTTTGGGATGTTGAATTCCAAGTTCGATCTCTCGATGAAAATCGGCGCACCGCTGGCGGAACAACTCAAGACTCTGCCATTCAATGCGACGGTGGTGGCCTCGGGCACGAGTTGCCGCCATCAAATCTCGCATCTGGCCAACGTGAAATTGCGGCACATGGCGGAGCTGCTCGCGGAGTCTTTGGCGCTAGCGGGGAAGTAGGAGCGCAAGAGACCTACTTCAGCTTGGGGAAAAACGCGTGCGCAGTGGCGCAAGTGGCTTGGCCCAATTCTTCCAACGAACAGCCTTTCACTTGTGCGACGACCTCCGAAATCTCCTTCACGTAGGCTGGCTCGCAACGTTTGCCGCGATACGGCACCGGCGCGAGATACGGGCAGTCCGTTTCCAGCATGAACTTGCCCAAAGGTGTTTCAGTGATGACATCGCGGACGTTCTGGCCGTTCTTGAAGGTAGCGATGCCGGTGAAGCTGACGAGCGAGCCCATCTCCAGGACGCGCTGCATTTGTGCGACGGTGCCGGCAAAGCAGTGGAATTGTCCGCGCACCCGATTGGCAAAGGGGCGCATAATTTCCAAGGTCGGCTCGAAGCAGTCGCCGCGCTGGTGAATGACGCAGTTGAGCCCGAGTTCGGCGGCGACTTCGAGGTGTTGTTGAAAAATGTCAGCCTGCTTGCGTTTGATGGGTTCGTCCTCGGCGGCAGTCCCACCTTGCGTGCTGGGCAGACGATAGTAATCCAGCCCGGTTTCACCGAGCGCGACGACCTTCGGGTGCCGCGCCAATTCGCGCAGGGCGGGCCGAACATCCGCGGGCGCGCTCATCGTGTCGGTGGGATGCCAGCCGACCACGGCGTAAATGCTTTCGTGCTTTTCGGCCAAGGCCACCGCTCGGCGCGAGCTGTCAAGGTTTGTGCCGATGCTCAACATTCGCGTGATGCCTGCGGTGTGAGCACGCTCCAGAACTTGCTGAAGGTCCGGTTTAAAGTCGTCGTAATCGAGGTGCGCGTGGGTGTCGTAAAACGTGGACATGATCAAAGGGTCAAAAGGCTCCGGAACCGCCGCTAAAATCGTCCGCGGATTTTATAAGTTTGCAACTGAATTTCGTTTGCCTTCGCCGGCCCGGAGAATAATGCTGGAGCAGCTACTCAGCAAAACATCTCACATGGCCAACGCAATCTATCATCCGAGCATCGAGGGCGCGCAGCACGGCGCCAAGTCACTTCCGCAATTCCTCGCCTACGCCAAGAAGTCCGGCGCAGCCGGCGCGCAGCCATCCAACTTCATGCTGCAAGGGGCCCACGGTCTTCTCACGGCGAAAGGAGTGCGTTCCGCGTTCCAGAAGGCGAATTTGGAACTGGACGGCATTTCCGCGCATTGCCCGTTCTGGGTGCATACCACGGCCTGGACTGGCAGCCCGACGATTCGTCCGTTCATTCCGGCCGATGTGGCGAAGAAGTCTCCAGCGCAGATTGAGAAATGGGCGGAGGATTATTTGCTCAGCTTGCTCGACTTGTGCGCCGAACTGGGGGTGCGCGTGGTGCCGATGTTCTGGGGCGTGGCTTTCGGTTGGGAAGTGGCGACAGGCTATCCGTGGGGCTTCTGGAAGGGGGGCGACTACGATTTGATCGCTGAGGGCAAGGAGCGCTTTGTCAAAAAGACGGCGAAGATTCGCGCTCACGCGAACAATCTGGGGATTTATCTCTGCCATGAAATTCACCCCGGCACGGGCGCAATGACGGCGGACGATTTCCGCGCGCTTGTCGGCGCATGTGACGGCGATAAATGTCTCGGCGTGAATGCCGATCCGTCCCATTGCTGGGAAGGTGAGGCGTGGGAGGCTCGATTCCGTGCGTTGGGTGAACGCATCTACGCCGCCCACGTGAAGAATTTCGTCATCCGAGGCGGGGTTGCCCTCCGCAAGATGGAGCCGGAATGGCCGGGCCGCGCGATGCAATTCACCGATCTGCCGACCGGCGAACTGAACCTCATGCGCTATGCGGAGATGCTCATTGATGTGGGCTATCCCCAGCGTTACTGCAAGTTGACGGGCAAGAAGACCGCGCCGTTGGTCGTCGAAGCCGAGAGTGCCTATCGCGATCTCGATGCATGCAGCACAAATGGCATCCAATGGGTGCGTGACCACCTTTGCTTCCCGCTGGCGGGCGGTTCGTTTGAAGACGGCATGGGAGCGTGATCAAAGCGTCGCGGTCTTTTCAAATGAAGCCGCCTCTGGCTGGGGCTGGCCGCGCTCTGATCACACTGAGCTCCGCGGGCCAGCCTTTCGAGTTTTGCCTTGGAATCAACTTTGATGGCCAAGCGACTTAGTGGTTTCTCCCGGGGTGCGGTTCAGTAATCGTCCGAATTGTGCCGCTGCCAAAATGTTGCATTTTGTGGTCAGGCAAACATTTGGGAGTAACATGACAACGCAGGACGAAACCAAAGTCGCAGCGAAGGAATCCGTGACGACCCATGTGGCCAGGTCACAGGCCACGCTGGGGCAGCAATTGGTTCACTGTTTGTGCGCTGCGGTCATCGCTGTGGCAACCTACTTCGCGGGCTCGCATTTCCTTTTCCAGAAAGTCGTTGTATCTGGCAACAGCATGAGTCCTACCCTGCGGGACGAAGACGCGTTTTTGATGAACCGGGTTGAGTTCTTGCTCCGCAAGCCGCAATGGGGAGACATCGTGGTGATTCGTGATCCCGAAGTGGGTTGCCTTTCCATCAAGCGTGTGGTGGCAGTCGAAGGGCAGCGCGTGGAGTTGAATGGCGGCAAAGTTTTTGTGGACGGTCTGAAACTGCCGGAATCATACCTCCGCCCAGGTACCAAAACTTTCAGCTATCACGAGTCCGGTGTTGAAGCATTTGATTGCAACTCCGATCACTACTTCGTCTTGGGTGATAATCGCGCGGAATCAGCGGACAGCCGTGTTTACGGACCCATTCCCCGCCAAAACATCCTCGGCGTGGTGGTGCCTTGATCAGGTCCCACCGTAAGCTTCCATCCCGGCACAGGAACACACCAGATTTCGGTCGCCGAACACATTGTCCACGCGGCCGCAGGCGGGCCAGAACTTGAAGTCCTTCAACCCAGCCATGGGGAAGGCTGCCTGTTCGCGCGAGTAGGGGCGGTTCCAATCGCTCGTCGCAATCATGTCACCCGTGTGCGGCGCCTGCTTCAGCGGATTATTCTGCTTGTCCATCGCGCCGGTCTCCACCGTCTGCATCTCGCCATGGATGGCGATCATGGCGTCACAGAATCGGTCCAACTCGGCTTTGGGTTCGCTCTCCGTCGGTTCTACCATCAATGTTCCGGCCACGGGCCAGCTAAGCGTGGGCGCGTGGAAGCCGAAATCCATCAGTCGCTTCGCAACATCTTCCGCTGTGGTGGCTTTGAACTGCCGCAAATCAAGGATGCACTCGTGGGCCACAAGGCCATTGGCGCGGTACAGCGTGGGGAAATGATTCTCTAACCGCTTTGCGATGTAATTGGCGTTGAGGATGGCTGCTTTGGTGGCCTCGGTGAGGCCGGGCTCGCCCATGGTGCGTATATACATCCAGGAGATGGGTAGGATGCTCGCGCTGCCCCAAGCGGCGGCGGAGACCGCCCCGATGGGCTGTTCGCCGCCCAAGTTCGTTACCGGATGGCCGGGGAGAAAATCAGCCAGATGTGCGGCCACGCCAATCGGGCCCATACCCGGACCGCCGCCGCCATGCGGAATGCAGAAAGTCTTGTGCAGATTCAGGTGGCAGACGTCCGCGCCGATGTAGCCGGGAGAGGTCAAGCCGACTTGCGCGTTCATGTTGGCCCCGTCCATGTAAACCTGTCCGCCCGCCTCGTGAACGATGGCGCAGATCTCGCGGATGCTCGCCTCGAACACACCGTGCGTGCTGGGGTAGGTGACCATCAGGCACGAAAGATCGGCGCGGTGAGCTTCCACTTTGGCGCGGAGGTCGGCCACGTCGATGTTGCCCTGCTTGTCGCAAGCAACGGCCACGACCTTCATGCCGACCATAACCGCGCTGGCGGGGTTGGTGCCGTGGGCGCTCGAGGGAATCAGGCAAACGTCGCGTTGCTTGTCGCCGCGTGATTCGTGGAAAGCGCGGATGACCAGCAAGCCGGCGTATTCGCCCTGCGAACCGGCGTTTGGCTGCAGAGACACGGCAGCGAAACCAGTAATCTCAGCCAGCCACGTTTCCAACTGCCGGAACAACTCCTGATAGCCCTGCGTTTGACTCCCCGGTGCGAACGGATGCAACGCGCCGAACTCCGGCCAACTGACGGGGAACAACTGGCTGGCCGCGTTCAGCTTCATCGTGCAAGAGCCGAGCGGAATCATGGCGTGGCAGAGCGAAAGATCTTTGCTCTCCAGCTTGCGCAGGTAGCGCTGCATCTCCGTCTCGGAGTGGTAGTGGTTGAAGACGGGGTGCTTTAAGAATTCGGATTGCCGGTTGCTGATTGCTGATTGGGGTGCTGGGAGGTCTGTGAGCGCAAACTGTGGCGGGCGGTTGCCATTGAAGATTTGTAGCAGCGCAGCCAGGTCAGAGGTGGTGACGGATTCATCGAGGGAAATGCCCACGGTCCTGGCGTCAATGGCTCGCAGGTTAACGCGATGCGACGCGGCGATTTGAACGAGGTCGGCACTGGCCACGCTGCCGAGGTCGACATGCAACGTGTCGAAGCTGTGGGCGGCGTTGGTGGTGTAACCCAGCTTCTCCAATCCAGCCGCCAGGGCTTGCGTGAGCGCATGCACCCGGCCGGCGATGGCTTTCAGACCCTCCGGCCCGTGATAGACGGCGTAGGCCGCGGCCATGTTCGCCAGCAGGGCTTGGGCGGTGCAGATGTTGGAGGTGGCCTTTTCACGGCGGATGTGTTGCTCGCGGGTGCCGAGCGAGAGTCGCAGGGCGGGCTTGCCGCGCGAGTCTTTGGAGACGCCCACGAGGCGTCCGGGCATCTGGCGCTTGAATGCATCGCGCGTGGCGAAGAAGGCCGCGTGCGGTCCGCCGAAACCCAGCGGCACGCCGAAGCGTTGCGCGCTGCCCACGGCGATGTCAGTTCCGAATTCTCCGGGCGGCTTGATGAGGCACAGCGCCAGCAAGTCCGTGGCAACGACCAGTAGTGCTCCCGCAGCATGAGCCTCATCAGCAAGGTTCGTGTAGTCTCCTATGGTGCCGAACGTGTCCGGATACTGAACCAGCGCGCCGCAGACTTGAGCGGTGAACTCGAATTCGTTTGGCGGGCAAACTGTGGTTTCGATGCCGAGCGCTTTGGCCCGGGTTTGCGTGACTTCAATGTTTTGCGGGTGGCAGTTGCTCGCGATCAGGAAGACGTTGCGGTTTTCCGCCTCCTTGACTCGATGGCACATCATCATCGCTTCCGCACAGGCCGTCGCTTCATCGAGCAGCGAGGCGTTGGCGATTTCTAGGCCGGTCAGGTCGCAGACCATCGTCTGGAAATTGAGCAACATCTCCAAGCGGCCTTGGGAGATTTCCGATTGGTAGGGGGTGTACTGGGTATACCAGCCGGGGTTTTCGAGAATGTTCCGTTGGATGACCGGCGGCGTGATGGTGTTGTAATAGCCCATGCCGATGAACGACCGGAATACTTGGTTTTTTTGTGCCACCGCGCGTAGCTCGGCCAAGGCTTCAAATTCGGAAACCGGCGCGGGCAGGTCGAGAGGCTTGGGAAGCCGAATCCCGGCGGGCACCGCAGCGTCCGCCAAAGCATCCAAGGAAGCACATCCAAGCGTTTGCAGCATTTCCTGCATTTCGGCGGGACGAGGACCGATGTGGCGGCGGACAAATGCGTCGGTTTGATTGGTCAAATTCATGGTTCGGGCGGTTGAAAATTGAGCCGCGCAAACCCGCGCGGCTCATGCGGGAGGAAAAGTAGAGTCGGGCGGGGGCAAATCAAGTTGGTTTTGAGTTCCAGTCAATCTTCACCTCCACAACCGGTTTGGTTGCAAGCTCTTTTTCAGCACAACAAATAGTGGTTTTGGGTGCAGAAACGGGTTGTGTGTGCAGGCTGATTTTTCTATG
>Ga0075471_10000280_pt1 | contig 29326 bp, 30 predicted proteins | sample DEB19_08_DNA_2_FD_74787 | JGI IMG/M metagenome (GOLD analysis project Ga0075471, IMG submission 74787) | Aqueous microbial communities from the Delaware River and Bay under freshwater to marine salinity gradient to study organic matter... | ecosystem: Environmental > Aquatic > Marine > Coastal ...
GAGCGGGTAGGCGAGGGGGTCGGCGAACGCTCGAGGAGCCTTGGGCGTATCCTCGCCCCGGCGACGAGACTTTTGCCGCCCCCGAGCCGGCGATACACGTATCTCAGACGCGCTCTAGAATCTCTCCCATGCCCCGCTGGCTTGCCACCACGATCGTCGTCAGCCTTCTCGCCCTGGCCACGGGCTGGGCCTTCGCCCGGCTCGACCAGACCTGGAACTGGGCCGTTCTCTGGGACTACCGCGAGGTGTTCTGGCGGGGCTGGTGGATGACCGTCGGCCTGGCGCTGGCGGCCCTCGTCGCCAGCGGCGCCATCGGCCTCACCGCCGCCGTCATGCTCCGATCCCGGATCACGCTCGTGTCGGCCGCGGCCCGCGTCTACGTCGAGCTCATCCGCGGAACCCCTCTCCTCGTGCAACTCCTCGTGGCCTGGTACGTGATCGCGGCCGCCCTGCATCTCGGCTCCGACCACCGGTGGCTCGTCGGCGTGCTGGTGCTGGCGCTCTTCAGCGGTGCCTACATGGCCGAGATTTTCCGCGGCGGGCTCGATGCCATCCCGCGGGCTCAGATCGACAGCGCCCGCGCGATCGGCCTCACTCCCACCCAGACGTTTCGATTCGTGGTGCTGCCGCAGGCCGTGCGGCTCGTACTCCCGTCGGTCGCCGGGCAGCTGGTTTCGCTGATCAAGGATTCATCACTGCTGTCGGTGATTTCGATCGGCGAGTTCACCTTTGCCGCCCGCAACGTCAACTCCGCCACCTACTCCACCCTCGAAAGCTACCTTCCGCTTGCAGTGGGCTATCTCCTTCTCACCCTTCCCCTGTCGGCGGTGTCGCGCTGGCTCGAACGTCGTTTTCGGTACGAGTCGGCATGAATCTCGTGATCCGCGATCTCGTGCAGCGGTTTCCCGATCCAAACGGACGGGGGTGGGCCACCGTGCTCGATGCCCTCTCCTTGACGACGGGCACCATCCAATCGCTCGTGCTCGTCGGCCCTTCCGGGGGCGGCAAATCAACGCTGCTGAGAATCCTCGCCGGTCTCGACGTGCCCACGGCGGGAACGGTCACGTTCGACGGTGCCATGCTCCCGCGAGACGAGGCGTCGCTCGTCGGCTATCGCCGCACGGTCGGCACGGTGTTTCAGGCCTACAATCTCTTCCCCCACCTCACGGCGATGCAGAATCTCCTGCTTCCTCTCGTGCAGGTTCATGGGCTCACGGAGGCGGCCGCTCGGGAGCGGCTTCGCGACCCGCTCCATCGCTTCGGCCTGGCATCCCACGCCGAGAAACGGCCGGCAGAACTCTCGGGCGGTCAGAAGCAGCGGATCGCCATCCTCCGGGCCCTCTCCGTGCAGCCGCAGCGGCTGTTTCTCGATGAACCCACCTCCGCACTCGATCCCGAGATGTCGGGTGAGGTGCTCGACATGATCGGCGAGTTGAAGGCGGGAGGAACCCAGTTCGTGCTCGTCACGCACGAGATGGGGTTTGCCCGGCGGGTCGCCGACGAGATCGCCTTCATCGCCGAGGGCACGGTGACGACCCACGGCCCCACGGCCGACTTCTTCGCCACACGTTCTCCGAGGGTGGCGGCCTTTCTCGAACGCACGCTTCACGCATGACCATCTCCGACACACCGCTCGACCCCGCCCGCGCCGCGCTTCTCGGCAGCCTGATCGCCGATGCCGTGGCGATGCCGGTGCACTGGTACTACGACCGCGCCGCCCTCGATCGCGACTACGGCGTGATCGAAGGCTATCTCGCGCCGCGCTCCCCTCATCCCGACAGCATCCTGTGGCGTTCGTCGTGGACGCCCCCGAGCCCGAAGTTCGACATCCTCCGCGACCAGGCCGCCTTCTGGGGAAAGCGAGGCGTGCACTACCACCAGTTTCTCGCTGCCGGCGAGAACACGCTCAACTTCCGCCTCGCGACGGAACTCTTCCGGATGGTTCACCGGGAACGCGACTACGATCCCGAGCGATGGCTCGATCGCTATGTGGCGCTCATGCTCGAGCCCGGATGGCATCGCGACACCTATCTGGAGGAGTATCACCGCCACTTCTTCACCAATCACGGCGCAGGCCGAAAGCCGATCAACTGCGGCGTGCGCGACGTGCACATCGGGGGCCTCGTGCCGGTGCCTGCGCTCGTGGCGGCCCTCGGCCCGCGACACCACGACCTTCGCAGGATCGTCCGGCTCCATGTCGGCCTCACGCACAAAGACGACGAGGTTCTGGCGGCGGCCGACACGCTGGTGCGCATCCTCGCCGATGCCATCCCCAGGCCGGAGGCCCCTCCCCGCTCGGCGGACGCGTCGGCCAACGCGCTGCGCGAGGCGATTCTCGATCACGGTCGCGACTGGGTTTCGGGGTCCAAGCTCGCGGCCTGGGAGCGACTCGACGACCGCCAGCTGGTTGGAGGAACGCTGTCGAGCGCCTGCTATATCGAAGACGCCTTTCCGGCGGCCCTGGCACTCGCCTGGCGGCACGCCGGCGACTTCCCCGGTGGGGTCCTCGCCAACGCCCGGTGCGGCGGCGACAACTGCCACCGGGGTGCGGTGGTGGGAAGCCTGCTGGGCGCCACTGCCGCAATCCCGTCGGGGCTGGTGGCGGGCCTCGTATCAGCGGCTACAGTGACAGAACAGTAAGGTAGATTTTGCATGACGACACGGCCGCAGGGGGCATCGATGGTTCCGCCAAGCACGACATCCGCACGACCGCCGAAATCCGACCGGGGCTGGGCCGCGTTGGCGACGCCCCTCGCCCCGACCCGCACGACGCTGCTCGACGCCGATCCCGCGGCCGCCGATCCCGTGACCGCCAAACGCGAGGAGATCCGTCGGTATTTCCACCAGACCTGCGAGATCTACGACCGCCTCTTTTCGCTCATTCGCAATGATGCTGCCTATTACGAGCGGCACGAGCCGCTCCGGCATCCGCTGATCTTCTATTTCGCCCATCCGGCGGTCTTCTACCTCAACAAGCTCACGGCGGGACGCCTCCTGCCCGGCCGGCTCGACGCGAAGCTCGAGGCGATGATGGCGGTCGGGGTCGATGAGATGTCGTGGGACGATCTCAACACAGCCCACTACGACTGGCCGTCCGTGGCCGCGGTGCGCGGCTATCGGGCTCGGATGCGAGAGTCGGTCGACCGCTTCATTTCGGAGATGCCGCTCGAACTCCCGATCCGCTGGAACTCGCCGGCATGGCTGATCCTGATGGGCATCGAGCATGAGCGGATCCATCTCGAAACGTCGAGTGTGATCATGCGGCAGATGCCGCTTGCCGACCTTCACCGCGAGGCCGACCTGTCGCCCGACGACCGACGGCTCTGGCACACCTGCACAACCTCCGGGCCCGCCCCGGCCAACGCCTGGCTCCCGGTCGCGGCCACCCGGGTGCGGCTCGGCAAGCCTGACACCGACCGCACCTATGGCTGGGACAACGAATACGGCACGGAAGCCATCGACCTGCCCGCCTTCCGCGCCTCTCGGCAGCTCATCTCCAACGCCGAGTTCCTGGAGTTCGTGGCCGATGGCGGCTATCGCGATCCGACGTGGTGGACCGAGGAGGGCCGAGGCTGGCTCGACTACACCCGCGCCGAGCACCCGAAGTTTTGGGTGGCGGTCGACGGCGGCTATCGGCAGCGAAACCTGCTCGACGAAATACCGTTGCCATTGAACTGGCCCGTGGAGGTCAACTGTCTCGAGGCACAGGCCTACTGCGCCTGGCTCGCCGCCACCACCGGCGAAAACGTGCTGCTCCCCACCGAGGCCCACTGGAAGGCCCTCCGCGACACGGTGCCGGGCGACCAGCCGTCGTGGACCGTCGCTCCGGGCAACATCAACCTCGAGCATTTCGCGTCGAGTTGTCCGGTCGACGCGTTTCCCCAAGGCGATTTCTTCGACATCGTCGGCAACGTGTGGCAGTGGACGCGCACGCCGATCATGCCGTTCCACGGCTTCGAGGTGCACCCGCTCTACGATGACTTTTCGGTGCCGACCTTCGACGGCCGCCACAACCTCATCAAGGGAGGCTCCTGGATCTCGACGGGCAACGAGGCTCTGGCCAACGCCCGCTACGCCTTCCGCCGGCACTTCTTCCAGCACGCCGGCTTCCGCACCATCGTGGAGGAACGGGGCAGCGAGGCCGTCACCGCCGGTTCGCGGCTCTATGAAACCGATCAGCTCGTCACGCAGTATCTGGAGTTTCACTACTTCGATGCGGCGGCCGTCGCGGCCGATCCTCCTTTCGGCGTGCCCAACTTCCCCAAGGCCTGCGTCGAGGCGACGATGCCTCACGTACCTGCCTCCCGACGCACGCGATGCCTCGACATCGGCTGCTCGGTGGGCCGATCGACGCTCGAGTTCGCTCGGCACTTCGACCACGTCGATGGCGTCGATTTCTCGGCGCGGTTCATCCAATCGGGTGTGCGGCTGCAGGATGGAGGTGAGGTGCACTATGAGATCCCGACCGAGGGCGAGCTGACAATCACACGAGCCATCTCACTCGATCGGATCGGACTGGCCGATGTCGGGAGTCGCGTGCTCTTCACCCAGGGAGACGCCTGCAACCTCAAGGCCATCTACACCGATTACGACCTCATCTTCGCGGGCAACCTGATCGACCGGGTGTACGACCCGCGGCTGTTCCTCGATGGCATCACGCCTCGCATCCGCCCGGATGGCCTGCTCGTGATCACGTCGCCCTACACGTGGCTGGAGGAGTACACCGAGAAGGCGAAGTGGCTCGGAGGGAAACGCACGGCGGGCGAGCCGCTCTCCACGTTCGACGGCCTGTCGGAGGCCCTTGCCGGATGCTTCACGCTCGTGCATCGCCAGGACATCCCGTTCGTGATCCGCGAGACGGCGCGAAAGCACCAGCACTCCCTCGCCGAGATGACCATCTGGCGTCGAACGTCCGGTGATTCTGCTAGGCTCGCCTGACTGCCGGCGGCCGCCTCTGCCACCGGCCCTCACGGCTGCATGAACCGACCGCCATGGACACCTCCTCACCCCCACCGGTGATCGTGACCGGTCGTCGGCCGCCGCGGCGGCGGCGGTCCGGCGGCGCGGCGAGCATCGTCGTGTCGCTCGTGATCGCGGCAGCCGCCATCGGCCTGGCCGCGGTGGCCTGGCCGGTCCTGCACGCCACGTCGGGCGGCCCGAAGCCCGCCATTCAAACGGCGGCATCCGGGGTCGCCGCTGACGCGACAAAACCCTCGCCGAAGCAACCTCCAAAGCCCCGTCCCGTTCCGCAGGTTCCCCGCGGCGAGTCGCCCGCCTCTGGCACGCCACGCCCCGAGCCTGCGCCCCCTGAGTCGCCATCACGCCCGACGCCGTCGCCCCCTTCGGTTCCATCCGCCGCCACCGACGTCGCGCCGGCCGTGCCACGTGGTGATGCGGCGGCGGTGACCGCAGCCCTCGCGAAAACGCTGGAGTCGCTGCGGAAGGGCGACGATGCCGGGGCGTCGAAGGCCCTGGCTGCCGCGAGGCAGGCCGCCGACCACGATCCCGACCTCTCGCTGCGGCTCGAACGATGGGGCCTCCTTGTCGACTATGCCCGCCAGTTGGCTGACCAGAAGTCGCGCGCCCTTGCCGCGGCGAATGCCGGCCGCGAGTACGAAGTCGGCGACCGGGTGATCGCGATCATCGAGATCACCGACGAGACCTATGCCTACAAAGACAAAGGACGCATCCAGCGCGGTCATCGTTCGGAGCTTCCCCGAGCCATCGACGAGGCCATCCTGGCCACCTGGTTCGCTGGGTCGCCTCGGGCAGCCAACCACATCCTTCTCGGCGTGCATCGGCTCCTCGATCCCAACGCCACGCTGACCGACGTGCGACGGGAATGGGACGTCGCACGCGCCGGCGAGCCCGATGCCGTCGCATCGATCCTGCCGCTCCTCGACGATGAAGCCCTCCGGGCCGCCGTTCACTGACGCCGAACCGCGAAGTGAATCACATGTGACGCTGGAGAATCCCCAGGAGCGTCGGTGGATCGAGCGGCACGGGGTTCCCACGCAGGCTGGCCCCGCCCGAGTTCTCCGCGAGCCAACCGATTCGACCGCGGGACAGCCCCACGTCCGAAAGACGCCGGGGCGTCTCGGCGACGCGACAGAGAGACTCCACCCGCGTGACAAACGCATCCGCCGCCACGTCTCCATCCTGCGAGGCCGCTGGATCGACCGCCCGTTCGAGCAGGGCGTAGTCGTCACGACAGGCTTCACGGTTCACCGCAAGGGCCACCGGGAGCATCAGCGCACAGGCGAGGCCGTGAGGCGTGCCACATTCGATGCCGAGGGCCGCCGCGACGCCATGGGCCATGCCCAGGCCGGAGTTCGCCAGCGCGAGTCCCGACACGAAGGCGGCGTGGCTCATCGCCGATCGGGCGTCGAGGTCGTCGGGATGGGCCAACACCCTCGGCAGGGCGGCTATCGCCCTCGGAAGCGCCTCGAGCACCAGCGCCCGAGGGATCGCGGCACCGAACCGGCACACGAACGATTCAATGAGCTGCGTGATCGCATCGAGCCCGGCGGCAGCGGTGACATGGCGCGGGCACGACACCGTCAGCGCCGGATCGATGATGACGCCCCGAGGCACCATCAGGGGGCTCCGCATGCTCTTCTTCAATCGCCTCTCCGGGCAGGAAATCACGGCGTTTCGTGTCGCCTCGGCCCCCGTGCCCGCCGTGGTCGGTATCGCCACCACCGGGAGCGGCGGCTTCACGATCGAGAGGTTGCGGCCGACCCCCTCGAGGTGATCGATCACGTCGGCTTCGTCTGCGGTGGCGGGACGGGCGAGATTGGTCGCGAGGGCCGCGATCGCCTTGCCGAGGTCGATCGCCGCCCCTCCGCCGATCGCCACGATCACCGGCGAGCGGTGGGTTCGACTCGGCAGGCCACGCAGGCCGCGAACGACATCCGCCACCGTTGGCTCGCCCTGCGAGGTGGCCACGCGATGAACGGTGACGTCCGCCTGGTTCAAGAGGCCGGTCACGGAGGCGAGCCCACCGCAGGCCCGGAGGCCGGAGGCACTCGTCACCAGCCAGGCCTCGGACCCGAACCGAGCGACCAGGCTTCCGAGCTCGACAAGCCTTCCGGCACCAAACGCCACGGCGGAAGGGCTCACGAAGTCGTAGCGATCGAAGGCGTTTGGGGCGGTGGTGCTCATCGGTGGAGTGCGGGATTCGCGCGACGGGATTGGACCACGGACGACGGCTGGCCTAGGCTTGGCGTCCCGTCGCCAGTGTTTCCCGCCGCGACGCCTTCCGCAACCGCGGCCATCCCATGCACGACCCCCTTCCGATTCCCCAGCATCCTGGCCCCATCGACGGCCGCATCCGCCCGCCCGGCTCCAAGAGCATCACGAACCGGGCGCTCGTGTGCGCGGCGCTCGCCCGCGGGGAGAGCCGACTGACGGGTGTTCTCGACAGCCAGGACACCCGGGTGATGGTGGATGGCCTCGGCCGGCTCGGCATCGGTGTGGAGGTCGACTGGGAGCGTGGCGAAGCTCGTGTGCGCGGTTCTTCGGGAGCGATCCCCGCCGAGGCCGCCACCCTCGACTGCGCCGCCAGTGGAACCACGATGCGGTTTCTCGCGGCGGTGTGCGCGCTCGGACACGGCACCTATCGCCTCGACGGCACCGCTCGGATGCGTCAGCGGCCCATCGGCGATCTGCTGGCCGCCCTTCGCGAACTCGGCATCGACGCCGTGGCGGAAAGTCCGGGCGACTGCCCGCCGGTGACGATCCGCTCCAGAGGGCTGCCGGGGGGCACCGCTGCGGTGCGCGGCAGCACGTCGAGCCAGTTCGCGAGTGGCCTTGCCCTTGCAGCCCCATGCACGGCCAACGGTATGACGCTCGAGTTCACCGGCACGCTCGTGTCGCTGCCCTACCTCGACATGACCCGTCGCGTCATGGCCAGTTTCGGAGGGCGCTGCGATGCCACGAGCCATGACCGTTGGCTGATCCATTCGGGCGGCTACGAGGCCCGTGACTACGAGATCGAGCCTGATGCGTCGGCGGCAAGCTACTTCGCAGCCGCCGCGGCGATCACCGGCGGTGCCGTTCGGATCGACGGGCTCTCCCGCCGCAGCATGCAGGGCGATGTCGGTTTCTGTGACGCGCTCGAGCAGATGGGCTGCACCGTTTCCTGGGACGAGGGGGATGCCGACGGTCGTGGCAACGGCGTCACCGTCGCCGGACGGGCGGCCCGCGGCATCGACATCGACATGAACGCGATCAGCGACACCGTTCCCACGCTCGCAGTCGTGGCGCTGTTCGCGTCATCGCCCACCACCATCCGAAACGTGGCCCACATCCGCGACAAGGAGACCGACCGCATCGGCGACCTCGTCACGGAACTCCGCCGCCTGGGGGGGCGTGTCGACGAACATCCCGACGGACTGGTGATCACCCCGGTGCCACTGTCCGGAGCGAGCGTCAGGACCTACGACGACCACCGGATGGCCATGAGCCTGTCACTCGCCGGCCTGGTCGTGCCCGGCGTGTCGATCCGCGATCCCGGGTGCGTTGGCAAGACGTTCCCCGGCTATTGGCGACACCTCGGTGAGCTCGCCGGATTCGGCGCAACCTGGCCGACGTCGACGTGATGGCGGGGCCGAGTCGGCCCGAATGACCATACGTTTCCTGATCGAGCAGCCCAGGCTGTATCGGGGAAAACGAGTGTCCATCCGCCAGAACACCCTTGTTTCTGGCTGAATCGCACGACTCCCGGAATTGATCCCGGCTGCGCGCGAAAGGTTCGATGAGCCCGGACACGCGTGCGGACGACTCGTCTTCATGCGTGTTCCGGGATCGCATGCCCGGAAGACGAGTTGCTGGGGCCTTCGGCTCTTTCCGAAGCCCCGGTGCAGCGTAGGCCGAATCGGCTGACCGTCGCGCGACGGTCATGCCTTCGTCGCTGCACCGACACCCATGTCGGTGTCCATCCACGGAACGGAATCCTCTTGTTCCCTGTGTTCGTGGAGGTCATTCCATGGTCAAGGTAAGTTCATGCGCCCGACTGATCGTCGGGCTTGTTGTCGGTGTATTCGTCGTGCCCTCGTTCGGGAGTCCGATCGTGTATACCGGAACAGGCACCTCGTCGCTGGGGCATCCGGTCGTGTTTTCGGCCGAGTTCGTCTTCAACGACGATTTGTTGACGCTGACGTTGTCGAACGAATCGCCGTTCGACACGACGGACGCGGCGGACACGCTGTCGAGTGTCTACTTCGACATTCTCAGCGGGTCGACGCGGCCGGCGCTCTCCTACGAGGGAGGATCGGGTTTCGTGTACCAGGTGTGGAAGAACGCGGCGGATACGTGCTACTACTACACGCCGCAGATGTTTTTGCCGGACTGTGATATCCCCAGCGATCTGGGGGCCTTTGCGGACGGTGACGCCACCTGGCAGTTTCGGGTGATGAATTCGGGCACGGCACCGATGCTCGGATTCGGGATCGGCACGGTGGGCAACAGCATGCTGTCGCCCAACGGGTTCAATCCGGCGATCGTGGGCCCACCGGGCACTGGGATGATCAACTTCGCGATCTATCGCGGGGGGGACATTCAGCCCAACGGGATTCTCAATGGCCGGTTTCTGGTGAAGAACACGGCCACGTTCACGTTTACCGGCGTGACGGGCTTCGGCGAGGAAGCTCTCGTGGACAAGGTCGTGTTTGGCCTTGGCACCGGGCCAGATTCCACGGTGACGGTGTCGCTGCCCGAGCCTCCACTCGCCGGCATGGCGGTGGCAAGCCTCGGTAGTTGCGGGATGCTGCTGCGGCGGCGCGGTCTGTCGGCCGTCCGCGACCTCTAGGTCGCGGCGTCGGGCGTGCCCTCCGCCACCTGCATGGTGGTGGAGGGCCGCCCCTTCGCGCGTGGTGGCTGGGTCTCGGGCTCCCCAGGCGTGACCCCCGACGAGTGACGCCAACGCGCCACGTGGCCTGGTGACGTCGGGGAACCGATTCGATCTGTCGACGATCCAATCGAGGAGCGAATGACCTCATGGGAAAGCCCTCCGTGGCTTTTCCGCATGGTCAACCGTGGGGCAGGTAGAAGTCCCACGGAAAAGAGGGCCGCATGCTGCGGCGAGAGTCGGTAGCCCTATCGGCTATCGCTGCCCAAGGACCGACACCGGAGTGGCAGCCGTGTGGCTGGCCACCTGTTCCACCGGCAACGAGGGCGTCGCCGCCGCGACCGTGCAGCAGCTTCGCACCACAACTTCCTCGATCACCACGCCACAGCACGACGAGCAGCAGCTCGTTGAACACGGCGACGGGCAGGCGACCGTGCAGCAGCACGGGTCGCAGCACGTCGTGCAGCAACAGCAGGCCGAGCGACGGGCCCGGCGTCCGTGTGCTGCCTCGGCATCGAGGCTCGTGGTGGCCACAACAGCGATCATTGCAAGCCCTACGAACATTCGGCAAACATTCTTTGACATCGTTCATTCTCCCGAGATGACATCCCTGCTGCACCGGTTCCGCCACCGTGACGGGACCGGGTCCAGTGGATGGGAAGAGGCGTCCATGCCCTGGCGACGCCCGTTGGCGTCACTTCACGGCAACCGGCACCTTCCGCGACGTGCTGACGGCCGACTTCGTGAGGTCGACCGTCAGGATTCCGTTGTCGAACGAGGCCGAGACCTTCTCCGGATCGACCGGATCGGGCAGCGGGATCGTGCGGCTGAACGCCCCGTAGTGACTCTCGACGTGGGACCAGCCGTTGCCGCCCTTCGACACCTTCGACTTCTTTTCACCGGAAATCACGAGCCGATCCTCGGTGACATCCACATCGACCGCCTTGGGATCGATGCCTGGCAGCTCAGCCCTCACCTGGATCGTCGTTGGATCATCAGCGATGTCGATCGCCGGCAGCCACTGCCCAGGCGAGGAGGTCTCGAACCACGTTGGCATCGTGGATGACCGGGTGAACAACCCGTCGAACAGCCTGTTCATCTCGGCCCGTACATCGGAAAGTGGCCTGGCTGCCAGGGGCTCGAGGCCACTTGATCGCCAGCTCTGAAAGGGTATCAGGACCATGGGTACGTATCTCCTCTGAGGAAAGAAAAATGGAACCATCCGGTGAGCCGCCCAACACGGCGTCGGTGCGGCGAGAAGCCGCGCGTCCTGGCGGGGTAAGGATTCGCAGCGTCCAACTCAAAGGCAAGCAGCATGGGTGATACGAACCACGAATCACACCCGTGGGCTGGAAGTTGCCCAGGCCCCGTGTCAATACCGATAGACCGCGGCAAGGCCGGTTGACGATGGCATCGCCTCACGATCGAGCGCCAACACCTGCCCACGGTGCAACACGACCGTTTCGGCAATCGCTCCGAAGACGTCCTCACCCGCAGGACGTGAGCTGGACCGTTGAGGCGGCAGATCGGCCTCGGGCACGATGGCCCCCGCAATCAGCCCCGTCCGCGCATCGTAGACCCCTGGCTCAAACCGGTCCTTCTCGACCAGAAGCGTTGCGACACGGCCGCAGGCGGCGGCTTCACCGATCTCAGACAGGTTGGTCGCGCCACGGCCGCGCACCACCGCCGCCTCGAATGCGGCCAACACCATTCCCAGACGATGCTGCCTCACCGCCGTCATGACGGCGGCGGCAGCTGCGGCAAGATCGCATTGAGGTGCCAGGTGCATGTCCTTGTCGACTCCCTCACCAAGCAACGCGGGGTTGCGTGACAATCGCCGATACACCGCCGCGAGCGGTTTAGGGGCCGCGAGGATCACCGGCATGTCGACCGGAAAACCGGCCGACACAAGCCCCCGATCGACGTGCCGCAGAAACGTGATCGTGTCGGTATCGATCTCATCGTGTCGGGATCCAAACCCTCCGTGGAGTTGCATCCAAGGCGTTCTCATCCGGCGTGTTCGATGTGGCTCGCGCTGCTCTTCCTCGACGATGTCTCCGCGAAACATCGCCCCCAGGGCGGCCATCCGGCCCCACGCGGGGGGAAGCGGGGCCGGAACGAACCTCGCCACCTGCCCGTCGGTCACTCGCCCCGCGTACACCCGGGCAAGCCTGCTGGTGAGCACAAGCAGCAAAAACTCCTCCGACGCACAGGCCATGCGGAGCAGCGGAAGCGTGTGATACCGCGGTGCAACGACCGCGAGCGGAGGCACGGGCTCCGGGAGCAAGAACCCGTTCGCCTCGCCGTCGGCGGCGAAAACCACGAGGCCCTCGCTGGTATGCTCCCAAAACGGTGCGTGGTCGGCGAGCGCCTCGAGCGGCGACAAAAGACGATCAACCTCGGATGGCCGGCGACCATCGCGGAGGCCCCGCCGAAGCGTCGCGAGGAGCTGACGATAGGTTGGCTGGTCAACCGTGTTGTCGGGCACGTTGCGGTGGGTCGGCAGATACACCGACAGGCAGGTTCCGTTCGACGGTTCGAGAAACGCTCGCACGACCTCGGGCGCGAAGGGATGGACGGGAAAGGGCAACGAAGCCATCGATGGAACCCCAGATGAACGGTGGCCGCACGGTAGCCCGCGCGGAAGTGCCTCACACTGTAGGCGTCACACCATGAAACCGGTGCGGTCGTGGCCTTCGGAGACACGATCCGACGATCATGCCGTGGAGACGCGGCAGACGGACACCTGGGCTGCATGGCGATCGCATACGTGACGATCGCTTCGGCACGTCGATCACTAGGCGTTTGCTCTCACGAAGTGTCCGGCAACGGCACTCTTGCGCTCCATGCCTCTCGGCGTGTATCCGTTGCCCCGCGCCAGGTGCCGTTCAACGATTGCGTGAACACGCCCATGCGGCGATGCAGTCCGCGAAGGATCGCTCTGACGTCAGGAGCATTCCATGGTGGCGCTGTCGACGGTCGGATCCGATGCATGTGACGGCGTGCCGCGATGCTTGGCGTTCACCGCGAATCGGTCGGCCCGCGACCGAGTGCGTGCAGCCCTGGCGCTCGACGGACGCATGCGCTGCGTTGCGCCGGCCTCCCGAGAGCATCTGGCAATCTCTCGTCACGGCATCTATTCAATCGTGATCATCGATCTCCCGTCACTCGTGGGCGACTGGCGACAGGACGGCCTGTCCCTCATCGAACAGTGGGCACGATGGGAGCGTGCAGTCGTCATCGCCTGCGGACAGACCGAAGACGCTGACGAGGAACAGACGGTGCGAATGCTGGGAGCCGGAGTTTATCTTCCCGGCGCGCCGCTCGATGCCGCGGTCGACGTGGCGATGCGGTCATGGCTGTGGCAAACTCGGCGTGAAATCGATGGCCTCGGCCGGCTCGTCGGCGGTCCCTCGGCACAATAAGCCGTTCGGCCTCGTCCCGCTGAAGGCATCATGACGATGGGGCGCTCACGTCCCGGCGTCGTCGTGCAGGTGCCGGGTGAACCAGTCGGAGGCCCTCCGTGCGGACTCGGCGAGCGTTCCAGGCTCCTCGAAGAGATTGCTCGCCCCCGGAATGACATCGAGTTGCCGGTCCTCGCACCCGATTTCGGCCAGGAAATGGCGGTTCACCGCCAGTCCGTCGAGGTCATCACCGCCAACGATCAGGAGCGTGGGGGCGTGAACCGAGCGGAGTTTCCGCCCCGCAAGGTCAAGACGGCCACCACTTGAAACAACCGCTTTTACCGTAGGCTCACACGCGGCTACCGCCAACGCGGCCGCCGCATCCGTGCCGGCACCGAACAGCCCGATGGACAGGTAACGCAGTTCCTCCCTGCGTTGCGCGAAACGAATCGCCACCAGCAGCCGTTCCGCAAGGAGCGGAATGTCGACGGTGGTCGCATGATGAGCGGACTCACCGTCGGTCAGAAGGTCGAACACAAGCGTGCTGATCCAGAAATCGTTCAGCACGCCGGCCACTGCGGCATGGCGATCGCTCGGAAGGCTAGATTCGCTGCCGCGGGCCAAGATGACCATGCCCGTCGGCGTCGCGGGAACGGTCAGACTGCCTGGCAAGGGAATCGACCGCCCGTGAGCCCCTTTGGCGGGAACTATCACATCGAAGGTCTCGCAGAGCGGGCTGAGCATCACGGCTCCTTGGACGAGGGATGAACGGGGTGGTGACGATGCGGATGGGCGAGGTGCACGACGGTCGCCTGAGGCCCGTTGTCGCCGTCCTCCACCGTGAAGACCACCTCCGATCCGCGATCGATCATTTGAAACTCGTCGTCGCTCATGGCGTGGTGGTGGAAATACACCTCTCGACCGTCGGGCGTGACAATGAAACCATACCCCTGAAGCGGAAAGATCTGCGAAATCTCGCCGTGAAGACGGGGCACGTGGGCCTTGTCTTCGCCCCGCATTCGCCGAACATGGTCTTCGAGCCGCCTGCGAGCCGCATCGAAGGCGTCTCGCATCGCCACGTAGACGTCCTCGTGGGCACGATTCTGGTGGTGGTCATGGTTCACCACGATCTCCCCACCTGGCATCAGTATGTCAACTCGCACCGAGTAGAGGTTCCCCGCACGATGACGGCGGTGCGGCATCGCCACCACCACGTGGCAGCCGGTGATCTGGGACGAAAACCGCTCGAGCTGGGCAACATGGTCAAGGGCGGCTTCCCGCACCGCATCATCAATGGGAATACCGTCAAACGACACCTCGGGCTGGGTCTGCATGGTGAGGCTCCTTACGGGGCAGGGATTTACGTTTCGGACGACATGCCGGCGGCTCGGACAACGAGAAGACGATCATCTCCTCGCCGGTGATTGTTGAGATGTCGTGGTGCACGCTCACGAGCTTCACACCAACCGCCATCTCCACGATCTCGGCCAGCTTGGAACGACCTACCGCGACCATGTGGGCGCGCATCTGCTTGAGCAAGGAGCGACCATTGCCATTGCCATTGCCATTGCCGCCCGTCTTCACATCCCCGTCGTCGCCGACGCCGGCTGACACCGGCGGAGCGAGCAACTGTCGCTCCGCCGGTGTCAGCACCCCCTGAAGTCGCACGACCAGCAAATTGCCAACCAAGTGGGAGTGGATGTCTCGCGGGCCTCGGCCGACGAACTCCTGCTGAAACCGGGAAATGCCGTCGCACACAGCAGCTTCGATCTCGCCCTGGGATTTCATGCGACTTCTCCGGAGTGAGGGTGGACGAATGTCACGAAACGCGATGGCCAGCGGCGCTGGGCACGATCGTTCCATCGACGGTGACCGCGTGGGCACCGTTGCCATTGCAAATGCGATCCCACACCTCGCGACGATGGATTGGCATCCGAGAGTCGGCGGTAAAACCCAGCCGCACACGGCCCTGATCGATCTGGAGCACCGTGATCTCCAGAACGATTTCGAGGTCATGAGGCTGAGCGATCACCACACTTTCGCGATTCTTCCTGGTCAGTACCAACATATGTCACCTTCTTCATGGCTGTGAGTCCCTTCGGATAGTAACCCCGCCGGACGGATCCATGGCCGTCCGCGCCATCGACATGGAAGTGGTCATCGACGGCAACGCCGAATGCCGCCGGGTGCCCGCCGAGCACGATGAGATCGATCGCCGCCTCCGTCGTGCAGGTCTTGAAAAGGCTACCGGTGGCCGTATCGATGTGGGTCGCCACAGCCCCCACCACCACGCCGGAGTGAGCCCGAACATGGTCGCGAAGGGCCTCGAACGACGACTCGACGAGCGAACGGTGCCAGGCGACAACGCGGTCATACCCAGAGGCCGACATCACGAGTTGGCGTTCCATCCCTGAGAGTGCCGTATGGATCGTGATCACGACCGAGGACGCCCCTGAGGAGATGGCGATGCTCCGTGGAAGGCGACCGAGGAGTCGCGCCTCGAAATCGCCGACGGCCCATGCGATCTGCCGCGCCCGGCGGAGCGCATCGTGACCGGCCTGGCGAGGGGCACGAACAGCAGCGGAAAGAGGAGACATGGGCGGCAGCACTCCGGGGGCGAGGGTGAGGTCGGTTTGAAGATCGCGTACCGGGTGCCAACGCGTCGTTCTGGAATGAAAACGAAAAAAGCCGGCGAGGGAGGCTGCCCGTGGGCCTGCTCTCTCACCGGCTTACGCTGCGCTGGACCGCCGGCTACGCCGGCCTGCCCCTCGACTCGTCTTCCGCGAAATGTTGTTTTTGCCGAGTTTGAGACTGGTTTTCGCAACCATTCTCGCTTCGACGTTCGCGATTATACGTGGCGATCTGGGCAAGGCAAGAAGACTCTGCGGGCGATCAACAGTCATTGAAGCCACCTCCACTGAAATGACGAACGAATACCACAACACCCCCCCCTCGGGGGGCTTCTCCGCAGGATGCCAGACATGCGATCCCGAGGCGAAATCGAGGCGGCGGTCTGCAGTGCGGTGGCCCGCTTCCAGCAGGATTACATGGGGCGTGGCCCGCGAGACATCCAGGCCCATCTGATCGACGACACGCTCGTCGTGCACCTGCGTGGCGTGCTCTCAGCAGCCGAACAGCGATTGATCGATCGCGTCGATGGCTCAAATGGCCGTGGGGCTGATCTCTTGAAGCAGCTGCGCAGTCATCTCGTGCTCACGGGCCGGCCAGTGCTCGAGGAACTCGTGGCTGTTGCCACCGGCGCGCGGCCGATCACCATGCACCACGATATCAGCACGGCCACGGGTGAGGAAGTGATCGTGGTCACGCTGGCGGCCGCCCCCGTCCTCCGCACTCGACGAGACGCGGCCAAGGTGTCCCAACGGCCACCATCATGAGCGATCGGGTGAGCATTGCCGTCGGACAAAACGCCGCCTACCGTGCCCATGCGACCGCAACCATGCGAACCGCATGTTGCTCCAGGGCCGGAGACGTCTCATTACCCGTCCTGTGCCAGGAGAGATATGACCATGACGATTGCAGCTGAGGCTGAAATTGCCCACATCGGCGAGACCGCGGGCTGCCGCGATCACGACCACGACCTCGTCCACGAGCTGAGCCGCCGGCTCGACGCCCTATGGCGATACGACCAGTACATCGCCAATGCCGAATGGCGGGACGAGCTGCGGTCGTTTTGGCAGGACTGCAAAGCATCCGAACAGCAGGCGATCTGCCGGCTGCGGCAGCTGATCCGCCAGGAAGTCGCTAATGACTGCTTTTAACGTCCCCGGACGTCGCCGGGGCGGTCGAGCGACCGCCCCGGCGGCAGGCCGTACAGACCGTCAGCTCGCGTGTCCGCCCGGCACCATCAGCCTGCGAAGCCGGGCCGGGGAGATGCCGATCAGGCTTCTGAAAACCTTTGTGAAATGACTCTGCGAAGAATAGCCAAGGGCATGGCCGATGTCAGAAATCGGCATGCTGCCCGTGGCGAGTATCGTCAGGGCAGCCTGGGTTCGACGGTGGTGAATGAGCCGCACGAGGCCCATGCCGAGGGTCCGGCGGAGTTTTCGGGCAAAGTGCCCGGGTGAAAGGCCGCTGGCACGACTCATCTCGACAAGGCTTGGCGGCTTGGCAAGCCGACCATCGATTTGTTCGATCGTCTGGCGGAGCAACCACGGCGGCAAACTGGATGATGACCCAGCGATCGGTGGGACCGTAGCGTTCAGCAGCCGTGCAAGTCGCGCCAGAAACGCCTGCGCGACGGCATCGAGATGGTCGGCGTCTGGGGCGGCATGCAAACCGCTCACGAACTGACGCAGGCATGCGGCCAATCTCGTGTCGTTGATCGCCAGGTGTGCCGCCGGCCAGACGTCACTGGCGGGAGACACCGAGGCCCGAAGTTGATTCGAGGGAAGGAAGATGGTCACGCATTTGGCGACACCTCCGCCACGGACTTCAAAAACGTGGTAGTCGCGTTCCGGTGGGAGGTAGAAAAAGAAGCCACTCTGAACCAAATCTTGTTTCACCTCACTCGGCGAAGACAGCCGAAGAGACAGCTCGCCCGGACCTGAATAAAAAGTCACGACATGCCCGACAAGCCGCATTCGAGCGGACGATTCCGTCATCCACGCATTGATGCGCCATGGCAGAACCAGCCATGTGGAGGACAGGCCGGATGGAAGCATGCTGTCTCTCAACCCAGCACCCCATTTCTCTGAGTTTTTCGATTTTTGAGCGGCTGAAGCAGGATAGAGGCTGCGCAGATAGGCGAAACGCCTTGGATTCTATGACCCCTCTTGGGAACCTGCATACCCCCGCCCCACCCTTAAAAAAAACAGTTGCGATTCCGTTCCGAACAAACACCCACGTTTGCCTCCCAGGAATCGGCCAAATCATTCCGCGCGCAAACGATGACAAACGCGCGAATCTGCTCACGACATCTGGTGGCTGGCCGAGCATGATGCTCCGTGAGGGGTCGCGTCACCGACACGAGGAGTTCCATCATGAAAAAACCCCGCGGTACTTCGCCCGTGCACATCGCATTCACCACGCTCACCGAAATCAAGGCGATGGTCGAGCGTTTTGAGGATGGGCAAGAAAACCTTTTCCGGACCCTGGACTCGATCGTCAAGACAACCCATGACTACAAGACGGCGATGCGGAGTTTTCCAGCGGGCAATCGCGACCGTGGGGTCGCATAGTGCCCTTGACTGGTCGCCGCCTCAGGCGCCCACGCGCCACCAACTGTCTGGTGGCGATGTCTTCCCCCCGTGTTGACGGTCTTCACGCCTCTTGAGTGCGTGTGCCTATAGTTGGCCGCTCTTCCGGAAGGCGACTGTTTCCGCGGCATGCATGCCGGTCCCGCACACCGCGAGAATCCATGCATACGCCACCTCTCAATCGAGTCGCCTTCGTCGGCACCTACGTGCCCCGCCGCTGCGGTCTTGCCACATTCACCCACGATCTCCGAGCGGCGGTGGCTCGTCTTCTGCCCGACGCCGACTGTCCCGTCGTGGCGATGGTCGACGGCCCGGGCCTCGATGAGCATCCACCGGAGGTGCGATTTGCCTGTGCCACTGACGACGCGAGCTCCGGCAGAAGGGCGGCCGAATACCTCAACCTTCTCAATGCCGATGTGGTGTCACTACAGCATGAATACGGCATCTTCGGCGGTCCATCTGGCCGGCAGGTGCTCGACCTGGTGCACGAACTCCGGATGCCGGTTCACACGACTCTCCACACGGTGCTGCCTGCGCCGTCGCCCGAACACCGACGAGTCATGGATGAACTCCTGGGGTGTTCCGCACGCGTGACCGTGATGACGGAGCATGCTCGCGGCCTGCTCCACACCGTGCATGGCATCGCCGACGATCGCATCGACGTGATCCCGCACGGCATTCCCGAGGCCGACGGTGGCGACGCCGCCGTGGCCAAGGAGCGGTTCGGCATCGCCGGCCGAAAGGTGATGCTTACCTTCGGGCTTCTTTCTCCCAACAAAGGCATCGAGCATGCCATCCGCAGCCTGCCCACGATCGCGGCCAGATACCCCGACGTGACCTATGTCATCGCCGGCGCGACGCATCCGCGGCTCCTTCAGGATGAGGGGGAACGGTATCGCGAGATACTCGTGGCCTTGGCGGAATCTCTGGGCGTTGCCGACCACGTCGTGTTTCTCAACCGGTACCTGGACACGGGCGACCTGCTTGCGGTGATCGCCGCCGCCGACATCTATCTGACACCCTACCTGAATCCCGATCAGGCGGTCTCGGGCACGCTCGCCTATGCCTTTGGCTCGGGCACACCGGTCATCTCCACCCCCTATCGGCACGCCGAGGAACTCCTGGCGGACGGCTCCGGTGTGCTCGTGCCGTTCGGCGACGACCATGCCATCGCCCGTGAGGTGTGCGGGCTGCTGGCCAATGATTCGCATCTCGCCCGCATGAGGAGCCGGGCACACGTCGCAGGACGCAGCATGATCTGGCCCCGTGTCGCTGAACGCTACGCTGCAGGATTCACCGCCTCCCGGATGGCAACGCTGGTGCCATCGGCCGGCGAGGCCGTTCCCCCAGCACGACGCAGGCCGCCCGAGCCCATCCTCACTCACCTGTGGAGACTCACCGATTCGGCCGGCGTCGTTCAGCATGCCACGGGCGATATTCCGCTCCGCCACGAAGGGTATTGCACCGACGACAATGCCCGGGCTCTGGCGCTCGTGGTGCTGGTCGAGGATCTTGGTCTTGCCACCGAGCGGTCCGCTGCGGCCGCGATCACGTATGCGGCTTTCCTCGGTCACGCCTACGACCCGAAAAGCGGCCGGTTTCGCAATTTCATGGACTTCTCTCGGCGATGGCGAGAACCGAACGGCTCGGACGACTGTCTTGGCCGGGCGATCATGGCCATGGCCACGTGCATCGCCCGCGCTCGACGTGAAAGTCTTCGCCGATTCGCCATGGAACGCTTTCATCCAGCCGTTCGCGCCGCATTGGCCACGAGGAGCCCGCGATGCTGGGCCCTCACGGTTGTGGGATTGAGCGAGTATCTCCGACGTCTCAGGGGTGATCGTGAAGCGGCTTCGTCCCAACGCGAACTGACCGGCAGGCTCCTTCGGCTCTTCTTGATCACCTCGGCTCCCGAATGGCCGTGGCTCGAGGATGTGGTGGCCTATGAAAACCCACGGCTCTGCCAAGCTCTTCTTCTCGGAGGCGGCTCCCTACCCGCCGCCCGGGCCGCCGGCCTCGATGCCCTCGACTGGCTCTGGACGATCCAAGAATCCGAAGGCGGACGATTCGCGCCGATCGGCTGTCGCGGATTCCTGCGACGGGGAGGAACACCGGCACGGTTCGATCAGCAACCGATCGAGGCCCAGGCGATGGTGGCGGCGTGTGCCACGGCCTACCGTACCACCGGTGATGACATCTGGCGTCAGCGTGCATGGCTGGCCTTCGAATGGTTTCATGGCCACAACGTACTCGGTGCCAGCATCGTCGACCCGCACACCGGCGGCTGCCGCGACGGATTGCTCGAGGATCGCGTCAGTGAAAACCAGGGGGCGGAGTCGACGCTCGCCTATCTGCTCGCCGTCGTCGACATGCGTCAACTCGAACCGGCCATGACGACGACGCCGGCCATCATCCGCCCCACGCGACGGCCTCGCGAGGCCCGTGGGGCGTGCGGCCGATGACCAGATCTCACAGGAGGTTCATGCCATGCACGTGACTCGCACCGGCATCATCCTCAGGCCCAACAACGCCCGGGTGCTCTATCGTCCTTTCGAGCCCCCATTGCCGCAACGCGCACTACGGATCGTGGGGCGGGTCATGGAACTCGACGAGGCAGATGTGGACCAACTGCTCGGTGACGTGCTCGGTGAGTTTCACGGTCGCCACCAGCGACTCGTGGGATTCTTCGAGGAGCGGTTCGCGGCTGTGCGGCACCACCTCCTCACCGACCGGCCAGTTTCACGAGCCCGCCAACTGCTGATCGGCTCGTATTTCACGCAGGAGTACGCGCTTGAGAGCGCAGCCCTGTTCAACCCGTCGATCATTCTTCACCCCGACCAAGCCGGACTCGAGCCGGGAGAAGCACGTTTCATCCTCAGCGTTCGGGCCACCGGTGAAGGACACGTGTCGAGCGTCGGCTTTCGCGCCGGCACCATCGACGCCCGAGGCGCCATCACGATCGACGCCCCCTCGGGCTTCGTCACAGCACCCCATGTCGTCGCCAGCGCCGCCTATGACAAGCCGCTGTTTCTCAGCAAACTCGCCGAACTCGGCATCGCCAACGGACTCATCGAACCCGTCATCGCCCCGCTCGAGGACCGTTTCACGCTCCACGACCTGGAGAAGGTTCTCGCGGTCACGTCTCGACAACACGGGTCGCGACGGCGGGAGTGGGAACCCTTGGCGGCCGCGACTCTGGCGCTCGCCCGTGCCAACTACGAGATCGAATGCGATGCCGCATCGGATCTTTCCGAACGGGTGATCTTTCCCTACTCCCCGGCCGAGACCAACGGGATCGAGGATGCCCGGTTCGTGCGATTCATCGACGATGACGGCTCGGCACGCTACTACGCCACCTACACCGCATTCGACGGCAACGTGACATTGCCTCAGATCGTGGAAACCGACGACTTCGTACGATTTCGGGTGAGCACGCTCAACGGCCCGGAGATTGCCAACAAGGGTTTCGCCCTCTTTCCACGGCGAATCCGAGGCAGCTATGTGATGCTCTCCCGTCAGGACGGCGAGAACGTTTTCGTGATGGAGTCGGAGATGCTCCACTTCTGGCACGCGAGGCGACTCGTGATGCGGCCGAGTTGTCCGTGGGAGTACGTGCAGATCGGCAACTGCGGCTCCCCGATCGAAACCGACGCTGGATGGCTCGTGCTCACCCACGGCGTGGGGCCGATGCGAAAGTACTCGATCGGCGCGGCCTTACTTGATCTCGACGATCCAACCCGAGTGATCGGCCGCCTCGAGGAACCGCTGCTCTCGGCCAACGAGAATGAACGTGCCGGGTACGTTCCCAACGTCGTCTACACGTGCGGCGCTCTCGTGCACGAGGGGATTCTGGTGATTCCGTATTCGATGAGCGACTACGCGACGTCCTTCGCGACGGTGCCGCTCGCCGACCTGCTCTCGGAACTCACCGCGTGACACAACGCGGCGCTACGGCGCAGATGGAACACACGCGGGCAGACACCGCCGCCACCGCTACTCGTCAGACTGCTCGAGCACGAGCGCGGCCTGCTCGAGGAGGGCCTCCACCTTCTCATCGGTGGGCACCGCAGTCGACGCGGCCGGCGTGCCCATGTCGGGATCCATGGCCACGAACCCGCCGCCGCAGTGCTGGCAGTAGACCCGGCGTCCGAGAAGGCTGACGTCGATCTCCAGACGCCGCCCGCAGACGGGGCACCCCTGGTGAAAAAAGACGTTGCGATGGATGTCGTGAGCAGTTGGCATCGCGGCACCTCCCCGGAAGAATAAAACCATCCCCAGCCGGTCCGCAGTCTACGCCGATTGATGCCATGGGGCAACGACTGAAACCACCGGTCTTTTCTGCCCCACGCGGTGCGAAAAACCGCAGCGTCGCCCAAGACGTTAGAATCTCGTGAAGCCGCTCCCACGATTGAGCGGCCCGCGGACGACTCGGGACCCCTCGGTGCCATGCTGCAACGACCGTTGCTGACGCCTATCGTGGTGGGGTTCTGGCTGGTCACGACCGGCTGGCTCTTCGTCACCAAGATTCTTCCCACGCTCAACCCCGGGTCACCTCCGGGCCAGCAGGCGCTCTACACCTCGGGCGCCAAACTCGTTCCCGTGGCCTGGTCGGTGCACTGGAATGAACGGCCGGTGGGGTGGGCCATGTCGCTCGCGACCCGCCTCGATGACGGTGGTCTCACCGTCGATTCCAGGCTTCACTTCGATCGGCTTCCTCTCGACCAGGTTCTGCCGGTGTGGGCAGGCCTGCTGATGCGTCACGTGGTGCACCCCGGCATGGCCGCCACGTTCGACGCCACCGGCCGCCTCGACATCGACGCCGCCGGAAGGCTCCGCTCCTTCGAATCACGCGTGAGCCTTCCCAACGCCCCCGAGTCGATCATCCTGAACGGCACTGTCGAGGATGGTGACGTCGCGGTGTCGATCCAATCCGGTGGCATGTGCTACGAGGCGAAGCGACATCTTCCCTCGACGATCATGATCAGCGATGAACTGTCGCCGCAGGCCACGATGCCGGCTCTCTATGAAGGACGCCGCTGGACCGTGCCGATCTACAGCCCACTGCGGCCTGGCCGCTCACCGATCGAAATCCTTTATGCCGATGTCGGGCCCGAGGAGGCGCTCTACTGGGAGGATGGCCTGGTGCGAGTGCACGTGGTGTCGTACCGCGAGGATCCGGCAAGCCATCGGGAACCTCGCTGCCGGCTCTGGGTTGACCTCTCGGGCCGAGTGCTCAAGCAGGAAGCCATCATGATGGGCACCCGCATGACCTTTCTTCGGCGCACCGACGAGGCCGCCGCCTGGCTGGCCGAAGACGGAGGCCCAGACGCCCTCTTGCGAGCGGAGCCGGCCAGACCATGATCGAGTTTGACCATGTCACGCGAACCTACGGTGCGAAGACGGCCGTCTCCGACCTTACCGTCTCGATCCCGCGAGGAGAACTCTTCGCCCTTCTCGGCCCCAACGGCGCGGGCAAAACGACCACCATCCGGATGCTGGTCGGCCTGCTCCACCCGAGCAAGGGCGCCATCCGGGTGTGCGGCCATGACGTCGTCAAATCGCCGCGTGAGGCCCACCTTCACCTCGGCTACGTGCCCGACGAACCCACGCTCTACGACAAGCTCACGGGCCGGGAGTTTCTCTGGTTCATCGCCGACATGTTCGGCATGCCTCACCGCCTCGCCACCTCCCGCATCGATCGCGAGATCGAGCACTTCGAACTGGCCGAGTTCGCCGACGACCTCGCCGAGAGCTACTCGCTCGGCATGAAGCAGCGGCTCGTCTTCGCCGCATCGCTGCTCCACGACCCGGAGGTTTTGGTGCTCGATGAGCCGATGGTGGGGCTCGATCCGCGAAGCGTGCGGATCGTGAAGGACCTCCTTTCCGCCAGAACGCGGGAGGGCATGACGGTGTTCATGTCGACCCACACCCTCGCCATGGCCGAGGAGATGGCCGACCGCGTCGGCATCATGGTGCGGGGCAACCTGCGTTTTCTCGGCACGATCGCCGAACTCCGCGAGCAGGTGGCCCTCGAATCGACCACGCTCGAGCACCTCTACCTGCAGGTCACCTCCTCGGGCGGCGAACGGTGACCACACGCCCGGCCATCCCCGACGCGGTTCGCCTGCTGCCCTTCGAGGACGAGGCACGGCTTTTCACCCGGCTTCGGGCCACGCTCGCCTGGGAAACGATCCGGTCGATGCTCACCCAGGCCAGGCTCCGGCTGTCGCTCGTGGTGCTTCTCAGCGCGATGTTCTGGGCCGCCCTCTATGGTCTGTTCGTCGAGGGGTTTGGCTTCCTCGACGCCCTCCACGCCGAGGTCATCTCGCTGCTGTTCAACGCCTTCTTCTCGTCGTTGATGGTGATGCTGATCTTTTCGACCGGCATCCTCGTCTACAGCGGGATGTATTGCTCGACCGAGGCGAAGCTCCTGCTCACCCTGCCTGTCCGGGCCGAGACGATCTTCGCCCACAAGTTTCGCGAGGCGATGTGGTTTTCGAGCTGGGGATTCATCCTGCTCGGCAGCCCGCTCCTGGCGGCCTATGGCGTGGTGCGACACGCCGACTGGCCCTACTTCGTGGTGCTCCTGCCCTTCATGGTCTCGTTTGTCTTCATCCCCGCCTCCGTGGGCAGCATCGTGTGCATCATGCTCGTCGCCTGGATGCCGCGGCTGCGGATGCATGCCCTGACGATCGGCGTGGTTGGCGTCTGCCTCATCGGCCTCTGGATGTGCTGGGCGATGTTCTCCAAGGCCACGGTCGATGCCATGTCGGCGGCATGGTTCGAGCGCACCTTCGCCCGGCTCTCCATCACGGAGCAGAAGCTGTTTCCGAGCTGGTGGCTGTCGTCCGGCCTGATCGAGGCGGCTCGGACGGGGCCCGATGGTCGTCTGGTGGCTGATTCCTTCTTCGAAGCGCTCAAGTTCCTCGCCCTCCTCATCGCCAATGCGCTGGCGCTCCAGTCGCTCGCCGGATGGCTGGCCCGCATCGCCTATCGAAAAGGCTTCAGCCAGCTGTCGAGCGAAGTACCGCAACGTCGGCGGCGTCAGCTTCGCTGGTTCGATCGCGCCCTCGGCCACGCCGGCTTCGCGACCGGCCGGCCTCTCAGGCTTCTTCTCGTCAAGGATTTCCGTCTGTTTCGTCGCGACATCTCCCAATGGTCGCAGTTCGTGATCTTCTTCGGACTGCTCGGCCTCTACTTCGTGAACCTCCGATCGTTCAACTACAACAACGCCTACGCGTCGATGATCGGGTATCTCAATCTGGCCGTCGTCGGGCTCATCCTCTCCACATTCACCACCCGATTCGTCTATCCGATGATCAGCCTGGAGGGGAGGCGATTCTGGATTCTCGGTTTGCTGCCCGTGCACCGAGACCAGATCGTCTGGTCGAAGTTCCTGTTCTCCTTCGTGGGCGGCGTCATCCCCTGCTGCATCCTCGTGCTCCTGAGCGACTCGATGCTCGGGCTTCCCGTGAAACTCATCGCCCAGCACGAAATCTGCTGCATCATGCTCTGCATGGGGCTGTCGGGCATTGCGGTGGGATTCGGCGCCCGCATGCCCGACCTCCGTGAATCCTCCCCCTCGAAGATCTCATCGGGCTTCGGGGGAACGCTGAGCCTCGTGGTCAGCTCGCTCTTCATCATGGTGGTGGTCGTGGTGGCTGCGGTGCCCACCCACCTGTCGCTCTTGAATCAGGCGGGACGCGGCTTCGGAGCATTCGCGCCCGAAGGGATGCTGGCCTGGCTCGGTGGCCCCTGGGGGACGTTCTGTGGCCTCGCCGCGGTGATCGTGACCGGCCTCACGGCCACCTTCGTGCCCCTGGCCCTCGGGATTCAGGCGTTCCGCCGCCTCGAGGCCTGATCCGCGGCCCGTGCCTCGGCCGCGATCATCGAGGCGACGGATTCGCGGCCGCCCCCTGGCCTCCGCCAACCAGGCGAAGAATGTCGGCGCCGGGAACGCACATGTTGAGCCCCATCTGAAAGTCGCCGGGCGGCAGCTCGCCATCCCGACGCTCCGCCGACTCCTCCTCGCCCGCATACACGGCGAGCGTACTCGAGACGATGCCCACGACGTTGCCCCGATCGTCGACCAATGGCCCGCCGCTCGACCCCACGGCAAAATCGACGGTGGTGCTGAACATCGTCTTGGCCTGGCCGTCGGCACGGTGCACGAACGACCGCGACAGGATGCCGTCCGTGAACGAATAAAATGCCGCATCCGGATGGCTGAGGGCGTGGAGCCGCAGACCGGGCCGCGCATCGACGACCACCGGCAGCGCAGGCAGGCCCGTGGCGGCGATGCGGCACACCGCGAGGTCATCCCTCGGGCTGACCGCCAGGATCTCGATGACCGGATGGATCGCGCCATCGGCCGTCATGGCCACGAGGATCGGCGAGCCCGGCACGTCGACCACGTGATAGTTGGTCGCCACGATGCCGGCGGTGTCGATCACGAAGCCCGACGCGAGCGCCACCTCGTGGTGCCCGTCGTCGACAGGCTCGAGGGCTGCCATCACGACGACGCTGGGCCGCACCCGCTCGAAGAGCTGGACCGGAGCGAGGGGCTGTTCACCCGGCGCGGCAAGGTTCACCCGGCACGGCCCGACATCGGTCCTGGCCAGGAGGTCGTCGACCGGCACCCCCTTTCCGGCCTCGACGAGCCGACGCATCTCGGCCTCGATCCCCTGAATGCGGCGCTCGTCGGTCGGGCCCAGGTCGATCGGCGGGGCCAGATACTCCGCGAGGATCTCCTTGAGAACTAATCGCGTGGAGGGGTCGTCGTCGCAGCGTGCGATCGCCGTTCGGTGCAGCGCGATGCCCTCGTCACGCTTTCCCGTCATCACCAGCGCCCGCGCGAGGGTTTCGATCACCTGCACGTCCTCGCCCTGCGTGAGTTCGTGCGCCCGACGGGCGGCCTCGACCGCCAGGGCCATGTCGGGCACGAGGACGGTCTCGTCGGTCAGGATGCCCCACGCGAGCGAATCGAGCGTGAGGGCATCATCGCGGGACTCGGCGAGGATCCGGCGGCCGATCCGGGCCGCCATCTCGGCATGTCCGGGCCGCGTCGCCTCCAGGAAATAGAGTTCGACCGGCTCGGAATCACCGGCCGGCTCGGCGGCGACGCCGCACGCCCCGATGAGCATCGCCACGAGCGCGACGAGGCCCGCTCGGGCAGGGCGGCGACGGTGATCGATGGACCTCGACACGGCTCACAGCCGGCAGTTGCCGATCCGAGTCTCGATGATGGCGGAGGCGCCGATCGCCTCCAGTCGCTCCATGACGCCATGCACCTCGCTCCGCTTCACCATCGCCCGCACGGCGCACCAGGCGGCGTCCTCGAGCTGCATCACGGTGGGCGAGTTGAAGCCCGGGGTGATGGCCTCGGCTTCGGCAAGCCGGCTTCGCGGCACGTTGTATTCCAGGAGCGACCATCCCCGGGCGATCACGATGCCGTTGAGCCTGCGAACGATTCGGTCGGCGAGGCGCGTGTCGACCAGCCCCGGGTGCTGGATGAGCACGGTCTCGTAGCGGCCGATCTCGTCGAGCACGTGGAGGCGGTTGGCCGCGAGGGTGCTGCCGGTTTCGACGAGGTCGACGATGGCATCGGCCACCCCCAGGGCGATCATCACCTCGACGCTGCCGGAGAGTTCGACGAAATGCGCCTCCACCCCCCGGTCCGCCAGCCACTGCCGCGTGATCCGCGGAAAACTCGTGGCGATGCGGCGGCCGGCGAGCTGCCGCGGGTCGGTCACGGAAGCGTCGTCCGGCACGCACAGGGCGAGGCGGCACGTTCCCACCCCGAGGTCGAGGCGGTGCACCGTGTCGGCGCCACTCTCCGCCACAAGGTCGGCACCCGTGATTCCGAGGTCGATCGCTCCCTCGGCGGCCAGGACGGGAATGTCGTCCGTGCGGAGAAACGTCACCTCGACGGGCATGTCCTTGCACCGGGCAAAGAGGCTGCGGTCGGTGCGGCGAAAGGACAGGCCGGCATCGGCCAGGATCTGGGCGGAGAGTTCGGAAAGCCTCCCCTTGCTCGGCACCCCGATGCGGAGGAGCCTGCTGGATCGTTCGTCGGTCATGGTGTGTCCTTCCCTCCACCGCCTGGGCGCGCCGCCTTCTCATCGAGCCCCGACACGCCGAAGCGTCGGGCGAGTTCGTCCTCCACCTGGGCAAGGCTCACGGTGCGGCAGGCCAGGAGCACGAGCATGTGGTACAGGAGGTCCGCAGCCTCGGCAACGACCCGCTCGTCGGTCTCGCCACAGGCGGCCTGCACCAGTTCCCCGGCCTCTTCCGTCACCTTCTCCCCGGCCCCCTCGGGTCCGCTCGTGAGGAGTTTCCTGGTGTACGATCGGGTCGTGGGATCGGCCTTTCGGGCGGCAATCACCCCCTCCAAGGCCTCCAACACCTCCCCACATCGGCGATTCGGCGAACGACACTCGGACACGGGCGATGGAACCTCTCTCTGGACCGTTGGATTCGGGCGGCCGACCTGCGGAGCCGACGGACGACCGGCCCTCAAATCTAGCATGGGCGGCGGGCGAGGCATCCCACCCGGCTCCCCCCCTCGGCGAAGACTGCTGGTTCCTCTCCGGGCCCACGGCATCGGGAAAATCCTCCCTGGCCATCCGCATGGCCCGACGGCTCGGGGCCGAGATCGTCAGTGTCGACTCCATGGCGGTCTATCGGGGGCTCGACATCGGCACCGCCAAGCCGACCGCCGAGCAGCAGGCGGCGATTCCCCACCACGCCATCGACGTGGTCGATGCCGCAGAGGCCTACAGCGTGGCCCGATGGCTCGACGAGGTGAGCCGCATTCTCGGCGACTGCCGCCGTCGCGGCCGCACGATCCTGTTCGT
>Ga0075471_10000282_pt1 | contig 29299 bp, 29 predicted proteins | sample DEB19_08_DNA_2_FD_74787 | JGI IMG/M metagenome (GOLD analysis project Ga0075471, IMG submission 74787) | Aqueous microbial communities from the Delaware River and Bay under freshwater to marine salinity gradient to study organic matter... | ecosystem: Environmental > Aquatic > Marine > Coastal ...
ACGGATCGCCGTCGCGCACCTCGGCGGCCTCGATTGTGCCGTCGGCCGCGAAGTCACGCCCGTTCACGAGGTTCATGACGTGCGTGTCGGTTGCATTGGCGCCCGTGACCCATGCCGAGCCGGGGACGACACCCGGGTCGAGGAGGTACCGCACCCCGGTCGCAGAGGACGCACCGAGGACCTGCGGACCGATGTAGCCGCGCACGAGACCGGGGTGGGCGGCGAAGCCCGCCTCGTCGAGCGGCTCGACTTCTGCCGGTGACACCTGGGCCTCCACCCGCTTCAGGTCGACCTCGCGGTCGCCGGGCACGCCGATGACGACGGTCTCGCGGGTGCCGTCGGGCTGGCGCAGTGACAACACCACGTTCTTCAGCGTGTCCCCGGCCTCCCACGGACGGTCGTTGCGCGGGTGGTGCGCGTTCAGGAACTCGACCAACGAGGTGATCGTGGCGCAACCCGGCGTGGGCGCCGTGACGGGGGCCGGATGACCGGACGTGTCCGGGGCGAGGGCGCCGGTGGTGACGGCCTCGGTGTTGGCCGCGTAGTCGCACGAGGTGCAACGCACGAAGGTGTCCTCTCCGACCTCGATGGGGGCGAGGAACTCCTCGCTCATGGAGCCGCCCATGGCGCCGCTCATGGCCTTCACGATGACGAAGGGCAGGTGCAGGCGCGCGAAGATCCGCTCGTACGCGGCCCTGTGGTCCTCGTAGCTGCGCTGCAGACCGGCCTCGTCCATGTCGAACGAGTAACTGTCCTTCATCAGGAACTCGCGGCCGCGCAGGAGCCCGGCCCTCGGCCTCGCCTCGTCGCGGTACTTGGTCTGTATCTGGTACAGCGAGACGGGGAGGTCCTTGTAGCTCGAGTACAGGTCCTTCACGAGGAGCGTGAACATCTCCTCGTGGGTGGGCCCGAGGAGATAGTCGGCGCCCTTGCGGTCGACGAGGCGGAACAGGTTGTCCCCGTACTCGGTCCAGCGACCGGTCTGGTCGTAGATGTCGCGGGGGAGGAGGGCCGGGAAGTGGACCTCCTGTGCGCCGATCGCGTCCATCTCCTCACGCACGATCGCCTCCACCTTCCGCAGGACCCTCCAGCCGAGGGGCAGCCAGGTGTACCCGCCCGGTGCGGCCCGGCGGATGTACCCGGCCCTCACGAGCAGGCGGTGGCTGGGAACCTCAGCATCGGACGGGTCCTCGCGAAGCGTGCGGACGAAGAGCTGGCTGAGACGGAGCATGCGGAACAAAACCCTACTGCCGGCTGGTACAGTGTCTGCCGTCCTTTGAAGTTCGATGAACGTGAAGGCACGGGCCCCGGGTCCGTGCCTTTTGTTCTGTTAGGGACCGGTGCACGCCGGTCAGAGAGAGGTGGTGAGCCACATGTCCAACGTGATTGACAGGGTCACCGGGATGGTGACGCCCATCCTCTCCGACCTCGGGCTCGAGCTCTACGACCTCGACTTCGCCGGTGGTGTCCTGAAGGTCACCATCGACACCCCGCCCGGCGGGCCGTCCGGGGTGGACATCGACCAGATCGCCCTCGTCACCCGCCTGCTCGGCCGCGAGCTCGACCACGACGAGAACGCCGTGCCCGGCCGGTTCACGCTGGAGGTCTCCAGTCCCGGTCTCGAGCGCACGCTGCGCACGCCGGCCCATTTCGCCCGGGAGACCGGCAAGGAAGTGAACGTCCGCCTGCGCGAGCAGCTCGACGGGAGGCGCCGCGTGAACGGCGTGCTCGTGGGTGCCACCGGCTCCGCGGCGGTCGTGCGCACCGAGGACGGCACCGAGGTGGAGATTCCCCTCGCCATCATCGACAAGGCCCGCACGGTGTTCGTGTGGGAGGCCAACCCGAAGCCGAACTCACCCGAGGCTCGCGCCAAGGGCAAGAAGAAGACCGCACACGACGACCAACAGCCACAGACACAGGAGGCAAACGCGCAATGAGCAACATGGACATGTCCGAAGCAGTACGCATGCTCGCCGACCACCACGGCATCTCCGTCGACTCGCTCCTCCAGGTGCTCGTCGAGGCTCTCGCCACCGCGTACAAGAAGCGCCCCGGCGCCGCCGACGAGGTCATCGTGGAGGTCAACCCCGAGAACCTCGACATGAAGTTCACCGCCTACGACGTCGACGACGAGGGCAACTGGGTGAACGAGCGCGACGACACGCCGAGCAAGGCCGACCTCGGCCGCATCGCCGCGGCGACGTTCAAGCAGGTCATGAGCCAGCGCATCCGCGAGGTGGAGCGTGACCGCAAGTTCGAGGAGTACGCCAACCGCGAGGGCGACCTCGTCACCGGCATCATCCAGCAGTCCGACGGCAGGTACGCGCTGCTCGACCTGGGCAAGGTCGAGGCGCTCCTGCCCCAGGCGGAGCAGGTGCCCTACGAGCGCCCCGAGTCGGGCGCACGGCTGAAGGCCTACATCGTCGAGGTCCGCAAGACCGCGAAGGGCCCGCAGATCGTGGTCAGCCGCACGCACCCTGGCCTCATCAAGCGCCTGTTCGAGCTTGAGGTCCCCGAGATCGCCGACGGCATCGTGGAGATCAAGTCGTGCGCGCGCGAGCCCGGGCACCGCACCAAGATCGCCGTGGCGTCGAACGACCACAACGTCGACCCTGTCGGTGCGTGCGTCGGCGCCCGCGGCGGCCGCGTGCGCATGGTGGTCAACGAGCTGCGCGGCGAGAAGATCGACATCGTCAGCTACTCCGAGGACCTGCACGAGTTCGTGGCGAAGGCGCTGTCCCCGGCGAAGGTCACCGAGGTCCGCCTCAGCGAGGACCAGACCCAGGCCGACGTCATCGTGCCCGACTTCCAGCTGTCCCTCGCCATCGGCAAGGAGGGCCAGAACGCCCGCCTCGCCGCCCGCCTCACCGGTGTGCGCATCGACATCAAGAGCGAGACGCAGGCCGCCGAGGAGGCCGCCGGCATCGTGCGGCCGTCCGCCGGCGACACCGGCTACGCCGCCGGTGAGTGGCGCACCAATGACGAGACTGGCGAGATGCAGTTCCATGCCGCCGACGGCTCCGTCGTGAGCGAGCAGGAGTGGGCCGGCGGCGCACCCGAACAGAACAGCACGGAGGCCTGAACCTTGGCAAGCAAGAAAGTCAAGATCAAGGACCTCGCGGAGGAGTTCGGCGCGTCACCCGACGCGATGTTCTCGCTCGTCGTCACGCTCGGCATCGACGCCAAGTCGAAGGCGGTGAGCATCGAGGAGGCCCAGGCCGACCGCGTGCGCCGTCACGTCAGCAAGAACGGCGTGCCCGAACCGAAGGTCGATCCGGACAAGCCGGCGAAGAAGGCCCCGGCGAAGAAGGCAGCCGCCAAGCCGAAGACCGACGACGGCACCGAGGCGCCCGATAAGAAGGCTCCTGCGAAGAAGAAGGCCCCCGCCAAGAAGGCCGCCGCAAAGCCGAAGGCTGACGACACACCGGCAGTCGAGGACACCGCACCCGCTCCCGTGGTCGAGACGCCGGCACCCGCCCCGGCACCCGAGCCGGTCGTGGCGTCGGAGGCGCCCGCACCCGCCGCGTCAACTGATGACATTCCCCCCGCACCGTCACCCGGCGGTGGCCGCGTCATCTCGAGCGGACCGAAGGGTGCCAACACCGGCGCAATCCCGCGACCGCCGGTTCCGCCCGCACCCCCGGCCGGAAGGCCGGCCGTGCCGCCCGCACCCCCGGCAGGGGGTCGCCCCTTGCCCCCCGGCATGCCGCCGAACAGGCCGCTCTCGCCGTCCGGTCGTCCGATCCCGCCGCCGCCGGCGGGTCGTCCGCTGTCCCCGACGGGTCGTCCGATCCCGCCGCCACCGGGCGGTGCACGCCCAGGTGGTGCACCGGGAGGCTTCCGTCCCGGCCCCGGTTCTCGTCCCGGTCCTGGTTCTCGTCCCGGTCCCGGTTCGCGTCCCGGTCCTGGTTTCCGCCCCGGTCCAGGTGGCGGCCCCGGCGGTCCGCGCCCCGGTGGCCCCGGCGGTCCCGGTGGTCGTCCCGGTTTCGGTCCGCGCCCTGGTGGTCCAGGTGGTGGTCCCGGCGGTCCGCGCCCGGGTGGTCCAGGTGGCGGCCCCGGCGGTCCGCGCCCCGGTGGCGGTCCCGGTGGCCCCGGCGGCCGTCCGAACGGCCAGCGCCGTGCCCCGCGCAAGAAGTCGCGTGCCCGTCGGCGCCGTGAGTTCGACGAGCTGCAGCCGCAGTTCACCAACTACACGAACAGCAACGCCCCCGTCCCGGAGGGCACCGTCATCGTCGAGCGCGGCTCGTCCGCGCAGGACTTCGCCCCGAAGCTGAACCGCACCGCGGCTGACGTCGTGCGCTTCCTCCTGGAGCACGGCGAGATGATCACGGCAACCATGAGCCTCGGTGACGAGCAGATGGAGCTGTTTGCTCTCGAGATCGGTGCCGAGATCCTGCTCGTCGATCCGGGCCAGCAGGAGGAGATGGAGCTCCAGGCCCTGTTCGACGACAGCGACGACGACGACGAGAGCCTCCAGCAGCCGCGGCCACCGGTCATCACCGTCATGGGACACGTCGACCACGGCAAGACCACCCTGCTCGACCGGATCCGCTCCGCGAACGTCGTCGCCGGCGAGGCCGGCGGCATCACCCAGCACATCGGTGCGTACCAGGTGGAGAAGGACGGCAAGAGGATCACGTTCATCGACACCCCCGGCCACGCGGCGTTCTCCAAGATGCGCATGCGCGGTGCCCAGGTCACCGACATCGTCGTGCTCGTGGTCGCCGCCGATGACGGCGTCATGCCCCAGACGATCGAGGCGATCAACCACGCCAAGGCGGCCGACGTGCCGATCGTGGTGGCGGTCAACAAGATCGACAAGGAGAACGCCGACCCGCAGCGCGTGCTCACCCAGCTCACCGAGTACGAACTGGTCCCGGAGTCGTGGGGCGGCGACACGATCGTCGTCGAGATGTCGGCCCAGCAGAACCTCGGCATCGACGACCTGCTCGAGCAACTGAATGTCGTCGCCGAGCTCGAGAACCTCACCGCGAACCCCACGGGACGCGCGAAGGGCATCGTGCTCGAGGCGAACCTGGATGTCGGTCGCGGGCCCGTGGCCACCGTTCTGGTGGACAAGGGCACCCTCAAGGTCGGCGACCCGATCGTGGCAGGCGCCGCGTGGGGCAAGGTTCGCGCGCTCATCAACGAGCGCGGCGAGCAGCTGAAGGAGGCGGGTCCGTCCACGCCGGTGCAGGTGCTCGGGCTCTCGTCCGTGCCCCAGGCCGGTGACGAGTTCCGCGCCGCACCCGACGAGAAGACCGCCCGCACCGTGGGCGAGTCGCGCGAGCACCGCATGCGCGTGCTCAACCAGCGCGGCGACGCACGCGTGCAGCGCGGCGTGAAGCTCGAGGACATCTTCTCCCAGATCCAGGCCGGCGAGGTCGCCACACTGAACCTCGTCATCAAGGCGGATGTGCATGGATCTCTCGAGGCCGTCACCGAGTCGCTCCGCAAGCTGGAGCGTGACGAGGTGAAGGTCGCGTTCGTCCACCGCGGCGTCGGCGGCATCACTGAGAACGACATCACGCTGGCCGCGGCCACCAACGCCACCATCATCGGTTTCAACGTGCGTCCCGACCGCAAGTCGCGCGACCTCGCCGAGACCGAGCACGTGGAGATCCGCACGTACGAGATCATCTACAAGCTCCTCGAGGACATGGAACGGGCGATGCTCGGTCTCCTCGCTCCGGAGTTCGAGGAGGTCGTCACGGGCGAGGCCGAGGTGCGCGAGATTTTCCGCGTGCCGAAGATCGGCGCCATCGCCGGTTGCTTCGTCCGCACGGGCGTCATCACCCGCGGCACGAAGGTGCGCTTCCTCCGCGAGGGAACCATCATCTGGAAGGGCAGCATCCAGTCCCTTCGGCGCTTCAAGGACGACGTCCGCGAGGTGCGCGAGGGCTTCGAGTGCGGCATCGGACTCTCCGACTTCCAGGACCTGAAGGCCGGCGACATCATCGAGACATTCGAAGAGCGCCAGATCGAGCGGACCTGACCGTGGCCGATCTCGACTTCTTCCTCGACCCGGTGTGCCCGTGGGCGTGGATCACGTCGAGGTGGGTCACCGAGGTCCAGCACCTGCGCGACTACGACGTCCAGTGGCGGTTCATCTCGCTCAAGTTCCTGAACGAGGACAAGATGGACTACTCGAAGATGCCCTCTGGCTACGCCGAGGTCCACATGGCCGGCACCAAGGGTCTTCGCGTGTGCGCCCGCGCACGCGCCGAGAGTGGGAATGATGCCGTGGCCGGTGTCTACACCGCGCTCGGAACCAGCCTCCACAACAACCAGCAGCGCGAGGCCATGGTGGCCGACCCGGCCGGCCACATCGCCGTGTTGCTGTCTGCCGCGGGGCTCCCGGGGGAGTGGGCGGAATCAGTCGACGACGACTCGTTCGACGCACTCATCCGTTCCGAGACGGAGCTCGCGCTTGAGCGCACCGGCAAGGACGTGGGCACTCCGATCCTCACGTTCAGGCCGGGCTCCGACGGGGAGGCCAGCTTCTTCGGGCCGGTCATCGCGCGCATCCCGCGGGGCGACGCCGCACTGAAGCTGTGGGACGCCGTGGAGACCGTGGCCACCACCAGCGGCATGGCCGAGCTGAAGCGCTCGCTGCGCGAGCGTCCTTCGTTCGACTGAGGCACCTAGTGTTGGCGCCGATGAAGGCCGTCTACACACCCGACCACATGCGCCACGACCCCAAGGTCGAACTGGAGCGTTCGATCGCGCACTCCCCGTGGGAGCACATCGGCAGGGGAGAGATCATCAAGGACGTTCTGTCGGCCGACGACCGCTTCGAGATGGTTGCACCGTCGCAGTGGGGAACCGATCCCATCACGGCGGTGCACGACCCGGGGTTGCTGCGCTTCCTCGACGGGGCATGGCAGGAGTACCAGCGCGTCGTGGGCGACACGCGCGAGGTGGTGCCCGAGGTGTTCCAGATGCAGGGCCTTCGCAACAAGATGTCGGCCGGCAGCGAACCCTCCGCCATCCAGGGGCGGCTCGGCTACTGGAGCTTCGAGATCACGACGCCGCTCACCGAGGGCACCTACGTCGCATCGCGCGCCGCAGTCGACACCGCGATGACCGCGATGCAGTTCGTGCTGGACGGGGACCGCTCGGCGTACGGACTGTGCCGGCCGCCCGGCCACCACGCCACCACGTCGCTCTACGGCGGCTACTGCTTCTTCAACAACGCCGCGGTCGTGGCGCACCATGTGGCCTCCACCCGCGGCGTGAAGGTGGCGGTGCTGGACGTCGATTACCACCACGGCAACGGCACCCAGGAGATCTTCTACGACCGCGACGACGTGCTGTACGTGTCGCTCCACGGTGACCCCGCGCGTGCCTACCCCTACGCGATCGGGCACGGGGACGAGACGGGCGCCGGTCGCGGGCTGGGGGCCAACCTCAACATCCCGCTGCCCGTCGGAACCGACGATGACGCGTACTCGTCGGCGCTCGACACCGCACTGCGGAAGATCTCGTCGTTCGGGGCCGGGTTCCTGGTCGTGTCCCTCGGGCTCGACACGTTCGTGACCGACCCGATCTGCGACCTCGCGCTCACCACGGAGGGTTTCCGGGCGCACGGTGCCATGGTGGCCTCGCTCGGTGTGCCGACCGTGGTGCTGCAGGAGGGCGGCTACGACGTGCCGAACCTCGGAATCAACGCGCAGTCGTGGCTGGTGGGGCTGGGCGCCTAGACGGGCCCGTTCAGCCCTTCTTGATCGCCTCGATGACCGGCTGCCAGCGCGCCGGGTCGCTCTTGTACGGGGCGTAGAAGCTGATCCGGCTGATGACGTCGCCGTAGCGCTTGTGCAGCTCGGGCGCGATTTCCTCCGGTTCGCCGACCACGGCGAACGTGTTGAGGATCTCGTCGTCGATCAGGGTGCCCATCTCGGCCCACTTGCCCTGCTTGGACAGCGTGTTCAGCTCGTCCTGCAGTCCGCCCCAGCCGTGGATGTCGAGCACGCCGCGGTACGCCGGCGTGGAACCGTAGAACGAGATCTGCTGGCGGGTGCCTGCGGCTGCCGCCTTGAGCTCGTCCTCGTTGTTCCCCGTGACGACGAAGCTCGGGCCCACGATGTCGAAGCCCTCCATCGTCTTTCCGGCCTTCGCCCTGCCGCGCGCGAGCGCGGGGATGGTGACCTCGCGCAGGTACTTCTCGGTGGTGAAGCCGTGGCAGATGAAGCCGTCGCACACCTCGCCGCACACCTCGGTCATGAGCTCGCCGACGCCGGCCAGGTAGATCTTCGGGGTGCCGAACCCGGCCAGTTCCGCGCGCTCGGGCGTGAAGAACGGCGTCATCAGCGTGTGCTTGTAGAACTCGCCGCGGAAATCCAGTTTCGTCCCGTTCTCCCATGTGTCCCAGATGGCACGGATGGCGAGCACCATCTCCCTCATGCGCTTCGCCGGGTGGCTCCACTCCATGGAGAACCGCTTCTCGATGTGCGGCTTGATCTGGCTGCCGAGGCCGAGGATGAAGCGGCCCTTCGAGTAGGCCTGCAGGTCCCAGCCCAGGTTGGCAAGCAGCATCGGGTTGCGCGCGAACGCGACCGCGATGGATGTGCCGAGCTCGATCGACTGCGTGTGTTCCGCCGCCAGCACGAGGGGCAGGAACGGGTCATGCGCCGTCTCGGCCGTCCATGCGCCGGAGTACCCGGCGGCCTCGACTTCCTTGGCACCTTGCGGCACCGCTGACAGGTTGGTGGTGATCCCTCCGTCGACTTTCATTGTGTTCCTCCTGTTTGTTGGTCCCTTAGGAATTGTTCGACTTCCGCGGCCAGTTGGTCGGCGCTCGGCAGGTTGCTCGCGATGTCGATGGCCGCGGGCGAGTGCATCGTGTCGTACGCCTCCTCCAGCTTCGACAGCATCTCGGCGTGCTCGGGGTTCGACGCCACGAGCTGGTCGAGACGCTCCCGCTGGGTGAGGGCCTCCTTCACGACGGTGGTGGTGTCGAGAACGAGACCGGCCTCTGCTGACACCGCCTCGATGAGGGCTGCAGTCCCTGCTGGGTACGCCATGGTCGCCACGTAGTGGGGGATCTGGGCCCAGAACCCCATCGCCTCGATGCCGCGCCCGTGGAGCTCGTGCTCCAGCACGGCCGCCACGCCCGCCGGTGCGTCGAGTGAGTTGCGCGAGTGGCGCAGCCGGCGCGAGATGCTCTCGTCGGGGGTGGTGGTGGACAGCCCGACCGGGCGCGTGTGCGGTGCGCCGTAGGGATATGCGCCGAGGGCGACCATCTTCGTGACCCCAAGTTCCAGGGCGAGCTCGCCGACGGTGCGGGCGAAGTACCGCCATGCGGTGTCGGGCTCCGGCCCGCTGAGAAGCACGATGTCATTGCCTTTGGCATCCGCGCCGACACGCATCACCGGGGCACCCCACACGATGCGGGTGTTCACCCCGTCGCGCAGTTCCATCACGGGGCGGCGCGCCCGGTAGTCGATGAACGTGTCGCCGTCGAACGTGAGCAGTTCCTTCGCGTCGATGGCGGCGGCGATGTGGTCCATGGCGGCGTTCGCCGCGCCGCTCGCGTCGATCCAGCCGGTGAACTGCACGAGCAGCACGGGATCGCTCAGGGCGGGGAGCGGCGCGTGCAGCTCGAACGGAAGGCCGCCCGTGGGGTTCACCGCAGGCGCTCCAGGTACGCGGCCGCCTTCTGGGCGGCACCGTCCACCTGCAGCCGGAACGGCTCGAGTTCTGCCGGGTCCTTCTCGCCGAGGGCCCCGCCGAGGTACCTGGCGTAGACGCCCTCGATGATGCAGGCGAGCTTCCAGAACGCGAAGGCGGTGTAGAAGTCGAGCTTCGAGATGTCCCTGCCCGACCTCTCGGCGTACCGCGCCGCGAGGTCCGCCCGGTCGAGGAAGCCGTCGGCCGTGCACACCGTGTTCGACCATGCGCTCGCCTCGTCGTGCGGGCCGTTCCAGTAGACCATCAGCAGGCCGACGTCCGCCATGGGGTCGCCCAGCGTGCAGATCTCCCAGTCGAGCACCGCGATCACGTCGCCCTGCGGGTTCACCATGCAGTTGTCCAGGCGGTAGTCGCCGTGCACAATCGACACGCCGTCCTGCGCGGGGATCCGCCTCATGAGCTCCTCGTAGACCGACTCGACGAGCGGCAGGTCGCGGGTGCGCTGGTCGACGATGTTCTGGTGCCACCTCTTCAGCTGGCGCGCGATGTAGCCGTCGTGCTTGCCGAGGTCGGAGAGGCCCACCTTGTCGATGTCGACGGCGTGGATACGGGCCATGGTGTCGACGAGCGACTCGCTGGCCCTCCGGCGCGCCGCGGGGGAGAGCGACTTCTCCGCGAACTCCTTGTCGCGGACCACGAGCCCGTCCACGAATCGCATCACGTAGAAGGGGAGGTCGTTCACCGCCGGGTCGTCGCAGAAGCCCAGGGCAGGTGCCACGGGCACGTCGCTGGCGGCGAGGGCGGCGATGATGCGGTGCTCGCGTCCCATGTCGTGCGCGCTCGCCAGGCGGTGGCCGAGCGGCGGGCGGCGCAGCACGAACCTGTTGCCGTTCGCGTCGGTGACGGCGAACGTGAGGTTGGAGTGGCCGCCGGCGATCTGCACGTACGTGAACGGCGCGGTCGCGCCGTCGATGTTCGCGACCAGCCAGGACTCCACGTTCTCGCTGATTCCGTTGGGGAGGGCCACGCCAAGAAACTACCTGTATCGTGCCCCCATGGCCGTAGACGTAACGGATGCGACGTTCGAGCAGGAGGTCATCCACAGGTCGATGACCACGCCCGTCCTTGTCGATTTCTGGGCCCCGTGGTGCGGGCCCTGCAAGCAGCTCACCCCCATTCTCGAGCGCACGACGGACGCGACCAACGGCCAGGTCGTCCTCGCCAAGATCAACATCGATGAGAACCCCCAGATAGCCGGCGCGTTGGGAGTGCAGTCGATTCCCACAGTCGTCGCGTTCAAGGGCGGGCAGCCGATCGACGCGTTCGTGGGCGCAAAGCCCGAGCACGAGGTGCAGCGGGTCGTCCAGGCACTCATGCCGAACCCCACGGAGCAGAGAGTGCTCGACCTGCTCGCCCAGGGCACGGAGGAGGCCCTTCGCGACGCGGTTGCGCTGATGCCGGGCAACGAGGACGCCGTGTGCGCCCTCGCTGAGCATCTCGTGCGCACGGGTGCGGCCGAGGAAGCCCTCTCGCTGCTCGCGCGCCTTCCGGAGACCGACAGGGTCCGCCGCATCGCCGCCGCCGCCCGTCTCTCGATGAACCCGGTGGATGATTTCGACAACCAGCTCGCGCTCCTGCTCCCGCGTGTGAAGACCGACGAGACCGCGCGCCAGGAGTACCTGGACATCCTCGAGTCGATGGGTCCCGGGGACCCGCGCACTGCGAAGTACCGCCGCCAGCTCAGCTCGCACCTCTACTGACCCACCGGCTTCCGCCGTCCGCCGCCGTCCGCCCACATGGCGGCCATGGAGAGAGTGCGCGCTGCGGTCAGTGATCTCGCGGACAGGGTCCGCCACCACATCCGGTTCGTGGGGGTCCGCCGCATCACGGGCGGGGCTGTGAGCGCGGTCGTGCTGCTCGCCGCCGCGTGGTTGTTGTTCGCGCCCGCGCCGCCGCAGGTGGAGTCAGTGCTGCCGGTCACTGCCACAGCGGGCGCGAACCCTGTCCCTTCCGCGACGGCGGGCACGGGAACCGTCAGGGTGCATGTCGCCGGTGCGGTGCGCCGGCCCGGCGTCTACGAACTGCCGTCAGGCGGCCGGGTGGTCGATGCGGTGCGGGCCGCGGGCGGAGCCGCACCGTCGGCAGATCTCGATGCCATCAACCTGGCCCAGACCGTCCGCGACACCGAACAGGTCTACGTGCCGTCGCGCGCCCGGGCCGCGCCGCGCACATCACCGCGCACCGCCCCGCGCCTGCGCCCCACCACCACGGTCGGGGCCGCCGTGCCGCAGTCACCGCCCGCCGCCGGCACATCGGGCGCGGTGTCGGGTGCGCGCACGGTGAACGTCAACCAGGCCTCTGCCGCCCAGCTGGAGGACCTGCCCGGGGTCGGCGAGGTCACCGCGCGGCGCATCATCGCCTGGCGCCAGACCAAGGGGCCGTTCGCCTCACCCGAGGACCTCATGAAGGTCGAGGGCATCGGCCCGGCCAAGTTCGCCGCGATGAAGCCGTTCGTCAGCGTGTGATCACAGCACGCCGAGCGCGAGCGCGGCGAGAAGGACAGAACCCACCGCGCCGAGCCACAGCCCCGCACCGAGCACCAGGAACTCCCTCGTCCACTCCCGCCACCCTGCGACCGCGCGCCGTGTCACGCGTGCGGCAACCATCTGCCCGAGGAACCACCACACGAGCAGGCTCGCACCGGCGGCAAGGGCCACGCGCACGGTGCCGTTGGCGGCGGGGATGCCGGCCACAGGCATCAGGGGGAATGCGGCCACCATCGCAACGAACGACACGGCCCCGCCGAGGGCCCCGCCGATGACCATCCGGGCCAGCCAACCGACGACCAGTATCGACAGCGACACAGCGACACCGGTCAGTCCGCCGCGTGCCCGCACCGAACGGCGGGTGGCGGCTATTCCGCCGGGGAAGGACTCACGCGGGGTGTCACGTCGCGTGGGCATCCCCCGATCGTACGGTGACGGGCACCGTCCGCTGCGTCATCGGCGCGGCACCGTCGCATGTGCCGCCGTGCTGTGGGCGGGTGCGCATGCGGGCAAGTGGTGGGATGCCGGTCGTGCGGGGCTGGTGGCCGCGTTGCTCATCGCCGCGGTGGGCATCGTCCGCGGGCGGCGAACTGTCGTCCTGCTCGCGGTCGGTGTGCTCGGTGCGTCGTGGGCGTCGCTCTCGTGGTCCGTCTCCCCGGTGGAGACCGGCGACTGCGGGGGCACGGTGCGACTCGTGGATGACCCTCGTCCCGCGGGCCGGGGCACTGCGGTCGTCGTCTCGCTGGACGGCGTGCGGGTGCGGGCACTCGCGCACGGCCCGGCGGCATGGCGACTTGCCGGCCTGTCGGCCGGTGACACGGTGGATGTGTCCGGCGAGTGCGCACCGTCCGTCAAGTACGCCGACAGGGACAGGGTGAACCACGTGCTGGGTGTGATGAAGGTGGCGAGCGCGGGGAAGTCACGGCCGGCGGTGTCACCCGCGCACCGCGCGGCGAACCGCGTGCGTGACGCGGTTGCCCGGGGCGTGCGCCGCATGGACGCCGATGACAGGGCTCTCTTCATGGGGCTCGTGATCGGGGACGACAGGGAGCAGCCCCGCGCCATGGTCGATGACTTCCGCGCCAGCGGACTGTCGCACCTGTGCAGCGTGTCCGGGCAGAACGTCGCGTACGTGCTGGCACTGTGCGGACCGTTCCTGCGCCGCTTGCGGCCCGCACCGCGTCTGCTGTGCACGCTCGCGGTGATCGGGTGGTTCGTGGTGCTGACGAGGGCGGAGCCGTCGGTGCTGCGGGCCGCGATGATGGCGGCAGTCATCGCGGTCAACTTCCACCGGGGCAGCCCACGAAACGCCCGCGACGTGCTCGCCGTGTCCGTCCTCGTCCTCCTGCTCGTGGACCCGATGCTCGCCCACAGCGTGGGCTTCGCGTTGTCCACGGGCGCAACGGCCGGTCTCGCGTGGCTGTCGCGCCCGCTGGGGGAGCGGGCAGGCCTGCCGGGCGTGCTCGCCGCCACGGTCGCCGCACAGGCGGGCACGCTCCCGGTGACGCTGCTGGTGTTCGGGCGGATTTCCCTCGTGTCGTTGCTCGCGAACCCGCTGGCCGTTCCCGTGGCCGGCATCGTCATGCTCGCCGGCATCCCGTTGGCCGCCATCTCCGCGTTCATGCCGGATCCCGTTGCCCGGCTCGTCGGTCTCGGCATCACCGTTCCCGTGCGGTTCGTCGCCGGGGTGGCCCGGGTCTGTGCGGCCATCGAGCCGCACGGGATCGCGTCGCTCGCCGGGTGGGCCGCGGTCTCCGTCGTCGCGGCACTGTGGGTGCGGCGACACCGGGCTGTGGCAGGGTAGGGGAATGGCGGCGTACGTGGTGTCAGGGGACGAGTCCCTCATCAGTCTCGAGCTCACGTCGCTCGTGGACCGTCTCGTCGGGGACAACGACCGCACGATGATGGTCGAGGATTTCGATCTCGCCGACGAGGGAACTCAGGCCGGCAACATCGCCGATGCACTCGGCACGGTTCCACTGTTCACCGAGCGGCGCATCGTGGTGCTGCGCAACGTGAACGCAGCCCCCGCGGAACTGCTCGACCAGGTGGTCACCGCCGTCGCCGGCAGGGTCGACGAGGTCGACGTGGTCGCCACCGTCACGGGCCGGCAGCCGAAGGCATTCGCCGACGTTATGAAAAAGGCCTCCGCAGAGACCATCGGGGCGAGCGTCGGCACCAGGCAGGACGACCGTGTCCAGTGGGTCGAGGTGCACTTCGTCGAGGCGGGGCTCACCTACGCGCCCGACGTCCCGCGGATGGTCGCCAACTGGCTCGGCGGTGACCAGGCCAGGCTTGCCGGGCTCATCCAGACCCTGCTGTCCACGTACGGGGAGAACGCACGGCTCGTGCGCTCCGATGTCGAGGTGTTCCTCGGCCAGGCGGGCAGCGTGGCGCCGTGGGACCTCACCGACGCCATCGACCGCGGCGACACCCCCGGTGCCCTCGTGATGCTGCACCGCTTTCTCGGCGACGGCGACACACACCCACTGCAGGTGCTCGCGCTGCTCGCCAACAGGTACGCCCAGATGATGAAGCTCGACGGTCGCGGGGTCCGCAGTGCGGCCGATGCCGTGGCCCTGCTCGGCGGCAAGGAGTTCACCGCGCGGAAGGTGCTCGAGCAGTACCAGCGTCTCGGCAGCAGCGGCGTGGCCCGTGCCATGTCGCACCTGGCGGCGGCCGACGTGGATCTTCGCGGCGGAAAAGAGTGGCCCGACGTCCTGGTGATGGAGGTGCTTGTGGGCAGGTTGTGCCAGCTGGTGCCGGCACGGGGCGGAAGGGTTACTTCGCGGCGAGCTTCTTCATGAGGCGCGACTTGCGGCGGGCGGCGGCGTTGGGGTGGATGATCCCCTTCGACGCGGCCATGTCGAGGCGCTTCACGGCGAGACGGAGGCTGACATCGGCGTCGGCGGAGCCGGCGGCCTGCTCCGCGTTCTTCACGCGGGTGCGCAGCTCACTCTTGACCGCCTTGTTGCGGTCGGCACGCTTCGCGTTGGTGAGGATGCGCTTCTTCTGGCTCTTGATGTTTGCCACGGTTGGCAAGGCTAGCGGTGGCTGCCCCCCGCCCCAACCAGCCGTCTTGTGAACTGCCGTCCCGTGGGTGCGTCCGGACCCCCCAACGGGCACCGCGGATAGAGTCGGGGAGCCCATGGACCTCGCCAAAATCCGCAATTTCTCGATCATTGCCCACATCGATCACGGCAAGTCCACCCTCTCCGACCGCATCCTCGAGCTGACGGGCGCCGTGGAGGCGCGGGACATGAAGGCCCAGTACCTCGACTCCATGGACCTCGAGCGCGAGCGGGGCATCACCATCAAGGCCCAGAACGTGCGGGTCGACTGGAAGGGCCACACCTACCACCTCATCGACACGCCTGGGCACGTGGACTTCGGGTACGAGGTCAGCAGGTCGCTCGCTGCGTGCGAGGGCGTGGTGCTGGTGGTCGATGCCGCACAGGGCATCGAGGCACAGACTCTCGCCAACTGTTATCTCGCACTGGAGCATGATCTCGAGATAGTGGCGGCCCTCAACAAGATCGACCTGCCCGCCGCGGAACCCGACCGCTATGCCGCGGAGATCGAGAACATCCTCGGCATCCCCGCCGGGGAGATCCTGCGCATCTCGGCGAAGACCGGCGAGGGAGTGCCCGAGCTGCTCGACGCCATCGCGGAGCGCATCCCGGCACCCACGGGGGATGCCGACGCCGAGCTGCAGGCGCTCATCTTCGACTCCCAGTTCGACCAGTACCGAGGTGTCGTCTCCAGCGTGCGCGTCATGAACGGCCGTCTCACCGCCGGCTCCCGTCTCTACTTCATGCAGGCCCGCGCCACCCATGACGCCATCGAGATCGGGGCACGCCGGCCCGCGAACACCCCGGTGGCCGAGCTCGGCCCGGGTGAGGTCGGCTACCTGATCGCGGGCATCAAGGACGTGGCCGAGGCGCGCAGCGGCGAGACAGTCACCGTGCTGAACCGACAAGCGGCCGAGCCGCTGCCCGGGTACCGCGACCCGAAGGCCATGGTCTTCTGCGGGCTGTACCCCATCGACGGGGACGACTTCGAGAACCTGCGCGAGAGCCTCGAGAAGCTGAAGCTCAACGATGCGTCCGTCACCTACGAGCCCGAGTCGTCCGGAGCGCTCGGCTTCGGTTTCCGCTGCGGGTTCCTGGGCCTTCTCCACATGGAGATCGTGAAGGAGCGCCTGGAGCGCGAGTTCAACCTGGCCCTCATCGCCACCGCGCCGTCGGTGGCATACCGCGTCACGCGCACCGACGGAGACGTCATTACGGTGGACAACCCCGCCGATCTCCCGCCCACGCAGAACATCGACTTCATCGAGGAACCGTTCTTCCGCGTCAGCATCGTCACGCCGAAGGAGTACACCGGCACGCTCATGGACCTGTGCCAGTCGCGCCGCGGTGACATGGTGAAGCTGGAGTATCTCTCGCCCGAGCGCGTGGAGCTGCACTACCTCATCCCGCTCGCCGAGGTGGTGGTGGACTTCTTCGACCAGATGAAGAGCCGCACACAGGGTTACGCAAGCCTCGACTACGAGCTCGACGGCTACCGCCGGTCCGACCTCGTCCGTGTGGACCTGCTGCTGAACGGCATCCCCGCCGATGCGTTCAGCACCATCGTGCACCGCGAGCGCTCCTTCGACTACGGAAGGCGGATGTGCGAGAAGCTGAAGGAGCTGATCCCGCGCCAGATGTTCGACGTGCCAATCCAGGCGGCCATCGGCGGCAAGGTCATCGCCCGCGAGACCGTCAAGGCGAAGCGCAAGGACGTGCTCGCCAAGTGCTACGGCGGTGACATCACGAGGAAGCGCAAGCTGCTCGAGAAGCAGAAGGAAGGCAAGAAGAAGATGAAGGCGATCGGCCGGGTCGAGGTGCCCGGTGATGTCTTCATCAGCGCCCTGAAGCTGGACGACTGATGACGGGCCAGGCCACGAAGTCGAACCCGTTCCGGTCGCTGCGCCACCGGAACGTCCGCGTCTATCTCTTCGGCCTGCTCCTCTCCAACGTCGGCACGTGGCTGCAGTTCACCGCCACGTCGCTCCTCATCTACCGCATCAACAACCGTGCCACCGACGCCGGCCTGAACACGATGTTCCAGTTCCTGCCGATGCTCCTGCTCGGAGCGTGGGCGGGCGGATTCGCCGACCGGCACGACCGCCGCACCGTGACCATCTGGACGCAGTCCGCACTCGCGGTCCAGGCGGTGCTCCTGGCGGCCGCCGACTTCGGCGGGTTCATCTCGCTGCCCGTCGTCTACTCGCTGTCGTTGCTGCTCGGCATCGCGAACGCGATCGACAATCCCTCCCGCCGGGGGCTGGTCACGGAACTCGTGCAGCCCGAGGACATCCCGAACGCCATGTCGCTGAACACCACGGTGATGACGGGGTCGCGAATCTTCGGGCCCGCGCTCGCCGCCGCGCTCATCGGCCCGCTCGGCACTGCGTGGTTGTTCGCGCTGAACGCGGTGTCGTACATTGCCGTGCTCGCGTCGCTTCTGCTCCTGCGCCGGGACGAGATGGTGCCCTCGCCTCCGGCTCCCCGCACGGGGAAGCCGGTCCGCGAGGCGCTCTCGTTCGTGTGGGGGGACAACCACCTGCGCTGGTCGTTCGTGGTGTTCGCCGTGGTCAGCACGTTCGCGTTCAACTACAGCGTGGTGCTCCCGAAGCTGTGCGACGTCCGTTGGGGGGAGGAGAACGGCTACCCGATCCTGCTCACCATGACCAGCATCGGCAGCATCTTCGGCGCGCTCGCCACCGCCCGGTTCACGCGCATCACGGTGTCCTGGTACGGCCTGCTCGTGGGCGTGTGCGGTCTGTCGTGCATCGCTCTCGCCTGGTCGCCCACGTTCCTCGTGGCGTGCGCCGTGTGCATGCCGCTCGGTTTCGGCGGCACGGGGCTGGTGGCGTCGATGACGGGCATCAGCCAGCAGAAGACCTCGCCAGAGATGCGCAGCCGCCTCCTCGCGCTCCAGTCGGTTGCATTCCTCGGTTCCACCCCCATCGGGGGGCCGATCACGGGCTTCATCGGCGACAACATCGGGATCGAGTGGTCCCTCGCCTACGGCGGCATCATCGCGCTCGCGGTGCTCCCGTTGCTGCGCCGGGCCGCAACCCCGGCGGAGGGGAAGTGAACGCGGCCCGGCGGGGTTGCACCCTTCCATGAGCACATCGGTCTGGTGGGTCCGCCGCGACATCCGCCTGGGGGACAACGGCGCGCTGCAGTCCGCCGCGGCGGCGGGCACCGTGGTGCCGTTGTTCGTCTGGGAGGACAACCTCCTCGGGGGCGCCGGGGACTTCCGCCGGGCATTCCTTTTCGACGCGCTCGAGTCGCTCGATGACTCGGTCGGCCGCGCCCTCATCTACCGGGACGGTCCTGCCGTGGCGGCAGTGCCGGAGTTCTGCCGGCTCGTCGGGGCGGACACGGTGCACATCACCGAGGACTTCGCCCCGTGGGGCAGGGCGCGCGATGCGGAGGTCGAGCGGGCGCTCGCCGCCTCCGGTGTGCGGCTGGTCCGGGCCGACACGCCCTACGTGATCGCGCCGGGCACGGTGCGCAAGGACGACGGGACGCCGCTCAAGGTGTTCACACCCTTCTACAAGCGGTGGCTCACGCACCGGTGGTCATCGTTCGGCGACGGGGCGGTCGAGTTCGCCGACCATCGCGACCTCTGCGCCGGCCCGCGCCGGAGGGAGGGCCTCCAGACCGCGTCGCCGGTGCCGGCCGGTGAGTCCGCGGCGTGGCGGCGGTTCGACGAGTGGTCGTCACGTGCGATGGACCGCTACAAGGACGACCGCAACAACCCTGCCCTCGACGGCACCTCGATGATGTCGCCCTACCTGAAGTTCGGCGTGGTCCACCCGCGGCAGCTTCTCGACCGGCTCGACGCGACCTCAGGCGCCGAGCACTTCCGCTCCGAGATCGCGTGGCGCGAGTTCTACGCGGACGTGCTGTTCCACCAGCCCCGCACGGCATGGGAGAACCTCCAGCCGAAGATGGACGCGATCAAGGTGGACACCGATGACGCCGCGCGGGAGCGGTTCGCCGTGTTCTGCCGCGGCGAGACCGGCTATCCGATCGTCGACGCGGGCATCCGTCAGATGCTTGCCACCGGCTGGATGCACAACAGGGTGCGCATGATCGTGGCGAGCTTCCTCGTGAAGGATCTCCACCTGCCGTGGCAGTGGGGTGCTCGGTTCTTCATGGAGCACCTCGTCGACGGTGACATCGCCTCGAACAACCACGGCTGGCAGTGGACGGCGGGAACGGGGACCGACGCCGCCCCGTACTTCCGCGTGTTCAACCCCACGTCGCAGGGCGCGAAGTTCGATCCTTCCGGTGACTACGTGCGCAGGTTCGTGCCCGAGCTGGCCGACGTGGACACGAAGCACATCCACGACCCCTCGGGACTGGGCCTGCTCGCACCCGCGGGGTACCCGGCACCCATGGTGGACCACGCGGCGGAGCGCAACGAGGCCCTCGCGCGGTACAAGAAGGTGAGTGGTCAGTAGAATTCGCCCACCATGCTGGACGAACGCAAGACCGCCATCCTGCGCGCTGTCGTGCAGGAGTACGTGACCACCGGCCAGCCCGTTGGGTCCTCCCACGTTGCGCGCAACGCAGAGATCAAGGTCTCGTCCGCCACCGTCCGCAACGAGATGGCGATCCTCGAGCAGGAGGGCTACCTGGCCCAGCCCCACACCTCGGCGGGGCGCATCCCCACCGACAAGGGCTACCGCCTGTTCGTCGACGCCATCGCCCCCGACGGCATGCTCGACCCGGGCGACGCCTCGCGGGTGGGGGAGTTCTTCAACGCGGCGCACGGCCGCCTCGACAATCTCCTGCGCCAGACCACCAACCTCCTCGCCAACATCACCCGCCACACGGCACTTGTCGTCGGGCCCGAGGTGGAGACCATCACGGTCCGCGACGTCTACATCAGCAGGGGCGGTGACCGCTCGGCGACGGTGGTGGTGTTCCTCTCCAACCACGCGGTCGAGAACGACACCATCCAGGTGTCCGACGACATCACCGATGACCACATCGCCCGCGCCACCGCGCACCTGCGTCACGTGCTCCAGGGGAAGTCACTGGCCGAGGCCGGCACAGTCGCGTCCACCAACGATGCCCACGTCGACGCGGTCTGCTTCGCCACGATGAACGCGCTGTCCCGGCACCGCAAGGACAAGCCGGTGTTCGTGGGGGGTGCCGCCTCCCTCGCGAGCGCGTTCGACGCCGTCGACGTGGTGCGCGACGTGCTCGCCACCATCGAGCAGCAGTTCGTGGTGGTCACCCTCATCCAGGACCTGCTCGACCGCGGGCTCTCCGTGGCGATCGGTGCCGAGCACGGGGTCGAGCCGCTCGCCGCGTGCTCGGTCATCGTGGCGCCCGTCGTCGCCGACGGCGACGTCGTTGGGTCGGTGGGCGTGCTCGGTCCCACCCGCATGAACTACCCGCAGGCCCTCGCCACCGTCGAGGTCGTGGGCGAGCAGCTGGGCCGCCGCATCTCGGAGTCGGGTTCGTGACGGACGATTTCTACGGACTCCTCGGTGTCGACCGCTCGGCCGACGCGGACACCATCAAGAAGGCGTACCGCCGGAAGGCGCGCGAGCTGCACCCCGACGCGAACCCCGGTGACCCCACCGCCGAGGACAGGTTCAAGGAGGTCTCCCGCGCCTACGAGGTGCTGTCCGACCCCGAATCCCGCGCCCGCTACGACCGCTTCGGCGAGGCGGGTCTCGGCGGCAGCGGGGGAATGGGCGATCCGTTCGGTGGCGGCGGACTCGGTGACATCTTCGAGGCGTTCTTCGGTGGCTCACCCTTCGGTGGCCGGGGCCAGTCCGGCCCGCCGCGCGGCGGCGACGCCGAGATAGCGGCAACCATCACGCTCGAGCAGGTGTGGTCGGGTGCGGCCGTGTCGGTCGATGTCGACGGTGCGGTGCCGTGCGAGGACTGCTCGGGCACGGGTGCAGGGTCCGGCACACAGCCGGTCACGTGCTCCGATTGCTCGGGCACCGGCCAGGTGCGCCGCGTGCGCCAGAGCATGCTCGGCCAGATGGTCACCAGCGGGCCGTGCACGCGCTGCTCCGGGATGGGCCAGGTCATCGTGACGCCCTGCACCACGTGCCGCGGCGACGGCCGCGTGCGCGGCCGTCGCACGCACAACATCGACGTTCCGGCCGGCATCCGCAGCGGGCAGACTCTGCGGCTCACGGGCCGCGGCGACGCGGGACCGCGCGGCGGTGCCCCAGGGGACCTGTATGTGCACATCAGGGTGCGCGACCACGAGATGTTCGAGCGCGAGGACGACGACCTCGTCGCGTACCTCCCGCTCTCGGTCTCACAGGCCGCGCTCGGCACGCACGTGGTGCTCGAGGCATTCGACGGCGAGCTGGATCTCGTGATCCCCGCCGGCACGCAGCACGGGCGCGAGTTCGTCGCCCGCGGGCGTGGGTTGCCGCACCTGCAGGGCCGCGGCGCGGGCCACCTCCGGGTGCGGGTGCGGGTGGTGGTGCCGACCGACCTCACCGAGGAGTCGGAGTCGCTTCTGCGCCGCCTTGCCGAGCTGAACAACGAGCAGGTGGCGCCGGCGGACAAGGGCCTGTTCGCCAGGATCAAGTCGGCGTTCTCGTGAGGGACGTCCTCCGCTCGACGAGCGCCCACGTGTTCGTTGACGACATCACGAGCCCCGTCCTGTCCGCCGACGATGCGCACCATCTCTCCCGCGTGCTGCGCCTGCGCGACGGCGAGAAAGTGTCCGTCTGCGACGGGGCAGGGTCGTGGCTCGTCGCGGAATGGCGCGGAGCGGAACTGCTGCCCGTCGGTGAAGCTGTCCTCGACCCCGCACCTGCGGATGTCACCGTCGCGTTCGTGCCCGTGAAGGGGGACAGGTGCGACGCCGCCGTGGAGAAGATGGTGGAGATCGGCGTCACCGGGATCGTCGTCCTCGCCCCCACGGAACACAGCGTGGTGCGGTGGGACGGCGCGAAGGCAGCCGCGAACGTGGCCAGGTACTCGCGCATCGCGCGGGCCGCATCCGCGCAGAGCCGTCGCACGCACCTGCCGTCGGTGACGGGACCGGTGCCGCTGTCCGAAATGGTGGGGCGCGACGGAGTCGCCATGGCCGAACCCGGCGGGGATTCCTCGCTCGACGGGGTCACCACGCTCCTCGTCGGTCCGGAGGGCGGTTTCAGCCCCGCCGAGGTGTCCTCGGCCCGCCGGACGGTGGGTCTCGGGACCGGCATCCTGCGGGCTGACACCGCGGCCGTGGTGGCGGCCACGCTGCTGGTCGCACACCCGCGGCGGTGAATGCACCACACTGTGTGGTGACATGCCTCAGTATTCCGACGACGAACTCCTCCGCGACTCCCCGTACACGCGCCTCGTCGGCGAGCGGCTGCGCCGCATCCGCCAGCAGAAGCAGTGGTCCCTCTCCGACGTCGAGACGAACAGCGACCAGGAGTTCAAGGCGTCCGTCCTCGGTGCGTACGAACGCGGGGAGCGTGCCATCTCCGTGCCGCGCCTCGAGCGGCTCGCGCGCTTCTACGGGGTGGGCATCGATCAACTCCTGCCGCGCGACCAGCAGCGCGCCGCGGACACGGGGGACGCATCCGCCGCGCCGAAGAAGCTGCGCATCGACGTGGCGAAACTCTCCGGCATGTCCGGCCCGCAGTTCGAGATGCTGGAGCGGTTCCTGCGAATGATCCAGGTGCAGCGCCAGGACTTCAACGGCAAGGTCATCACGGTCCGCGCCCACGACACGCGGGCGATCGCGGTGATGCTGGACGTGCCCGTGGACCAGGTGGGGGAGAGTCTCGCCGACCTCGGGCTGCTCTTCGTGCCGCCGGCCTCATAGCCTCGTGCCATGGCCGACTTCGGCGTCTACGTCCACATCCCGTTCTGCGCCAGCCGCTGCGATTACTGCGCGTTCGCCACGTGGACCGACCGCGGGCACATCGTGGACGAGTACGTCGACGCGGTCGTCGCGGACATCGGGCACAAGGTTGCCGCCGGGATGCCCCCGGCTGACACCGTCTTTCTGGGCGGCGGCACGCCGACACTGATCGACCCGGCCCACATCACGCGCATCCTCGCCGCCGTGCCGGTGTCGGCGGGCGCGGAGGTGAGCGTGGAGTGCAACCCCGACAACGTGACCGGCCCGATGATGGAGACCTTCGCGGCCGCCGGCGTCAACCGTGTGAGCATCGGCGTGCAGTCAATGGTCACCCATGTCCTCGCGTCCCTCGGGCGCACCCACGACCAAGAGAACGTGGCGCGGGCAGTGGCTCACGCGCGCTCCGCCGGCATCCGGAAGGTGAATCTCGACCTCATCTACGGCGCGGTCGGGGAATCACTCGACGACTGGCGGGTCACCTTGCTGGCGGCGCTCGAGATGTCGCCCACCCACGTGTCCGCCTACGGGCTCACCGTGGAGCCCGGCACCCCGCTCGCCGCCGACCCCTCCCGTCATCCCGATGACGACGAACAGGCTGACAAGTACATCGTTGCGGACCAGATGCTCACGGCGGCGGGGCTGGCGAACTACGAGATCTCCAACTGGGCGGTGCCCGGAGACGAGTGCCGTCACAACAGGGTGTACTGGGACCAGGGCAACTACGAGGGGTTCGGGTGCGCGGCCCACTCGCACCGCGACGGCCGGCGGTGGTGGAACGTGCGCACGCCCGACCGTTACGTGGAACTGGTCCGCTCGGGTGGTTCGGTGGTTGCCGCCGACGAGGTGCTGGACGCGGAGACCCGGTCGTTCGAGAGACTGGAGCTGTCCCTGCGCACGTCGCGCGGTGTGCCGGTGGACTCTCTCGACCTGTCGGCTGCGGAGATGGAGGGCCTCGTCGAGGTGCGCGACGGCAACGCGGTGCTGACCCGGGCCGGACGGCTGCTCGCGAACGAGATCAGCACGCGGTTGATCACCGGCGACTGAGTGCCGGGCTCACTCGTCCCAGTAGCTGTCGTCCTCGTCGTCGCTCGAGTCACCGCCGGTGCAGGCCGGGTTGTCGTCGGCAGAGTTGTACACCACCTCGAAGCTTGCGGATCGGAACGACCTGTACTTGCCGACGGTGGCAACGGCGAACCTGTGGGTGTAGCTGTCGTCGTCGTAGCAGTACGAATCGGGGTCGGTGGGGAACTCGGCGGTGACCTTGAAGGTCGCACGGCCGGCCGTGGTGGTGGTCTGGTTCTTGTAGTCACCGCGGGTCCACCCGTCATCGGTGTCGAAATACTCGAGTGCCACCTTGCTCTTCGACTTTCCGCGCCCGGTCACCCTGATCTTGACGACACAGTCCTTCTCGCCCTCCGTGACATAGATGATCAGGTCCTCGTCGAACTCGTCGATGCAGTGTTCGCTGACGTCGACGATCTGCAGACCCTGTTTTGCGGCCTCCGTCCGTGTTCCGGCCGATGCGGCGAACCCGGGCCATACCGCGGCGATGAGGATGCCGGAGGCGAGTGAGAGAACCTTGAGTCTGGGCATCTGCGCATTGTTCCACAGCCGTGAGTCCAGGCTCCGGGTCGCGGGGACCCCGTGGCGGAGTCGGGCACCGGCTGGTAGCCTTCGTGTTCCCTGCAAGGGCGCGTAGCTCAGTTGGTTAGAGCGCTACCATGACACGGTAGAGGTCCCGGGTTCGAGTCCCGTCGTGCCCACCATGATCCGTCGGGTCGTCCCAGCCGGCACGTTGCCCGTGCTGCACGACACGGTGTTCCTCCAGCCCCACACCGACGACGCCGTCCTGTCCTCTTTCGCGTTGCTGTCCCGCGTGGCGCGGTGCACCGTGGTCAGCGTGTTCTCCGGCGTGCCGGCGAAGGGCGTGCGGCCGGTGCCGGGCGGGACCGTTCCCCCGGGAATGACCCCCCGTGACTACATGCGCAACCGACGGGCGGAAGATGAGGCGGTGCTGCGGGCGCTCGGAGCTGACGCCGTCCACCTCGATTTCCTCGAGCTGCAGTTCCGTGACGACCCGGACGAGAGCGGCTTGGTGGACCAGATCTCACAGATTCTCCGCGGGACACTGGCACCGTCGGTGCGCACGGTGGTGTGCCCGGTCGGCATCGGGGGCAACCCGAACCATTCGCAGACCGCCTCGGCTCTCGCACGGGTCGCGGCGGGCCGTGGCATCGACACCGTGTGGTGCGCCGACTACCCGTACGCCGCACTCCCGCAGTGGCCGGGTTGGATCGACGGACACGGAACGATGCCGCCGCACTGGGGGGAGATGCTCTCCGTCGCGGGGGACAACATCGAGTGCACCGTCGTGCTCCTCGACGAAGATCTGCAGGGGGCAAAGGCGACGTCGTTCGCCGGGTACGCGAGCCAGGTGGACGCCACGGACAGGGGCGGGGAGCGCGCTGTCACCGATCCATCGCGCATCCGGGCCGAGGTGTACTTCGCCCGGCCGGGTCTGCTCGGCTGACGTCAACTCGTCGCGCACGCGTGCTCGGGTACGGTTGACACATGGAATCGCTCGCGATGCTCGTCGTGATCATCATGCTCGGCATCATCGGGTGCGGTCTCGTGGCACTCGTCATCGCGCTGAAGTCCCCGGAGAAGACGTGGGCCCGCGCAATCGCCACTGCGGCGGCCGTGCCCGCGGTGGCCGCGGGCGGGTGGCTCGCCTTTCTCGAGGTGGGCATCGGTGCACGTGTCATCGGGGCTCTCGTGATGGCGGCCGGTCTGCTGGCGGTCCTGCGCACCTGGCGCCGGCGCTGAGGTCCACTTGGCCGTCCTGCTTGCCCTGCTGACGGCGTGCGTCTACGGGACCGCCGACTACCTCGGTGGCCATGCCACCAAGCGGGTGCCTGCCCTCGTGGTCACGTTCGTCGGGCAGCTGTTCGGGTTGGCGGTGCTGGGCGTCGCAGCGTGGACGTCGGGGATTCCCGCGCCTGCCGCCGCCGACTGGGGGTGGAGCGCCCTCGCAGGCCTTGCCGGGTCGACCGGGCTTCTCGCCTTCTATTCCGCGATGAGCAGCGGACACATGACGGTGGTCGCCCCCGTCACTGCGGTCACGAACGCGGCGATCCCGGTCGTCGTGGGGTTCGCCATCGGGGAGCGGCCGGGAGTGCTGGCGCTCGTCGGGATTCCCCTCGCACTCGTCGCGGTGGCGCTCGTGAGCGACGTTCTCGGGCCCGACCACCGGCGAGCCCCCGCGCGCGTCGTCGCTCTGGGGGCTCTCGGCGGTGCCATGTTCGGGCTGATCCTGGTGTTCCTGCATCAGACGAGTGACGGGAGCGGGGTGTGGCCGGTGCTCATCATGCGGTTCGTGTCGACGCCGTGGATGCTCGTCCTCATCGCGGCCCGCCGGCCCTCCTTCGCGGGGGTGACCCGTGACAAGCGGCTGATAGTCGGCTCGGGGATCCTCGACAGCCTTGCGAACTGGTTCTACGTGCTCGCGGTGCGCGAGGGCCTGCTCTCGGTCGTGTCCGTGATTGTCACCCTGTACCCCGCCACGACCATGGCACTCGCCGTCACCCTCGACCGCGAGAAGGTGCACCGGCCGCAACTGGCCGGGATTGCCCTCGCCGCCGCCGCGCTCGTCCTGATCACGCTCGCGTGATCAGGAGTTCCGCGCGTCGTCCACGACCTTCGTCGACTCGCGCGACGCACCCTTGAAGATGCCCTTCGCCATGAGGGACGTCTCGGACTTGCGACGCATCTCGTAGATCTCGGCCCGGAGTTCATGCACTTCGGGGTCGTCGGGTGCGGCCCACCCCGCGAAGTCGGCCAGGTGGCACGCGAGACGCAGTTCCCCCGCGGTCGCCAGTTCGCGCGCACGGCGGATGAGCACGTCGGCACCCCCGGCCAGGTGCGCGACCTCGGTGCCCACGGCGGCGTCCCGTGCGGGCTTCAGGCGCGACGCGGCGCCGTCCCACCAACCACCGAACTGGCGCCACACGCCGCGCACCACGAACTCGGGTTCGTCGTAGAGGGGCCTCAGGTACGGGCGGGCGAGCGTGTCGGCGGGAACCTTCACCGTGTGCACGATCTCGTCGAGCGTGGCCCCGGCGTTCATCATCCCGAGCACGTCCCGCACCAGGTTCTCGAGCGCACTTGCGATCTCGTCGAGAACACGAGCGATGCGCTCCTTGCCGGCGATGGGCAGGCCGTGCGCGGGGAGGAGCAACTCGGGTTCCTTCGCCATGATCCGTCGCAGGGTCGCCGCCCACTCGATCGGCCAGCGTTGCACCTTCTGCGGGTTGCCCGCGTTCGGGAAGTTCCAGATGACGAAGTCACCGGTTGCGACCCATTTCTTCTCGGGGAACCAGGACCACAGGTGGTCGTCGGTCTCGCCCTTGCCGTGGTGGTATTCGACGACCGTTCCGCCGATGGTGTCGGAGAGGAAGTCGCCGACCGTCTCGGTCACGTCCGCCGTGTCGGGCGGCAGGAAGAACGGGAGCTGGCCGCCGCCCGAGGCGGGACGCAGGTCGTTCGTCATCCCCAGGTCGTCGCGCACGCCGCCGAACTGCCGCGCGTTGATCAGCCGGTTCCACTGGTCGGTCGTGCGGTACCGGTCGAAGCGCCGCTGGACGTTCTCGTGGCCGACGACGCGCAACGGTGCGTGGCCGTTCACCAGGTTGTGGGCCGCGAACGCCCCGCTGCCGCCCACGTGGTCGATGTGGCCGTGGGTGTAGACGAGCGTGTGGATCCGGCCCGGGCGCCACTTGTTCAGTTCGCCCACGATCGGGGCACCCGTGTTGTAGTGGCTGGCATCGAAGCACACGAGTCCCTCGCCCGAGTCCCACGCCACCGTGTGGCTGAACGACTCCACCATGACCAGCCCGTCTGCCACCTCCGAGAGTTCGCCCGTGGTGCGGTTCACCGGCTGGTCCGCCACGCCCGAGTCAATGACGCGTTGCGACAGTCCGAGAAGATCCGCCATGTTCATGCCCCCTTGTTCTTCGCACCCCGCCCGGCGTGGTGCTGTGTTTCCCGCACCCAGCCCGGCGTGGTGCTGTGCTCGTCCTCTGTCAGCCCTTGGCGAGACCGAGCACCCGTTCGCCCAGGATGTTGCGCATCACGTTCGACGTTCCGCCCATGATGGTGTACCCGGGGCCGTACAGGAAGTCCTTGGTGTAGTCGCCCTGCACCATCATCTCGGCGCCCAGCACCCGCGAGGCGAACTGGGCGACCTTCTGCTCGTGTTCGGTGCAGAAGCACTTGGTGGCGGCAGAGAACCCGGCGGGAGCCTGGCGCATGACCTCGCGCATCACCAGCACCCGGCCGACGAAATAGCCGATCTCCAGGTCGGCGATCTCCTGGCGGATGACGGGATTGCACGTGTCGGCCTTGCTGCGCGCGTACGAGTAGAGCGCGTAGTTCGACATGAGCCGGTCGATGCCGCCCCGCTCGTGCTCGAGCTGGCGCATGGTCTGGCCGAAGGCGCCGCCCTGCTGGCCGACCAGGTTGGACTTCGGCACGCGCGCGTCGGTGAAGAACACCTCGCAGAAGTGCTGGTTGGTGGTCATGTCGGTGATGCGCCGGATCTCGATGCCGGGTGTGTCCATGGGGACGATGATCTCGCTGATGCCCGCGTGGGGCGGCCCGTCGTGCGACGTGCGGCAGATGAGGTAGCAGTAGTCGGCGTCGGCGCCGAAACTGGTCCAGATCTTCTGGCCGTTTATCACCCATTCGTCCCCGTCGTCGCGGGCGGAGGTCTTGAGCGAGGCGAGGTCGCTTCCGGAGTTGGGCTCGCTCATGCCGATGCACCACGTGGTCTCGCCGGAGAGGATCCGCGGCAGGAACTCGTCCTGCTGCGCCTTCGTGCCGTACTGGATGAGCGCGGGGCCCATCTGGCGGTCGCCGAACCAGCTGGCCGCGATCGGTGCGCCGGCTTTGATCATCTCCTCGGCCACGATGACGCGGTCGATGGCGGGTCTGTTGCCGCCGCCGAACTCCTTCGGCCACGCCATGCCCAGGTAGCCGTGCGCCGCCAACTCGCGGGAGAACTCCTTCGAGTAGCCGTTCATCCAGCAGTCGTTGAACCGGCCGTACTTGCGCACTCCCTCGGCGGCCACCTGTGCGGCCTCGGTGCGCAGGGCTTGCTGTTCGGGGGTCCAGTCGAAGTCCATCGGCGCCAATTTACGGCCCGTGGATGCCTGCCA
>Ga0075471_10000283_pt1 | contig 29255 bp, 31 predicted proteins | sample DEB19_08_DNA_2_FD_74787 | JGI IMG/M metagenome (GOLD analysis project Ga0075471, IMG submission 74787) | Aqueous microbial communities from the Delaware River and Bay under freshwater to marine salinity gradient to study organic matter... | ecosystem: Environmental > Aquatic > Marine > Coastal ...
CAGCGAGTGAACGTCGGTGATGAAGGTGAGCAACGGCACGATTGTCTGCTTCTGGCTGATGCCGAACTCGGCCGCCTGCTTCACGGAGTTGATGGTGTCCTGGCCCGCGTTGGCAAGCCCGATCACCTGCGCGCCCGAGGATTGCGCCTTCAAGAGGAAGGAGGAGAAGTCGCTGCCCGGGAAGGGGTGGCGGACGCTCCCCACCACCGTGCCGCCGTTGGCGGTGACGATCGCCGCCGTGTCCCGCTCGAGGTTGTGGCCGAAGGTGTAATCGGCCGTCACGAAGAACCAGGTCTTCTTGCCGCCCTTCACCAGTGCTTCGCGCGCCTTGCCCAGGTTATAGGTGTCGTACACCCAGTGCACGTTGTTCGCCGTGCACTTGGAGCGCGTGATGTCGAGAGAGGCGGCGCCGGAAACCAGCGTGATCTTGTTTTTCTGCTCGGCGATCTCCATGGCGGCGAGGGCGGCGCTGGTGGTGACCAGGTCGACAATCACGTCCACGCGGTCCTTGTCGATCCACTCGCGCGCCTTGTTGGCGGTGATGTCAGCCTTGTTCTGGTGGTCGGCCGAGACGATCTCGATCTTCTTCCCGAGCACGGTCTTGTTCTTGGAGAAGTCGGCCACCGCCATCTCGGCCGCAACGACCGAGCCCTTCCCGGCCAGGTCGGAATAGGTGCCGGACATATCCGTCAGCACGCCGATGCGCACCACGTCGTCGCTGATTTTCTGGGCAAATGCCCCTCCCGCCGCCGAAGCGACAAAGAGGGCGGCGAGAGCTTTCACAAGCGTCTTTTGCTTCATTTTTTCTACTCCTCCTGGGTTTGGCTGCGTGTTGTGTTGGCGAATGAGAAAGCTAGACGCCGAGGTACTCGTTGAGCACCTCGGTGTTGGCGGCGAGCTCATCCTTCCTCACCACCTTGACGACCTGCCCGCGCTCGACCACGTAGTGACGGTCCGCGAGCGGCGCGGCAAACCGGAAATTCTGTTCCACCAGCACGATGGTGAAGCCCCGCTCGCGAAGCGCGGTGACCACCTGACCCAGGCGCTGCACGATCACCGGGGCCAAGCCCTCGGTGATCTCATCGAGAAGCAGGAGCTTGGCTCCCGTGCGAAGGATGCGCGCAATCGCGAGCATCTGCTGCTCGCCGCCGGAGAGCCTTCCGCCCGGGCTCGCACGACGCTCCGCGATCTGCGGAAACATGGCGTAGATCTCCTCGATGGCCATGCCGCCCTCGGCGACCACTGGCGGCAGCATCAGGTTCTGCTCGCAGGTGAGGCTCGCGAAGATGCCGCGTTCCTCGGGGCAATAGCCAATGCCCAGGCGCGCGATGGCGTGTGGCGGCATGCCGGTGGTCTCGACGCCGTTGACCTTCACGCTCCCGGCGCGCCGCCCCGTGAGGCCCAGCACCGCGCGCAACGTGGAGGTGCGGCCGGCGCCATTGCGCCCAAGCAAGGTAACGACTTCGCCATGGGCGACCTCGAGCGCCATGCCATGCAGCACGTGCGATTCGCCGTACCAAGCGTGCAGGTCTCGGATTTCGAGGGCGGGAGTGGCCACGGCTTTCAGTGCGCCCCGAGGCCTTCCGTGGTGGTGGTGCCGAGGTAGGCGTCCATCACCTGCGGGTTGGCAGAGACTTCGGCGTAGGTGCCGCTCGCGATCACCGAGCCGCGCTGCAGCACCGTGATCGTGTCAGCGATGGAGGCTACGACCTTCATGTTGTGCTCGACCATCAGCACCGTACGGCCAGCGGAGACTTTCTTGATGAGCTGGGTCACGCGGTCGACGTCCTCGTGGCCCATGCCCTGCGTGGGCTCATCGAGCAGCATCAGCTCGGGGTTCATGCCGAGCGTCGTCGCGATTTCGAGCGCGCGCTTGCGGCCGTAGGGCAGGCTCACGGCCGTGCGGTCGGCGAATTCCGCGAGCCCCACCTGGCCCAGGCAGTGCATGGCCTCGTCATTCAGGCGATCGAGCGTCTTCTCGCTCTTCCAGAAGTGCATCGAGATGCCCAGGCGCTGCTGCAGGCCCACCCGGACGTTTTCGAGGACGGTCAGGTGCGGGAAGACCGAGGAAATCTGGAAGGATCTCACCATGCCGATGAGCGCGATCTGCGAAGGCGTCTTGTCGGTGATGTCCGCGCCCTTGAAGACGATGCGCCCCGAGGTCGGCTTGTGAAACTTGGTGAGCAGGTTGAAGCAAGTGGTTTTGCCAGCGCCGTTGGGTCCGATGAGGGCGTGAATCGTGCCGCGCTTGACGGTAAGGCCCACGTCGTTCACGGCAACGAAGCCCATGAACTCCTTGGTGAGGCCCTCGGTCTGGAGGATGGGTTCTCCAGCAGCCTCAGACATCGATCGCCTTTGCCGAGCCTGCGCGCTTGCGCAGCTCAAACTTCTGGATCTTGCCCGTGGAGGTCTTAGGCAGCTCGCCAAACACCACGGCCCTCGGCACCTTGAACCCGGCCAGGTGCTGCTTGCAATGCGCGACGATATCCTCGGGCTTCACGTCCTCGCCGGGGCGCACTTCAAGGAAGGCGCAGGGCGTCTCGCCCCACTTGTCGTCGGGCTTGGCCACCACCGCTGCGGCGAGCACTGCCGGGTGCCGGTAGAGAACGTCCTCGACCTCGATGCTCGAGATGTTCTCGCCACCGGAGATGATGATGTCCTTGCTTCGGTCCTTGATTTTTACGTAGCCGTCGGGATGCATCACGGCCAGGTCACCCGAGTGGAACCAGCCGCCGGCGAACGCGGCCTCGGTGGCCGAGGGGTTCTTGAGATAGCCCTTCATCGTGATGTTGCCGCGAAACATGATCTCGCCGATGGTTTCGCCGTCGTGCGGCACCGGTGTCATGGTGGCGGGATCCATCACGGTGATGCCCGTCTGCAGGTGGTAGCGCACGCCCTGGCGGGCATTGAGGCGCGCCCGCTCGCCCGCGTCTTCCGACAGCCACTCGTCCTGCTTCACGCAGACAGAAGCGGGCCCGTAGGTTTCCGTGAGCCCGTAGACATGCGTGATGTCGAAGCCCATGCGCTCCATGCCCTCGATCATCGCGGCGGGGGGCGCGGCGCCCGCAACGAGCGCGCGCACCTTGTGGGTGATGCCTTGCTTCATCTCCGCCGGGGCGTTGATCAGCATGTTGTGCACGATCGGCGCGCCGCAGTAGTGCGTGACCTTGTGCGTGCGAATGGCGTCGAAAATGCTCTGGGCGTCCACCTTCCGCAGACATACGTTCACCCCTGCGCGAGCGGCGATCGTCCAGGGAAAGCACCATCCGTTGCAGTGGAACATCGGCAGCACCCACAGGTACACGGGGTGGCGCGGCATGTCCCAGTCGAGCACGTTGGAGACGGCGTTGCTATGAGCCCCGCGGTGCGAATAGACGACGCCCTTCGGGTTCCCTGTCGTACCGGAGGTGTAGTTGAGGCAGATGGAGTCCCACTCGTCGGGCGGCAGTGACCAGGCGAAGTTCGCGTCGCCGCTCGCGAGGAAATCGTCGTATTCGATATCGCCCAGGCGCTCGCCCGTGCCGCTGTAGAGGGGGTCATCGACGTCGATCACCTTCGGCAGGGGGCGGCCACTGGCCTTGAGGGCCGCGAGGGCCCCCTTCATGACGACAGAGAACTCCCGGTCGACGATCACCACCTTGGCCTCGCTGTGCTCGAGCATGAAGGCGATGGCACTTGCGTCCAGGCGCGTGTTCAAGGCGCAGAGCACCGCGCCAGTCATTGGAATGCCGAAGTGCGCCTCGGCCATGGGCGGTGTGTTGGGCAGCATCACGGCCACCGTATCGAAGCGCTTCACGCCGACCCGGGTGAGGGCGGCGGCAAGCTGGCGGCAGCGGGCATACATCTGCGACCAGGTGCGGCGGGTGGCGCCATGGATCACCGCCAGCCGGTCCGGGTAGACCTGCGCCGAGCGCTCGATGAACGTGAGCGGCGATTGCTGGACGAAGTTCGCGGCGTTGCGGTCCAGCCCCACCTCGTACATGGATGCGGCCATTGACTCCCCCTCAAGATCGCCCGCTCTTGCGGCGGGGCGACTCCTCAAGGATTCAGTTTACTTCGATTGGCGCTAGGGGGAGTTGGCCGGGTCGGCTGTGAATCCCCTGCTATCCTGCCCCGCATGTCGGAAGCCGGTTCTCCCAATCATGGGTCTCATCGGTCGGCTTTCCCTCCACCGGCCAACGGGGCGGGGCGGCCCCGGGTCGCCCTTGTTGTGGGGTCTGGGGCGCTCAAGTGCCTGGCCGCCTTCGGCGTGATGCGGGTGCTGCGACGCGAGGCGATCCCCATCGACCTCGTGGTGGCCTGCAGCGGCGGCTCATTCTGCGGCCTGTGGGTGGCCGAAGGTGGCGAGGACCCGGACGGTTTCTGCCAGCGCCTCGTGCAGGGCTGGGACGGGTCCTTCAACCGCATTTCGTACGGCTCGCTCCTGAGGGCCGTGCTGCCGCGCAACTTCCGGCGGGGCAGGCGGCTGGGGTTGATCGATGATCGCCGCCTCAACCGCGCCATCCGCGAGCACACCGGAGACCGGACATTCGAATCGCTGCAAGTGCCACTGCACCTCGTGGCCACGGACTACGCATCCGGCGAGCAGGTTGTCGTGTCGCGGGGGCCGCTCTTCGACGGCATGCGGGCGACCATTTCGATCCCCCTGGTGCTGCCACCGTGGAAAGTCGGCGACCGGGCCCTGGTGGACGGCGCGCTGTGTGACCCGCTTCCCGTCGACGTGGCGATCCGCGAGGGAGCCGATGTCATCATCGCCATTGGCTTCGAGGACACCCTCGCAACCAGCCTCGGTACGGCAGGTGCTCATCTGGTGCACCTCACGTCGATTGTCAGCAACCACCTGTATCGGTCGCAGTTCGCCTTCTACAACCTCGCGCATCATGCGGAGGTCGTGGCAATCATGCCGCGCCTCGATTACACCGTTGGCCTCAAGGACACGCACCGGGTGCCGGAGCTGCTCGAGCAGGGAGCCCTCGCCGCCGAGCGCGAAGTGGGCTATTTGAAGCAGCTGATCGCCGGAAGCTGACGGGGCGGCTGCCGACCGGGAGCTGGCTTGGGATGCGTCCTTTCGTGCTGCAGTGCGATAATTGCAGGCTTTCCACTCCGACCGCCCAAGACGAGGCCTCCGACCATGTCCGCGACCATCGACCTCCTCAAGATTGCCCAGGAAGAACAGACGGGCGACCTCTTCAAGCTTCTCGACACCATCTACAAGCGCTCTGCCACGCGTCCGCCGGGTTATCCGGACGCCATCATCTGGGAGGGCGGCAACTTCAAGGGTGACGTGAAGCCGGTTGCCCATGCCTTTACCGACATGTTCGCCCTGAACGGCACGATCATGGCGCTGGACGTGCTGGGCCTGCCCTTTCTTGGCGTGCCGATGATGGCGCAGTTCCGCCACGACACGAAGCTGGTGTCGCTGGAGTGGTTCGGCAAGCTCGACTACACGGCGCTCAAGTGGTCCACCGCCGGCGACTTCATGGTGAACGAGGGCGGCAAGAAAGTGGTGGTGGCGGGAAAGTCCGCCAACGCGCCGCTGCGCACCGCTGCCGGTGTCTACTGCAACGTGCGCCCGTACGGCGGCATCACCAACATTCGCTTCATGCCGGGCCTGCCGTATTCGCAGGACAAGAAGAGGTTCCGCGTCGAGCCGGACACCGGAATCATCCATTCGGAGATGAACACGCCGGGCATTCGCATGGCGTACGCCGCGCGCCTCTTCCTCAAGATGGTTCACGAGACAGGCCACATTGGCCGCGTGGCGACCAAGCCCACGCAGGCGCAGGAAGATGCCGTGAACGCGGGCATCGTGCGCTGGCTGCTCCAGGGCACGAAGTTCAAGCTTAAGCGCCGCTACACGGTGGACGCCTACGAGGAACACAAGGCGAATGTCGACGCCATCGTGGCGCTGCTGCCCAAGGACTTCAAGGCGGGCATGGAGAATTGGGGCGGCGACATCTACGAGCACATCTCCGACACCAACTTCGGGATCATGCTTCACGACATGATCAGCCAGACACCAGCCATCGTTTACTCCACGGACCTCGATGGCGACCGCCTCACGGACCTGATGGCCGATGCCGCCGACGTGCTGCGCGCCTGGGGCCAGAAAGTGATCGACCGCGCGGGTGCCAAGGCTGACATGGGCCAGTTGTGGAAGGACATGGGGTTCACCATGACCAACGGCAAGGACATGACCAGCGTCATGTACCGCATCCACGGCGCGCCGATCTACGAGCAGACACTGGGCTCGGCTGACGCGATGCTCCTTCGCCTGCTGGATGGCGACGAGACGGTGGGCGGCACCAAGCAACCCTACGACCCGCGGATCCACTTCGTGCTCATCAACGAGGCCTACAAGGCCGCCAACCCCGGCAATACGAAGCTCGCGGCGTGGCTCGATGCGCAGCTCGCCACGTTCGACAAGCTTTACTCCGGCAAGCGCCCGCGCTACGTCGACGGCTACCAGCAGTTGAAGGCCGCGATCAAGCCGTGGGGCAGCGCCTGATTTCACCCACCCCGCTAGCGTTCAATCACACAAGATCGAGAGGAGTTAACCCATGATTCGAACCATCACTCGCCTGGCCGCCGCCACGCTCGGCGCGTTCGTCCTCGTGGCCGCCGCGTCCGCTTCCGCGCAGCAGAAGTACCCCGACCGCACCATCACCATGATCATTCCGTTCGGCGCGGGTGGCTCCACTGACATCGTGGGCCGCATCGCCGCCGAGGCGATGGCGAAGAACCTGGGCGTATCGATCGTGGTCGACAACCGCGCCGGCGCCGGCGGCACCATCGGCGCGCAAGCCGCCGCCAACGCACAGCCGGATGGCTACACGGTCACCATGTCCACCACCAGTACGCACGTGGTAGGACCGCTCACGCTCCCCTCGGCAAAGTACAGCCCGGTGAAGGATTTCGAGCACGTCGGCATGATTGCCGAGACGCCGTACGTATTGGTGGTGAGCCCGAAGCTGGCGGTGAAGAACGTGCAGGAGCTCATCGATTTTGCGAAGAAGAACCCGGGCAAGCTCAACTACGGCTCTGCCGGTGAAGGTTCCACGACGCACCTGGCGGGCCTCATGTTCCTGAACGCCACCGGCACGAAGATGGAGCACATCCCGTACAAGAGCAACGCCGAGTCCACCAAGGCAGTGATGACGGATGAGGTGCAGGTACTCTTCGGCTCCATGCCGGCGGTGCTCGCCCAGATCAAGGCGGGCTCGATCAAGGCGCTGGCGGTTGGCTCCGCCGCGCGCTCGCCGGAGCTGCCGGATGCGCCGACCATCGCCGAAGCCGGTGTGCCGGGCTATCGTGCGACGCTGTGGCTGGGCCTCTCCGCCCCCGCAAAGACGCCGCCCGCGGTCATCACGCGCCTGTCGCAGGCACTCGATGCGGCCATCTCCAACCCGGACATCGCCAAGCGCCTGTCAGCTGCCGGTGCCGAAGCCTCGAAGATGTCGTCGGGGGATTTCACCAAGCTGATTTCCCGCGAGCTGGAGGTCTACGGGAAGATCGTCGCTGGAATGAAGAAGTGAGCATGACCACCGTGACCTTTGCCTTCGCCCCCGTCGCTGCGCCGACCCTGCCCGTGCGCGGGTCGGGCGAGCGCCTGCCCGTCCACCGCATCTACTGCATCGGCCGCAACTACGAGGCGCACGCGGTGGAGATGGGCCACGACCCGAGCAAGGAGCCGCCGTTCTTCTTCCAGAAGAACCCGGACAACCTGATCGTTGGCGCGGACTTCCCGTATCCGCCCGAGACCTCGGACGTGCACCACGAAATCGAAATGGTCGCGGTGCTGTCGAAGGGTGGGAAGAACATTGCGGTCGCCGACGCGCTTGCCTGCGTGTGGGGCTACGGCGTGGGCCTTGACATGACGCGCCGCGACCTCCAGGGTGAGGCGAAGAAGCTTGGCCGCCCGTGGGAAGTGGGCAAGGCGTTCGAACATTCCGCGCCCTGCACCGAAATCGTGCCCGCCAGCCAGATCGGCCATCCCGATCACGGCGCCATCTGGCTCAAGGTCAACGGTGAGGAGAAGCAGAAGGGGGACCTCAACCAGATGATCTGGAAGACCGCCGAGCAGGTGGCGATCCTGTCGCGCTACTTCGAGCTGCAGCCTGGTGATGTCATTTTCACCGGCACGCCGTCGGGTGTCGGCCCCGTGAAGAAAGGCGACGTCCTCGAGGGGTTCGTCGAGGGTGTGGGAACGCTCAAGATCAAAGTCGCCTGAGCGCAAAAGGTGTAGAAGAGGGCTTTCCCACCGCTCGTGAGGAGAGCCCCATGCCCACCCCCAAGTCATCCGGCGCTGCTGCCGAAACCGAGCAACTCGAAGCCGACGTCCGCCGTATCGTGGAGGAGGGGCTCGACGTTCAGGAGCGCGTTCGTGCGCTCACCGTCCACTATCTGAGTTCGGGGCAGGCCGATTTCGCTTCGCTTCGCGCCACGGCCGAGGCGGTGATCAGGGGCGCGCACGAGGGCGTGCAGCCCTCTCTCAAGCGCGCCGCCTCCCAGGCGGCCGATGCCCGCGAGCAACTCAAGGATGCGGTCACGGGCTTGGACGGCGCGTTTTCCCAGTGGGCGCACGCTTCGCGCCTGGCGATGGAAGAGGCGGCCGGTCGCGCCCAGGCGTTTTCCAAGACCGACCTCTCGCGCATGCAGCAGGATTTACGAAGCCTGCAGTCGCTCATCGTCGAGACGCTGCAGGAGGCCGCCACGCGCACGCGCGATGCCAGCGGCCAGATCTTTTCCGACCTCGCCACGCACGCCAAGCGCTCCGGCTCCGCCACGGGCGAGCAGGTGCAGCAAACGCTCGCGGCCGCGACGCACTCGATGACAGAGGCTGGCAAAGCGAACGCCCAGGCGGGCATGGCGCTCGCGCAGGCCACGGCCGACACCTTTCGTGCCATCGCCGCCGGCATGCTGGGCGGGCTCGCCGACCACGTGCAGCCCAAGCCCCGCAACAAGAAACCCTGATGCTCTGGCAGGCCCTTGCGTCCGTCCGGGACCTCGGGCGGCTGCACGATATCGCCTCGATCCTGGTTCGCTACGGCTTCGGCGACCTCGTGCGGCGCTTGGGCCTAGCCAATGCGCTCGAGCGCGCGGGCCGGGCGCTTCACTGGGAGCGTGCCGCCGAGTACGCGCACCTGCCGCCGCCCGCGCGGGTGCGCCGCGCCATGGAGGAGCTCGGCCCCACGTTCGTGAAGCTGGGCCAGGTGCTCTCCACGCGCGTCGACCTGCTCGAGCCCGAATGGATTGCTGAATTCGCGAAGCTCCAGGACAGCGCGCCCGCCGTTCCCTACGAGGCGATTCTTCCGCAGCTGACCGAGGATCTCGGCGCGCCCCCGGAGACCGTGTTCGCGGAGTTCGACCCGGTGCCAGTCGCCGCCGCGTCCATCGCGCAGGTCTACCGCGCCCGACTCAAGGAGGGTGGCGAGGTGGTGGTGAAAGTGCGCCGCCCGGGCATCGTTCCGGTGGTTGAGGCGGACCTGCGCTGGATGCTGCGCTTCGCGCAGATCGCGGAATCCGAAAGCCCGGAGCTGAAAACCTTCAACCCCCAGGAGCTCGTGCGCCGATTCCGCCATTCACTTCGCGACGAGATGGATTTTTCTGTCGAGTGCCGCAACGCCGCGCGCATCGCAGAAAACTTCGCGGGTTGGCGCGATCCCGAGCCGGGCCCGGTCGATGGCGAGGCGCGCGCGCTGCCTGTCGTGATGATCCCGCGCATCCACTGGCCGCTCTCAAGCGAGCGCGTGTGCGTGCAAGAGCGGGTTGAGGGCATCCCGGGCCGTGCCCTGGCCGCAGCCGACGCAGCAGGGCTCGATCGCAAGCTCCTCGCCCGACGCGGTGCCCGAGCCGTGCTCAAGATGATCCTGAAGGATGGGTTTTTTCACGCCGACCCCCATCCCGGTAATGTTTTCTACCTCCCCGGCAATCGCTTGGCATTCATCGATTTTGGCATGGTGGGGCGCCTCACGGACGAGCGCCGCGACCAGCTGCTCCAGGTGCTGCTGGGCCTGGTGCAGCACGAACCCTCGCGCGTGGCGGAAGTGCTGCTCGAGTGGGCCTCGGGCAGCACCGTGGATGAAGAGGCGCTGGTCGCCGAGATCGAGGCCTTCGTGGAGCGCTACCGCGGCGTGCCGTTGAAGCAATTGCGCCTGGGATCGATGCTCTCCGACATGGTGGCGATCCTGCGCTCGCATCACATTACGCTGCCCGCCGACACCGTGATGCTCGTGAAGGCGTTTGTCTCGCTTGAGGGCATGGGTCGCGAGCTCGACCCCGAATTCGACATGGCCGGCGAGGCGATGCCCATGCTGGAGCGGCTGGTGCGCTCACGCTATGCCCCGAAAGCCATCGCCAGGCGCGGCTGGATCGCGGTGCGCGACGCTGCGCGGCTGATCGCAGGGTTGCCGCAGGACCTTTCCCGCCTGCTGCGGGCGGCGCGCCGCGGCAGGCTGGAGGTGCACATCGACGTGGTGAACCTGCAGCGCGTCGCCAATCAGCTCGACCGCGCCATCAATCGGCTGGTGCTGGGCGTGGTGATTGCCGCGCTCATCATCGGATCGTCGATCGTCATGACCGTGTCGGGCGGCCCGACCTGGCTCGGCCTGCCCATCTTTGGGCTGCTGGGGTTTTTGGGAGCTTTCGCGGGCGGCCTGTGGCTGTTTTTCTCCCTTTGGCGAAGCAACCGGCGCGATCAGGAATAGAGATGCATCAGGGTCGTCGCGGAGCGAAAGGCGGGCTGGAGACGCCGAACACGACCACCGTCAGGCGAGTCACGAACGCGCCGGCGAGCAGCAGCGCAGCCGCTGCCGCCACTCGATGCCAGCCGCTCAACCTTGCTGCCAAGGCAATCCTGCCGCACGCCAGCCTTGGTGTCCCCGGCGCCCGTCGGGGCCCTTCTCGCCTTCGAAACCCTCAAGGATGTTGAACGCATGCGGATAACCCGCTGCCGCGGCAAGCGTGGCCGCCTGATGGGAGCGCCCCCCACTTCGACACAGAAAAAGAAGCGTCGTGTCCGGCGAGAAGCGCGAGCGCAGCTCGGCGAGAAAGTTGGGGTTCGGCCCGGGTGCACCGTAGCCGCGCCACTCGATGAAGGTGGCCCCGGGGTAGGCGCCGACGAATTCCCATTCCGGCCTGGTGCGCACGTCGACGATCACGGCGCCCTCTTCGCAGTGCATGCGCCAGGCCTCGCGCGGGGCGACTGCGCCGGCGTAGGGAAGGGTGGCAGTGTTCATGGTGTCGATTCCTGTCGCGTTTCGTGTCGATCCGTCTTTTCACGCATTGTCGCGCAGGCGGTCACCATCGACAATTTATCCTCGTTCATGCAGCGCGCGAGGAGGTTGCCATGCAAGTGGGAGAAGCCTGTAGCCGCTCGGTTGTCGTCGTTCCGCCCTCGACACCGGTGGGTGAGGCCGCGAAGTTGATGCGCGAGCACCATGTTGGCAGCCTGGTCGTGGCCGATGGCGGCGGGACCCGGCGCCCGGTCGGTATCGTCACCGATCGCGACTTCGTGGTCGAGGTGCTGTCGGCGGGGTTGGACTACCGAACGGTGAGCGTGGGCGAGATCATGGCGCCCCGGCTCATTCGCGCCGCCGAGGACGAGAGCTCGCTCGAGGCGTTGCACCGCATGCGTGCCCATGGCATTCGCCGCTTGCCGGTGGTCGATGCAGCGGGCGACCTGGTCGGAATCGTGACGCTCGATGACTTGCTCGAGATCGTTGCCGAGGAACTCGACGACATCGTGCGCGCCATTGGCCGCGAGCAATCCTCGGAGGCCGCCGAGCGGCGCTAGCCCGGGGCAGGCGGGTCACTCCTTCAGCCGCGCGGAGGCGGCACGCCCGCGCGCAGGAGGTGACGCGAGAACCACGCGGAGGCGTGGCGCGCTACCGCTTCGAGGGCGCCTGTCTCCTCGAACAGGTGAGTGGCGCCCGGCACCACCACCAGGGACGCCCCGCCGGCAAGCCGCGCCATGGCCGCGCGATTGAGGCTGAGCACCTGTCGGTCTCCGCCACCGACGATGAGAAGCGTGGGCGCCTGGACACTTGCGAGTACTTGTTCGCCGGCCAGGTCAGGCCGCCCGCCGCGCGAGACCACGGCCTCAATGAGGTCGGGGTGCGCAGCCGCCACGCGCAGCGCCGCGGCAGCTCCGGTGCTGGCCCCGAACAGCCCGACGGGCAGCCCCCGACAGCCGGGCTCCGACTGAACAAATGCCAAGGCATCGCCAAGGCGATCGGCGAGCAAGGCAATGTCAAAGCGCCGCTCGATATCGCGATCCTCCTCCACAGTGAGGAGATCCAGCAGCAGGGTGGCAAAACCGAAGCCGCGCAACACCTCGGCGACGTATCGGTTGCGGGGGCTGTGCCGGCTGGAGCCACTGCCGTGGGCGAACAACACGATTCCCGACGCGACCTCGGGGCCTTCGAGGGAGCCTTCCAGCACCATGCTGCCCGAAGGAACCTGAACCAGCGCTGGCAGGCGAGCATCCATGCCAACAGCCTGACGCTCGCGGGCAGGAGCGGCTTGCGTTCGCTCAACAGGACGGCCCGAAGAGGCCGCGGATGCTCGCGACAATGGCCTACTCGTCAGCGGGGCGGCGAGGGCCAAGATGGCAAGAAACACCCCGTTGTGCGCGTGCGTCGCCAGTCTTGCCCTTTGCTACCATGCCGGTCAGTTGCCTGAGCAAGGCGTCGACCCATGCACGCCACCCTTCCCCTCCTCGAACGTACCGACTTTCCGCCCCTGAAGCGCCGGGCGGTCGAGACCGTGCAGGCGAACCTGGGCTACATCTGCAACCAGGCCTGCCTGCACTGCCACGTGAACGCGAGCCCCACCCGCACTGAGAGCATGTCGGGCGAAACCGTCGACAGCCTGCTCGCCTTCATCGAGGAATGCGGGGCGAAGGCGGTGGATTTGACCGGCGGCGCGCCGGAACTGAACCCGCATTTTCGTCGCATCGTGCAGTGGGCACGCAGCCGCGGGCTGCGAGTGATCGACCGATGCAACCTCACGATTCTTTCCGAGCCCGGCCAGGAGGGCCTCGCCGATTTTCTTGCGGCGTTTGGGGTGGAGGTGGTGGCCTCGCTTCCCTGTTACACGGAGGAGCTGGTCGACCGCCAGCGCGGCGAGGGCGTCTATCAGCGAAGTATCGACGGCATCCGGCGCCTCAACGCGTTGGGCTACGGCAAGCCGGGGACCGGGCTCTTGCTGAACCTCGTCTATAACCCTCAGGGGCCTAGCCTGCCGCCGCCGCAGCCTGCTCTCGAGGCAGACTACCAGCGCGTGCTGGGCGACGCCTTCGGCATCGTCTTCAACGGGCTCTTCACGCTCGCCAACATGCCTATCCAGCGCTTTGGCTCCACGCTGGTCACGCGCGGGCAGTTCAACGATTACATGGCGTTGTTGCGGGGCGCCCATCGCGACGAGAACCTCGATGCCGTCATGTGTCGGTCGCTCGTGTCAGTGGATTGGCAGGGTTTCCTCTACGACTGCGACTTCAACCAGATGCTCGGCCTTGCCCTTCAGCACCGAGGCCGGGCGCGCACGCACGTGGCCGATGTGATGGGCGAGGAATTGGGTGGGGGTGCCATCGTGGTTCGTAACCACTGTTACGGCTGCACGGCGGGGCAGGGTTCCTCCTGCGGGGGCGCGCTTGCCTGAGGGCGCGGCCGCACCGCCGGGGCGCGCCTGCCCGGCGCACTACGGGTATTCCCCGAGCGTTTTCAGCCGGCCGCCCGAGATCGAGGCAGAGACGCTCATCGTCGCAGGTGGCCTCTATGGAAACCTCGCAGCCCTGGATGCCATCGAGGCGCTGCTCGCTCAGGAGCGCGGCAACGCCCGGCTCGTGTTCAACGGCGACTTTCACTGGTTCGATGTCGACCCGCATGCCTTCGACGCGGTGGAGGCCGGAACCCAGCGCCACATCCGTTTGCGGGGCAATGTCGAGACTGAGATCGCCGCGGAGCCCGAGGGCTTCGGGTGCGCCTGCGCCTACCCGGCCGGGGTGCGCGACGAGGAAGTCGAGCGCTCAAACCGAATTCTTGAGCGACTGCGGGACACCGCGCGCGCCTATCCCGAGGCGAGGGCGCGCCTTGCGCGGCTGCCCGCCGTGGCGGTGGCACGGGTGGGCGAAGCCACCATCGGCATCGTGCATGGCGATGCGGAGTCGATCGCAGGCTGGCGGTTCGATGCCGCGAGCCTCGACGGCCCCAGTGTGCGCGAGTGGCTTGGCCGCATATTCGCCGATGGCAACTTGGACATCTTCGCGAGCAGTCACACCTGTCGCGCGGTGATGCGCGCTTTCAATCTGGGTGGCCGCGTCGGCGTGGTGGCCAACAACGGCGCCGCCGGCATGCCCAACTTCGTCGGCGAGCGCCAGGGCCTCGTCACGCGCATTGGCATCGAGCCCTGCGCTGCCGCGCTCTACCGCACCCAAACTGGTGGCGCCTTCGTCGAGGCGCTGCCCGTGCGTTACGACGTTGACGCCTTCGCTCGGGACTTCCTGCGCCAATGGCCGCCGGGATCGCCTGCGCATGCTTCGTATTGGCGTCGCATCGCTTCGGGAACCTCGTACCCCGTCGCCGCCGCCGCGCCGGGCAACTCATCGCCATGAGCCTCGGCCGTCTCATCGTCGTCGGCGCTGTCCTTGCCGTCATCGGCGCGTTCTTCGCCCTCGGCTGGCATCGGTATCTGTCACTCGACAACTTGCAGTCGCACCGCGCGATGCTGTCAGCTGCTGTAGCTGCGCACCCGGCAGCGTCTGCAACGGTGTTCTTCCTGGCCTACGTGGTGATGGCCGGCTTGTCGCTCCCGGGCGCCACCATCCTCACGCTAGCGGGCGGGGCGATTTTCGGCTTCGGGTGGGGCCTGCTGCTGGTGTCGTTCGCATCGACCCTCGGCGCGACGCTCGCTTTTCTGTTTGCGCGCTTCCTGCTCCGCGAGAGCGTTCGTCGCCGCTTCGGCGCGCGGCTCGCGCCGATCGACGCCGGCATGCGGCGGGATGGCGCCTTCTACCTCTTCGCCGTGCGCCTGGTGCCCGCGTTCCCCTTCTTTGTCGTGAACTTGCTGATGGGGCTCACCCCGATCCGGGTGGGCACCTATTACTGGGTGAGCCAGGTGGGAATGCTTCCCGCCACGGTGGTGTACGTGTATGCGGGCACGCAGATCGGCCAGCTCACGACCCTCGCGGGCATCCTGTCACCGGGCCTTGTCGGCGCGTTTGTGCTACTGGCGGCTTTCCCCTTCGTCGCCCGGCGCATGCTGGCGGGGATCGAGGCGCGTAAGGTGTATGCCCGTTGGCAGCGTCCGGGGCGATTCGATGCCGACCTCATCGTGATCGGCGCCGGCTCTGCTGGCCTCGTCACCGCGTACATCGGCGCCGCCGTGCAGGCGAAGGTGGTGCTGGTCGAGCGCCATCGCATGGGGGGCGATTGCCTCAACACGGGCTGCGTGCCATCGAAGGCGCTCATTCGCTCGGCAACGGCCATGGCGGAGCTGCGGCGCGCGGGCGAGTTCGGCATTCGCATGCCGGAAGGCGAGGTGGATTTCGCGGCCGTGATGGCGCGTGTGCGCCGGGTCATCAGCGAGGTCGCCCCGCACGACAGCGTCGAGCGCTACCGTGCGCTGGGGGTCCAGTGCGTCGAGGGCGAAGCGCGCCTCGTGTCGCCGTGGGAGGTCGAGGTGCGCGCGCCCGATGCCGGCATGCGCACGCTCACAGCGCGCCGCATCGTGATCGCCTCAGGAGCGCGGCCCGTATTGCCCCCGATCCCGGGGCTTGCCGACGCCAGCCCGCTCACGTCGGAGAGTGTCTGGTCGTTGAAGGACCTGCCGCGGCGCCTCGTGGTGCTGGGGGGCGGCCCGATCGGCTGCGAGCTCGCGCAGGCGTTTGCTCGCCTGGGCGCTGAGGTCACCTTGGTGGAGATGGGAGGAAGGCTCCTGCCGCGCGAAGATGAGGACGCCGCCCAGCACGTGGCCGCGGCGCTGGTGGCGGAGGGCGTCAGCGTGCTGGCCGGGCATCGGGCAATTTCAGTGGAGGTGCGATCGCCGCAGGGCAAGGCGCTTCGGGTTTCCGGCGCGGGAGGCGAGCGCGAGGTGGGCTTTGACGAGATCCTCGTGGCGGTGGGGAGGCGCGCGAACGTCGAGGGCATTGCCGCCGGTGACATGGCGCTCACCCTCACGGACAAGGGCACGGTGGGCGTGAACGAGTTTCTCGAGACCAATTTCCCCAACATCTATGCCTGCGGCGACGTCGCGGGCCCCTTCCAGTTCACGCACGCCGCATCCCACATGGCGTGGTACGCAGCGGTGAACGCGCTCTTCGGGCGCTTCCGCCGCTTTCGTGTCGATTACTCGGTGATCCCGTGGTGCACGTTCACCGACCCCGAAGTGGCTCGGGTGGGGCTCAACGAACAGGAAGCGCGCGAGGCGGGTGTGGCCTTCGAGAGCGCCATCTACGGGCTCGATGACCTCGACCGCGCCATCGTCGACGGCGAGGCAAAGGGCTTCGTGAAGGTCCTCGTGCGCGCGGGCAGCGACCATATCCTGGGCGCGACGATCGTGGGGGCCCGCGCGGGTGAGCTCATTGCCGAGTTCGTGCTCGCCCTGCGCCAGGGCATCGGGCTCAACGCGCTCCTTGGCACGATTCACGTCTACCCGACCTGGATGGAGGCGAACAAGCACGTTGCCGGCGCCTGGAAGCGGAGCACGGTTACCGAGGGGCAGCGGGCATTTCTGGCGGCGTTCCATCGCTGGCAACGCGGCGAGGCCGGCATTCTTGCCGTCATCGCGACGCTGCCGGGGCTGCTGAGGCCAGGCCGGGGAACGCGGCTGTGACAGCGCTCTCGATCATCGTCCCCGTCCTCGACGAGGCGACTGGCATTGATGCGTGCCTGCGGGCGCTCGCTCCGTCTCGGCAGCGTGGCGTGGAGGTGGTCGTGGTCGATGGCGGCAGCGCCGATGCCACGGTCACGCTGGCACGCCCGCTTGCAGACCGCGTGATAGCCGCGCCACGCGGCCGCGCCAGCCAGATGAATGCCGGCGCGCGAGAGGCTCGCGGCGCGGCGCTGCTTTTCCTGCACGCGGACACCCGCCTGCCGCCCGAAGCCGACCGTGTCGTCCTCGCGGCGCTGGGCAAGGCGGCTTGGGGCCGATTCGACGTGCGCATCGACGGGGTTTCCGCGGGGCTGCGGATCGTGGCTGCATTCATGAACGCGCGATCGCGACTGACCGGCATTGCCACCGGCGACCAGGCGATCTTCGTGCGCCGCGCCGTGTTCGAGGGCCTCGGGGGCTTTCCGGAAATGGAGCTGATGGAGGACGTGACGCTCTCGCAACGACTGCGGGCCGTGTCCTCGCCGGCGTGCCTCCGTGAGCAGGTTTCCACGTCAGGAAGGCGGTGGGATCGTCACGGCGTCTTCCGCACGGCCGTGCTCATGGGGTGGCTTCGCTTCGCCTACTGGCGTGGCGCCGACCCGGCTGAACTTGCGCGCCGTTATGGAACCCACCCGACCCGTCCTTGAGCCTTTCGAGGTGGCCGTCTTCGCCAAGGCACCGGTAGCGGGAGAGGTGAAGACGCGCCTCGTGCCGCCCTTGGCTGTCGAAGAGGCAGCAGCCCTGCATCGGTGGCTCGTTCGCCGTGCCGTGCGAACAGCCCTGCAGTCGGGCGCGCGAGCCGTGTCGCTCTGGTGTGCGCCGAACTGCGCGCACCCTTTCTTCTCGGCTTGCGAGCGCGAGTTCGGTGTCACCCTGCACGATCAGTCGGGCCCGGACTTGGGCGAACGGATGGCGTCGGCCTTCGCGGCGTTGACCCGTGACATTCCGGTCTTGCTCATCGGCGCCGACTGCCCAGCCCTTGCCGAGACGGACCTGCAAAACGCCGCAGCAGCGCTTGCAACGCATGCCGTGGTTTTGCAACCCGCGGAGGACGGGGGCTACGTTCTGGTGGGGCAGCGGCGTTGCCACCCGGAAATGTTTACCCGGATTGATTGGGGTAGCGCGTCGGTGATGGGTGCAACGCGCCAACGCTTGAGTGAGTCGGGCATCGCGTGGCTCGAGATGCCAGTTCTCTGGGACGTGGATCGCCCGGAGGATTACCACCGTCTTCGGGGCCTCGGTTGGTATCCGCGGGACATGGCATGAGCCCGTCGCTGCCGCGCCGAGCGGCACTTGCGGCGATGATCGGTGCCCTCATCGGGGCCCGCGTCACTGTGGCGTCGAGCGCGTTGGCGGCCAGCGCGGGCGAACGGCCCATCGCGCCTTTCTCGGTGGTGCAGCCGGGTGCGTCGCTGCCATCGCCGTGGCGGCTGCTCAAGCTTCCGAAGGTGGCGCCACCCGAGTTCGCCCTTGTCGCCGACCTCGACGCGACGGTGCTTCGTGTACGCGCGTCGGCGGCCGCGGGCACGGTCGCCCACGCCCTTGATGTCGCTACCGTCGAGCGGCCGATCCTGTCGTGGCGGTGGAGGGTCGACCGCGTGGTCGAGCGCGCCAACCTCGCTGACAAATCCGGCGACGATTTTGCCGCTCGTGTCTACGTGTTCTTCGACGTCCCGGTCTCGACGTTGCCCGTCAGCGCGCGCTTGAAGGTGATGCTGGGCCGGGCCATCTGGGGCGAGAGTTTGCCGACCGCGGCGCTCTGCTACGTCTGGGACAACCGTCACCCAGTGGGCACCCGCGTGTGGAACCCCTACACCGATCGCGTTCGCACCATTGTTCTGCGAAGCGGCTCCGCTGGGGCATGGCAGCCAGAACGCCGCGACCTCGACGCCGATTTCCGCGAAGCGTTCGGCCCGCAATGGGCCGGGCCAACACCGCGGGTGACGGGTATAGCCGTTGGCAGCGATACCGACCAGACCCGCGAGTCCGTGACGGCCTGGTTCGGCGACCTCGCGCTCGAGGCTCGGCCATGAAGCGCCTTCTGCTGCTGGGCGGGGGCCACGCGCAACTGGCGCTTCTCGAAAGCCTCGGCCGCCAGCCGCTCACCGGCGTGACGGTCACCCTGGTGGCGCCGGCCGATCAGGCTGTCTACTCCGGCATGCTTCCGGGCTGGGTGTCGGGCCACTATTCGCTGCCGGCCTGCACGATCAATTTGCAGGCCTTGGCGCGTGCGGCTGGAATTGCCTTTCAGGCTGCGAACGCGGTGGCGATCGACGCCGACGCCCGACAGGTGCGCCTCGACGGTGGCGTGGGCCTTGGTTATGACGTGCTGTCCCTCAACGTAGGGTCGGTGGCCGCTGGGTCGCACGTGGCAGGGATGCAGGCGCATGCCGTGCCGGTTCGCCCGTTGCCTCGGTTCATCTCGGGATGGGCCCGGGTGCTGGAGGAAGCCGCCGCCGGGCAGGTCCGCGAAGTCAGCGTGGTGGGCGGCGGCGCCGCCGGGGTCGAGCTGGCGCTTGCGATGGCGGCGCGCTTTCGCCGCGTTGCGCCCGCCGGCGCACCGCATGTGCGCATCTTCACCGAGGAAGAAGGCATCCTGATGGGCTATCCCTCGCTTGCCCGCCAGTGGCTGAGTCGCTGCCTCGCCAGGGCGGGGGTGGGCGTGCATGAGCGCAGCCCCGTGCGCGAGGTCGGCGCCGACTTCATCCGCATCGCCACGACGCTGACGTTCTCGAACCAGGCAACGTTCTGGGTGACGGGACCCGCGGCAGCCCCCATGCTGCGATCCTCGGGGCTTCAGGTCGACGCGTCCGGCTTTGTCGCCGTCAACGACTTTTGCCAGTCGCTCTCACATCCGGAGGTGTTCGCCGCGGGGGATTGCGCCACGCGCTCGGGCGCGGCGCTGCCGAAGTCCGGCGTCTTCGCCGTTCGTGCCGGCCCGGCGCTTGCCGCCAATGTTCGCGCGGTGGTCGCGGGCGGCCCCCAGCGGGCATTCCGTGCGCCTTCGCGGCACTTGGCGCTGATTGCAACGGGGGATCAGCACGCAGTCGGTGCCTGGGGTGGGTTGTCGTTCGCAGGGCGCTGGGCCTGGCGGTTGAAGGACCGCATCGATCGGGCTTTCGTTGCCCGCTACGCGAGGCCTCGTGAGGGCGGCTAGGCCGCCTCGGTGGCTTCTTCGGCGCTTGCCCGCAACCGCACGACCTTCACCATCCGGTCGTGGACCTGCAGGATTTCCACTGCGTGCCCGGCAACCAGCAGCGAGGTGCCCGGCTCCGGGATGTTCTCGAGGGCGTCCAGCACCAGCCCGTTGATGGTCTTGGCGCCATCGAGCGGAAAACGGAAGCCGGCCTTGCGATTGAGCACGCGCAACGGGCAGGTGCCTTCGGCAATCACCGCGCCATCGTCCTCGCGACGGAAGAGCCCGCCCGCCACGGGGCTCTGGCTCGCGAACTCGCCGACGATTTCCTCCAGGATGTCTTGCATCGTGACCAGGCCCAGCACGTCGCCATACTCGTCGACCACGAGCCCGAGGTGGCGCATTTGCTCCTGGAAGTTGGTGAGCTGGGTGAGGAGGGGCGTGCCCTGCGGGAGAAAGTACGGCTCGCGAAGGATGGCGCGGATGCCGGCCTTGTCCAGCGGCTCGCGGCGCGAGGCGTTCAGGAACTTGCGCACATGCAGGATGCCGGCAACCTTGTCGAGGCTGCCCTCGTACACCACCAGCCGCGTGTGGTGCGAGGTGGAGACCGCCGAGCGAATGTCCTCGATGTCGTCGTCGAGGTCCACGCCCTCGATCTGCCCGCGTGGCGTCATGGTGTCGTCGACCGTCATGCTCTCCAGGTCGAACAAGTTGAGGAAGATGGACTGGTGCTTCGGCGGTATGAATTTGCCGCCTTCGAGCACCAGGGTGCGCAGCTCCTGCATCGACATGCCGCCGTCAGCATTGCGGCTGGGGATGAAGAGAATCCTGAGCAGCCCTTGAACGAACAGGTTGACGAACCAGACGACGGGGTAAGCCAATCGCAGCAGGGGCGTGAGCACGTAGGCTGACGACAGCGCAATGCGCTCGGGGAAAGTCGCTCCGATGACCTTGGGCGTGATCTCGCTGAACACCAGGATGAAGAAGGTGATGCCGGCGGTTGCGATGGCAAGCGTTGCCTCGCCCTCGCCGAAGAGCCGGGTACAGATGAGCGTGGCGACGACCGTGGAGGCCGAGTTGATCAGGTTGTTGCCGAGCAGGATGACGCCCAGCAGCCGGTCGGTTCGCTCGAGCAGCTGCTGCGTGAGGCGCGCGGAGCGACGGCCTTCCCGCACCAGATGGCGCAGCCGGTAACGGTTCAGGGCCATCATGCTCGTCTCGGCGATGGAGAAGAAGCCGGAGGCGAGCAGGAGAATCACCTGCACGGTGAAGAGTGACGCGAGGGAGATGTGGTCGATCACGGGTCAGGGGTATCGGCGGCGCCTGCGAACGCAGGCGCCCCGCGAGCGCTCAGCCGCGCCGCAGGATGACTTCGAGGACGAACTTGGTGCCGATGTAGGAAAGCAGCAGCACGGCGAAGCCGCCCAGCGTGAGGGTCACGGCGCGGCGGCCGCGCCATCCCCACAGGTGGCGACCGACGAGCAGGGAGCCGAAGATGAGCCACGAGAGAATCCCGAACACGGTCTTGTGCGTGAACTGGAACGGCTTGCCGAACACCTGCTCGGAGAAAAAGACGCCGGTGGCGAGCGTGAGCGTGAGCAGCACGAACGCCGCAGTGAGGATGCGGAACAGCAACGCTTCCATCTCGAGCAGGGGGGGCAGGCCGCGGAACATCGGCGGCAGCGTCCCGCGCCGGAGCCATTTCTCCTCGGCCTGCATCACCAGGGCGTGCACCGCCGCGACGATGAACAGGCTGTACGCCAGCATCGCAATGCCGAAATGCAGGGCGAAGAGCGGCTCGGAGCCGTACTGGATGCGCGTGCCGGACGGGCCGGCCGCCTGCAGCAACACGGCGATGAAGGCGAGCGGCGCCCAGATGCGCTGCGCACCCGCGATACCCGGCAGCGCGAGGCCACCCAGCCAATAGATCCCGACCGTGAGCCAGACGATGAGCGAGACCGCGTTGGCCAGGCCCAGGTCCAGCCCGGTTGGGGTGACGATGCCGAAGTAAAGCAGCGAACCGTGCAGTGCGAGGCCCACGGGCAGCAGGATGTGCTCGAGGATCGGGACCTTTGGCGAATCGCCCCCGCCCGCGACGCGAAGCGCTCGCCAGGCCACCGCCGTGAGGGCGAGCCAACAGGCGGCGGTGATAAAATGCAGGGAGAAATCGCTCATTTTGTGGGCGCAGACTACACCAAATCCCCCTCCGCCCCTCTCGACCCAGCCATGCTGGAAGCCCTGACGCAGCGCTTCTCGTCGGTCATCAAGACGCTGCGCGGCCATGCGCGCCTCACCGAGGACAACGTCGGCGAGGCCCTGCGCGACGTGCGCCTTGCGTTGCTGGAGGCCGATGTCGGCCTGCCGGTGGTGAAGGCATTCCTGGCTCGCGTGAAGGAGCGCGCGCTCGGCCAGCAAGTCGTGGGCAGCCTCACGCCCGGCCAGGCCCTGGTGGGCGTGGTGCAGGAGGAGCTCACGGCGCTGATGGGCGGCGCGGCTGTGCCGCTGAACCTTGCCACGCAGCCCCCGGCAGTGATCCTGCTCGCCGGCCTCCAGGGCGCGGGCAAGACGACGACTGCGGCAAAGCTCGCGCGGCGATTGAAGGGCGACAAGAAAAAGGTGCTCGTCGTCTCCGCCGACGTCTACCGCCCGGCAGCCATCGAGCAGTTGAAGACCCTTGCCGAGCAGGTGGGCGTCGACCGCTTCCCGTCCGACGCTTCGCAGAAGCCCGTGGCCATCGTGGCCGATGCGCTCGACTGGGCCAAGCGCCACTACCACGACGTGCTGATCGTCGACACCGCAGGCCGACTCGCGATCGACGGCGCCATGATGGCGGAAGTGCGTGAGATCCATGCGGCAGCCAATCCGGTCGAGACGCTCTTTGTCGTCGACGCCATGCAGGGCCAGGATGCAGTAAACGTCGCGCGCGCCTTTGGTGAGGCGCTGCCGCTCACCGGCGTGGTGCTCACCAAGCTCGACGGCGACGCGCGTGGCGGAGCGGCGCTTTCGGTTCGCGAGGTCACCGGCGCGCCGATCAAGTTCGCCGGCGTGTCCGAGAAGATCGACGGACTGGAGCCGTTCCACCCGGAACGCATGGCCTCGCGCATCCTAGGCATGGGCGACATCCTGTCGCTTGTCGAGGAGGCGCGCCGCACGGTTGACGAGGGCGAGGCGAAGCGGCTCGCGGAGAAAATCCAGAAGGGCAAGGGCTTCGACCTGGAGGATTTTCGCGACCAGTTGCGACAGCTGAACAAGATGGGCGGGCTCGCCGGAATGATGGACAAGCTCCCGGCGCAACTGGCCCAGGCTGCCGCGCAGGCGCCCGATGCGCAGGCCAAGGCCATGAAGCGCCTGGGCGGCATCATCGATTCCATGACCCCGCTCGAGCGGCGCAAGCCCGACCTCATCAAGGCCTCGCGCAAGCGGCGAATCGCGGCCGGCGCCGGCGTCCAGGTGCAGGAGGTCAACCGCCTGCTCAACCAGTTCGAGCAGATGCAGAAGATGATGAAAATGATGCGCGGCGGGGGCCTGGCCAAGATGATGCGGGGCCTCAAGGGGCGGCTTCCCGGGCTCGGCTGACCCCGTACGGGGGCGGGTTGCGCCCCGCGGGGCTAAGCCCTTATAATTGCAGGCTTTTCACCGGTGCTGCCTTTCGGGCGGCGCCATGTTTCCCGTTCTCAACGGGCAAAGGAGCCACGAAGATGGTCGTTATTCGCATGTCCCGCGGCGGCGCCAAGAACCGCCCCTTCTACAGCATCGTCGTTGCCGATTCGCGCATGCCGCGCGACGGGCGCTTCATCGAGCGTATCGGCTTCTACAACCCCAAGGCCGCCGAGCACGAAGCCGCGTTCCAGCTGTCGCTGGATCGGGTCGCGCACTGGGTGGGCCAGGGCGCGCAGCCGTCGGATGCCGTGAAGAAGCTCATCAAGCGTGGCAAGGCGCAACTCGCCGCCAAGCCCCAGGCCGCCGCCAAGTAATTCCGCGGGCGCCGCCTTCACGGGCGACGCCTCGCAATTGGTGGTGATGGCCCGCATCACCGGTGCCTTCGGGATACAGGGCTGGGTGAAGCTCAAGGTCTTTACCGAATTGCCCGACGGGCTCGCAGCCCATCCCCGGTGGTGGGTCCAGCGCCCGGAAGGGTGGCGAGCCGCGGTGCTGGAGGAATTCCGGGTGCGCCCGGCGGGGGTGAGCGCCAAGCTCGTCGGGGTTGATGACCGAACGGCGGCCGAGGTGTTACGGGGATCCGATGTCGCGGTCACGCGGGAGGATCTGGGCGAGCCAGGCGAAGGCGAGCACTACTGGGTGGACCTGGTGGGGCTTGCGGTGGTGGACCGCCGAGGCCATCGCCTCGGGGAAGTGACTGAATTGTTGCGCGCCGGCGGAGCCGACGTGCTGGTGGTGAAAGGCGATCGGGAGCATCTGATCCCGTTCGTCGACGATTACGTGAAGTCGGTCGACCGGGAGTCACGCTGCATCACGGTCGATTGGGAAACGGAAGACGGCGCATGAGCCTCCAGGTCGACGTCGTCACGCTGTTCCCGGAAATGTTCGAAGCGCTCACGCGCCATGGCATCACGCGGCGCGCTCTGGAGGAGGGGGCATTCTCCTTCCGTGCGTGGAACCCGAGGGATTTCGTGAGCGACCCGCACCGCACGGTCGACGACCGGCCGTACGGTGGCGGGCCGGGAATGGTCATGATTCCGGGCCCGTTGGCAAGTTGCATCGCCTCGGCCGTGGCTCGCCAGCGTGAGGCGGGGGTGGGAAGCCCACCCGTGGTGCTGCTCTCGCCCCAGGGCGAGCGCTTCACGGACGCGGTGGCAAGGGAGTTTGCGCAGTTGCCGGGCTTTGTGCTGGTGGCCGGGCGTTACGAAGGGGTGGACGAGCGGCTGATCGAGCGCCACGTGCACCGGGAAGTGTCGATCGGCGATTACGTCACCTCCGGTGGCGAGCTGCCGGCGATGGTGGTGATGGACGCCGTGATCCGGCTCCTCCCGGGGAGCCTCAACGATTCGGCGAGCGCGCAGGAGGAATCCTTCGCGGATGGGCTGCTCGATTGGCCGCACTACACGCGGCCGGAAGAGTGGGAAGGCAGCAGGGTGCCGGAGGTCTTGCTCTCGGGCGACCACGCCAAGGTTGCGCGGTGGCGTCGCAAGCAGGCGCTGGCGCGAACGCTCGCGCGACGGCCGGACCTCGTGGCGGGAAAGCAGTGGAATTCGCAGGACGCGGCGCTTCTCGAGGAGATCCGTCGCGAGCAGCAGGCAGCACAGCAGCAGGCGTAGCACCCAACGACAAACTGCATGCACCAGCCCGAGGGCTGCTCTGCATGAAAGGCCGGAAGGCCGGACCGACAGGAAAGGAAACGCAATGAACCTGATCCAGAAACTCGAGCAAGAGGAAATCGCCCGCCTGGGCCGCAAGATCCCGGAGTTCGCCCCCGGCGACACGGTGATCGTCAAGGTGCAGGTGGTCGAGGGCGACAAGAAGCGCGAGCAGGCGTATGAGGGCGTGGTGATCGCCAAGCGCAACAAGGGGCTCAACAGCTCCTTCATCGTGCGCAAGATCTCCAGCGGCGAAGGCGTGGAGCGCACCTTCCAGACGTATTCGCCGGCCGTGGCCTCCATCGAGGTCAAGCGCCGCGGCGACGTGCGTCGCGCGAAGCTCTATTACCTCCGCAACCGTTCCGGCAAGAGCGCGCGCATTCGCGAAAAGCTCGCCGCGGTGGCCGAGCGCGACGTGCTGCCGCCGGAAGAGCCCGCCGCAGGCTAAGCCTCGGTTCAGCTCGCACCAAAGGGCCGCCTGCGGGCGGCCCTTTGCATTTCCGGCGCGGCTTCCTCAGACGATGAGCGCGATCCAGACGGGGAGCGTCAGCATCGACAGGAGCGTGCTCGCCGTGATCTGCGCCGCGACTGCTGGCCCGTCACCGCCCATCCGGACGGCGAGGATGTAGGCGCTTGCTGCCGTGGGCAAGGCGGCCCAGACGACCAGCGCGCCCGCTTCGTTGGGCGGCAGCACAAAAAAATGAGCGCAGGCGATCGCGCCCGCAGGCATCAGCACCAATTTGATCGCAAGCCACCAGCCATGCACGAGCGGCTTCTCGCCCATGCCCTCGATGCGCAAGGCGGCGCCCACGGCCAGGAGCCCCGCCGGCAGCGCCGACTGCCCCAGGAGGTTGAGCGTCTGGTCGGCAAAGCGCGGCAGCGGCAGGCCAAGTTGGCCCCAGACGAGGCCCCCGACGGTGGAGAGCACCAACGGGTTGCGGGCAAGTTCAGCCCACGGGTTCGCCCGTGAATGCGCCGCCAGCATCGAAACGGCAGCGACATTCACCATCGGGATCATGGCGCCGAAAATCAGGGCGGTCAGCGCGAGCCCGGGCGCGCCGTAGACGGTGCCTGCCACGGCGAGGCCGATGTAGGAGTTGAAGCGGAACGCGCACTGGAAACACGACGCCGCGGTTCGCGGGTTGGCCCCGAAGAGGGGCCTCGCGAGCGCCGAGAGCCCCATGGCCAGCACGGTGATACCCGCGCCGCAGGCAAGCATGGTGGCGACGGAAGCCAGGTCAAGCGTGGCGAGCGCGAGTGTTCGGAAGAGCAGCGCCGGAAAGAGCACGAAATAGACGAGCTTCTCGAGGCCTGCCCAGAAATCGCTGCCAAAGCCGAAGCGCCGTGCAAGCGCGAGGCCGGCCAGGATCAGCACGAAGTTCGGCAGGATGAGTAGCGTGGTCTGCATGGCGGCGCGCGGCGCGGCGAGGGTAGCACGGCATCCGAGGCTGTACGGGGGGTGGCGGTGGCGCGCACAGCGGGGGAAACCCATAATCAGGCCGCAATCAGGCTCCGAGGCAAGCTGCGGTCGGAGCCTGGCGGGCAAGACCGTCAAAGGCGTCGATATGGCCCACGAAACCCGTTACGTTGTCCTGCTCAAACCCCGCGAAGACGAGGTTCGGGAGCGCGTGCGCCAGCGCCTGCTCAATCCGGAGGGCCAGGCCTGCTACCTGCTGCCCGAGGCGCTGGTCGGGGACTATGCCACCCAGGGCCTCTTTGAGGCGGCCATGATCGATTGGTGTCAGCAATTCTGCCGAGGGGTTGTGCTGGATATCGGGGCGCACACGGGCACTTACGCCGTGTCTTTGTCGCGCCATGCGTCGCAGGTGCACGCCTTCGAGCCGCAGCGCCGGACTTTCTACGCCTTGTGCGGCAGCGTTGCCTTGAGCGACGCGCGGAATGTCGAGTGCCACAACGTCGCGTTGGGCAGCTTGGAGCAGGCCGGGCAGCGAACGCTGTCCGTCGTGAGCGCGGACGGGGGCGGCTCGACCTTGCACCCGGGGTCGCAGGCCGTGCTGGCGCAGGAGACTGTCGAGGTTCGCACGCTGGACAGTTACCAGCTGTCCGGCGTGTCGTTCATCAAGCTTGACGTGGAAGACAACGAGTTGCACGTGCTGAGGGGGGCCACCGAGACGCTGCGGCGTTGTGGGTTTCCGCCCGTGCTGTTTGAATGCAATGCCGATAACCCCCCGCTCTTCGAATTCGTCTCGGGGCTCGGCTACCGGGTGACGCGGGTTTCGTGGAACATGTTTTTCGCTGCCACGGACTAGCGCCTGGCGCATTGGCACACAGCCGGATCCGACTCATAATTCAGCCATGGATGCCCTGCTGAAGGTTCGCGTCTGGCGTGGCGCGCGGGATGGCGCGTTCTCGCTGTACGACGTCCCTCGCCAGGAAAGCCAGACGGTTCTGGATGTCGTAACCCACATCCAGCGCCACCTCGAGCCTACGTTGAGTTATCGCTACGCCTGCCGAGTCGGCATGTGTGGCTCCTGCGCCATGACGGTCAACGGCAGGCCGCGCTGGACCTGCCGCACTCACGTGGCAAAAGTAGCGGACGGCGACACGCTGGAAATCGCGCCCCTTGCGAACCTGCCCGTGATCAAGGATCTCGCTACTGACATGAGCGAGTTCTTCGACAAGTGGGCGCGCGCGAGGGGGCAGTTTCAGGGCTCGGCCACTCGGCACGAGCCGTTCGCCACCGTGTCGCCGGAGTCGGCCGAGCGTCAGGCGGCCAACGCTGGCATCGAGTGCATCGGCTGCGGTGTTTGCTACGCGTCCTGCGACGTGGTCGAGTGGCGGCCGGAGTTTCTGGGGCCCGCGGCGTTGAATCGCGCCTGGACGCTCGCGAATGACGTGCGCGACGTGGCGCAGCGCGAGCGCCTGCGCGCAGTGGCGGGCGACGTGGGCTGTCATGCGTGCCACACGCAAGGCTCGTGCACCGAGCGCTGCCCCAAGCAGTTGCAGCCTACCGTGTCGATTGCAGGCCTGAAGCGACTCGCCGGGCGCGCCGCCATCCGGGGCAAGCTGTGAGTGACGCGGTTTCCGAAGCGCGGCGCTGGTACGCCTCGCGCATCAGCGCCATGGTGCTGGCGGTCTGCGTGGTGGTGCACCTTGCGACCATCATCTACGCGGTGCAGGGTGGGCTCACGGCGGGCGAAATCCTCGGTCGTACGCGCGGCAACCTGATCTTTGCGGGGTTCTATTCGGTCTTCGTCCTCGCCTGCGCGGTGCATGTGCCCGTCGGCGTCGAGAACATTGCTCGCGAGTGGTTTCGCTTCGGGCCCCGCGCGGCGCGTGCCCTCGCGTGGGCAGTGGCGTCAGTCATCCTGGTGATGGGGCTTCGGGCGGTTTACGGGGTTACCGCTTGAGACGGCCCGGAGATTTCCGCGCTCGGCAGCATCCGGCGTACTGGGCCTTTCTGGCGCATCGCCTGTCCGGCCTGGGCCTCGCGCTGTTCCTGCCCGTGCATTTCTGGGCGCTGGGCCAGGCCCTCACGGGGGCCGATGCCCTCGAGGATTTCCTGCGCGCGACGGACCAGCCGCTCTTCAAGTTCGCCGAGTGGGGGTTGGTGGTTCTCCTGGGCCTGCACATGATGGGTGGCGTGCGCTTGCTCCTCATCGAATTCGGCAGCGGCACCGGCCTGCGCAAGAACTGGATCGCCGGCACGGCGGGCGTCGGGGTCGTGGCCGGTCTCGCGTTTGCCCTGGCGCTCGCGCGGTGATTGGCGGGCTTTCGGGCGTGGCCGTGACAAAATAGTCCGCACAACAACCCCCAACGGAGGAAATGTCATGAGCAACGGAATCGGTCTGGGCGCCGGCCTTCGGCGCGTGCTCCTTCGCGGCGCGATCGCCGCCCTCGCAACCTTTCCGGCGTTCGCGCTTGCGCAGGGGGCGTGGCCCACGAAGACGGTAACCATCATCGTCCCGTTCGCG
>Ga0075471_10000284_pt1 | contig 29247 bp, 23 predicted proteins | sample DEB19_08_DNA_2_FD_74787 | JGI IMG/M metagenome (GOLD analysis project Ga0075471, IMG submission 74787) | Aqueous microbial communities from the Delaware River and Bay under freshwater to marine salinity gradient to study organic matter... | ecosystem: Environmental > Aquatic > Marine > Coastal ...
CGGGAGCCGGAGGCGAGAAGACGACGACGGTCCTTGGGCTGCGTGTTCGAGTTCATCATGCAGGGCCCGGGTTGCAGCCCGCGTGCCAACTCGGGATCGCCCGGAATTCGGGGTTTTTTTCCGATGCATGGCAGCCGGGCGGCAGGATTCCCGACGCCTGCCCGGGCCGCGCGTCGGGATTCTGACAGGGTGGCCGGATCTCGTGGCAGGGCTGCGCGCCGGGTCACGACGCGGTGCGGCCCGGCGTGCGCAGCGACGGCGGCGAGAGCGGCTGCGAGCGTCCTGCACGAAGGGCCGGGATCCGAGAGGGGCGTCCCGTGCTGACGATCGCCGTATGCGTGAAGCAGGTTCCCGAGGTCGCCGAGCTCACGCTCGACCCGCAGACCAGGCGACTCCGGCGCGAAGGCGTGCCGCTCGCGATCAACCCGTTCGACCGGCGCGCGCTGCTCGAAGCCGTGCAGTTGAAGGAGACGGCGGGAGCCGGCGTGGTCGCGATCTCGATGGGGCCGCCGTCCGCCGAGTCCGCCCTGCGCGAGTGCCTGGGCCTCGGCGTCGACCGCGCGATCCATCTCTGCGACCCGCGCTTCGGCGGCGCCGACACGCTCGCGACCGCGCGCGCCCTCGCCCAGGCGGTCCGCCGCGTCGGCGCGGAGATGGTGATGGCCGGCCGCGCCAGCATCGACGCCGAGACCGGGCAGGTCGCGCCGCAGGTCGCCGAGATGCTCGGACGCGCGTTCCTTCCCGGCGTCCGCCGGATGAGCCTGCTCGCGGAGGGCGCGGGCCTGCGAGTCGAGTGCGAGGGGGACGACGGGGCGGTCACGGTCGAGGCGGGGTTCCCGGTCGTGGTCACCTGCACCGACCGCTGGAAGACCCGCGCTCCGATCGTGATGCCCGACGACGAGCGCGCCGCGAGCCATCCGGTCGAGCGCTGGTCGGTCGACGATCTGGGCGGCGATCCCTCGGGCTATGGGCAGGCCGGGTCGCCGACCTGGGTCGAGGACGTGCGACCGGTCGAGATCGCGCGCGAGCGCCGCGTGATCGACGCGCGCGAGGACCTCGCGTCGGGCGTGGCGGCGGCGCGCGACTTCGTCCGACGGGTGCTCGCCGGCAACGCGACGTCGGTTCGAGGGCGCATTCCCGACCACCGTCGCGTCGAGGATCCGCGCGGTGCGATCTGGGTGGTCGTCGAGCGCTCGCCATCGGGCGCGATCCGCCCGTCGGCGCTGGAGCTGATGGGCGCGGCCGACGATCTCGCGAGCCGGCTCTCGGTCGGGGTCGCCGCCGTCGTGGTCGATCCCCTGCCCGAGGCGCTCGCTCCCGGGCGTCGCTCGTCCTCGGCCGAGGAAATCGCGGCCGAGCTGGGCCGCGCCGGGGCCGACGCCCTGCTGGCGCCGCGCGCCGGGCTCGGCGTCCTGCCGTGGGACTTCGCTCCGACGATGGAACCCGTCGTGCGCGAGTTCGCGCCGCGCGCGGTGCTCGCGCCGGCGAGCGCACTCGGGCGCGAGGTCATGCCGCGACTGGCGGCACGGCTCTGCGTCGGCCTGACCGGCGACGCGCTCGGGGTCGAACTCGCCGCCGACGGCGCCCTCCTGCAGCTCAAGCCGGCCTTCGGCGGACAGGTGGTGGCGCCGATCCGGTCGCGCACCCGGCCCGAGATGACGACCATCCGGCCCGGCATGCTGGACCCCTTGCGCCCCGACGCGATGCGGGCGCCGGCCGCTCTCGTCGTGATCGAATCGATCGCCGCGGATCCCGCTCTCGCGGGCCTCCGGATCTCGTGGGAGCCCGAGGTCGACGAGGACACGGCCGCGCTGGAAGTCGCGCAGGCGGTCGTGTGCGTCGGCTTCGGCCTCGGCAAGGACGGGGTGGAAGACGCGCGCGCGCTGGCGCGGGTGATCGGTGGCGCCATCGGCGGCACTCGGCGCGCCTGCGACTCCGGCTGGCTCCCGCGCCAGGCGCAGATCGGCATCTCGGGCCGCAGCGTCGCGCCGGCGCTCTACCTGGCGCTCGGTGTCCGCGGCTCGTTCAACCACGTCGTGGGGGTGGGGCGCGCGGGCGCGATCATCGCGGTGAATCGCGACCCGGCGGCCGAAGTGTTCGCTTCGTGCGACCTCGGGATCGTGGCGGACGCGCGCGACTTCGGACGGGTCCTGGCGGGGGCGCTCGCCGGCGGGTGACCGGGTGGTCCCGTCGGCTCGGGTCGCGGGGCCCGCGAGGGCCGGTCGGTCGGCCCTTCGAGCATCGCTCGGGACGTCGCCATCCCGAGCCGACCCGGCCGGATTGTGATAGGAGCAGGGGGTTCCGGCAGGTGCCGGCAGGCAGCCCGACCCTTGAGCAGTCCCCCATCATGGCCGAACCCGCCCGGACCGGGCGGCGCGGCGAACAGCCCCGGGTCTCCCGGCGCGGCCTCGACGCCCGAGGAGTCCGCGGCGGGACCGATCGAACTCCGGGACGTCGTCCGGCCGGGGTCCTCGAGGTCGCCGCGGCGGTCGAGGTGGTGGATCAAGTGGATCGTGCTGGCGGGGGCGCTCGCCGGACTGAGACTCGCCGTGCCGACGGTCCTTGCACCCCTGCTCGCGCGACTTCTCTCGGAGGCGCTCGGGGCCGACGTGCGGGTCGGGGGTCTCGGCTTCCGGCCGCTCGACGGAGTCGTCACCCTGCGCGACGTGCGGGTGCTTCCGGCCGCCGAGGTGGCGGAGGCCGGCCGGACGATTCCCCCGATCGTGGCCGAGCGCGTGCGCGCCGACGTCCAGTGGCTGCCGCTCCTGCACAAGACGCTCCGCCTGCGCGAGATCCTGCTCGACGGAGCGGAGGTCGAGCTCGAGCGAACGTCCGACGGCGGGCTCGGTCTCGCCGGGCTCGACGACCCCGACGCCACGCGGGCGCTCCCCCGGGAGTGGGGATTCGAACTCGACCGGGTGGGCCTGCGCGACTCGAAGGTCCGCCTGCGAGATCCGGCCGCCGTCGGCGCGAAGCCCTTCGAGATCCGGGTGCGCGAGGGCGAGATCTCCGGTCTCCGACGGCGGGCCACCGCCTTCGGGCGGTCGGCGAACATGCGGCTCGACGCCGACGTCGGCTCGGGACGGCTCGCTTCCTACGGTCGCTACGACGTGGGCGACGAAGGCCTGTCGGTCGACCTGCGGACGCGCATGAAGAACGTGCCGGTCGCCGAGGCGGTCGCGAACCTGTCCGACCTCGGCTGGGGCCAGGTGTCGGGCCTGCTCTCGGGAGTGGTGCGGTGGCAGCGCGACCCGGACCGCCGCGACAAGGTGTCGGGACGGGTGGTCCTGCGGCGCGGCGAGATCCGCGTGCCGAAGTTCGACGGTCCGGCCTTCGTCGTGCGGCGTGCCACCGCCGACATCGACGCGGTCGACCTCGTCGAGCGGCACGTCGGCATCGGCAGTCTCGTCCTGCAGGGGGCGGCGCTCGCGGTCCGGCCCGATGCGAGCGACCCCGTGCCGCTGTTCGGGCCCGGTGACGCACCGGTCCCGCCCGCGGCGAAGCCGAACAAGGGAAAGCGTCGCGCGTCCGGCGACGAGGCCGACGACAAGGCGCCGAGGTGGGTCTGGATCGTGAAGAAGTTCGACACGCCCAACGGGAGGATCCGGTCGATCACGCCCACCGGAATCGTCGAGGCCCGCGTGCGCGCCTCGGGCGAGAACGTCGGCCCGCGCGCGTACTGGTCGCCGATCAAGGTCCGTGCCTGGAGCGGCGAGGGCGCGGCCGTGTTCGAGGGGACGGCCCGGATCGGCAGCCACTTCGCGGCCGAGGGGCGCGTGACGGCGGGCGGTGTCGACGCGGGACAGGTCGCGCGCGCGGCCGGCCTGCACGGCGCGGAGTGGGTGCAGGGCGGACGACTCGCGGCAGACTTGAACGTGCAGCTCGACACCGGCGAGCGCGAAGGCCAGCCGCTCGACGCGAGCGGGCCGGTGCTGCTCACCGAGCTCTTCCTCGCCGGGCCGGTGCCGAGCGAGTTCTCGGCGGGGGCCGCGGAGGCGAACCTGACGGTGACCGGGATCCAGCTCCGCGGCCGCGGTGCGAAGCCCTCGCCGGTGACGGCACTTCGCTGCACCGATGTGCGGGTGCAGCAGCCGTGGCTCGTCCTCGAGCGCACGGCGAAGGGCCTGTCGGTCCCGATCGCCGCGGAGGACCTGGTCTCGCCCGCGGTGGCACCGACGCCGACCCCGGTGCCGGCCGCGACCCCGAAGCCGGGACGTCGCAAGCGTCCGGCGACGGGCGAGCAGGCGGCCGAGAACGGAGACGGGGCCGGCGGCGCTTCGTCGCAGTTCGAGGAGCTCTCTCCCCAGCTCGTGCTCGGCGGGCTCCGGATGGCGAACGGGCGCATCGTGGTCGTCGACCGGGTGCCGGAGCCACCGGTCGTCTGGGACGTCTCGAACGTGGACGCGGTGGGTCGCGACGTGCGCGTTCCCTCGCCGGCGGTCGACGGTCTGCGCCTGACCGGCCACGAGTCCCGCTTCGGCGACGTCCAGCTGGCGGTCCGCCGAGGCGAGCGCCGCGACGGCTGGGACTTCGCGGCGCAGGGGATGCTGCTCTCGGCCGCCTCGCCCTACCTGCAGCTCGCCGGCCTGCCGTTCCGCTTCGCCGGCGGAACTGCCGCCGTGGACACGCGCGTGTCGGTCGGCGATTCCGACTGGACCGCCGACACCGAGATCACGCTGCGCGAGCCGCGCTTCCTCGGCTCGGTCGGCATGCTCGAAGACGCGATGGGCCGTCCGGTCTCGCGCGCCCTCTCGGAGCTTCGCGACGACGCCGGCAACGTGACGCTGCAGCTCCCGCTGTCGTCCGCCGACGCGGCGAGGCCGGCGGCGCTCGTGCAGGCGATCGCGAAGTCGGCGCGCGACGAGATCCGCCGCATCGCGCTCGAGCCGCCGCGCCCGCCGGTGCAGGCGCCCCAGCCCGACGACGAGGACGAGGTCGTGGCGAGACCGGGGCCGCAGGCGGCTCCGAGGCCCGCTCCGACGCCGGGCCGCCGCCGCGCCGAGGTCGCCCGCGTGGACGTCGTGTTCCCGCCCGGGCGCGCCGACCTGAACCAGGTCGGTGTCGAGCAGGTCTCCGCGGTCGCGAAGACGCTGCTCTCGAAGCCGGAGCTCGTGGTCCAGCTCGCGGCGGTGGTCACCCCGGAGGACCGCCGCTGGCTCGCCGAGCAGGCGCTCGGCCGGGAGCTCGCGCGGCCGGACGCGCTTCGCGGTGTGCTCCGGGCCTTCGGCGTCGGCGCGGCGCGCGAGCGCATCCGTGCGGCGCTCGCGGCCCGGGCGCAGGGGCTCCCGGGACTGCTCTCGGCCGAGGACGAGGAGGAGCTGCAGGAGTATCTCTCCGAGAGGCCGCCGGTCGGCGCGGCGGAAGTCCACTCGCTGCGCGAGGCGCGGATCACCCGGGTCGCGAATCGCCTCTCGGACTACCACGGCGTCTCCCGCCGGCGGATCGAGATCGAGCGCACCGAGCCCGGCGGCGCGAGCCCGCCGATCGTGCGCGTGTCGGTGGTCGAGGAGACGACGCGTTCCGCCGCCCCGACCGCGACGGTGCAGGGCCTTCCCCGCGAGCCGGCCGGGGCGGAGTCGAGATGATGCACTTCCTGCGGCGATCGTTCGGCTGGATCGTGCGGATCCTCTTCTGGGGAGGCCTCGCCGCGGCGGTCCTCGCGATCCTCGCGTTCGTCGCGATCGGCCGCGAGCTCTCGGACGATCTCCCCCCGGTCGCGGAGCTGCTCGACTACCGCCCGCCGACGGCGACGCGCGTGTACGCGGCCGACGGAAGCCAGATCGCCGAGTTCTACCAGGAGCGTCGCTACCTGGTCCCGATCGCCGACGTGCCGCCGCACGTGCGCAACGCCTTCATCGCCGCCGAGGACGCCTCGTTCTACACCCATCGCGGCATCGACCCCTCGGGCATCGCGCGCGCGATCCTCGCCAACTGGCAGAAGGGCGGCATCGCCCAGGGCGCGAGCACGATCACGCAGCAGGTGGTGAAGCAGCTGCTGCTCTCGCCCGAGAAGAGTTTCGAGCGCAAGGCGAAGGAGCTCATCCTCGCGCTCGAGCTCGAGTCGCGGCTGACCAAGGACGAGATCCTCTACCTCTACCTGAACCAGATCTACTTCGGCGCCGGAACCTACGGCATCGCGGCGGCCTCGCAGACGCTCTTCGGAACGAGGGTGCAGGACCTGTCGCTCGCCCAGGCCGCGGTGCTGGCCGGACTGCCGCAGGCCCCGAGCCGGAGCGATCCGCTGCGGAATCCGGAGGCGGCGATCAAGCGCCAGCACTACGTGCTCGACCGCATGGTCGCCGCTCGCATGATCACCGTCGAGCAGAAGGAGGCGGCGCTCGCCGAGACGCTGTCCTTCGCGAACGAGAAGGCGCCGACCACGACGCGCGCCGCGTGGTACGTCGAACACGTCCGCCGCCTGCTCGAGGAACAGTACGGACCGGCGTTCGCCGACCTCGGACTGCGCGTCCACACCGCCGTCGATCTCCGGATGCAGGACGAGGCCGAGCAGATCCTCTACCAGGGGCTGCGACGCATCGACCGCAGCCTCGGTTCGCGAACCGCGGTACGTCACCTGCCGCCCAAGCGCATCGAGTGGTACCTCGCGCGACAGAAGGCGAGCCGCCGTCCCGAGGGTCCGCAGCAGGGAGTCGTCGTCGGCTTCCATGGCCAGGAGATCCAGGTGCGCACGCCCTGGGAGACGGCGGTCGTGCCGAAGGAGGGGCTCGGCTCCGGGCGCGAGCGGCGCGATCCGGGCCGTCTGCGCGTCGGCGACGTGGTCTCGCTCGAGCCCATGGGGCGCGACGAGAACGGCGTCCTTCGCTACTCGCTCGACCAGGATCCGCAGATCGAGGGGGCGCTCGTGGCGGTCGAGCCGGAGTCCGGGCTCGTGAAGGCGCTGGTCGGCGGAGTGGACTACGGGCGCAGCCAGTTCAACCGCGCGACGCTGGCCAAGCGCCAGCCCGGGTCGGCCTTCAAGCCGCTCATCTACTCGGCGGCGATCGACAAGGGCTACACCCCGTCGACGATCGTCGAGGACGCGCCGATCTCGCTGCCCGACGGCAAGCACGGCCGCTGGACGCCCAAGAACTCGAGTGGAAAGTTCGCCGGCCGCGTGCCGCTGCGGACGGCGCTCGCGCAGTCGCTCAACACCGTCTCGGTGCGGCTCGCGCTCGCGATCGGGATCGATCCGCTGCGCGACTACCTGCGCATCTTCGGCTTCCCGACGCCGTTCCCGCGCGCCTACTCGATCGCGCTCGGCGCCGCCGAGGTGACGCCGCTCGACCTCGCCCGTGCCTACGGCGTGATCGCGTCCGGCGGGCGTCGCTTCGAGCCGGTGTTCGTCACCTCGGTGACCGACGAGAACGGCGACCCGGTGGACTTCCCGGGCACCCAGCCGCGCCACGAGCTCGTGATGAATCCCGCGACCTCCTACATCGTGACCAAGATGATGACCGGCGTGATCGAGACCGGCACGGCGAAGGACGCGTTGCGCCTCGGCCGGCCGGCGGCCGGGAAGACGGGCACGACCAACGAGGCGAAGGACGCGTGGTTCGGGGGATTCACGCCGGAGCTGCTCACGATCGTGTGGGTCGGCTACGACGCGGACCGCACGCTCGGCGCCTACACCGGAGGCAAGGCCGCGACCCCGATCTGGACGAACTTCATGATCAAGGCGCTGAAGGGGCGTCCGCGCAAGGAGTTCGAGCCGCCGCAGGGCCTGGTCGCGGTGAAGATCGACAACGCGACCGGGCTGCGCGCGGTGAAGGGGCGCCCGTCGCATACCGAGATGTTCGTCGCCGGCACCGAGCCCAAACGGTTCGCGCCGAAGGCGGTGGCCAAGCCGAAGCCCAAGCCCGCGGCCGAGGAGGGGGGAGCATCCGGCGGGGGCACTGCCGGGTCGTCGCCGGCAACCGCACCGGCACCGGCAGGGGGTGGCGCCTCCGCGGACTGACCCTTCCGCGAGCGGCGGGCCGTCGCGCGCGCGGCAGGATCAGGACAGGATGCGCTTGCCGCGGATCTCGAGCCCGGGGCCGAGGTCGTAGACCAGCGGCACGCCGGTCGCGAGGTTCAGTTCCAGGACCTGCTCGCGCGTGAGCTTCTCCAGGTCCATCACGATCGAGCGCAGGCTGTTGCCGTGGGCCGCGACCAGCACGTTTTCGCCGCGAGACAGTGCCGGGATCACGTTCGACTCGAAGTAGGGGAGGGTGCGCGCCGCCGTGTCCTTCAGGCTCTCGCCGCCGGGGGGAGGCACGTCGTAGCTCCGTCGCCACACGTGGACCTGCTCCTCGCCGTACTTCTTCGCGGTCTCGGCCTTGTCGAGCCCCTGGAGGTCTCCGTAGTGGCGTTCGTTCAGCGCCTGGTCGCGGGTGATCGGCAGCGCCGGCGTTCCCAGCACCTCGAGGACGATCCGCAGCGTCTCCTGGGCCCGCTGGAGTTCCGAGGTGAAGCACCGGTCGAAGCCGAGCCCGGTTTCCTTGAGACGCTCGCCCGCCCGTCGAGCCTCGGCCTTGCCCTTCTCGGTGAGCGGCACGTCGACCCAGCCGGTGAACCGGTTCTCGAGGTTCCACTGCGACTCGCCGTGGCGGAGGAGGACGAGGGTCGGCACCGGGAGATCCTTTCGGGTTCGCTTCGTTCGGGGGGTGATCCCCCGCGCGGGACGTGATAGCCGAAGGATGCGCTCGGGGCGAGCGCGACGGAGGTGCCCGTGAAGGTCGTGGTCGACTTCGACAAGTGCAACAGCAACGCGGTCTGCCAGGCCGCGGCTCCCGAGATCTTCGAGGTGCGCGAGGACAACTTCCTCTACATCCTTCAGGAGAACCCGGCCGAGAGCCTCCGGGCGAAGCTCCTGGCCGCCGTTCGGGGCTGCCCGAACAAGGCGATCCGCATCGAGGAATGATGCGGGCGGGCACGCCGCGGCCGCGCGGCGCCGGCCGAGTCCGCCCGTCGTCGATCCACTGCGAACGGTCAGCCGGTGATCGGCCGCTCGGGTTCGCCGATGCAGTGGGCGCATCGACAGAGAGCCCGCATTTCGTCCACGAGGTAGAGAGTCTCGTGGCCGTCGTCCCAGCGCAGGAAGACGCTCTCGTCGCCGATCGCGTCGAGGCCCTCGAGTTGGACCGCGCGCGAACCGGGCATGCGTTCGGCGGCGCGCTCGGCGTCGCAGGCCTCGCACGGGCAGTGGGCCCGCAGGTGGACGAACGGCATGATCGAGTCGTGGCCGTCCTGCCAGTCCACGCCGAGCGCATAGCGCCCTATGGTGTGAGTCGATCGGATCTTCGCGACGGCCATCGGTTCCCTCCGGCACGACGCCCGTACCACCCCGCGGCCCGGCTCGCGACGCGTGCCTTGGCGGGCCCGCACCCGGGCTGCTCCCGGGCCGTCGTCGTCGGCTTGCGCGTGTCGCTGGTCGCGGCGGCGCTCGCGCTGGGCACGGTGCCCTCGGCGGTCGCCGCCGCGCTCTCGCCGAGCCAGGCCGCGAAGCACGTCGGCGAGACGATCGACGTCGTCGGCACGGCGGAGAGCGTCGTGTGCTCGCCGATGGCCTGCCTGCTCTCCTTCGAGGCGGGGTTCTCCGGGCTCGTCGTGGCGATCCCCGGCGACGCCGTCGCGGCCTTCCCGGACCCCGAGGCCAGCTACGAGGGCAAGCAGGTGCGCGTGCACGGCCGCGTCGCCGAGCGCAACGGGCGCCCCCGGATCGAGATCCGGGATCCCGCGTCGATCTCGATCAAGGGCGGCGACGCGCGTGCAGGTGCGGCTCCCGCGGCGGTCGCCGGGCGAAGGATCGTCTCGACCCGTTCGTCGGTCGGGCAGCCGGCCGCGGCGCAGGGCGGCCCGTCGGGTGAGGAAGGCGAGCCTGCCGCGCGATCCGGCGCGACGTCCGTCGAGGGGCTCGAAGCCGAGACGCCCACGGCTGCGGGCGCGCAGGCCATGGGCGGCGCGCCGGAGGCTGCCGTCGTCGGGGGCGCGCCCGGGTCGGACCTCGGTGCGACGTCGGCGTCCGCGAGTGCGCCGGGCGCGGACGTCGCCGAAGAGCGGTACGCCGGTCGCTCGCGCAGCCGACTCGTCACCTCGGGCGCACCCGGGTCGGGCGCGGGAGCCAGGGCCTACGGCGCGGGCGGACGGGTCCGGGTCGACGTCGCTCCGCCGGCGCCGGCGTCGCTCTCCGGCGAGGAGGCGGCCGCCCGGCTCGGGCTGCCGGCCGACGACGCGGTCGACGACGGCGGGGCTCCGCTCGGCGGCGCGGGCGAGATCGCGCTGCTCCGCCGCGAGATCGCGACGCTCGTCGAGCGCCTGGGCGAGGTGGAGGGCGCGATCGGCGAGCTCGCCGACCGGGTCGCCGGCCTCGAGGACCTGGCCGCGCCGGCGATCGCCGAGCGACGGGCGCGCGCCGAGTCGGTCGGGGTGGCACCGGTCCCGGCGGCGGGACCGCCGGGTCTCCACCGGGTCCGTCGCGGCTTCTCGGCGAAGCAGGTGCTCCGGCTGCTCGGCGAGCCGTTGCAGGTCGAAAGCAACCCCAACGGACAGTTCACCTGGCGCTACGACGGAGGCCGCGTCGTCACGATCGACGCGGGCGGCGAGGTGATCTCGGCGATCGGATTCTGAGCGCGCCGGTCAGGCGCCGCCCTTGCCGACCCGGTCCTTGTCCTCGATCTCGTCGGGGCTCGCGTTGCCTTCCTTGTTTTCGAGCGCGTCGCGGAAATCGTGCAGCGACTTGCCGAGGAACTTCCCGACCTCGGGAAGCTTGCCTGGGCCGAAGATCAGGAGCGCGATCACGAGGATGACGACCAGCTCCGGGACGCCGAGTCCGAACATGGTCCAGATTGGACACGGCTGCCCGCGCGCTGTCAACCGACGATCGCCCGTGCATCGAGGGTGGTGCCGGGACGCGTCCCGCACGGCATCGTAGCACTCGGGGGGGGATGCGCGACGATGCCGCCACGTCGCCATCGGCGACGTGTCTGTCTGCGATCGCGTGACGCCGGGAGATCGAGCCGCTACGACGCGAGCCGTGGTGCGCGGCGGAGACGACTCGAGCGAGGGGGGCCATCGGTCGAGCGCAGGCGCCAGGCCCGTTCCTTCGTCCATCGGCGGCTTCCCGACGGTCGTCGAGACGGTGGATCCTTCGGGCCTCGCGGTCGAGATGGTGACGGTTTGCGACCTCGAGAGCCGACTCGACCGGCACCGGCTGCTCGCCGACGAGGACTACGTGCCACCCTACTGGGCGCTCGTCTGGAGCGGCTCGATCGCGCTCGGTCGCCTGCTGGGCGGCGCGATCCCGTGCCGAGGCCGCCGCGTGCTCGACGTGGGCTGCGGGCTGGGGCTCGTCTCGCTGGTCGCGGCGAGCCACGGCGCGATCGTCACCGCGATCGACCGGGAGCCCGTGCCGGTGGACTTCCTGCGCGCCTCGGCGCGACGGCTCGGCCTTCCCGTCCAGGCTCGCGTCGCCGACCTGGAGCACGAGGCCTGGGAGCGTCGCTTCGACCTCGTGCTGTGCGCGGAGCTGCTCTACGAGACCGCGCGCTTCGAGGCCATCGTGGCATCGCTCGACGCGGCTCTCGCGCCGGGCGGCACGATCGCGGTCGCCGACGCGCGCCGAGTCCCCACCGACGGCTTCTGGCGCGCGATCGAACGACACGACTTCGACGCCGTGGAACACGGCGTCGTCGACGTTCGGGAGGAGGGGACCCTGGTCAGGATCCGCCTCGCGGAGCTTCGCCGTCGAAGCGACGGCGCGGGTGCGAGGCGCTAGCTCAGACGCCCTCTCCGGTGCGGGCGCCGTCCGCCCACCGGTACTCGACCTGGTTGTCGAGGAGCACGCGGCCGCCCTCGGTCACCCAGCCGAAGCGCGTGCTCGGCTTGCCGTCGATCAGGTGGTTCACGAGCTTCACGCGGCTCACCGACTCGCCCGAGTCCCTGGCCACGTGCCAGGCCTTCAGGACGACCTTGCCTCGGGTCGACGCGCGCGCTGTTTTCGAAAGCTTCTTCTCGGCCATGGTCCTGCTTCTCCGTGTGGAACCGCGAATCGCCGCGGACGTGCTCCGGAGTAGACGGCGCTCCGGGCGCGCGCAAGGGAGGCTCGGAGCGGGGGGGCGGGTGTGTGAGGGGGGCACCCGCCCCCCCGGTTCGTCGGGGACGCCGATGGGGTGGCGGCCGTCGACTTCGCAGACTCCTGCGCCGGCGGTGCCGAGCGATTCTCCACTCGGCCCGACCGGACTCGAAGCACGATCGGTGCCATCCGCACGGTCAGGCCACTTCGGGACTTTTCACGACTCGGCATCGGGCGTACCTGCAAGAACAGCGGCGGGGATGCCGATCCCGTGCGGGTGGGTCGCATTCCGGGGGCGGGCCGAAACCCGGGATGGGCGAGGGAGTTGCGAGGTCTGGCTTGACCGGTCTGATCGAATTGAGCGGTTCCCGCGATGTGAATCGGTCGATCGTTTAGGGATTCGAATACATCATGGCCGGATCGAGGCGAAAAAATGAAAAAAACACCCTCCCGGAGGATGACTCGCCGAGTCAAACCGTGCTACCTTGCCCACTCCCGATCAAGGGGTCGGGGGGTGGCGGTCGATGAATCGGGTGGTTCCGGCTTCGTCCAACGAGACGAGGCGGCCGACTCCCGGTGGGGGTGATGTGGACGTTTCCGTGCGGCAGTCTCGGCCTACCGGGAAAATGGACCGCGCGGGACAGAAGCCCGGTGGAGCCGCGAGGCACGCGCCGAGGCAACAGAGGCAGACCATGCTCGAAGACGGAGACGACAACCAGGCACCGGCCTTCCCGGCCGAGGCCGAGAACACGGATTGGAGCGAGGCCTCGCCCGAGGAGGCGACTTCCGGTCAGACGCCGTCGGTTCAGGACATGGGCGAGTTCGAGACCGAGGCCGCCGCGACCAGCTCGGTCGAGCCCCTGGTCGGAGACCTCGACGTGCTGGGTCGGTTCTACGCCGATCTCGCCCGCACGCCGCTTCTCGACCGCGAGGAAGAGCGCAAGCTCACCCGCGAGATCAGCGATGCCCGCGAGCGGGTCCGCAAACTCCTCGACGAGCACCGCAAGATCGTCGACGCCACGCTCTACGAGCGCGGCCGCGGCGTGATCGACCCCAAGGAGGAGTTCCGCGAGCGCGAGATCCTGCTGGTCGCCGACCGAGCGAAGAGTCTCGCCCGCCGGTCGACCCGGCTCGAAAAGGCCCGTGCGGAGCAGTCCGCGCTCGCCAAGACCAGGGCCGAGCGCAACCGCATCGCGAAGGAGCTGCAGAAGGAAGTGGTCACCCGCTTCGCCAAGGACCTGAGCTCGCGCCTGCGCATCTACCGCGAGGCGCGGGACCAGATGCTGCGCGCCAACCTCCGCCTGGTCGCGGCGATCGCGCGCAAGCATGCTCGCCGCGGGCTCCCGCTGCCGGACCTGATCCAGGAGGGCACCCTCGGGCTGCTTCGCGCGGTCGAGAAGTTCGACCCTGCCAAGGACATCAAGTTCTCGACCTACGCCGTGTGGTGGATCTGGCAGTACATCGCCCGCTCGATCGACAACGATCGCTCGGTCGTCCGGACTCCGGTCCACTGGCACGAGTTGCGCCGCAAGGTCGGCCGTCTCTCCCAGGCGCTCGAGAGCAAGCTGCACCGCGCGCCTTCGAAGGACGAGATCGTCCAGGCCGGCGGAATCGACCAGAGCCAACTCGACATGATGGCCGAGCCGGCCCACGTGCTTTCGCTCGACATGGAGCTCGGCCACGACGACGACCGCACGCTTGCCGAGGTCATCCCCGACGAGCAGGGCGATCGTCCCGAGGCGCGCAGCGTGGCGGGCGACCTCTCGCGCCATCTCGAGACGGTCCTGACCGAGCTGCCCGACCGCGAGCAGGCGATCATCCGGCTTCGCTTCGGCCTCGACGACGACCAGGTCGAGACGCTCGAGGAGATCGGCGTCCGCTACGGCGTGAGCCGCGAGCGCATCCGCCAGCTCGAGGCGAAGGCCCTCTCGCGCCTGCGCGACCTGTGCGGCTCGGCCGGTCTCGAGTCGTTCCTCGAGGCCTGAGCCCCGCGGCTCCTGCCGGTCTTCAAGAAGAGAGAAGAGGGGGCGGAGGCAAGACCTCCGCACTCTTTTCGTTCGTTCGACCCGCGGTCTTCCTTCCATGGGCTCGGCAGACGTGAACGGGATGCCCGGATTCCCGCACGCAAGCCGGGCGGCCGCGCACCGGCCCTGCCGATGGAGACGACCTTGACCGCCCGACGAAACCTCCTCGGAGTCCCGCCCTCCCGCAGGGCAGAGGCTCGGCCCGAAACGCGGACCCGGATGATCGAGCTCGCCATGGAGGCGATCGACCGGGGGGGCGAGGTCGCCGTCCGGGTCGCCGAGATCGCCAAACGTTCCGGAACCGCGATCACGTCGATCTACCATCACTTCGGCAGCCGCGACGGACTGGTGGAGGCGGCGCAGACCGAGCGGATCGTCCGCAGCTATCGCGAGGGGCTCGAGAGGTTCCGGCGCGGCTTCGGGACATGCCGCAGTCGCGCCGACTTCCGGGACCTGCTGATGGGTGAGATTCGGGACAGGAACTCGCCGGGACGAGCGCGCATCCGCCTCGCGCGCGTGCACGGGGTGGGTGCCGTTCTCGGTCGGCCCCGCCTCGCAAAGCGCGTCGGCGAATTTCTCGACCGTATCGACCAGGATCTCGCCGACCTCCTCGCGGACGCCCAGCGCCGAGGCTGGATCCGCGCGGAGGTCGATCCGCTCGCCGCGAGCCAGTGGTTCTCGACCGTCGTGTTCGGGCGGGTGCTGGGGGACATCGGGCGGAAATCGTGGAACGCGGCAGGCTGGCTCGACATCACGGTCGCCACGATCGACTTCCTGCTCCTCCGCGACGAGCGCGACTCGAAGGCGAGACCCGTCCGGGGGAAGAACGCGAAGGCTGGGTCTGTCGCGGGAAGTGGGCGGCCGAAGGCGCCCAGGGGGGCCTCTCCGAGGCGGGCCGCGAAGCTGGCGACAGCGGCGTCGTCGCCGCGTAGGGCCGGGACCTCGACGCGCAAGCGGTGATCCCCCCGGGCAGGCGTCAGACCGCCGGCCTCCGACCGCCGCCCGTGTAGACCTCGGGGTCGATCTCCGGGAAGACGTCGTCCCGCCGCTCGACCTCCGCGAGCCACGCCTCGTCGAGCGTGCCCCGTCTCAGGTCGTCGTGCAGTCGCGCGAACCGGCCGAGGTGAGCCCGCACCCGGGCCTCGGCGTAGTTCGCGGCCGTGCCGCGCGAGATCAGGAACGGCCAGTCGCTCGCCTGCGCGAGCAGGAGTTCGCGCGCGGCCTGGGCGAGGGCTCTTCGCGCGAGCCCGGTCGCGCCGCGCATCTCGGTCGCGACCGCCCGCATGCGCTCACAGGCGCCGTCGAGATGGCGCGGGATCCAGTCGTTCCCCGGGGCGATCCACACCGACGCGTCGCCGTGCTCGCCCCAGCTCGACGCCGCCGGCATCGCCTGCTGGACGACCGGGTTGCGCGCGAGGTCGTCCGACGGCGTGCCGAGCTCGAAGCCTGGCGACCCGTCGGCGATTCGTCGCGCGACGCGGTCGAGCCAGGCCGGGCCCTCGAACCACCAGTGCCCGAACAGCTCCGCGTCGTAGGGGGCGAGCACGACCGGCGGCCGCCGCATCAGGGCGGAGGCCGCGCCGATCCTGCGCGCGAGTCCGTCGACGAAGTCCGCCGCGTCCCGCTCCACGCGCTCGGCCGCGAGGTCCGGGTCGTAGGGCTCCTTGGTGCGTCCTGCTCCTGTGACGCGCAGGTACTTGAAGCCGACCGGAACCCGGTCCCCGGTCGGTGGCAGGAGCGTACGCAGCTCCTCGGACGGCCGCTCGAAGCCGACGTCGACGTGGAAGTCGCGGTAGGCGGCATTCCCGGGATAGCCCTCCGCCGCACTCCAGACGGCGCGCGAGGTCTCGGCGTCACGCCCGTAGAACGCGACGCCCGAGGGCGCGACCACCGGAGCGAAGGTGCCGTGGACGGGCGCGGGCACGGCGTCGAGGATCCCGTGCGACTCGACCACGCTCCAGCGCACCTCGTGTCGCGCGAGGACCTCGTCGAGCCCCGGCGCGAAGCCGCACTCGGGGAGCCAGAACCCGGCCGGAGCCGCCGCGAAGAATCGCCGATGCTCCGCGATCGCGACCGACACCTGGGCCTCGACGGCGCCCGGGCTCGCCGCGAGCAGCGGCAGGAACCCGTGGGTCGCACCGCAGGTGAGGAGCTCGAGCGAGCCTGCTTCCTGCAGGCGGCGGAAGGCGGGGACGAGGCTCGAGCCGTGCTCGTCGACGAAGCAGTCCCGGGCGCGGCGAAAGAGTTCGCGATGGAGCTCGACGACGCGACGCAGCCGCTCGTCGCCCGCCGTACGAGTCAGCTCGCGTTCCGCGAACTCGAGCCGCAGGTCGACGTGGCGGACGAAGCGCCGCTGGAGCAGCGGGTCGTCGAGCATGTCGAGCAGCGTCGGGCTGAGCGACAGCGCGAGGCGATGCGGCACGCGGTCGCGCCGGAGCCCCTCGATCACCTGCAGCAGCGGGACGTAGACTTCCGTGATGGCTTCGAAGAGCCAGCGTTCTTCGAGGAAGTCGCCGTGCTCGGGATGGCGGACGAACGGCAGGTGAGCGTGGAGCAGCAGTGCGAGCAGCGGGGGATTCGACGGCATCGCCGCGGTCCCGTGGCCGCGCTCAGCGGGAGGAGGGCAGCCCGGTCGAGCTGCCGTGGTCCGGGCCGCGGCTTCGCCCGGCGGGCCAGGGCGGCGACCCGGTCGTCGGCTGCCCGAGGGCGAGCTCGACCAGGCGATCGCTCTCTTCCCGCGACGGCGCCGTCGCTTCCGTTGGCGTCGCTGAGTCCGGGGGCACGGCACCGGGCACGACCGCCTCGGCCCCCCCGGACCCGACCCGCCGCCAGATCGCGACGGAGCGATCACCCGCAGCCGGTCGCGCGGCCACGAGGAAGGGCCCGGCGAGAGGCGCGAACCGCCCCCCTCGGGCCAGACCGAGCGTGAGCTCGACGGCTTCGCCCCGGTCGGGCCGATCGACGTAGCCGCTCGTCGCGAACGGCGGGAGGTCGATGTCCTTCGGCGGCGCGCCCTCGATCGAGGCGCGCAGGACCGTGCGGGGCTCGCCGTCGGCCCGGTCTCCCGCGCGATCGAGTTCGGCCCTCGCGCGGTCCCGGGTCTCGACGGTCACGTCCCACCAGGCGAACAGCGTGGCCGGGTCGCGCTCGACCGCGACGAGCCGGTCGCGCTCCTCGTCCGCGGGCAGCGGCGGCGAGAATGGGTCCGTACCGGTGCCGATCCCGCCCTCGGGCCGCGGGGCGCGCGTCGCGTCGGCCGCGGCGCGGCCCGCCTCGGCCCGCGCCTTCGCGCCCGTCCGCGACGGAGACTCGTCGCCATCTCCGCGCCCGCCCGGCGCGCCCGGTCGCGGTCGTCGGCGCTCGTCGTCCCTCCCCGGGGAAGGCAGGCTCGCGTCGAGCAGGGCGTCGGCGGCAGCGCGCACCGCGCGCACCGAGAAGTCCGCGACGTCGCGGGCCGTCGCCCACAGCGCGAAGCCCAGGTCGAGCACCGAGCCGAGGAGGCGTCCGGCGAGATCCTCCAGGCGCGGCGGCCCGTCGTCCTTGCCGCGTTTCTCGCCCACCGTGTCCGACCTCTAGCGCAGCCGGAAAGAAGGCGCGAGACGGAAGCCGCGCGAAGGGCGGGTCGCCGGGTCGACGCCGGGGTCGGCTCGGCCGCAAACCGCCGAGCTCAGCGTCGGTCGGCCGGCAGCAGGACGACTCGCCGATTCGGCTCCCGTCCGCGGCTGATCGACGAGAGGCCGTGACGCTCGGCGACGGCGTGCTGCATCCGCCGCTGCGCGGGCGGGCGGGGGCGCAGTTCGACGGCACGGCCCGCGTCGAGCACCGCCCGTGCCCCATCCTCGGCGTCCTCCTCGGCCCCGGGCCCTCGGTCCTCGTCGTCGTACGCGGGCCGGCCGGCCCAGGCGTCGCGCGCCGGTGCGAACTCCCGAAGGAAGCGCTCGATCTCGCCTCCGCTGCCGCTGCGCAACATGTGGACGGGCAGGTCGCGGGCGAGGGCGTCGCGGAGCTTGGGCGGCTGTCGGCGGGAATAGGAACGGAGGGTCAGGATCGCGTTCGCGTCGCGTGCGGAGCGGGCCACGGTCGCATGCGCGCCCGTCGCGTGGATCGCGCGCTCCAGCCTCTCCTCGCCGATCGCGTAGGGAAAGATCCGCAGCGGCCCGCCCGGCGAGGGGCCGAGCGGGGTCGCGGCCTCGGCGGTCGGCGGCTCGGGGGCCGTGACGCGCACCTCCCCCGAGTCGTCGCGCTCCCGGATCTCGGCGCGGGGTGGCATGCCGCGCAGGAAGGCGTCGACCGCGGCGGCGACGTCGTGGTGCACGGCGAAGCGGTCGCGGCTCTCGATCTCGACCAGGACGTCGAAGGTCGGTGCCTGCTTGCGCTCGAGCACGGTCTTCTGCGTGTGGCGCCGCCGCGCCTCCTCGTCGCCGAGCGTGACGGCGTGCACACCGCCCAGCAGGTCGGCGAGCGTGGGGTTCGAGAGCAGGTTGTCGAGCGAGCGCCCGTGCGCGGTCGCGACCAGTTGCACGCCCCTCTCGGCGATCGTGCGCGCCGCCGCGGCTTCCGCCTCGCTGCCGATCTCGTCGATCACGACGACCTCGGGCATGTGGTTCTCCACCGCCTCGATCATGACGGCGTGCTGTCGCTCCGGGCTCGCGACCTGCATGCGGCGCGCGCGCCCGATCCCCGGGTGCGGGATGTCGCCGTCGCCGCCGATCTCGTTCGAGGTATCGACCACCACCACGCGCCGGCCGACCTCGTCGGAGAGCACGCGGGCCGACTCGCGCAGGAGCGTGGTCTTGCCGATCCCGGGCGGGCCGAGGAGGAGCACGCCGTGTCCCGACTCGATCACGTCGCGCAGGATGCCGGCCGTGCCCCGGACGGCACGCCCGACCCTGCAGGTGAGCCCGACGACGTCGCCCCCCCGGTTCCGGATCGCCGAGACGCGGTGCAGGGTGCGCTCGATGCCCGCGCGGTTGTCGCTCGTGAACGACCCGAGTCTCGCCGTGACGTGGGCGAGATCCTCGCGGCTCACGGCGCGCGTCCCGAGCCCGACGGTCTCGCCCTCGAAGCGGGCTTCCGCGGTCCGGCCCAGGTCGAGGACGACTTCGAGCAGCGCTTCCCTGCGCCCGTGCCGATCGAGCTCGCGGCGCAGGTCGTCGGGAAGGACGGCGAGCAGGAGGTCGATGCCGTCGTCGTCGGCCCGCTTCGCGGCGGCGGTCGCCTTCTCGTCTGGTTCCGCCACGGGCCCGTCCTCCCTCGGTACGCTAGCGCGGGAAGGTTCCCGGTGGAAGCAGGCAGGGTCTTGGCCTAGACTCCCCGGGGTTCGCCGCGTCGGGTCGCGGCCGAGGAGGGTTTGGCCATGCCTGGGATCAAGCGCATCGTCGTCGCGATCGACTTCTCGAAGCTCTCGCGCCAGGCCCTCGACTACGCGGTCGACCTGGCTCGCGACCTCGGCGCGCGGATCCACGTGGTCTACGTGGTCGAGCCGATCGAGTTCACCGGCGTCGACGTCTTCGGCGGGGCGCCGCTCGCCACGCAGTCGATCGTCGAGGAGCACCTGCGCCAGGCGAAGGAGGAGATGGAGACCCTGCGCGCGAAGCGTCTCGCCGGGCTCGCCTCGGCGAAGGCGACGGTGGAGCTCGGGCGCCCGGCCGACGTCATCTGCGAGATCGGCGGAGCCGGCCGCTCGAACCTGATCGTCATCGGCACCCACGGACGCTCGGGTCTCGCCCACCTCGTGATGGGCAGCGTGGCGGAGCGGGTGGTGCGCCACGCTCTCTGCCCGGTCCTCGTCGTGCCGACGGGCGAGAGCCGGAAGAAGAAGTGACCCGGTTCCGGCCGGGGCGGAGCGGTCCCGCATGAGTCGTCGCGGCACCCGACCCTGGGGGCCGGGCGAAGGCGACGACGTCGTCCGTCCACCGGCGGAGGGTCGTCCCTGGGGCGGGGGTGCGGCCGTCGACCTCCCGGGCGCAGCGGGTGCAGGAGAGTCGTCCCGACCCTTCGGCGGGATCGGCTGGCACGAGGCGCCGCCCGTGCCCGAACTCGCCGACGACTTGGCCGACGAGCTCGACGAGTCGGGATCGGACCGGCCTCGCGACGGTTCGAGGCGCAAGCGCGGGCGCGAGGAGCCGACGCATCCCCGCAAGCCGCTCGCGGCGCTCGGCGCCACGGTACGCGTCGTCCGGGACGAGCACGGGCTCGCGCACGTGGCGGCGAAGTCCGAGCGCGATGCATGGGCGGCGCTCGGGTGGTGCATGGCGACCGATCGCCCGCGAGAGATGGACCTCGCGCGCCGACTCGCCCACGGCCGGGCCGCCGAGGTGTTGGGGCAGGCGTTCGTCGCGCACGACGCGCTCGTGCGCACCGCCGGCGTTCCCCGCCGAGCCGCGCTCGCGGCCTCTCGCCTCCCCGGGGCCGCCCACGACGTGATCTCGTCCTTCGCCGCCGGGGTGAACGCCGCGTTCGCGGAGCCGGGCGCCGACGAGCCCGCGACTCGCGTGATCGAGCCATGGACGATCGCGGACACGCTCGCGATCGAGGTACTGCTCGCGTTGGCGACCTCGCTCCGGACCTGGCCGACCAAGCTGGTCGTCGGCCGGTTGGCGGCCACCTGCGGGATCGAGAGGGCGCGGTGGATCGCGGGCGACCTGCCGCCGCGGCTTCCGCTCGACTCCCGCCGCGAGGCGTGGAGCGCGCTCGACCTCGCGATCGCCGACCTCGTGGCCGGGCTGCCGGTCGACGTCGCGACGGACGTCACCGCCTGGGCGGTCGCTTCGCCCGGGGAAGCCACGCTCGACGCGGTGCTCTACGCGTCGCCTGGCCTGCCGGGCACGTTCTACGAGGCGCGACTCTCGGCTCCGGGCTTCGAGGTCGTCGGCTGCGCCCCGCTCGGCGTACCGGCGTTTCACGTCGGACGGACTCGCGACGTGGCGTGGGCGGGCGTGCCGGCCCGGGTCGACGACTGCGACGTCGTCCTCGAGGAACTCGACGGCATCGGCAACCGACGGACGCCATCGGGCTGGGAGAAGCTCGCGACGCGGCACGAGACGATCCGGGTGCGGGACGCCGAGGCGGTCTCGATCGAGGTCGCCGAGACCAGGCGGGGCCCGCTCGTGTCCCACCTCGCGCGGCAGCTCGCGGGGCGAGAGGCCGATCCGCGCGAGCCCGCCGTCGCCTTGCACTGGGGTGCCTGCACGGTGTTCTCGTCGGTGCAGGCCTGGAGCGGACTCGCGCGGGCCGGCGACGTCGCGGGTGCGATGCGCGCGGCCGAGGCCTTCGAGCGCGCGACGCAGCCCGTCCGACTCGTGCTCGCCGATCGATCGGGCCGCGTGGCGACGCGGGTCGCCGGATCCGTGCCGGTGCGCGAGGCGAACTTCCGGCTGCCCTTGCTCGGCTGGACGGGAGAGGGGGCCTGGACCTCGGTTCGATCCGTGGCCGACGGTCCCGCGACCGCGGAAGCGGGGACCCGTTCCGACGTCGTCGCGGCTTGCGGGGACGGGGCGTACGGCGGGCCCGGCGCGTCGACGTCCTGCCCGCGCCTCCGGCGCTTTCCGGAGGTGGCCCGATCCAGCTCGGCCTGCGGATCGGGCACGGCCCTCGACGCGGTCGATCCCGTCCTGCGGGACCTCGTGCCGTGCCTGCGCGCGGCGCTCGCGGCGTCGGAGGAGCCGGGGACCGCCGAGCTCACGGCGGAGTTCGCTTCCTTCGACGGCGAGATCCGGCCCGCCGATCGCGCGGCGGCGGTCGCGATCGCGGCGGTGTACCACTTCCTGCCCCGCGACCTGTTTCCTGCCGCGACGTTCGGCCCGCTGGCGTCGTTCCCGCGACTCGCGCTGCCGGTGGTCGAGAGGATCCTGCTCGCGCCGACGTCGCCCTGGTTCGCCGACCCGGGTGCGCGCGACCGCGCGGTCGCGGCGGCGCTGCTGAGCGCCTCGGCCTGGCTCGGGCAAGCGGAGTCCGCCGGTGGCCGCCGTGCCTGCGAGGCCTTGTTCCGGTCTCCCGGGGACGAGGTGTCGGGCGGCGGTGCCGAGGATCCCTCCGGGCTCCGGGGCCGTCCGTTCCCGGGCTGCGGGACGCCGTCGGTGCTCGCGATGCTCGACTGGCACGGCCAGGCACCGCCGTTCGCGGTGACGCTCGCCCCGGCTCTCCGTGCGGGCTGCTCGCTCTCGGCCGATCACATGCTCCTCGCGTCTCCCGTCGAGCCGGACGGCTCCGGAGGGCATCCCTCCCACGATCGAGCGCCCGGACTCGCCCCGGGACAGGCTCACGCGATCGACCTCGGCTCGCCGGCCGAGGGCGAGATCGTGGACCTCGTGGCGGGCTGAGAAAGGCTCTCCCTTGTCGCTCTCCCGCGCTCTCCTCCTGATCGCGCTCGTCGTGATCTTCCCGCTGCAGTGGTTCGGCGTGCTCGCGTTCGGCGGGCACGCCGGGCACGTCGTGCACGCGGTGTCCGCCGGGCTCGCGATCTTCGGGGCGGCCTTCCTGCTGTCGTGGGCCGCGGAGGCCGGGCAGGTGGACATCCCGCAGGCGCTCGCGCTCGCCTTCCTCGCCCTGGTCGCGGTCCTGCCCGAGTACGCGGTCGACCTCTACTTCGCCTACACCGCCGGGTCGCAGCCCGAGTACGCGCCGTTCGCCACCGCGAACATGACGGGCGCGAACCGGCTGCTGATCGGGCTCGGCTGGCCGGCGGTGGTCGCGGCGCTGTGGCTCGCCCGCCGGGAGCGCTCGATCTCGCTCGACCGCGGCGAGATGCTGGAACTCACCTGCCTCGCCCTCGCGACGCTCTACGCGCTGTTCGTCGCGTGGAAGGGGACGCTCGGGCTGGTCGACGCGATCCTGCTGCTGGCACTCTTCGTCTACTACATGGTCTCGGCGGCACGGAGCGGACACCAGGAGGTCGAGCTCGACGGCGTCCCCGGGGCGCTCGCCGAGCGACTGCCGACCGCCGGTCGCCGTGCGGCCGTGATCGGGCTCTTCCTGCTCGCCGGTGCCACGATCGTCTCCGCGGCCGAGCCCTTCGCCGAGGCGCTGCTCGGCATCGGCCGACAGTTCGGGGTCGAGGAGTTCCTGCTCGTCCAGTGGCTCGCGCCGCTCGCCTCGGAGTCCCCGGAGTTCATCGTCTCGATCATCTTCGCGATGACCGGCAAGGCCGGCGCGGGACTGCGCGCTCTGCTCTCTTCCAAGGTGAACCAGTGGACGCTGCTCGTCGGCATGCTGCCGGTCGCCTACTCGCTCGGCGGCGCCGGGCCGCAACCGCTCCACTTCGATGCGCGCCAGGTCGAGGAAGTCTTCCTCACCGCGGCGCAGTCGCTCTTCGCGCTCGTGGTGCTGTCGAACTTCAAGTTCAACCTCGCGGAGGCCGGCATGCTCGCCGTCCTCTTCCTGGCCCAGCTGTTCTCGCCCGACCCCGAGCAGCGGACCTGGTTCTCGTGGGCCTACGTCGCGGCGTCCGTGCTGCTCCTCGCGTGGAGCTCCGAGCACCGGGAGGGAATGGTCGACATCCTGACCCAGCGACGTCGCGGCGCCGCCGGGCACGGCGGGGCCTGAGGCCGACGAGAGGCCCCCGGCCGAGGACGCTCGGCCATCGCGCCGCGCCCGTCGGACGGATCCGCCTTCAGTCCAGCAGGCCGTCGGCGCGCAGCGCGTCGATCCGCGCCTGGTCGTAGCCCAGCACGTCGCGCAGCACCTCGTCGGTGTGCTGGCCGAGGCAGGGAGCAGCGGACTGAACCTCGACCGGGCTCTCGTGCAGGCGGTACGGGATGCCGGCGTGGCGCCGGACGCCGACCTCGGGATGCGGCAGCTCGACCCAGAAGTCTCGGCCGGACAGGTGCGGGTCGCCGTCGAGGTCGCGCGCGTTCATCACGGTGAACGCGCCCACGCGCACGGCCTGCAGGGCGGCGGTGACTTCCTCGGGCGTGCGCGAGGAGCACCACTCGCCGAGGAGTGCGTCGAGCGCGGCCTCGTTGCGCTTGCGGTCGGCCGCGGCCGCGAAGCGGGCGTCGCCGGCGAGGGCGGGATCGACGACCGAGCAGAGCGCGCGCCACTCGTCCTCGTCGACGACCGCGATCGAGACCCATCGGTCCTCGCCGGCGCAGCGGTAGACCGCGTGGGGCGACCACTGAGGGTCGTGGTTGCCGTGGCGTCCGGGAGTCGCCCCGGCCATCGTCTGCGAGAGGATGCCCTCGGGCAGCAGCGCCATCGTCCCCTCCCACTGCGAGAGGTCGATGTACTGGCCTTCTCCGGTGCGGCGTCGGTGGAAGAGGGCGGCCAGCACCGCGACCGCGCCGTGGAGTCCTCCGGTCGGGTCGCCGTAGGAGATGCCGACGTGCATCGGGCGCCACTCCGGGTAGCCGGTGAGAGACGAGAATCCCGACAGCGGCACCTGCGCGGGGCCGTAGGACACGTACTCGGCCTCGGGCCCGGTCGCGCCGTAGCCCGAGAGCGAGATCATGACGAGGTCGGGGCGAAGCGCGCGGCAGACCTCCCAGCCGAGCCCGAGGCGGTCCATCACGCCGGCCGCGAAGTTCTCGACCACGACGTCGCTCCTGCGCACCAGGTCGCGTGCGACCTCGAGCGCGCGCTCGTCCTTCAGGTTGAGCGCGAGGCTCTTCTTCCCCTGGTTGTACTGGTTGAAGTAGCCCGACCGGTTCGGTCCGGGCTGGAAGTCGGGCCAGGGCGGCAGCATCCGCGTCACGCAGACGCGCGAGGCGGTTTCGACGCGGACCACCTCGGCCCCGAGGTGGGCGAGCTGCAGCGTGCAGAACGGCCCGGCCCAGACCCACGTGAAGTCGGCGACCCGCAGCCCTTCGAGGGGGCGGCGTCGAGCGGCCCGCGGCTTCAAGCGACCACCCCGTCCGCCCGCAGCCGGACGACGTCGCCGTCCGCGTAGCCGAGCTCCGCGAGGACCTCGTCGGTGTGCTCGCCGAGTCGCGGCGCGCGACGACGGATGCGCCACGGGGTCGCCGAGTGGCGGTAGGGCGCACCGGGCATCGTCACCGGGCTCCCGTCGGGATCCGCGACGGTCGCGAAGAAGCCGCGCGCCTTCAGGTGCTTCGAGTCGAGCAGGTCGCCCATGGTCGAGACCGGCGCGAACGGGATCCGCCGCGCCTGGGCCGCGTGGTAGAGGTCCGCGACGGTCCACTCGGAGGCGACCTCGTTCAGGAAGATCGAGAGTGCGTCCCAGTTCGCCGCGCGGGTCATCCGGTTCTCGAACAGCTCCATCTGCGACCACTCCGGCGTGCCGATCATCTCGACGAACCGGTGCCACTGGTGTTCCTCGACGCAGCAGATGAAGATCCAGCCGTCCTTGCACTCGAGGAAGTCGAGCGGCTGGATCGGCTTCTGGCCGAGCCGGGAGGCGACGAGTCCCATGTACGGCAGGAATTCGTAGGTCATCTCGAGGATCGAGGTGATGCACTCCTGGGCCGAGATCTCGACGAGCTGTCCCTCGCCGCTGCCGAGGCGCTCGTAGAGCGCACCGAGCGACGCGACCGCCGCGTTCAGCCCGGCCTGGAATCCCGCCTGCTGGCCGAAGGCCTTGAGCGGCGGCAGGTCGTCGCTGCCGGGCCCGCCGCCGTTCAGGGCCGCGAGGCCGCCCGCGCACCAGAGGTTCAGGTCGTGCGCGTGCAGTTCGCGATGGGGGCCGTCGAGTCCGAACGGGCTGATCGACGTGACGACGAGCCCCGGCCGTCGCGCGCGCAACTCGCCGTCGTCGAGGCCTCGGGCCGCGATCGAGGCGGGCGGCACGTCGTGGACGAGCAGGTCGGCCCGGTCGGCGAGGCGCGCGAGGATCTCCTGCCCGGCGGCCCGGTCGAGGTCGACCGCGATGCCGCGCTTGTTCGTGTTCAGGTACAGGAAGAGGCCGCTCGCGTCGGGGTTCTCCCGGCCGCCCGCGAAGGGCCCGCGACGGCGCGCAGTGTCGCCGCGGGGGTGCTCGATCTTCACCACCTCGGCGCCGAGGTCGGCGAGCTGCTTGGACGCGTAGGCCGCGGCGACGAAGTCGCCGCACTCGACGACGCGGACCCCGCCCAGGGCGTCGCGGCTCGGCGGGTTCGCGGACATCGCGGAACTCAGGCCGCCGTCTCGGCGGGCAGGCTCGCGAGCAGCTCCTCGGCGCGCTCCGGCTCCGGCAGGCGGCCGAGCAGGACGACCAGGTCGGTGTGGGCGAACCGCTTGCCGTCCCACTCCCGGACGGTGCGCCACTCGCCGCCGCCGTCGCCCGGGGCGAGCACGCGGACGACGCCGGCCTCGGTGAGTCCGACGGCGGCCCGCCCGTGCGGGGTCGTCGCGAACTGCACGTAGCCCTGCTTCGAAATCGTGACGAGGTACATCGGTGCCGGTCTACACGGGATCGGCCCGCGCGGGCAAGGCGGGCGCGGACGACGGCCCCGGGCGTCGGCGACGCGCCGCGGTCGCGGGGGGGCTCGGGCGGCGAGCGTCGAGCGGCTTGCCCGGGCCCCGCGCCGGCCGCTAGGGCGTCGAGCCGTGGTTCGCGCGGGCCTGACGGGCGGGATCGCCTGCGGCAAGAGCCTCGTTGCAGGCTTCCTGCGGGAGATGGGAGCAGCGGTGGTCGACGACGACGTCGCGGCGCGCGACGCGGTCCGACCGGGCTCGGAGGCTCTCGCGGCCGTCGTGGAGGAGTTCGGCCGCGACGTGCTGCTGCCCGACGGCTCGCTGGACCGACCGAAGCTCGGGCGCGTGGTGTTCGCGGACGACGCGAAGCGACGCAAGCTCATGTCGATCACGTTCCCGGCGATCGGGCGGCTCCTGCTCGAGCGCTTTGCCGCAGCCGAGGCCTTGGGCGCGCCCGTCGTGCTCTACGAGTCGGCGCTGCTCGTCGAGAACGGCCAGGCCGACGCCTGGCGGCCGCTCGTCGTCGTGACGACGACGCCTGCGGTCCAGTTGCGGCGCCTGTGCGAGCGCAACGGGCTCACCCCCGCCGAGGCGCGCGACCGGGTGCGATCCCAGATGCCGCTCGAGGAGAAGGCGAAGCTCGCCGACTTCGTGATCGAGAACGCCGGCCCCCCGGGCGAGACCCGCGCGCGGTGCGCCGAGGTCTGGGCTGAACTCCTCGCGAGATCGACGGGGTAGGCCGGCGCAGCGCGGCCCGTCGCCGGCGAGGGGGGACCCACGAAGAAGGGGCCGGCACCTCGCGGCGCCGGCCCCCCGGGTCCGGACGTGTCGTCGGGAGCGTCCTAGTAGTCGTCGTCCATGTCGCCGTGGTCGTGGCCCTCGTGCCCGTCTCCGCCCGACTTCTTCGCCGGCTTCTCGGCGATCGCGGCCTCGGTCGTGATGATGAGCCCCGCGACGCTCGCCGCGTTCTGGAGCGCGGTGCGCACGACCTTCGTCGGGTCGATCACGCCGGCCGCGACCAGCGGCTCGAAGGTGTCGGTGGCCGCGTTCCAGCCGAAGTCGCCCTTGCCCTCGCGGACGCGGGCCGCGACCACCGGCGCGTTCTGCCCCGCGTTGATCGCGATCTGGCGCAGCGGCTCCTCGAGCGCGCGGCGCACGATGTCGACGCCGTACTGCTGGTCGCCCTCGAGCTTCAGCTTGTCGAGCGACTGCGCCGCGCGAAGGAGAGCCACGCCGCCGCCGGCGACGATGCCTTCCTGGGCCGCCGCGCGGGTCGCGTACATCGCGTCCTCGACGCGGTCCTTCTTCTCCTTCATCGCGACCTCGGTCGCGCCGCCGACCTTGATCACGGCGACCCCGCCCGCGAGCTTCGCGAGCCGCTCCTGCAGCTTCTCGCGGTCGTAGTCCGACGTGGTCTCCTCGATCTGGGCCCGGATCTGCTTGATCCGCCCCTCGATGGCGGCCTTCTTGCCGCCGCCGCCGATGATCGTCGTGTTGTCGCGGTCGAGGACGACGCGCTTGGCGCGCCCGAAGTCGGCGAGGGTGACGGCCTCGAGCTTCTGGCCGAGCTCCTCGGCGATCATGCGGCCGCCGGTCAGGATCGCGATGTCCTCGAGCATGGCCTTGCGGCGGTCGCCGAAGCCGGGCGCCTTGGCGGCCGCGCACTTCAGCACGCCCCGCATGCGGTTCACGACGAGCGTCGCGAGCGCTTCGCCCTCGACGTCCTCGGCGAGGATGAGGATCGGGCGACCGGTCTGCGCGATCTTCTCGAGGGCCGGGAGGAGATCGTGGATGCTCGAGATCTTCTTCTCGTGGATCAGGATGTAGGGATCCTCGATCTCGGCGGTCATCTTCTGCGGGTTGGTCGCGAAGTAGGGCGAGAGATAGCCGCGGTCGAAGCGCATGCCCTCGGCGAGGTCGAGCACGGTCTCGAGCCCCTGGCCCGTCTCGATCGTGATGACCCCGTCCTTGCCGACCTTCTCCATCGCGTCCGCGAGGATCTCGCCGATCTCCTCCTCGCCGTTGGCCGAGATCGTGCCGACCTGCGCGATGTGCTTCCGATCCTTGACCGGCTTGCTCTGCCGCCCGAGGTCCTCGACGACCGCCGCGACGGCCTTCTCGATGCCGCGCTTCAATTGCATCGGGTCGTAGCCCGCGGCGCACAGGCGGAGCCCTTCGTGGGCGATCGCGCGGCCGAGGATGGTCGCGGTGGTCGTGCCGTCGCCGGCCAGGTCCGCGGTCTTGGTCGCCGCCTCGCGCAGGACCTTCGCCCCCATCGCCTCGAACTTGCCCTCGGGTTCGATCTCCTTGACGACCGTGACGCCGTCCTTGGTGACCTGGGGCGCACCCCACGACTTCGCGATGAGGACGGTCCGGCCGCGCGGGCCCAGGGTGACCTTGGCGGCGTCGGCCACCTGGTTCAGGCCGGCCAGCAGGCCCTTGCGGGCTTTCTCGTGGAGGTGAACGCTCTTTGCCGCCATGTTCCCGGTCTCCTTCGGAGTTTTGGAATGGATCGGGGACGTGGGCGCGAGCCGCCGCCCCCGGGACCTGCGGACGATAACCCCGCCTACCCGACTTTCAACCGCGGGCAGGCCGTCGCGCCGTTCTTGTCTCCCCGTCGCCCCATCGGTAAGGGTCGGGATGCCGGTCCCGAGGGGCCGGGAGCGCCGCGTCACGGGCGCCCCCGGGGCCCGCTGGCCATCGATTCAAGGGGAGGTTCGGTCGCCATGGCGACGATGATCACCGACGAATGCATCAACTGCGGCGCCTGCGAGCCGGAGTGCCCCAATACCGCGATCTACCAGGGCGGGGTCGAGTACGACTGGC
>Ga0075471_10000285_pt1 | contig 29203 bp, 17 predicted proteins | sample DEB19_08_DNA_2_FD_74787 | JGI IMG/M metagenome (GOLD analysis project Ga0075471, IMG submission 74787) | Aqueous microbial communities from the Delaware River and Bay under freshwater to marine salinity gradient to study organic matter... | ecosystem: Environmental > Aquatic > Marine > Coastal ...
GGGCTTGCGCCTGCGGAGATCGGCCTGGAGCGGGTGGCCCGCAAGGGGCTCGAGCGGCTGGCGTGGGAGTTCGACCGCTATCAGCCGTTCGCGCTCTCCGTCTACAGCGGCCGCACGTTGCAGCTGCAGATGAAGAACGTGACCAAGCCGCTGCGGATGCCGGCCGACCGGATGACGCGGGGCGACCTCGAGGAGACCTGCATCCTCGGTGGAGGCGATCCCTTCTCGCCCACGCAGGCGGTCGCGCCTGGCGTGCTGTCTGCGGCCGCCGGCGCCGACGCCCGTGTGATTCCCTCCGAGATCGAGGGGCGACGGCTGGCGTTCGCCGACTGGGTGGCCGATCCGGCCAACCCGCTCACGCCGCGGGTCATCGTCAACCGCGTCTGGATGTGGCACTTCGGCGAGCCGCTGGCCGGCAACCCGAACAACTTCGGGGCGACGGGCAAGAGGCCGACCCATCCGGAACTGCTCGACTGGCTGGCCGCGACGTTCGTGGAGGACGGCTGGTCGCTCAAACGCCTGCACCGCCGCATCCTCGCGTCGGCGGCCTACCGCCGCGGCCCTCGCCATCCCGACCCGGCAGCGCTGGCCAGCCTCGATCCCCAGGGCACGAGCCTGGCCGTGTTCCGGCCGCGACGGCTCTCGGCGGAGGAGCTTCGGGATGCGATGCTCGCCGCCACCGGTGAATTGAACCCGGCCATCGGCGGCATTCCGGCGCGGCCGGAGATCAACACCGAGGCGGCACTGCAGCCGCGGCAGGTGATGGGTACGTTTGCCGCCGCGTGGACACCCAATCCGCTGCCGGCCGACCGCCACCGCCGTTCGCTCTATGCCCTCAAGCTCCGCGGCCTCGTCGATCCGGCGCTCGAGATCTTCAACGCGCCCACGGCCGATTTCTCCTGCGAGCGGCGTGACGCGAGCACCGTCACGCCGCAGGTCTTCGCGCTCTTCAACAGCTCGGCCGGGCTCGGCCGGGCGCTGGCGCTGGCCGCGCGCGGCATCCGCGATGCCGCGGGCCGTGGGGACGAGGCCGTTATCGACCGCTGCTTCGCCCTGGCCATGGGTCGGCCGCCCACGGCCGAAGAGCGGGCCGCCTGCCTCGCGCACTGGCGGCAGATGGAGGCGGTCGAGTCGCGGGCGGCCTATCAAGTGGAGCCGATGCCGCTCGAGATCCGCCGGGATGCGATCGAGGAGAATACGGGAGAGACCTTCTCGTTCACCGAGCGGCTGCACGCGCATGCAGACTTCGTGCCCGACCTGCGCCCGGGCGATTGCGACGCCCGCACGCGGGCGCTCGCCGACGTCTGCCTCGTGCTCTTCAACACCAACGAGTTCGCGTATGTCTACTGACATCGGCCGCCGCATGGCGCTCTACGGACTCGGCATTGGACTGGGCAGCGTGGCGCTGACGTCGCTGTTGGCCCGAGACGGCCGTGCTGTCGAGGAGAAGACGACGGACTCGGCCACGAGTCCGCCCGTCGGCCCTCACCTGCCGGCGAAGGCAAAGCAGGTCATCTTCCTGATGATGGAGGGCGGGCCGTCGCACATCGACACCTTCGACCCCAAGCCGGCGCTCGCGCAGCGGCACCTCGAGGAGTTCGTCCGCGAGGGGGAGCAGAAGTCGGCGATGCAGAGCGGCCGCCGCTACTACGTGCAGAGTCCCTTCCGGTTCGTGAGGGCTGGCCGGTGCGGCGCCGACATGGCGGAGAACTGGACGCACCTGACGAAAGTCGCCGACGAGCTCTGCTTCTTTCGCGGCTGCCAGGTCGACAGTGTCAACCACCCGACGGCGATGTACCAGATGAACTGCGGCAACCGCTTCGGCGGCGACCCGGCCGTGGGCGCGTGGATGAACTACGGTCTCGGCACGATCAACGACGACCTGCCCGGCTTCGTGGTGCTGCCGGAACTGAGCTTTCCGCAGGGGGGCGCCGCCAACTGGTCGAGCGGCTACCTGCCGGCCCGGTTCCAAGGCACGCCGCTGCGACCGAAGGGCGCGCCGATCCTGGACCTCTCCCCTCCGGCCGGCGTCACCCGCGACCACCAGCGGAAGAATTTCGACCTTCTCGCGAAGCTCAACGCCGCACATGCCGCCGACCATCCCGGCCACGACGAGCTGCTCGCCCGCATGGAGAGCTACGAGCTCGCCTACCGGATGCAGATGGAGGTGCCGCGGGCCCTCGACCTCTCGGGCGAGGACGCCCGCACGCTCGCCGCCTACGGCATCGGCACCGCGGCCACGGATTCGTTTGGCCGCAAGTGCCTGCTGGCCCGCAAGCTGGTCGAGCAGGGCGTGCGGTTCGTGCAGCTCTACAACGGCACCTGGGACAGCCATGACTTCATCGAGCGGGCCCACGGCAATCTCGTCCGTGGTGTCGATCAGCCGATCGCTGCGTTGATCGCCGACCTCAAGGACCGCGGCCTACTCGATTCGACGCTCGTCGTCTGGTGCGGCGAGTTCGGCCGCACGCCCGACAACGGCGTGCGGCAGGGCGTGGCCTACGGACGGGACCACAACCCGCAGGCCATGACGATCTGGCTGGCCGGCGGCGGCTGCCGCGCGGGGCACACGGTCGGCGCGACCGACGAGCTCGGTATGGAGGCCGTCGAGTGCGTCCACCACGTCCGCGATTTTCACGTGACGCTTCTGCGGCTGCTGGGCCTCGACGACAACAAGCTCACCTTCTACCACGCCGGCCGGTTCAAGCAGCTGAGCCAGTTTGGCGGCACGGTGATCCGCGAGCTCATCGCGTGACCATGCCGGAAGCGGTCGCGGCAGGTGTTCGGGCTCCGTTTTACTCGTGCCCCTTGGGCCCCTGCGGAACGGGCGGCGGTGGCGGCGGCTTGATCTGACCGCGCCATGACGAGGACGACCGGCCCGGACGGACCGTGCCCTTGGCGAAGAGGACGGCGACGCCCGCGACGAGCGAGAGCGCGAGCACAATCCAGAAGCGGACAGGCATCGGGGGCTCCTTTCGGGTTCGCCGCGCGGTCGCGAGATCGCAGCCCGAGCGACGAGACTACGGGATCTCTGCCGACCCGTTGACGGGCGCGGCAGAGCGTCCACGACCACTGGCAGCAGAGCCGCCGAAGGAGGCCACGATCATCCACAGGCCGGCGGCGAACCAGGCCACGATGATCCAGAAGGTGATCGTCTCGAACATGGGATGCGCACCGCGGTACGGAGGAGTGTCAGGCGGTCGGCGACGACGGAAGCCCGGCGTATGGTCCAACTGTAGTTCAGAAAAGTGTGCCGGGAAGCCGCCGCCACCACGCCCCGCTATGGCGGCGTTTTCGGGGTGTGTGTGGCGGGAGGGCACGCCTCGCCGGTGTGCGGGCCGGGGCGGGGCTGGCGGCTCGTCGAGCCGGGCGTGCGAAGGGAGCCAACCAGGTCGCTACCCGCGCGGCAGGGATGCACATGATCGTCGGTTGCACATGCGGCCAGGCTGTCGGACACCATCCGGGTCGGCTCGATCGGTCCGTCCTCCGCTACACTCTGGCGTCACCAGATCGAGCCCTTCGCCGTGTCAGGCCGACGATGCTTTCTCCAGCGGACCGCGAGATCGTCCGTGAATCGCTGCGGAAGCTGCTGGCGTCGAGCCCCTCCGCCGATGTCGACGCGCTCGCAGCCACGGTAGGCCGGCTCGACGTCGCCGAGGGGGAGGTGCTCGTTGCCGAGGGTGACGCTGCCGGAGACGCTTATGTGCTCCTCTCCGGCCGCTTCGGCATTTATGTGCGTGGCGCCGCCGCGCGGCTGCAGCGGGTCGACACCGTCGACGTGGCCGGCACGCTCCTCGGCGAGCAGGCACTCTCCGGCGGCAGGCACTTTCGCTCTGCGACGGTCATAGCGCTCGAGCCGGCTGCGGTCGCGGTGCTGCCCGGGGCCATGTTCGGCTCGAGCGTCGCCGCGGATCAGGCAGCAGGCGCGGCGATGCAGCGGCAGTCCGTGGAGAACGCATGGAGAAAGTGGAAGGCGCTCGCCGCCGAACTCGCCGGGGCCGCCGCGGCCGGCCCCGCCCTGCCCCGCCAGCTCCGCGCTGGGGAGGTGCTCTTCGAGCCCGGCGATCCGTCCACCCACGCCTACTTCGTGCTCTCGGGCACGATTGGGCTCTGGCCGCCGGGCTGTCCCGAGCCCAGCGAGACGATCGGTCCCGGGCTGCTCGTGGGGGAGCGGGGCACATTGGCCGGTCGGCCGCGGGTGCTGCGGGCGGCGGCGCTCTCCTCGGCTGAAGTGCTCGTGATCGATGCTGCCGTACTCGAGGGGTCGAGCCGCGGCTCGGGCCCCTTCGCCACCATGCTCAGCGGCCTCGCCTCCGCCCACGCGCTCCCCACGCTTGGCACCGCGTATCGCTACCTCGCCAACGTCGGCGATGAGTCGTGCATCGTTACCGACTATTCCGGCGCCGCTGCGGGACGCGTCCGCGTGCGTCACTTCCCGGCCGCGCAACGGACCGAGGCGGTTCGGGCTGACCTCGACGCTCCCAGGGATGTCGTCAGTGGCCCCGACGGATCGGCGAGTCTGATGCTCGGCGCTGCGGACCGTCTCGTTGGGCTCTCGGTCAGCGGGCCGTGTCCGCACCTGCCCGAGCTGATGGCGCTGCTCCTGCGCGGCGGCATCGTCGCGGACTGGCAGCGGCGGGCCTTTGTCGCCACCGGGGCCTGGCTCGCGGAGGCGGCGGTGGAACGGGCGCCCTCGGGAGCCGAGATCGTCTGCAGCTGCACCCAAGCCACGGCGGCGGCGGTGCGCGCCGCGACCCGGACGGCCGCGACGGTCGAGGATCTCACGCGGCTCACGGGCGCCGGCGGCGTGTGCGGTGGCTGTCATGGCCGGCTTGCGGGGCTGCTCGGCGGCGCTGGCTTCGCACTGTGCCGCGTCAGCATCGCGCCGCTGGCGACCGGGGCCGTGCGGGCCCGGCTCGAGCCGATCGACGACACCCCGCTGCCCGCGGCGCGCGTGGGCCAGCACGTCAGCGTCGAGGGGCTGATCGACGGCCGCTGGGTGGGCCGCCCCTACACGCTCACGGCCGCCGAGGCGACGGGCTACGAACTGGGCGTGAAGCTCGAGGAAGGAGGGCTCTTCTCGCGCTGGCTCGCGGCTGCGGCCAAGGAGACCGTCGTCCGCGTGCTTTCGCCGCAAGGGGAGCTCTGTCCCGATCCTGCCGATCCGCGGCCGCTGGTCTACGTCGTCGCGGGCATCGGGGTCACGCCCGCGATGGCGGCCGTCCGGCGGATCACGGAGCGTCGCCGCGTAGTCGTCGTTTACGCGGCGCGGTCCCGCGCCGCGGCCGCGTACCTCGACGAGCTGGAGGCGGCCGCGGCTGCCGGCCGGATCGGCTTCGAACTCTGGGAGAGCGGGACGCGGGGCAGGCTCTCGCCAGAGGCGGTGCGCGGACGCGTGGCGGCGCTGGGGCCGTGCGAGGTCGTCCTCTGCGGGCCGACGGGCTTCAATACCACGATGGCCGACGCGCTGGCGGGACTGACGGGCGTGACGGTCGCCAGCGAGAGCTTCGATCATCCGCTCCGCGGCGAGGGGAGCGTGGGCCGGCCCGGCGGCTGGCGACGGCGGCCCTTCACGCCCGTCTGTCCCGCGGGTGGAGAGGTTGCGGTGTCGACCACGATGCCCGCAGAGGAACAGGCCGACCGCTTTCTGCGGCAATTCTTCGCCGAGCAGCGGCCCGACGACGACCCCGCCCCGCGTATTGCGGAAGTGCGAGAATCGTTCGCAGCCGACGGCACATGGCGGATGACGATCGACGAACTGGGGTTCGCTGCGCGTGTCGCCTGGCGAAACGCGAGCCGCTGCGTGGGCCGGCTCTACTGGCAGGGGCTGCATCTGCGCGACTGCCGCCATCTCGTGGAGCCCGACGCGATGGCGGAGTCGCTCTTCGAGCACCTACGATTCGCGTTCAATGGTGGCGACATCCGTCCGGCGATCACCGTCTTCGCCCCCGCGGCACCGGGCCGGCCCGGTCCGCGGATCTGGAATCCGCAGTTGCTTCGCTACGCGGGGTTTCGGCTGCGTTCGGGGCGGCAGGTTGGCGATCCGGCGCAGAACGAGCTGACGCGACTGATCATGGCGCTGGGCTGGGAACCAGCCGGCACCGACTTCGACCTCCTGCCGCTGGTGATCGAGACGCCCGAGGCCGGGCCGCGGCTCTACGAGTTGCCCGCCGACTGTCGCACCGAGGTGCCGATTGCGCATCCGGAGCACCCCTGGCTCGCCGGTCGGGGGCTCAAGTGGTACGCCGTGCCTGCGGTCAGCGACATGGCGCTCGACGCGGGCGGCATCCTCCATCGCTTCGCCCCGTTCAGCGGCTGGTACCTCGATGCCGAGATCGCCGCGCGCAACTTCACCGACACCGACCGCTACAACCTGCTGCCAGAGATCGCCGAGCGGATGGGCCTCGACATCTCCAGCGATCGCACGCTGTGGCGGGACAAAGCGCTGCTCGTGCTCGTCGATGCGGTGCTCCGGTCGTTCGACAAGGCGGGCGTGCGGATCGCCGACCACCATGCGGTGGGCCACGAGTTCCTGGAGTTCTGCCGCAACGAGCAGTCGGCGGGCCGGGAGCCGTACGGCCGGTGGATGTGGCTGGTGCCTCCGGTGTCGGCCTCGACCTCCGTGCTCTATCGCGAGCCGTTCAAGGACGTCTCCATCAAGCCGGCCTACCGCTACCAGAAGCCGGTCTGGAATCCGGCTGCGGTGAGCGTTACGTGAGCGAGTCGTGCCGCTCGCGCGACGAAGGATTTCCCGCGGGCGCTGACGTGTCGACTGCCTCATGGCAGAGGTCGCCGAAGACGGTGGTGGCGACGACGACGTCACTGTCGAGGAACTCGGCCGGCTGCGCCGGAGGTCGTCCTCCCGGGAAACGTAAGGCGGAATCGCCAGCCCGCCAGCGGGGACGCGGTCAGATCGTCCGCTGTGGTTCGAGCGCCGCGCGGATGGAGTCAGCCGGCACTTCGAGGCGGAGTGCCTTCGCCGTGGCAGCCAGGATCGCCGCCGGGTCCGCCGGGTCGTCCACCGCCAGGTACGCAACGCCGGATTCCAGCCGATCGGCCACAGAGCCTCGGACCGCGGTCGCAGCGATGACGGCGGCAGTGGGCCGCAGGCCTCGCAGAAGCGGCGCGAGCGCGGCTCGCCGCGAATCGAGCTCATCGACACCGGCCACATCGGACGACCCTACGGAAGACGTATCGTCGTCGAGAAGGACGAGCACGTCGTAGCGATCGACCGGCATGCCCTCCGCCACGATCGACCGCCAGTCCAGCTGGAACACGGCGGACTCGATCTCCGGCGACAGGAGCAGGTCGCGGCACGCCTCGGTCGTGTCATGCGGCTCGTCGCTGCACCGCCAGCCGGCGACCCATTTTCCTGCAGCCGAAGCGAGACCGGGCACGCGGCCCTCGGCACGCAGGAGTCGCTCGAGGCAAGCGGCGATCCGGGATCCGCCGCGGCCGCACACCACGACGATCGGGATCCTGCCATCGTTGTCGGGGGCGAAGAGCTCGGCGACGATCGCCTCCCCCACTGGCACGCCCGGGCCGCTCGACGGGTTCGAGTGGATGAGCAGCTGTGGGCCGGCATTGACCTCGCAGACCTTGGCGCCCTGCTCGTGCAGGGGTCGGGAAATGTCCTGGGCGACGAGGTCGATGCCGGCCACGTCGAGTCCCACGGCACGGGCGGCACGGACCGCCGCTGCGGCGATCTCGGGATGCACTCGGTCGAGCACGTCGGGACCATGGGTGCCGGACCGCTTCACGAGCACCTGCTGGCCGCGGTCGGGGACAGTGTCGGGTGCCATGCCCTGCTGCGCCAGTTCGGTGAGGACGACGGAGTCGATCTTCACGGTCTTGTTGGGCATGGCGTCGGACGAGCCGCGGCGGGGATCATTGCTGTTGACCTGGCTGTCGATCAGCGCCGCGACGGTGCTCGAGCCGTCGCCCGTCACGTAGACATATTCCCCCTTGGCGCAGGCTCGCACCGTGCCGCCGACGACGAGCAGTCGGTGCTCGACGCCCTTGACGTACTCCTCAACCACGACGAGGTCGCTCGACCGGCCCTCGTCGGCCGCGAACGGGTATGCCTGTTCGACCTCCTCGCGGCTCGTGAGGTTCAAGAAGACTCCCCGTCCGTGGTTGCCGTCGAGCGGTTTGAGCACGAAGGGGCCGTCGATCCAGGCAGCCGCCTCCCACGCCTCGGCGGCGCTGTCGACAACGCGGCCGCGCGGCACCGGCACACCGGCTGCCGCGATCAGACGTTTCGTGAGCTGTTTGTTGCGGGAGATCGACTCGGCGATGGCCGAGGTGCGGTCGGTTTCGGCGGTCCAGATCCGCCGCTGTCGTGTGCCCTGGCCAAGTTGCACGAGGCTCTGGTCGCCGATGCGGCGCCAGGGGATGCCTCGGGCCTCCGCCGCGTGGACCATGAGCATCGTGCTCGGGCCGACGCAGGCGTCGTCGGCGACGTCGACGAGGTCTTCCCGGCAGGCGGCGAGATCGAGCGGCTTTCCCGCCGCTGCGTCGGCGAGGATGCCCAGCGCCCGGTGCAGGCAGTCGGCTGCCAGGGCGGGGTCGAGTGCCGCGATCGCCACGCGATGCAGCGAGCGGTCGGGAGTGGTCACGGCCCGGTGAAACCGCAGCGCCGGTGGGCGGGCGATGCCCTGGAGCGCGAGGGCCACTTCGGCCAGAAGCCGCGGCCGGTCGGGGCCGCCGTCGGCGCCCGGCCGGAAGTCGCCGAAGAGCGTTGTCCGTTCCGGGATCGCCACATCGATCGCGGCCACGATGCCTGCCAGGTCCGTCCCCTCGTCCCGTGCCGTGCAGCACACCGTGGCGTCGAGCACCGGGATGGCCGTCCAGACGTTGGGACCCCACAGATGCCGGTGGCTGTGAATCTCCATGTCTGCCTCTGGGAGCGCGGCGAGGGAGTCGGGCGGTGGTGTGCGCGACGCGACGTAGCGGCAAGCGGCCGGGATTGTGATCCGTTGCGTCACGGAATGGCAATGCCGATCTGACGCCCACGATTTGACACCCGTTTGCGGCCGGCCGTACAACGCCCGAGTGGCGTCAGGCTGCATGGGCCCCGATGCCGGAATATGCGGAAACCGCCGCTGCGAAGAGGGACTGAAGATGAGACGCCCGAAGAAGAGAACAGGAGCTGTGTCATGCCACGTTGCCGCTGCCGCGATGGCGGTCATGATGGTGGCCGTGCTCGCGAGTCGCGTTGGTGCCGAGATGCCGCTGTTCGACGGAAAGTCGTTCGCAGGCTGGGAGGGTGACACCCGCGGCGTGTGGAGGATCGAGCGGGGGGAGATCGTGGCCGGAAGCCTCGATAGGAAGCAGGATAAGAACGACTTCCTCTGCACGACGAAGCGGTATGGCGACTTCGACCTGCGTCTGAAGATCAGGCTCACCGGCACGGAGGGGTTCGTCAACTCCGGCATCCAGTTCCGCAGCGAGCGGATTCCGCACGATCACGAGGTGATCGGCTACCAGGCCGACTTCGGCGCGGGCCACGATGGCGCGCTGTACGACGAGTCGCGGCGGAAGCGCATGCTGGCCAAACCGAGCCCGGAGGTCGCGAAGCAGGCACTCCGGCCAGGCGAGTGGAACGACTACCGGATTCGTGCCGAGGGGCCGCGGGTGCGGCTCTGGCTCAACGGCGTCCAGACCGTCGACTACACCGAGCCGGAAGCCGGCCTGCCTGCCACCGGTGTCATCGCCCTGCAGATCCACGGCAACGCGGTGTCGGAAGTGCGGTTCAAAGACATCGTGATCGACGAGCTGCCGGCGAGCGGCCGCTGACCCGGGCCGCAGGTGGCGTGTCGACGTCGGAGGCGACGCTCGAGACTATTCGAGACAGATGCAGCGGGCGGTGGAGGGCGGCAGTGCCGCCTCCGAGCCGGCGTTCCATCGAACTCGAATGTGCTCTAGAGCGCATCCGTCTTAGCGTGAGCGATGTCCCGGTAAACCAGAAGAGTGAGGCGAGGGGGTCGGCGAACGCTCGACGAGCGTGTGGCCGCTTCGGCCAGAGCGAGGAGACTTTTGCCGCCCCCGAGCCGGTGCTCCACCAAAGTCGAATGCGCTCTAGCGGATCAACGCCCGCACATGGGCCGCGGCGGCACTGGCCAGGCCATCGAGCGCGTAGCCCCCTTCGAGTGTGGAGACGAGCCGGCCGCGGCAGTGTCGCGCGGCGATACCGCGGACGATCCCCGTCAGCTCGGCGAAATCATCGTCCGTGAGCCGGAAGCCGCCGAGCGGGTCGCCGATCCGCGAATCGAAGCCCGCCGAGACGAGCACGAGGTCGGGCTCGAACTCGTCGGCCGCGGGCACGAGGATGTCGGCGAACGCCCCCACGATCTCTCTGCGCCCCGCGCCGGCCGGGAAGGGGCAGTTCCGGGTGAGGCCCTTCCCTGGCCCGCTGCCGGTTTCCGCGGCACCGCCGGTGCCCGGATAGAGCGGATGCTGGTGCGTGTCGAAGAAATAGACGGATGGGTCGGCGTAGAAGATGTCCTGCGTGCCGTTGCCGTGGTGGACGTCCCAGTCGGCGATGAGCACGCGTGCTACGCCGTGAACGGCCTGGGCGTGGCGGGCCGCGATCGCGACGTTGTTGAACAGGCAGAAGCCCATGCCCTTGTTCGGCGTGGCGTGGTGGCCAGGCGGCCGCACGACGGCGAAGGCGTTGTGAATGCGGCCCGAGCAGACGGCGTCGACCGCTGCCAGCAAGCCGCCCACGGCGAGGAGGGCGGTGTCGACGGAGGCCGGACAGACGGCAGTGTCACCGGTAGAGAGCGACTCGGCGCCAGCGGCGACGTCGCGCCTGACGGCGGCCAGGTAGTCGGCCGTGTGACAGCGGAGCATGTCGGCGTCGGTGGCGGGCCGTGGCTCGACCCGCACGAGTTCCGCGAGCAGCCCATCGGCAGTCAGCCGCGCCTCGATGGCCGTCACGCGATCGGGCCTTTCGGGATGGCCAGGCCCAGTGACGTGGTCGCGATACCGGGGAGAGAGGACGATGCCAGTGGGCATGGGAGAGTGGATTCCTTCGTGGCGTGTCAGTCGAGCTCCGGCCGCAGGCTGCCGTAGCTCCAGGGCTGGCCGCGAAACGGCGGCACCGCCTCCGGCGTAGGCACCGGTCCCGGTTGCAGTCCGGCGGCCAGCGACTTCAGGCCGTCGCAGATCGTGCGGCCCGCCGTCGGCACCAGGTTCGAATAGCTCGTGAGCCTGGTCTCGTAGCCGCCGCCACGCGGGCCGAGCGCCTCCTCGGTGGGGACGTAGCCGACGCAGTCGTTGGCCAGCGAGACCGGGAAGGTGACGGGGAACGGTCCGGCCGCCTTCAGCTCGAGCCCGTAGTCGACGAAGTATTCGGCCGGACAGGAGAGAAACACTGCCGGACCGACCTGGATCGCCTGGAGCTCGACCGAAGCGGCCGGCTCGCGGGAGAGCCTGGCCTCGAGCAGCACGAGCTCCTTGGCAAACGTCCATTCCGTGGCGTCGACCCCGGCACCGGCCGGCCGCGCGACGATCTCTCGTGCCTTCGCCAGCCGATCCGGCCGCGGCACCCGCCGCGGGATCTCGAGCGTTCGCCCCGCCGCGGCCAGCGGCAGCAGAGAAGCCGCGGTGGGCTCGAGCTTCAGGATCGCCACTGCGGCCGCGGCCCCCACGGTCGATCCCAGCCGTCGCGACGCGGCGGGGCCGAACTGCTTCGTGGCGAAGCGGCTCTGGTTGTCGACCTGCGTGACGTCGCCGGCCGTGCCGGCGGTGAAGACGACGATGCAGCCATCACCCACCGCCCCGCGGACGGTCTTCTCCAGATAGTGCACGTAGTCCGCCGAGATGCCCCCGGGCCCGGTCGTGGCGTGGCAGGCGAAGTTGACGACGGCCCCGAGGCAGTCGCCCGCGGCGTTCCACGCCGCGAGCACGCCGACCTGCGGGTCGACGCCGCCGCCGACCGACACGATGTCGGGATTGCCGACACCGGGGTGGGTCATCGTGAAGCCGTCCCGCATGCGGAAGCGACGGTTGAACGCCACTCCCTCCGCCAGCCCGAATCCCGCCGCGGCACGGGCGTCGCCGCGTTTCTCCCAGGCTTCTGCGACCGCCGCGGCGATCCCCTCGACCACTTTCTCGAGATACGCTGGCGATGCGACGACGGTCCTCTCGTAGGCAAGCTCGCGGACGAGCGGAGGGTCGGAATCGTATTCGCCGGGCAGGATCATGCCGGTCGGACCGGCGGAGTGGGAATGGGATGCCGCGATCATCACGCGGTCGCCCGGGATGCCGGTGCGTTCGGCGATCCGCCTGCGGGCCTCTGCCACGGTCGGCCTGCGGATCATGAGCGCATCGAGGCCGACGATCGCCACGGGCGCGACGCCGTCGTCAAATACCGCCGCCCGCGCCTTGCAGGCGTCGTGGAAGGCCGCGTGCCGAGCCTTGCCATAGCCTCCCGGAGCCTCGTCGCCCACGGCCGGGCTCACGTCGCGCTCGGCGAACCCGGCACGGAACACGGCGACGGCGTCCGCGGCGGGGCAGTCCGCAGCTGCGTGCACGAGGAACCACACCGCCAGGGGGGCGGCAACCCACGCCGCGTGCGACGGCCGCGGCCGAGCCCGGACTGCGTGGCTGTGCGACATCGAACGTTCTCCCCCGGGGATCCATGCAAGCTGACGCTAAACGCGACGTGTGCCGTCGCAGACACAGCAGCACGATACCGTCGCCGCAGAAGTGGTTGCAACGAGTGACGCGTGCAGCCGCGGCTGCTGCCGTTCATGGCTGCCAGTCGACGGGAAGGTGCAGCGACCAGACCTCATTCGACAGCGGCCGCGCGTGCCCGCCGAGCACCCACAGCCGGTCGCGAAACACGAGCACCGAGTGCTCGTGCCGCGGCTTCCAGCAGGTGTTCGTTTCGAGCTTCTGCCAGTTCCGGCCGTCGACGCTGTGCCAGACGTCGCCGAAGTTGTCGTGCTCCCTGGACCAGCCGCCGAGCACCCACATCCGGCCGCGATAGACGGCGGCGCCGAACCACAGCCGCGGCGGCCATGGCGCCGCTTCGGTCTCGCACGTCCAGTGCACCCCATCGGCCGACGACCAGACGTCGTTTCTCGCCTCGTACTGCGGCACATAGTTGCCGCCTCCGAGCAGGTAGATCCTGTCCCCCAGCACGACCGCCTGATGGTAGGCGCGGGGGGGCCAGCTGGCCCGTTGCGTGACTCCCTTCCACACCCGCCCGTCAGCGGACGACCAAACGTCGTTCCGCAGGCTCATGGCATCGCCGAAGTAATAGTTCTCCGTCCCGCCGAGCAGCCACATGCGGTCACGGTGGGCCACGAGGCCGGCGGCGAGCCGAGGCGACCAGCCGGCGGCGGGCGTCGCCTGCGTCCACGCCGCACCGTCGGACGACGACCAGACGGCGTTCGAGGCGGAGTGGCCGGGCAGCCGGCCGTTGTACCAGCCGCCCATCACCCAGGCCTTGCCCTGGAAGACGACGCTCATGGCGAGGTCGCTGTGCTTCCAGGCAGCGTGTTGTGCCGCGAGGCTCCAGGTGTGGCCGTCCACGGATGCCCACACGTCCCGCGGGGGCGCCGCGAACGAGTCGAACCAGCCGCCGCCGATCCACATCCGGTCGCTCAGCACGAACTCGACCTGCGAATCGCGGGCCTGCCACGGGGCCACGCCCTCAGCCACCCAGTCGGCGTCGGCCGCGATCGCGGTGGCCGCCGCGATCGCGATCGGCAGGATCACGGCCGCCATCGCTGGCGCGGTTTTCCGGAGTCGTCCGTGCGCGCGGGGTGCCGACGCGAGAAAAGGATGCACGATGTGCCGTCGCTCTTTCCTTGTCACGTGCGGATTTCCGACGCGTGCGGTCACGGGGACGGCGGCTGCTCTGCGGTCAGCATGCCATCGACGAATGCGTAGGCCTTGACCCGCTCCTCGATCGGGAAGCCGTGTCCGCCCGGTGGCGTGGAGATCGCGAGCCGGTCGTCGACGCCGAGCAGCCGGAAGACGCCGCGGGCCTGGTCGACGCACTGTCGCGCGCTGGCCACCTTGAAGTTGTCGTCTTCCAGTGGGGCGTGCACGTAGACGGCCCGCGGGGCGATCGCCGCGATTACCTCGGGGAAGTCGAACGGAATGCGGCCCGGATCCTTGCCGTAGGTCGTTTCGATCCGGGGCATGTATCGCTTCTGGCACCAGCCCGTCGGGTCGCCGTCTTTATAGTCACGGAACGAATCGAATCCGGAGCTCGTGACGACGACCCGCAGCCGCTCGTCGAAGACGCCGACGAACAGGCTGTTGTGTCCGCCGAGCGACACGCCGATCGCGCCGATCCGTCGCGGATCGACCTCGGGGATCGTCTCGAGCAGGTCGACGGCGCGGATGTGGCTCCACACGCCCTTCATCGTGCCGCTGGAGTAGCCAAGCGACTCGGGATCGGTCTGGTTGTCCCCGAGCAGCGTGTAGTCCGGAGCGATCGTCACGTAGCCCCGCTCCGCCAGTTCGAGTGCATATCGCGGGTAGTCGGGACCCAGGCCGGCGGTGCGGCCGCGTGGGCCGCCGGTGCCGTGCAGACAAAGCATCGCCGGGCAGCTCCGTGGAGCCTTGCCCTTGGGGATGAGCAGGTAGGCCGGAATGCGGTCGCCCGGGCCGGCCTGGAATGAGATCGTCTGCCGGGTCAGCGCGGGCAGGTCTTCGGACTTCTCGACCTGCACGTCGAGAGACCCACGCGTCGGCGGCGCGGGCAGGTCGCCCATCACCTGCTGCATCCCGGCAAGCACGTGCCCGCGGCGGATCTGCCACGCTGCCGGCGACGCCACCGGGTGGACGGTACCGGCGGCGTCGATCCACTCCATCACGCGTCGATGATCGGGGTAGGAGGGTGTCGACGGGGCCTGCCCTGCCGCGATCCGTGCGACGCCACAGGTCAAGACGAACAGGCCGCCGACACACAGCTCGGCGTAGCGGCCGCGAAAGGCGTTTGAAACTGCGACCGGCCGCGTCGTGCAGGGCATGCTCATCCGCGCACCGTGGCCATGGCGGCGTCGAGCGCCGCGGCCGGATTCGTGGAGACGATCCTGGTCACGTCGGCCTCCGAAAGTCCCACGGCATCCCGCAGCACCTGGCGGACGCGGGCCATCGATGCGGTGGAGCCGACGAGATGGGAGCGGTCGGCGGCCCAGGCGGCGCCGTCCGCGTCGACGATCACTTCCTGGCCGGCCAGCGTGAACCGCCCCGCCCCCATGCCGCCGGCGGCGGTCGCGTCGGTCACGGCGATCACCCGCTCGATGCCGACGGCGCGGATGATCGTGCGGACCATCGACGGGGGCAGGTGGACGGCATCGGGGATGAGCATCACCCACCGCAGCCGGTCGGCCGCCAGCACCCGCTGGATCACGTTGTCGTGCCGGTGCAGTGAAAGCGGGCAGCCGTTGCCGAGGTGCGTGAACGCGGTGAGCCCGGCGTCGATCGCCCGCTCGAGCACGTCGGCCGAAGGATCGCAGTGGCCCGCCGAGACGAGGATGCCCCTCGAGACAAGCCAGCGGATCGTGGCCTGCCCTTCGTCGTGCTCGGGGGCCAGCGTGACGAGCCGGACCAGCCCGCCTCCCGCCGCCACGAGCCGCTCGGCCGCTGCGGGGCTGGCGGGCAGCACGTGTTCCGGCGGATGCGCCCCGACGTAGCCCCGCTGCGGGCTGATGAACGGGCCCTCGACGTGGATGCCTGCCATCACATCGGCCACGAGCGGGTCGGCGGCCCGCAGCTCCGCGAGCCGGCTGATCCGCGAAGCCATCCGGTCAAGCCGGTCTGTGATCACCGTGGCAAGCATCCGGCCGCCGCCATCGGCCCGCACGGCCTCGCACGCCCGCCGCAGGTCCGCCGCCGACAGGCCGTCGCCATTGAAGTCGACGCCCTTGTAGCCATTGAGCTGCAGGTCGAACGGAAGCACGTGGACGTCTCCTGAGACCACGTGCAGCGTAGCCTATCCGCGGTTGCCGACGAAAGTCGCCCGTCGATACGCTCTGCCAGGGAAAGGCCCGCATCCCGCGCACTTCGAGGCCCGACAGCCATGGCCACAGTTGCAGAGCCGAGCGACATGCTCCGGCGCGTCACCCGACGTGCCGCGCCGTCATGCGTTGTCGTCGCCTCGCTGATCGTCGCCCCGTCGGTCGCCGTGGAGCCGAATTCGGGATCGGCGGATTCGACCTGGCGGGTCGGCGTCGCGAAGGTCGATGTCACGCCCAAGACACCGGTCTGGCTCGCCGGCTACAGCGGCATCCGCGAGCCCGACGGCGTGTTGCACCCGCTGTGGGCCAAAGCGATCGCGCTGGAGGCGGCCGATGGCGGCCGGGCTGTGCTGATCGCCAGCGACTTCCAAGGGGTGCCCGCCAGCATGAGCGATCGGGTCTTCGCCCGGATCGAGTCCGAGCACGGCCTCGATCGCAGCCGCGTGATGTTCGCCTACTCGCACAACCACTGCAGCCCGCGGCTGGGCGACGACCTCGTCGACTACTATCCCGTCGATCCCGTGCAGGAGGCGGTCGTCACCCGCTACACCGCGGAGTGCGTCGATGCCTGCGTCTCGGTCGTCGGCCGGGCGCTGGCCGCGCTTGCCCCGGCCACGATCCGCGTCGGCACGGGGCGGGCGGGCTTCGCCGTGAACCGCCGCGACAACAAAGAGGCGGACGTGCCCGCCATGCTCGCCCGCGGCGAGCCGCTGCGGGGCGCCACCGACCATGCGGTGCCGGTGCTCACCGTCACGCGGCCCGACGGCCGCCTCGACGCCGTGCTCTTCGGATACGCCTGCCATCCGACGACGCTCAGCTTCAAGACGTACTGCGGCGACTATCCCGGCTTCGCACAGCTGGCCATCGAGAAGTCGCACCCCGGGACGACGGCCCTCTTCGTGAACACCTGCGGCGCCGACCAGAATCCGCTGCCGCGGCGCAGCGTCGAGCTCTGCGAGCGGTATGGCCTCATGCTCGCGGCCGGCGTGGAGGCAGCGCTGCGGCAGCCGATGGAGCCGGTCTCCTGCCGCCTCCGGACGGCCTTCCAGATGGTGCGGCTGGACTACGAGCGTGTGGCCGACAAGGCCGAGCTCGAGGAGGCGGCCGGCGGAGCCGATCCGCTCAAGGCCCGCTGGGGCCGCCGGCTGCTCGCGAAGCTGGCCGCCGGGGAGACCTTTCCAGCGTCGTATCCCTACCCGCTGCACGCGTGGCGTCTGGGCGAGGGCACGCTGATGATCGGCATGGGGGGCGAGACGGTCGTCGACTACGCGCTGCGGTTCAAGCGGCAGTGGGGGCCCGGCACCTGGGTGCTCGGCTACACCGACGACATGGCCGCCTACATTCCGTCGCGCCGCGTCTGGGAGGAAGGAGGCTACGAAGGGGGCAGCCGGCTCTACGAATACGGCCGCCACGGCGTCCGCTGGGCGGGAACGGTTGAAGACACGATCGCGGCCGGCGTCGGCCGACTCGTCAATGTCGTCGGTCCACCGGTCGTCCGCTCCGCACGTCTGCCTGCCGGCCACTGGCCGCTCGGCGGCGACGCCCGCAGCGCAAGTCCCGTGGCGCCGCACGGCGCGCCGGAGCCCGGCGTGCGATTCGAGACGATCGCGGGACGTGCCGCGGCGCGGTTCGACGGCCGCAGCGGCCAGGTCACGATCCCTGCCTCCGCCGCGCTGCGGCTGGGCCGGGGCGACTTCACGATCACCGTCTGGGTGCACACGGAGCGGCACGTCGACGACGACCTCGGCGACATCCTCGCGCACTTCGATCCCGTGTCACGGACGGGCCTGCACCTCGGCCTGCGGACCAACGCCGGCGTGACCTCATCGCAGGCGAACGAGCGGCAGCTGCAGTTCGGCATCGACGCAGGCACCGAGCCCGTCTTCGCCGACGAGGGCCGGCCGGGAAACGCGATCTACGGCCAGTCGATGGCGGTGCACGAGGGCCGGCTCTATGTCGGCTCGTGCGTCGCGACCGGCGACCAGATCGGGCACGTCCACCGCTACGACGGACCGGGACGGTGGACGGATCTCGGCTCTCCCGATCGGGCGAACAGCATCACCGCGATGGCGGCGTGGAATGGATCGCTCTACGTCGGCTCCGGAAAGTACCGGCTGGCCGGCACCCACCTGGCTGAATCGAGCAATGCCGCCACCGGCGGCCGCATCTATCGGCTGCGGCCTGACGACACGTGGGAACAGGCGGGGCAGCTGCCCGATGCCGAGGCGGTCGGCGGCATGGTCGTGTTTCGCGGCGCGCTGCACGCCGGCTCTCTCTACAAGCCGGCCGGCTTCTTCCGCTATGAGGGGCACGGCCGGTGGACGCCGCTGCCGCTGCCCGACGGCAAAAGGGTGGTGACGATGGGGCTCTTCAACGGCGATCTCATGGCCACGTCCTACGACAACGGCCACGTCTACCGCTTCGACGGCACCACCTGGGAGGACCTGGGGCAGGTCGGCGACAGCACTCAGACCTACGGCTTCGCGGTGCATCGCGGCCGGCTCCAAGTGGCGACCTGGCCCTCCGGCCGCGTGTTCGAGCGGGCGGGGGACACGTGGGCCGACAAAGGCCGCCTCGGCGCGGAGAAGGAAGTGATGGGGATGCTCGTGCACAATGGCTCCCTCTATGCCGGTACGCTGCCGCTGGCGCAGGTCTACCGGCACGACGGCGGCCGGTCATGGACGCTGCTCGAGCGGCTCGACGCGACGCCCGACGTCGAATACCGCCGCGTCTGGACGATGGCCCAGCACGACGGTCGCCTCTTCGCCACGACGATCCCCTCGGGTCACGTCTGGTCGATGCGGACCGGGGCATGCGTCAGCTGGGACAAGCCGTTTCCGCCAGGATGGCACCACGTCGCGGCGCAGCGGGCGGGCGGGATGCTGCGGCTCTTCGTGGACGGTGCGGTCGTGGCCGAATCGCGGGCCGGCGCGGCCGACATGCTGGATGTCGATTGCGACCAGCCCTGGACGATCGGCGCCGGCAGCGGCGACTTCTTCCACGGCGGCCTTGCCGACGTGCGGGTCTACCGGCGTGCCCTGTCGCAGGCCGAGATCGCCGAATCAGCGATCGCCGCCGGCGGCCGGTAGCGGCGTCACGACCCTGCGGACCGCGTCGACGATCCGTTCCTCGACATTCTCCGCCCACGGTGCGGGAAGGCCGTAGTAGACCATCGCGCCGGCCCCCTCGTAGCCCCCCTCCGCGAGCACGCGGCGACTGGGGATGTAGGCCATCACGTCGTTGGAGTAGCCCGCCACCCAGGTCGTCTCGCGGCCGAACTCCGTCTTCAGCCGCGCCGCGTAGTCGACCACCACCTCGCCCCCGAGGAATATCCAGCGCGGTCCGCCGTCGCCCAGCCGCCAGGCCTGCACGGGATACGCGGGATACGCGGCGTCGAGCCGGCCGTCGCGATCGAGCAGGGCCAGCAGGTGCCGCGCACGCGACTTCTCGAACCGGTTTCCCTCGGCGAGCGTCTTCTCCCACGCCGTGCGGTCGGGTATCGCCGCCAGCTCGAGCGGCACTTCCGCGTAGCGGGCATCGATCGGGCCGGCGATGGGCCGCAACGCCCCCTCGTCGAGCACGGCGTCGACCGCGTCGGCCAGCCGGCCGCCGTACGCCTCGGCCAGTTCGAGCGTCCGCCGCGGCACCGGATTCTGATCGCCACCGCAGCCGGCCCAGAAGACCGCCGTGGCACCGGGATGACGCCGTTCCAACTCCAGGCAGGCGAACCCTGGGTAGTCGCCGCACCACTCGTAGAAGGAGAGCACCGTCGCGTGGCAGGCATATCCGAAGACCGCGGCGCGGATCTGGCCGTCCTCGTCGTGGATCGCGAGCACCGGCACGTCGTGGTCGAACGGTCCGCGGAGGGGCCGACCGGCGGCCCGGATGGCGGGCACGTCGGCCTCCTTGTTCTCCCGCCGGTTCACCGCCACGCTGCAGGTGCCCTGCCCCCAGCCAACCCGCGCCGGCTTCCGGTCGGCGAGGGCGCGGCCGACGCAGTCGACGACCCGATCCTCGACCATGCGGGTGTAGGCTGTGCGCAGGTCGAGCTCCTCCTGCGGCAGGGCGAACATCGTCACGAGCGTGGAGCCGACGATCGGGCCGCAGTGGGTGTGCGAGCAGTTGATCGCCACGCGCTCCCGGGCGATCCCGTGCCGCTCGGCCAGCAGTGTGGTGATCCGGCGGGTCGTGTCGCGGTCGATGCCGACCAGGTCGAGCGTGACGAGCACGACGGCCGGCTCGCCGATCGCGACCGCCTTCACGTGGAGGTCGTGCACCTTCCCTTCGGCGCGGTGGTCGCGGGAGCCGTAGCCGGCCATCCACATCGGTTGCTCAGGCGTGATGATTCCGCGGGCGATCCCGGCGGGCACGACCGCCGTCGCCGGGGCGCCGCATGCGGCCCATGCGTGCACCGCCGCGCAGCAGGCGATCGCCAGCCGGAGAGGGGCGAGCCGTAGCCGTGGCGTGCGGCGGGCGACCGAAAAGAGAAAGGCAGGCATGACGAAGTGTCCTCGGCCGCTGGAGGGGCGACGGTCAGGCGGTGCCGCCGCCGCGGGTGATCCCCCGCAGCAGCGTCGCCGACTGCACGTCGAGATGCAGCCGGCAGTCGGCGTGCCGGCGGAGGATCGAAGCAGGCACGTCGGGGGTGAGCGGTCCTTCGACGCTCGCCCGCACGGCCTCGGCCTTGACGCGGTCGGGTACCGAGCAGATCAGCGTGCGGGCCGCGAGGATCCGTCGCACCGACATCGAGATCGCCTGGGTCGGCACGGCGGCCATGTCCGGGAACCAGCCCTCGCCCACCTGCTGCCGGCGGCAGGCCTCGTCGAGCGCGACCACGAGATAGGGCTCCGTCGTCTCGAAGTCGGCCGGCGGATCGTTGAACGCGAGGTGGGCATTCTCGCCGATGCCGATCATGGCGAGGTCGAAGTCGCCCGCGGGCATCAGCCCGGCGAGCCGGCGGCACTCCGCCCGCGGATCGGCCTGACCGTCGATCTCGTGGAAGGCCGCGGGCCGAGAAGGCAGCCTCTGGATGAACCGCTCGCGCAGGTAGCGGCGGAAGCTCGCCGGATGGTCGGCGGACACTCCGACATACTCGTCGAGGTGGAAGATCGTGACCGACGGCCAGGGGATGCCCGATTCGGCGGCGAGCGTCCCGAGCACTTCGAACTGCGAAGCGCCGGTGGCGATGACGAGATTGGCAGCGCCACGGTCGCGGCAGGCGGAGCGGAGCAGGTCCGCGGCCTCGCTGGCGGCGGCTCTGCCGAGTTCAGGGCGGCCGGCATGCACGGTGATCTTCATGGGAAGCTCGATGGTGTCGGGGACGCGAAGCAGGCGAGGAAACGACGTCGGGCGAAGTCGGGGGGCGTGCGGACTGGCGATGGGCGACGCGGCATCCGTCGTCAGCCGGGCAGCGTGGCCAGCCGCTCGGTCGCGGTCGCCTCGGCGCGGGCCATGACGTCGGCGATCTTCACCGGGCAGCCACCGCGCCGCTTGCTTTCGTCGGCCGCCTCCATGAAGGCGTAGAGGGCGAGTGTCTCCTCCGGGGGCACGGGCGGGAGCCGTGTCCGCATGAATTCCGCGATTGCCACGCCCAGCGGACGGTAGCCGTCGAACATCCCGACAGCCGCCGTCCCCTTCGTGCCGAAGGCCGTGCCGCCGTAGCCGCTCGAGCCCCGGCGGATGCCCCGGAACGTGCCGATGCGGCCGCCGCTCCAGACGCCGACGGCGTGCTCGAAATCGGCCGTCGTCGTTCGCGTCACGCTCTCGCATGCCGCGCCCATCACGGTGAAGAGTGCCTCGCAGCCATGGATGCCGTACCAGAAGAAGTCGACGTGCGACGGCTCGAGGCTGCAGGGGGAAAACGTGTCGCAGCCGGTCACGTCGCCGATCGAGCCGTTCCGCACGGCCAGCGTGCCCGTGCCGAAACGCAGCGAGGACGAGCTGAAGATCGGCACCTTGCGTTCCGCGGCCAGCCGGTAGATCGCCACGGTGTCGGCCAGCGTGGCGGCCACGGGCTTGTCGATGAACAGCGGCTTGCCCGACCGTAGCACCGCCGCGGCCTGCTCCAGGTGCGGGCCGCCGTCGTTGGTCTCGAGGAGCACCGCGTCGACCCGGTCGACGAGCGGGCCGACGCCGTCGACGATCTCCACGCCGAGCTTCTTCACCGCCTCGGTGTACTCGGGAATCCGCTTCATGCTCGATTCGATCGTGCGGCTGCCGTGCGGATGCGCGGCGACGACGCGGCAGCCGGGCACGTGCTGCGGATCGTCGGCGAGGTTGTAGAGCTTGACGAATGCCGGCGCGTGCGACGTGTCGAGGCCGATGACTCCGAGCTTCACCGCCGGGCCGCCGGCCGATTCGGCGGCGCGGGCCGTCTTCGGCAGGGTTGCGGCCAGCGCCGCGATCGGTGCCGCGGTGGCGAGCAGTTTCCGGCGTGGGATGCCGGCGGTCGAACGGTCCTGTGCCATGTCGCCACTCCTGTGTGCTCTGCGGTGAGCGGTCCGTCGCGAGCCGCATTCCCACCCGCGATGAGCGGCATTATGGCAGGTGACTCCGCCAGTGGAACCCGCCACCGGTAGATCGGCCCGGACGCGGGTGTTCACCGCTGGGTCCTCGCGCTGCGTGGCCCAGCCTCGCGACGAGCTGCGCATGCGGAGAGGTCGCCCCTCGCGAGCGCAGGATCTTTCAGGAAAAGAGCGTGGCGATCGGCAGGCCGCCGTCGGTCACCGGCACGGGCCGGGCGCCGTCGAGCATCTCCAGGCTCGGAGGCACGCCCAGCGCCGCCAGGATCGTGGCGTGGAAGTCGGGAATGCTCACGGGGCCCTCGACGGGGCTCTTGCACTCGTCGTCGGTCACGCCGTAGGCACCGCGGTGGGCCAGCCCGCCGCCGGCGAGCACCAGCGAGAACGCGGTGCCCTGGTGTCCGCGGCCGCCGCCGCCGTCGAACGCGGCGGGCCGGCCGAATTCGGTGGCGACGACGATCAGCGTGCGGTCGAGCAGCCGTTTGGCTTCGAGGTCGGATATGAGCGTTGCGAGTCCCTGATCGAGCTCGCGGATGAGTACGTGCTGGTTGAGCTGCCCGTCGTTGTGCGTGTCCCAGCCCGTGCCGTTGACGAAGTTGAGGTTCTGCGAAACCTCGATGAATCGCACGCCCGACTGCACGAGCCGCCGGGCCAGCAGGCACCGCTGGCCGAACTCGCCGCCGTAGTCCTCCCGCAGCGTGCCCGGCTCCTCGTCGAGCCGGAAGTTCCGCATGAAGCCCGGTCCGGCCAGCCGCAGCGCGTCGGCCTGCGCCCGCAGATACTCGGCGGGCACGGAGCCCTCCGGAAACCTGTGCTGCAGCGGGGCGAGCAGCCGTTGTCGCAGGGCGGCGCGGTCCTCCGGAACGTCGACGGGCCGCGTAAACCCGGCCGGGCCGGTCTTCGTGTCGACCAGGTAGACGAATCCCGCCTTCGCGCCCAGGAACCCGGGGCCGCGGCTGACGTTCGGGTAGCCGATCAGCATGTAGGCGGGCACGCTCGGGTCGGCCGCGCCGCGGGTGTGCGCCACGATGCTGCCGATCGAGGGGTAGACGGTGCTGCCGCTGATCATGCGGCCCGTGTGGACCAGGTTCGTGGCGAAGGCGTGCTCGTCAATGACGCGATGGTTGACGGTGCGGACCGCCGTGACGCGGTCCATCAGCCGGGCCGTGCGGGAGAGGTGCTCCGTGACCTGCACGCCCGGCACGGCCGTGTCGATCGCGGGATAGTAGCTGCCCCCCTTGGGCGGCTTCGCCTTGGCGTCGCCGAGCGGCTTGGGGTCGAACGTGTCGACCTGGGCCATGCCGCCGCCGAGCCAGATCATGATGCAGTGTTCAGCCTTGCCCAGCGGCACCGCCGCCTGCTCGCCGCCGCGGACGAGCGTGGCCGCGATGGCGGCGGACGACGCGCCGAGAAAGTGGCGGCGGTCGAGCCGCACCGGACGAAGCATCGCTGGTCGTGTCGGGCGTCGTGGCATGGTGAACCTCACGGCCGGAAGAGCATCTCAGGGGCGTTGACGAGCGTCCAGATCAGATCCTCGCACCGCTGCCGCCACTCGGCGTCGAGCCGCTGCGTGGGCGGGTCGCCTGCGACCGCCTCCGCCAGCATCGCCTCCTTCTTCGCGGTCGACTCCAGCTGCAGGTGGTTGGTCCAGGTGACGAAGTGCGGCGGGGCGTGCACGCGGGGCGTCGGCGCGGCGTTCGTCACGACTCGACTCTGGAAGCCGCTCCGCAGGTGCCCTGCGTGCAGTTCGAGCTCCGCGGCCGTGGGACGGCGGGTGAGCAGGCTCATGTAGAGCTCCTCGACGAGTGCCTCGGGTGACGCGGCCGCGATCGCCGTGGCGGTGAGCGGATGGTCGTCGCTGAGCCGCACGAGCCAGGTCGTGAGCGTGCCATTGGCGAGGATGGCGGGCTGCAACGCGGTGGCCGCCGTCTCGCGGACCGATGTGGCGTCCTGCCTTGCCCCGCGCCAGCCCAGCGCCGTCAGCACGTCGGACACAGCCTGCAGTCGCGGCAGCGAGAGGCTCGGCCGGTCGCGTTCGTTGGAGAGCGACGTGAGCATCCAGGCGCGGGTGGCCGTGCCGAGGTCGGTTGAGTTGGTCACCTCGCGGCGGCCGTTCGTGTCGAGGCAGATCCGCTCGAGTTCGATGGGCTTGCCCGTCGCGGCGACGAGCGAGTCGACCACCTGCTCGGCCCAGAGCCGGCGGGGCTCGGCGGCGGCGTAGAGCGGATCGGCCTGGGTGAGCGCCGGATCGACGGCCCGCTGGTAGGCGGCGGAGTTGAGGATGACCCGCGCCAGCGGCTTGACCCGGTAGCCGCCGCGGACGAACTCGCGGGCCAGCCACGCGAGCAGCTCCGGATGCGTCGGCCGCCCCTTTTCCCAGTCGTCGAGCGGCTCGACGATGCCGCGGCCCATGAACCTCGCCCAGATTCGGTTGGCCGCAACCTGCGCGAACCGCTCGTTCTGCGGCGCGGTGAGCAGGGCCGCCAGCCGGTCGCGGACGGCCATGTCGATGGGCTGCTCGGGCTTCTTCTCCGGGCTCTTCTGCGGCTTTTTCGCGTCGGCCTGCCTGTCGTCCTTCTTCGCGACCCCGGATGGCTGGTCGGGATCCGCCGGCTTGTCGGGCTTCGTCGCCTGCTCGGCCTGCGCGGCGGACCGGTCGGCGACGTCCGCCTCGGACGGCGGCAGGCTCGTGGCCGCCGGCTTCTCGGACGACGGCGGAGTCGCCGGGTCCTCCACGCCGAGCGCGGCGAACGGCCACCGCGGCGGCACGCTCGTGCCGGGCGCGAGCGTCACCTCGATCAGCGGCGTGCGGCCGCCCGCCCGGAGCTTTTCGGGATCGACGCTGCTCGTCGTCGGCACGTCCAGCGGCCTGCCGGCGAGCATCGCGCCGAGCTGGAAAAGCTGCTCCTGCTTGGCGAAGCCGGCGGGAGAGTCATGGCAACGGGCGCATTTCGTGTCGATGCCGAGAAAGGCCGCCGAGACGATCATCCCCTTCGTCGCATGGGGCGAGTCGTTCTGCGAGGCCATGCCGAACCCGGCCGGTCCGCCCCCGATCACGCTCCCCTGCTGGCGCACGAGCTGCGTCACCATCCGGTCGAGCGGCAAGTCGTCGAGCAGGCAGTCGTGCAGCCAGCGACGGAACGGCCCGGTGTTGTTGAGCGTGGGGTTGAGGATGTTGGGGTTCTCGGCGAGCAGGTCCTGCCACAACGGCATCCAGTGGTCGGCCCAGCGGTCGTCGGCGAGCAGCCGGTCGATGAGCCGCGACCGCTTGTCGGGGGACGTGTCGGCGAGAAAGGCGCGGGCCTCTGCGGCCGTGGGCGGTACACCGACCGTGTCGAGCATCACGCGGCGGATGAAGCCGAGGTCGTCGACCGGCGGGACGATCTCCCGCCGTACGACGCGGACGTCTGGCCAGGCCGCGCCGGCGGCGATCCAGCGCTCGAGAAGTGCGGTCTGCGCGGCCGTGAGCGGCTCGCCGGTCGGCGGCATCCGTTCCGCGGCATCCTCGGCCCGCACCCGGCGGAGCAGCTCACTCGCTGGGGCATCGCCGGGGACGATCGCTTGGCCGCCGTCACCACCGGCCCGCGTTGCCACAGCGTCGTCGAGCCGCAGGCCGCCTTTCGCGCGCGGGCCGCGATGGCACTCGAGGCAGCGGCTCTCCAGGAGCGGCTGGACGTCGCGGAAAAAGTCGACCGCGCCGTCCGCCGTCGCGGGCGTCGCGGCGCAGGCAGCATCGAAGCGGTCCAGCACGAAGGCGTCGATGGGCGTCCGTGCACCTCGGTCATCCCGCATCGCCGGCAGCGGCAGGGCCGGCGCGGAATCGGCCCAGCGGCGGGCGGCGTCGTGCCGGGCGTCCCAGACGGCATCGGCGGCGCCGCGGGTCGTAGCTCGCGCCGTCGCGTCGAGCTGACGCAGTTCGGCGAGGCGGGCCGCACGGTACCGGTGCCACTCGTCGTCGGTATAGGGGATGACGGCGCCGTCCGCCGTGAGCAGCGTCCAGGCATCGGTTCCGTACCACATCACCGCGACGACGGTCTCGCCGAGCTCCACGCGACGCGGCAGCGCGCCGGCGCGGCCGCCGACGAACGCCTCGAACACCACGTCGACCGGTCCCGCTGCGGCGATCTCGTGCTCGGCGACAGCCTCGTATTCGCCTGCCGGCGCGAACCGGAAGCCGGGCCCTGGATCGTAGGGAACAAGCCGCTCGGTGTCGTGCTGGGAGCCGTCCCCGCTGCTGCGGACGAACGGCGTGTCGGCCACGATCGTCCCGCCGATCTTCAGCCGCGACGCGGTGCGGGCCCGCACGAGAAACCGGTGGACGCCGGCCGGCATCGGCACCGTCGCCTGGAGCCGCACCAGCGACGGGCTCGGCCGCTCGCCGCGGACGCCGTCGTCCACGTACTTGGCCGGCAGGTCGGCCAGAGCGAACGCCGGCAGGGGGAACGCCTCGGCGGCGGCGAGTGGCGTGGACGGCCAGGCATCCTTGCCGTCGAGCCCATCCTCGCAGATCCGAGCCGTGACCTTCCTCGGCCAGGATGCGGCCGCCCGCTCCGCCTTCCAGTCGCGCCACGCCCAGGCGAGCATCTCGGGAAGCACCGCGGCGCCGTGCTTGTGATTGTGGCCGCCCACGCCGCCGAGGAACTTGTGGTCGTAGCCCGCGAAGGCGAGGGCCTTCTCCATCTGCAGGTTGGCCAGCCACCAGTTGCCGTGCTGGTTGTCGAGGTCGTGCTCGCCGTCCTGGAGGATCACGCGGATCGGCTTCGGCGCCGGCTTCGATTTCCGCACGATGCTCGGATATTTGTCACCGCCCCGGATGTCGGTGAAGCTGCCGACGTGGCTGATCACCTTACGGAAGAGGTCGGGCCGCTCCCAGGCGACGGTGAACGCACAGATGCCGCCCGACGAGATGCCACAGATGCCGCGCTGCTCGGGATCGGTCGACAGCCGCACGCCCGCCGCCTTGACCGCCTCGCTTCCCGCGGCCAGGGGCAGGATCTCCTGCTCGAGGAACCGGGCGTAGTCTGGCGAGAGCGTGTCGTACTCGACGCTGCGGTTCGATGGCGTCGGCTGCCAGCCCGGTTTTTCAGCGGCGGGCTTTTCGCCTTTGTGTCCTGGATCGACGAAGATTGCGACGAGCGGCGGCAGCGTACCCGCGTGGATCATGTTGTCGAGCACGATGGGTGCGTGGAAGCCCCCCTTCTCGTCGACGTAGGTGTGGCCGTCCTGGAAGACCAGTACGGCCGCGGCCGCACCGCCCAGGCTCTCGAGCTGCTTTCGGGCCGGCATGTAGACCCACACCCGGCGGATCGTGCCCGGAAAGACGCCGGTGCTCGTGTGCACGAGCTGCTCGATCGTGCCGCGTTCCACGCCCGGCTGCCGCTCGCTCGAGAGGGGCCCGAGCACGTAGTCCTTGTCCCAGTCGACCTTCGGGTCGGCTGGCGGCTGGCCGCTCGCGACGGACGCCATCAGGCAGGCCACGAGCAGCAGTGGTAGCGAGAGACCGCGCCGCCCGCCGGCAGCGCGCTTGCGAACCGCGTCGTCACGCATCACGTTTCTGCTCCACGACCTTGCGGCGTCGGCCCATGGACACTCCTTGTAGTGTAATGATCCGAACGTCCGGGCTTTTGCGGATGTGCGGACGGGGCCCTGCAGCCGGCTTTTTCCGGTCGTCTTCGCTACGGCGGTGGCAGCCGCAGCAGGGCGGCCTCCAGCCAGAAAAACGTGCAGTAGTACAGCCGGGAGTAGTCGTATCGAGTCGCCATGTCGCGGATCGTGGCTGCATGCGGTGCCACGGCCGCGGGGTCGGGGCAGAGCGTCACGATCCAGGCGGCGGCCGCGGGCTCGCGGACGCACGCGGTCTCCAGCTGACGCCGCGGGGAGAGCTTGATGAAGGCCCGCAGCTGCTCCTCGGCGAGGGCCTGTGCCTCCTGCTCGGTGGCCTGCGGCTTCCACAGCGGCATCATCGCCCGCCGCCAGTCGGTGTCGAACGTCCGCGGGTCGGCGGCGCCGTACTCCTGGCACTCGGCCAGGCTCTCGGCGGCGAGGGCCGCGCTGGCGACGAGCCCGCGCCGGAACACCTCCTTGACCGCTGGATCCTGCTCCAACTCCCAGAGGCCGCGGATGGCGGCCACCGCGGTGCAGCTCGTCCAGTTGTGCGTTCTAGCATAGGTGAATTCCATCCCGTGGCCGCAGACGTCGAGGTGGCTCACGCCGTCTGCGCTGCGCTCGAGGAGTGCGCGGCGATACTGTGCGTCCCATGCGTCGTCGCCCGTGACCAGATGCATGAGCTTCATCACGAAGAGCCGTCGCGGGGAGGTCTCGAACCCAAAGCCGCCGAAACCGCCACGGGTTCCGAAGGGCGGCTCCGCCGGCATCCGCCAGCCGCGCGATACGATCGCGTCGGTCGTGGCGACCAGATGCCGGCGGATCCGCTCCCTTTCGGCCGGCGTGGCGATGCCCGACTGCCAGTATCGCCAGAGGCCGTAGTACCAGGGCATCGTCTGGTCGTTCGACCCCATTGGAAAGTGCGACCGGCCGTCGCTGCTCACGCCGCGGGCCACGAAGCCCGGCACCTCGCTGACGGAGTTGAGCAGGAGCAGGCCTTCCATAAGCCGGCGGGCCGTCGCGGCATCGGCGTCGCGGCGGGTGCGTTCCCAGCGGAGCACCGCGGCGTCCATGTACATGCCGTTGAACATC
>Ga0075471_10000286_pt1 | contig 29192 bp, 48 predicted proteins | sample DEB19_08_DNA_2_FD_74787 | JGI IMG/M metagenome (GOLD analysis project Ga0075471, IMG submission 74787) | Aqueous microbial communities from the Delaware River and Bay under freshwater to marine salinity gradient to study organic matter... | ecosystem: Environmental > Aquatic > Marine > Coastal ...
GTCTTTCCGCTCCCGCTCGGCGATCGTCTCCTCCGGGCAGAAGTAGCGCATCTCGCAATCCCACGAGCCGTCGTCGGCCTTGAACAGGAAGGCGGCCGCCGTCATGTCGAGATGCGACGCGATGTCGATCCCGACGACGCATGCCCGACCCTCGAGCGCGGCCGGCGGATCCTTCCGGCAATCGGCGAACGCGGAGCCGTGGAACCATCGGGAGTCGGCTGCCTGCCAGACGTTGAGCGAGTAGCGGAGCCACTTCGATCGCTTGCGCGGATCGGTGAGTGAGTCTTTCCAGTCGTCCCGAAACTCGTCCTCCGGGAACGCGATGCCGATGGACGGGTTCGCCTTCCTCCAGGTCGCCGGGTCGTCGAAGTCGTCGGTCTCCGGGTCGGCCGCGTAGATCAGCCCGTAGAATGTTGGGTTCGCGGACGGGTCCGCGATCACCAGCTCGCAGTCCTTCCACCACTGCCAGCCGACGCCGTTCCGCGAGTCGCCGGCGGTCGAGATCGAGATCACCAGCCCGTTCGCCGTGCCTCGCGTCGCGTAGATCAGAGCGTCGATTAGGTCCGGAGTTTTGAAGCTATGGACCTCGTCACAGATAATCGAACCGTTTAGCCCTTCGTTCCTCCAGGAGTCGGACGACAGGCACCTTATTTCCTTCCCTGTCTCGCGGTTGCGGATGATCGACCGGGAGTCGACGATCTCCAGCATCCGAGAGAGCTTCGGAGATGCCTCTACCGACTGCCGGACCATGCGGTACATGGTGCGGGCTTGGAGTCGGTCATTCGCCGCGAGGAACACGTCCTGGGCCGGCGCGTGACAGGTGAGGAGGTACTGCGCGAGCTGGGACATGAGCGACGATTTTCGGTTCTTCTTCGGGACGAAGATCCCGGCGCGGCGGAACCGCAGGCGGCCGTCGGGCCGCCGCCAGCCGAACAGCGGCATGATGACCCGCTCTTTCTGCCACTCGATCAGCTCGACAGGTAGCGGCGATCCGCCGCCTTCGTCAGGGTGACGGCACAGCGTCTCGATAAACTCGACGACGTCCAGCGCTTTGTCGGGCTCCCACCTGTAGCCCGGGACGTACTCGGGACGGTCACGCCCCGCGGAGGCGGAGTTTCTGGAGGAGCGCGTCCTCGGCGTCGACTTCTTCCGCTTCGCCATGTCCTGGGGTCTCCTGCGGCAGCCTGGCGGCGGCCGCCGCCGTCAGGCCGAACTCCCTCGCGAGCATGACGTAGTCTCGGCGTGAGTCACGCAGGAGACGCGCAACAGGCGAGGCGGCCTGCCCCTTGTCGGTCGCCGTTATCCACCCCTCGGCTGCGAGCTGCTCGGTGAGCTGCTCGCAGTCGGCGAACAGGTGGCAGAGGATCCCGAACGTCTCGGCCTGGTCCTGGCGGAGGCGGCCGTCGGCGGCAAGAGCTGGCGCGTGGGCCTGCCAGTAGCGGGCGGCGGCTGGACGCGACTCGACCGAAGTCGGAGGGCGGACGGTGGCCGGCTCGCGACGCGAGGCCTCGGACTGGACCTTGCCGGCGAGCTGCCGGGCTCGCGCGATTGCTGCCTGGGATCGCTTCGAGTTGGGGTCGGGGTGACGTCCGCGGCGTCCCATGTCGTCCTCCGTTTTCGGGAAAGCCGGTCAGAAATACGCGCAGCGGGCACGCGGGGTCTTGGGTCCGCCGGCGGTTTTCCGGGCGACCCCACCCCCCCCTATCCGATCCGTTCGGCCAGGATCCGCCGCACCCGCTCGGGGCGGCCCTCGGCGGCTCGCGCGACGAGCGTCTCGGCATCGGCCTCGATCTCGTAGATCGCGGCTCCTATGCGTCGATAGGTGGCCCAGTCGCGGTCCTCGGGGTATGCGTGGACCAGCCAGACGTCGAACCCTCCATCGGCGCGGCTGCGGCGGATCGCCTCGTCGATGGCGGCACGTCGTGCCGCGATCGCCACCTGGGCGACGTGCTGCGGGTAGTCGTGGTCGGGCGTCCCTTCGGTCGTCAGAGCTAGGGCGATGCGGTCGAGGTCGATCACGACGTCTCCGGGCTCGGCGTGATGCCGGACGAATGTCGACTTGCCTGCGCAGAAATGCCCCGTCACGACGTGGATCATAGGACGCCTCTGCGCCGCTGTTCCTCGCGCGTCTTCGCCCCGTGATCCGACTCGCATAGGACCTGTAGGTTCTCGTCGGCGTCGGTGCCGCCCTCTTCGAGCGGGACGACATGATCGACATGTGCAGCGCGGCCGTACACGACACGACCACAGACGGCACAGCGGTAGGCGTCACGCGTCAGGATCCGCAGACGTCGAGCCCTCCAGTCCGCCGAACGGTAGTGGGCGACCTCCTTCGTGGGCTCGGTCGCCCGCAGTCGCAGCGGCTGGTAGCGGGCGAGGCGTGATGGCATTCGACTTGGATCAGGCGTCAGCTATTCAAGTTGGCCAACAGCCTCTGGAACAGAGTCCGTAGGCGAAAGAATCGCGAGCCATTCGCAATAGTCGGCCCAGTATCCACCTTGGCCGCAGTCTGCGAGCAAGTCGAATGGCACTATCATCCTGCCTCCGGTGCCGCGTATTGGCATTATCTGCCGATCGTCATGCGCTGCATTTATTGCGACCAGCTCGGCCATGCTGTTGGACGCATCTAGCCACATCATGCGTTTCTCCCTAGCGCAGTCTGGAACGATTGTATCGCGTTGTAATACGCTGCCGCCTGCGACGATGTTAGCTCATTGCCAATCGAATAAGATCGCAGCGTTCCGATAAAATAGGAAGCATTAGGGGCCCCTGCCACGTTACTCGTAAATACAAACCATGGCCGCGAGCTTGGAACTGCTGTAATGGTTGTTGAACTTGTCCCGACGCTCGCCCCGTTGCTGTAAAGCGTGAGCAAAGACGCGGAAGTTCTTGAAACAATCCGGTGACCTCCTGCATTCGCTACAGCGTTGGTGGCTGCGTTGTATGTTCCCCAGAAACCAAACTGCCCGGTCGATCGCTCGTCCATGCGGTATGCGCCGCCGTCTTCGCTTCCAATCGTCAAATATGTGAACGTACCAGTCTGAGACCCAGCGCTTCTATAGTAGCTGAGATGACCGACCGCTGGATTCGTCAGAGCGCTTGGCGCTATTCCCGTGTTGAGGTATCTCCCAGTCCCTGTAGATGTCAAACCGCCTGACGCTCCCTGTTCCGTGTAGTTCGCTGAAATAAAATTCGTATTCGTATCGGTCGCATTTCCGTACTGCGTACCGCCAAGCGATTGCCCTCTATACAAGGGAACGAGCGCGGCCGACAGATTGGATCCCGCAAAAATGCCAAGACGGAAGAACCTGTCCCTAATACCAGCAGCGTCGATAGCTCTACAGAGCTTATCTACTGCGCTGAGCGTAGACGCTGACACGCTGCCGCCGTTTGAGGCGACGCGCAGAGACCAGTTGAGTGCCTCTGGGTGCGTCGTCTGACCAAAAAATCCGAGACGCGCAGAAATCATGCGAGATTTTGCACGGCGACGCCGTACCAGCTTGCGCCATCGGATACAAAAGTCATGACGTCGATCTTGTTTGCGCCTGTTGTTATCGTCGGCGCAGATGCTGCCGGCCATTTCACACCAGTAAACGTAGCCGTATTCGAGCCGCTTTGGGTAAGGATCAGCGTCAGGCTCGCCCCAGCAGTCGCCGCGGGCATCGTAAACGTACAGTTTCCGTTTAGCGTCACGGTTTGGAAACTCGCAGACGACAGAGAAAGCGTCATTAGCGTTCCGCTATTACCGACGGCCGACGACTGCTCGACCGTCACCGGCAGGCGGGCGAGGGCGATCGTCCCGCTCGTGATCTGCGATGCCGCCAAGGCCAGCTCGTCGGAGCCTCCTGGCTGGTGGGAGGTCTTGTGGGCCGTCGGAGTCCGCGAGTCCGAGAGCCGCGAATCGTTTCCGATACAGACCGTCGACGATGTCGTCCCGGTCGGTATCCGTCCGATCGCCAGCGTCCCGCTCGTGATGTTCGACGCGTTCGTCGTGTCTGTCGTGGCCGATGCCGCCAGACCGGAGACAGCGGCGGCCGAGATCGCGATCGACGTGGACCCGGCCGCGGTCAGCCGTCCGTCTGTTCCGACTGTGAACGTCGCCACCGACGACGCCGATCCGTATGACGCGGCCGATACACCGGAGGCCGCGATCGTCGGGTTCGGGTAGGTTCCGCCCAGCGATCCACCGGCCGCGCCGCTCGGGGTCCGCGAGTCCGTCAGCCTAGAGTCGGAAGAGCTGACAGCACCAGAAACGTCGGCCACGGCGAGCGTGACCGCACCAGTCCTCCCCGCTACCGTCTGGACAGGGGCCGCGGCCGCGGCCCTGGCATTCGTAAAGTAGAGATTCGTCGCCCCCTCGGTGACGCTATCCGTCGAGCCTGGAGATGGCGAGATCTCGACGTATGTCGAGCCGCTCCAGCGGTGGATCTTGTTCGTCGCCTTGTCGACGTAGATCTTTCCGGTCTCTCCGCTCGCCGGGAACGCTGCGAGGTTTGCATACTCGACTACGTCGTCGACGTAGGAGGGGAGCTGTGCCGATGGGACGGTCCCTCCCACGAGCGTCGCGTAATCGCCGGCGGCTTGTTTCCCATCGAGAGCCGCCTGGAGATTCGTAACGTCCGCGATGTCGTGACCGTGGGCCGATGGCGGAAACTCTGCCGGGACGTCGTCCAGGTCGTCGTAGGAGAACGATCCTGGCCAGGCGGTCGTCTGGACGGTCGAGTCGCCGGCAAACTCGATTCCGGCCGCCGGCACGATGAGCTGGGAGTCCAGGAACAGCGGCATGGGCGTTCCGTCGCCTCCGACAGCCACGCTCCGCAGCCGGCCACCTTGCCAGTTTAGCTCGTAGCCGACCGCACAGATCAGCCCGATGCCGTTGGCCCCGCCGGTCGCATTGTCGAACGAGCCGACGACGACCTGGGTCGCGTTGGCGAGTGTGATCCCGGCAGGCGTGATCGTCGTCGAGCCTGTCGACGCGTGGACGGTGACGGCTGTCGGCTCGACGGTCGAATACTGCGAGGTGTCAGCCGTCAGCTCTACTCCGAACCCCCAGCCGCCGACCTCGGAATCGTTCGTGCCGTCAGAGAACGTCACGACGGAACTCGTATTCATCGCCCCGCCAGATAGCGGCAGTTTGCCGGCCAGCTCGTCTTCCAGCCCGTCGACCTGGGAGGTCGAGATCGTCACCGGGTCCGAGCCGGCCGCGGCGTGGGATGCTGCGTGGGCCTCGGGGTGAAACTCGCTCGGGACGTTTTCCAGCTCGGTGTAGTCGGTCGTGCCAGGAGGACCGGCTGGGCCAGTCGCGCCAGTCTCGCCTTGCGGACCCTGGCCTCCGGATACGGACGCCTGGACGGTCTGACCGCTCGTCGATACCTCGATCTCCTGGTTCGTCGTGGTGACTTCGATCGTCATCGCAGCACCTCGAAGATTCCCTCGAGCGCCGTCCGGCGAACCGTGCCGGGGGCCGTCCATACCAGCCGCCACAGATACGATCCGGGGGCGATCGCGTCGCAGACCGTCTCGCTCATGCCGAGGTTTACCTGCCCGGCAGACAGGTTGACCGCGGAGACGGTGATCGCTCCGACATCGGCCCCGGAGATCGCCGAGACGACCTCGGCCTCGAACGTGTAGCCGGTCAAGTCGATCGAGAAGTCGACGAGCTGCCCCAGCTCGTCGCCGCGCTTCACGGTCAGGTTGAGCGTGCCGGGGGTGGTGGATGCCGTAGCCATACCACCAGCCTAGCCCGGAGTGTCTCCGGAGAATCCCGGGTTCCACCTCGCGCGACGGACGTCCTCGCTCCACCGCTCCGCCCGCAGCTCGGCCGCGCGGCGATAGACCTCCTCGATCGGGATCTCCACGAAGTCGCGGTGGCCCATGTAGACGCGGCCGGTTCTCGGGCCGCGCCGCTGCCTGGGGAGATCACGCAGCTCGGCCTGCCTGGCCTGGTAGAGGCGTCGGGCCGAGATCCTCGCGCGGATCCTCGCCTCCTCGTCCGTCGCCCCAGCCGCCAGGGCCTCGCGGATCGTCCGCTCCTGGTCCTCGGTGAGGACGCGTTTACGTCGTGCCATCGTCCTCCCTCACGACGACGACGGTCCGGGCCGGATCCTTCGGCCCGATCGAGTAGCGCTTCCGGACGCGGCCGTCGACGACCTGTTCGTCGTCCTTCCAGATCACCCCGGAGTCGGTGATCGCGTCGGAGACACCCTTTCCGAGGTTGTCCCAGTCAGACCGAGGAGGGAACGTCCGCGCCGACGGTAGCGGCGTCCCATTTTTCCCCAGGTGGGACGGCGGCCGCTCGAAGACCGCCTCGATCACGAGGACGACTGGGCATTCGGTCACGACGTGCCGGGCCCGCCTGGCGGCCGCAATCGCAGACAGGACGACAGCCTCGCGATAGGCGTGGATCGGGTGTTTCTTCTCGACGTAGGCGCGGCCGCGTCCGCCCATCGTCGATATCTTCGGCCGCGGCTGCGCGACAGGCTGGCCCGGGATCGTGATCGTGATCGCATCCATGCGACGGCCAGGCTACGGGCCTGGTGGCGCGAGTCCATCCAGCCGGTTCCGCACGAACTCCTGCCGGCGCTCCGCCATGTCCTCGGGAACGTCGCCGACGTAGATCACGACGGTGATCGTGGGGTCGTTGCCGCTCCAGAATCGGAGCCGCTTCACGAGCTGGAGGAGCCGCCTGGCGCAGGTCCGGCAAAACTCCTGACGGTAGGCCGCGCGGACGTAGGAGTGACCCTCGTCGAAATGGTCGATCCAGACGTCGTTCGGCGCGTGCTGCGGGTCGAGGCCGAAGACGGCGAGCGTCGCGGCCTGCAGCTCCTCAGTCGTCACCCGGAGGATCGGCATCCCGGAGAGCGTCGCCGATCTCCTGGTCGAGTCCAGCGTCCTCGCCGCGCATCTCGGCGAGGAGCCGCTCGCGAATCACGCCAGCCCGCGCGGCGACCCACGGGGCGAGCTGGAGGCTCGCGACGGATGCGGCCTCCTCGTCGGGGCTCGGCTTGTCGGCCAGTAGCGAGTAGCTCATGCCGCGCCCTCCTCGCGGAGCCGCGCGGCGAGGGCCCGCTTCGTCGCCTCGAACCGGGCCGCGTCGTCGCCCCGGAATGCCTGGGGAGGCGGACGGTCATCCGGGCCGCGCGTGCCTCCGGTCGTCCGCTGTTCGCGCGGATTGTCGAACTGCCCCCCGAGGACCTTGTCTACGAACCCTTCCGCGACGAGCTGCGGCAGCGTGACGGGATCCCGGAAGTATCGGCAGCGGGGGAGGGCCTCGATCGCGGCCAGGGCCCGCCCGAACCAGCCCGGCTCGGCCAGCCGATCGGCGACCTTGTCCGGAGGGTCCGGGAGTTTCCAGGGCCTTCCCGTGCCGGCCGCCCAGGCCGTCCGGAGCGTCTCCCAGCCGGCCACGGCGTCCTGGTCCTCCTTGCCTGGGTCCCCTGCGAGCGCAGCGACACGGGGGGAAGAGGAAGAGATTCTCTCTCCTCTCTCTCTGGCGCGCTGCGCCCCGCGTGGGGGCGCGTCGCGCCCCCGGCTGGGGCGCTCAGCGCCCGCCGCCTTGTCGACCTGGTGCCGGACCGTCGCCAGAGACCGCGATTTAGCGGCTTTCGAGAACCGGCGATCCCATCCGGGGATAGCAACGGTCCCTCCGTCCGCGTCGATCACAAGCCAGCCGACCGCCTCGACCTCCCGCCAGAATGCCTCGTCGCCTCCGCAGATCCTCGCCAGGAGCCGGACCGAGATCCGGGCCGTCCCATCGGAGCTGTTTAGGCTCGCCCACCCCCAGAGCATGACGAGCCGGCCGACGACCTGGTCGGGGGCGAGCCCCGTCCGGTCGACCAGCTCCAGGACCTCGGGCTTCTGGGGGAGGCAGACGTCGTATGGGAGCCATTCACCGGCCATGGTCGCCTCCTTTCGGACTTCGATTAGTCGCCACGTTCCGTCCTCCCGTACCTCGTCTCCCGATTCCCGGTCGGCGATGCCGCCTCGCCGACCTCCACCACCAGGCCGCGCCGACGCAGCTCGTGCATTCGCCGCGCGACCTGTTGCTCGTCGAGCCCGCACCGCTCCGCGATCTCGTCCTTCGTGCCCGGCCCGTCTGCCAGCGCCTCAAGGATCCGCTGGCCGTGACCGGCCGCGAACGCTCGCGACGCCCGTCCCGCCGCCTTCGAAGTCGGTGGGTCGCGGCGACGCGCGGCGACGAACAGCGGCAGCACTTCCTCGGGCTCGCGGAAATAGTCGCTCATGTCCTTCCCTGGTATGCGAGGCCTCGTGTCGTGAGGCGAACGGCGAGTCGGGCTTCCCGGAGGAGGGCCCCGTGCTCTGCGTCCGGAGTTTTTCGCGACCGCCGGCTGCGCGCTCCCTGCGGCGTGACCGACGCCGCTTGGGCCGGGAGCGGCCCGCGATCTCCTAGAACGGAATGTCGTCGGATGCTTTGGCAGCCTCGGCCCGCCGTGCCGCTGGTGCCCGGGTCGGCTTCGGCTCCTCGGCGGCCGCGTGGAACTCGCCGACGTTCACCCAGGTGCCGGTCGCCGTCGCCCGGTGATAGACGCGGGCCTCGACGCGACGGCCGACCAGGTCGCCAGACTGGACGGCCTCGTCCCATCCGGCGGCCGTGACGCCGAGCGCCCTCGCCAGCGACGCGGCGATTCGCCCGGCCCACGACTGGCCGTGAGGGAGCCGGCAGAAAACCCAGCCGTAGCGGCGCTCGCTAGGCGCGAGCCTGACCTGGAGACGCTGGCCGTCGTCGTCGACGAGCTTGATCTCCAGGACGTGGCGGCCCTCCGGTAGCAGCTCGCGATCGGGTGCCTCGTCCTGCGGCTCGGCCTGCGTCTCTCCTGTCTCCCACTCGTCCCACCATGCGCTAGGCATCTCGTCTCCCTGCGGTCGCCAGGACCGCGTCTAGGTGCTCCTGCCGGTATCGAAAGTGCCCGTACCGACGCTCGGGCGGTTGGCAGGTCCGCAGGATCAGACTGCGGATCTGCCTGGGTCCTGACCTGACGCCAGCGGCACGAGCTGCGGCGAGGAGATCACTCCAGCGCAGCCAGTCGCGGCCGACGTCGCCTCGCAGTTCCGAAAACGTCCGCCAGCGAGTCACGACGCGGCCTCCTGCGGCTGGATCTCGTCGTGCCGCGTGTTGAGGACGTCGGTCAGATCGGACCAGTCGTGATCGGAGATCTCCCCGCTCGATAGCAGCTCGTCGAGGCGTGTCCCGATCTTGCCGAGCGTCCGGACGTCCTTCGCCTGCGCGATGTAGTCGCGGATTCTCTTCGCGATAGGCTCGTCGGCCTCGGCCTGGGCGGCCGGCTCGGCCTTCGCCGTGGTCGACGGAGGGACGGCCGGACGCGGGGCGGACGTTCCACTCGCGAGCCAGGCCGCGAGCTGCCGGCCGAGGTCTTCGCCGGCCTCGCGTATCACGGCGTCCTTGAGGAACGCGGCCCGCGTCTTCGTCACGACCAGGTCGTGATCCTGGGTAACGTCGCCAACAACGGTGAACTCGTATTCGAGCCCGTCGCGCTGGACCGGCTGGAGGCCGACCTTCCGGACCTGGTTCCGGCCGCCGACATTCTCGACGACGTACTCGACTTTTGACCGGAGGGTGCAGAGAACGTGCAGCGGAGCCCCGAGGATCGCGTCGACGAGCTGGTTATGCCGCGGCGTCGCGTCCCTCCAGGCCCCGAAATTGCCGCCGCCCTGGTTTCGCTTCCCGGCCTTGTCGACGAACTCCAGGATGCCGCCTTTCCCCGCCCAGGCGTGGGACAGCGAGTCGATCACCAGGACCGCATAGCCGCCGTCGACCGCCGCCTGGATCGCGTCGAGGAATCGCTCGACCTCGTATGAGTCCAGCTCCATCACGTCGAAGTCGAGTCCCCGCTCGCCGCTGTAGAGGCTCGCCGAGCCCCGCTCGGTGTCGACGACCGCGATCCGTCCACCGCCGGCGAGACCGTGGGCGACCCGCAGGCCGGTCATCGTCTTTCCGGATCCTGCTGGTCCGACCAGACCGAACCGCACGAACGACGCCGACCTAGTTGCTCTTACGAATGCCATCGCGTCAGTCCTCCACCATGTCGATATCCATCCATCGCCGGCCGCGGACCTCCCGCGACCCAGACCCGCGAGCCGGCTCCGCCGGCCGCGGGCAGTCCCGTCCCTGGCAGCCGGCATCCCGCCGGCATCCGTCACGGCGGGCTCCGCCGCCGAGTCCTTCCCTGACGATCACGAGCGCGCCGACTGTCCCGGCAATCGAGACCCCGAGGAGGATCCCGGCGGCCAGGAGGAGCCAGACGGCGACGAGATGTTCGAGGGTCACTGCCATACGTCCCCCGTCTCGTCGCTCGCGTAGACGTAGGCGTCGTCGAGCGTCTGAAGCCACAGCGCGAGCGTCGCGGGTACGATCGCGTACTCGCCTGGACGCAGCCTCCGCAGCTCACGGGCGAGTCGCCACGACGCGTGAACGTGGCGGAAGATCTTCGACAGGTGATATGCCTTCCGTTGGACCCACGAATGGTGGGGCCCGACGCGAAAGGCGCAGCGGTGGTGGGCGATGCGTCGCATGGCTAGAACGGCATCACCTCTCCGGGCAGGACGTGCGAGTCGCCCTCGTCGTCGACGGTGACGAACCGACCGCCGTCGATTGCTCGGACGCGTCCGCTCCGCGTCCGGCCTGGCGGCCAGTCCTCACGACGCCACGTCAGCCAGTCGCCGACCCGGACGTGACGTCCGTAGCAGTCGTCGAGCCCTTCGACGACGTGATGGGGAACACCTCGGCCGTAGAGGTCCGCCATTCCTTCGGCGGCGGCGAGGTATTCGCGCTGGTGCGGGTCGTTGGCATCCATGCCGATACTCCCATGAAGGATATTCGAGCGCAGCTAAAACCGGGCGAACGAGATCACAAGAAGAGCGAGATCGTAGACAGCTTTCGACAAAGGCGACTGAGTCCCCAGCTCCTGACCGAGACGAACAAGAACGAGCCCGGTCACCATGTCACCAACCTTTAGGCGAGCCATACGTCCTCCTGACGTTGGCGGGACGATAGATCCCGCGTGGGATATTTGTCAACGCCAGAATATTCGGCTCGTTGCCTGGCGGACTTTAGGCCGTTTTACGGCCGACAGGGCGGCGGCCGCAGAGCTTGCCGGCGGCCCGGAGGCGGTCGCGCTCGGATGCGAGCCGCTTTATCTCGTCAGCGTCGACGAGCATAGACCGCGACGAGATCTTCTGGGACCAGATCTCTCCGCGTTCCGCCATAAGGCGGATATGCCGCTGGGAACAGCCGTAGAGATCGGCAGCTTCCGCCGTGCCGCAGAGCCGTTTTTCAGGGAGCCGGACTGCCATTCTCATAGGCCCCGGTTGTAGGGGCATCCATTGCCCAGTCAACGCATCCGGCTTGCCTTTCAGCGAGCCGGACGCGTAGCGTTCCTCGGGCCTGGGCGGCCCGGGTGGGAATCCCCGGACGGGATTCCCACCTTCGGTAATGGCGGGGACGCCAACGACACGCCACGACCCGCGCGACCGGCGCGACCGCTACGGACGGCCGGAACGCTTGGTCAGGACGTGTCCGAGGCGAGCGCCTGACCACTCAATCGCAGGAGGCGTGCTACCTAATGGGAGGGTGCCTCTATGCGGCTCGATCAGTTTCTCCGCGACGTCTATGTCCCGCTCCGCCTGCGCGGAAGAAGCCGAAACTCCGTCCGGCTTCTGGAGCACGTCATCCGGCAATACGGCCGGTTCCTCGGCCGCCCGGCGACACTCGACGACCTGGAAGATCTCGCGGTCTCTCAGTTCCTCGTTGACCGCGCGGCAAAACTGTCCCCCCACTCCGTCGCGCGAGAGCGGTCGGGTCTTGTCGCGCTGTGGAACCTGGCCCAGGCCCGCGGCCTGGTACGGCTGCGGCCTGCAGTGTCGCCCGAGGTCGTCCCGGAGCGGACGCCGCGAGCGTTCACGCTCGACGAGCTGACCCGGCTCCGCGAGGCGGCCGGGAGGTCGTCCGGCTGGGTCGGGCCGGTGCCGGCCGGCGTATTCATGCGGGCCCTCCTCGCCGTCTCGTTCGAGACGGGCGAGCGAATCGCGGCCCTCCTCGCGACGCCGCGAACGTGCTGGCGGCGGCCTCACCTGACGGTTCCTGCCGAGGCCCGGAAGGGACGGCGCAAAGAGCGCATCTACGAGCTATCGCCCGAGACGGCGGCGCTCGTGGACCAGGTGACCGCTCACCAGGGGCCGACCGTCTTCTGGTGGATCGCGTCCGGCAACGCGCTGCGGAAACGATGGAAAGTCATCACCAGGCGAGCCGGCCTCGGTGACGGTCGCGACGTCCAGTTTCACGCGATCCGCCGCTCGACGGCTTCCCACCTGGCGGCCGCCGGGGGCGACGCGACCGCGTACCTCGGGCATTCGTCCGATCGCATCACGCGGCGGTCATACCTAGACCCTCGGATTACCGAGGCGGCGCGGCCTCGGGCCTGGCAGCTCCTGCCGCGGATCCTGCGCCGGGACGACGACAGCCAGCCTCCCGCAGCGTCTGCCGGTTGATGTCCGGCCAGACCGCCTCGGAATGGATCGCCGCGAGGAGCCCCCAGGCCGCGTGTCCCAGGTGGTCCTCGTCGCGATCGCCGGCGAGGTAGCGATAGACGTGGCGGAGCGCGTGATTCAACAGGTCCGAGACCGGCATCCCGGCCTCCCAGTTGAAGGCCCCGTATTTTGCGGCCCCCTCGGCGCAGGCCCGCGCGACGGCTTCCAGTCCGATCGGAGAGATCAGATCGTATCGAGTCGCCTCGGCGTCGCTCGATCGGACTGCACCAGTCGCATAGCGAACAGTCGATCCGTCTTGCTCCTTCATGCGCTGCCCCTTTAGCTCGCGGATCATCCGTAGAGCGAGAGACGATAGCGATCCGCTGGATCCTGTCCAGCAGTTTGCCGGCCCGAGTCGGCGGCAGAGTCGCTCGGCCTGGATCAGCTCGTCGTCAGTCACCGCTATAGGCCCTCGCCTGGCCGGGCTCGGTCAGCCGATACCCGAGGCCGTGGAGGATCGCGGCCAGGGCCTCGGCCGTCGCGGCTGTATGCTCCTCCGTCGCGAATGCCTGGAGCGCGTGGAGGGCCTCGTGGATCTCCGTATCGAGCCGCGCTAGCGCGTCACGGTGTCCCGTGTCGATCGTGATCGTCCTCGATCCGTAGTCGCACAGCCCCCAGTAGGCCCGCATTGGTTTGTAGACCCACCGCCAGACCCGACCGCCGATCCGGAATCGCCTGGCCGGCTCGCGGGTCATGCCAGGGCTCCCAGCTCGACCGGCGGTCCGGCGACGTGGAGAGCCTGGAGACCGCCGTCCGGACGGTAGACGAACAGCTCCATCGCCCGCCGGCTGCCGACGAACCCGCTCGCCGCGTGCCAGTCGTCGGCCGGGCAGAGGGCCGGGGCGATCCGGACGAGGACGCCGTCGATCGTCTCGATCGGCCGACTCCACTCCGCGGCCTGGTGGTGGAGATGCCCCGTATGGATCTCGCGGTATGGGCATCGCGACCATGCGGCCGCCGCCTCGTGCGCCATGAGTTGCGGCAGTTTCTTTTTTGCTCGGTGGCCGTGGACGAACCCGAGTAGCGTCCCGCCCTCTGTCAGGTAGCGGCGCGGCGTGTAGTTCCCGTCGATCGTGACGCGTTTCGAGCGAGCGTATCGTTCGACAGCGATCCGATTCCATGCCCACGTCAAGACCTCGTCATGGTTCCCGTTCACGACGACGACGTCCGTCCTGGCCCGCTCGGCCGCTCCGTCGATCACGCCGCACAGAGTATCCACGCCGACCGCGATCATTTTCTGGAGCCTTCCGTCGCGCTCGAGTGGAGTCCCGCTCGTCGTCGTGCCGGCCGGCGTGTCGTAGTGAAACAGATCGCCCAGACAGGCAACGGTGAGGCGGCCAGGCTGGTAGCCGGCGGCCAGGTCTAGCAGCTCGCCGGCGGCGCGGCCCACAAGATCGCGAGCGATGTCGAGATCGTAGTCCGCCTCGCCTGTGGACTTGGCCCAGGCATACTTCCCGAAGTGCGTGTCGGCGACGACGAGGACCGCCCACGGTCGGTCGCGCCGTCCCTTGACAGTTCTGGTCAAGGCCCGGCCTGGTTTCGCCCGGAGTCGTCCAGCCGCGGCCTCGATCATCGTCTCGACCAGCTCGCGCACGTTCGGGCCGGCCTTGGGCCGCAGCCGCACCCATACCCGAAACAGCTCGGTGATCTCGGGACGTCCGGTCGCCCTGTCGACCGACATGCCCTCCCACTTCGTCGCCTCGGACGCGGATACCTCGAACCGTTCGAGATCGGCCTCGATATGGCGGAGAAGATCCTCGACCGTCCGGATCGTCCTGGAGACGCTCCTGGCCTCCAGACCGGCTTCGGTCGTCGTCTTGGTGACGTGCTCGGGCTCGGCCTGCCCGGCGGGCAGGTGTGCCGCCACCTCAACGGCTAGACCTGTTCGAGCCATCGGACGATCGTGTGTCGGTGTACCTGTTTCCCCCTCGCCGCGAAAACCCTCGCGAGGGACTGGGCGAGACCGTTTCGCGACGCCTGGCGACCGTCAGGCCCGCGGATCAGTCCCGCGAGCCAGTCGGCGCGGAGCTGACGCAGCTCCTCCAGCTCGTCGGGAGACAACGTGGACTCCCACTTGACCCGTGAGGAGGTCGGGAGGAGCGAGACGACCTCGTCGACCAGCCGTTTTTTCGTCGCCATGTAGCCTCCATGCCTGCCACGACGCTACCAGCCCTGCGGCCTCGCTCAATCGCCGAACCCGACCAATCGGCCCCACCTGTTGGCGAGTTGCTGGCGATGCTGGCATCCGCAATCCCGACCGATCGCCGCGCTGACGCGTTCCTTCGTGATGCCGACAGCCTGGAGACATGAGGCGATTCGATCGCCCAGGCCGGGCCGGACGCACTCGCGCAGGACGCCAGGTCCAGCCGCAGCCTTGCGGCATCTCGGGCAGCGCAGCGAGTCGCGCAGATCGCAGAGCATCGGCTACACCTTCGAGAGAACGAGCCGGACGGAACCGTGACTGTTCGACGGGAAGCCAGGATAGACGTAGGAGTGAGCCGGCGCGGCGAGCGTCCCCGTATCGAGCGTCCCTGTCGGCTCTCCCCAGACCTTCCAGACCGGGTACGCGATGGGAACCACGGCTGGATAGTTCGACGTGTAGCACGATCCTTGGCAGATGTTCCCTAGGCTCGGCCACCTCCAGGCCCCATATCCCCGGACCGTCATCCAGCCGGTGAGACCCTGGAACGTGATCCGCGTCGAGCGGGTACACCAGGTCTGCGTCGTGTCCTGCTGGCAGAATTGCGCAGTCGACGACGACGCCGTCCCGTCGCCGGAATAGGTCACCTGGACTGTAGTCCCGTTCAAGCCGAAATAGTTCGTCGCGTCCAGTCCGCTAAACGTCGGAATGCCGGCGGTAAACGCGATCGTGTAGTCCGACGGACCCAATACGGGAGCCGTGTATCCGATCACGATCGCGATGGTCCCGATGTCGGCGGCCGTGATCGGGTTCGGATCGCTATACGGGTTCGTCGCGGTGGATGAGTAGACGTCCGACGCCGTGAACGTGTACGTCCCCTGCGTCGAGAACGACGGCCAGTAGGCGATCGGCTTCCGGTAGTGGACGGTTAGCGTGACGGAGCCGCGCGAGATGCCGACACGAACCTCGACCTCGCTGGCAAGGAAAGTCACCTTGACCTGTGCGGTCGCCCACGAGCTGGTATAGGCCGGCAGACTCAGCGACGCCGTCGCCGTCGTCGACGAATGGAGCGGGTACAGATTCGCAGCGACGTAGTCCCAGTAGACGGAGCCGGGATTGCTCGGCGTATACGCCTGGGTCCAGCCCGACATATTCGCCGGGTTCGCGTTTACCCCCCAGTCGCGCAGCGCGACCGCCGCCGTAAAGTCGGGATTACAGCATGGAGAGCACGGCAGGAGCATCTAGCACTCCGCAGCGATCAGATACCAGACTCCGTTCCCGGCCTTCGCCACGATGCAAAACTTGCCGGACGCGATCGTCGCGAACTTGTTCGTCGCCGTAATCGTCTCGCCTGTCGTCTGCGTCTCGCTCGGTGTCGTCCCCGACTCCCAGACGTTTAGCGTCTGGGTCGCGTTCTTCGACCAGCTCGAGACGGTCTTGCACAGCCGGACCGGATCGCCGTCGTCGCCGACCTGGCGGAAGTGAACGGGCGGGACGTCGCGGCCGCCTTGCTCGACGGTGCGGACCGCCGAGCCGATGCGCGCGGCCGATGATTCAGTTAGGTGGACGCGTCGCTCGCTCATACGATGGCAGGCTCGCCGAACCCGGTCGTGAAGTTTGCGGTCGGGTAGACGTCGACGCCGTTCCCGTAGTTGATGACGAACGGCTTGGTCCCTGCGGTCGCCTTTGTGCCGTCGGTGTTGAGGGCGACGGGCTGCTTCACGGGCTTCCCATCGCTTCCGAGAATCGCCTTCCGCTGGCCCGACACTAGCTCCATAAACCCGACGTCCCACGGGGTCAATTTCCACCCGGACCCCTCATACCGAAACTCCCAGACCGCCTCGACGTACTCGATCTTGTCACCGTTGGAGTCTCCCTCGAACTTGTGGATCGACGCTCGCTTCGCGCTCTTGAATGTCGCCTTCCATGTTTTCGCCGCGGTTCCTGCCCACGTCGCGCTGTTCACTCGTCCGGAGTAGGCGTCGCGGGCCGCGATGGCGGCCGCATGGTCGGCATACGCTCGCGTCAGCGTCCAGGATCGCTCGTCGCGCTCCTTCGATAGGCCTTCGAGCGGGTCGCCTGCGGAGTTGCAGATCGTCGTTCCGTCGAGCGCCGTGAAAGCGGGTACGTTCGTCGTGGAGCCGTTCGCTTGCCAGTCGTCCTTCGGGAGACCGTTCGCGGCTTTCTCCCGCTTCGGGATATAGAACTTTGCCGTGACCAGCCAGAGCATCCCGTCGCGATCGACGGGAGACGCGTCGACTTCGTGGCAGTAGATCCCGGATACCTCCGGGTGCGCCGTGCCGTAGTAGCAGGGCGGAACGCCGTTCAAGATGGCGACCTTGCTCGTCAGCGGCGAGTCTACGCGGACCTGCCAGCGCTCGGTCACCTGGAAGGACTCGCCATATTTTCCCGCGATGGTCGTCCCATCCATCACGCGCTGGTAGCTCACGACCGCCATAGATCAGCCCCCCTCGAACGCGAACGGGTAGGAGTCGTCGCCCGACGCCAGCTCGTCGCGGATCTGTTGGAGCACCCCGAGCTGCTGCTGCTGGACGTCGCCGCCATCGCCTCGCATCAGGCGAAACATCTCCGCCACTCCCTCGGCCGAGCGACTGTCGGTTCCCTTGAGCTGCTGGGGAGCCGCGACGGCCTCGGTCACGATGGCGGCCGCGCCTTTCCCGGCCTCGTCCACTTGGGAGGCCGATGCCTCGGCCTTCGCGACGGCAGCGTCGAGCGCCGTCGTGAGCGGGCCGGCGATTGCCTGGCCGACTGGTTTCGCGTTATCGCCGAACGCTGCGCCGAACGACTGGGCGGCGGCCGATCCGCTGCGCTTGATTCCCGCGCCGATCTCGTCGTTGAATGCTTTTGCGGCCGCGAGCGTTCCGTCCAGCGTCGCCGACCCGTATCCGAGAGCGTCCGCGATGGCTGCCGCGATGCCGACCAGGACCTCGAACGTATTGGTGAACGCTGCCACGACGGACAGGAACGCGTATTGCGCCGACTGAAACACGCCGTCGAGGAATGACGTCGCGCGGCCCAGGAGATCGACGACGGCCGAGGCCTGGGCCCAGACCTGGGAGACGTACCCCCAGACGCTCGACAGGTTGGCGATCAGCCAGTCTCCCACTCCTGCCAGGTAGCGGGCTCCGACGAGGATCCCGTCTCCGATCGCCGCGCCGATGTTCGCTCCGCCGATTGAACCTACGAGATTCGTGAACGTGTCGGCGACGGCCTGCACGGCCGGCGCGAGGTAGGCGACGACCTGCGTCACGACTCCCTCCATCGCCTTTCCTGCCATCGTAAAAGCGTCATTCATCGCCTCGACGTCCTGGCCCTGGGCGGTGGTGAGCGCAAGCCCCAGCCGCTCCGCCTGGGCCCTGGCCTCGGCGATGCCCTCGGCCCCTCCAGCGAATAGCGGGAGGAGCTGCGAGCCCGCCTTTCCGAACATGGCGGTCGCGGCCGCCGCCCGCTCGGCCTCGGTCGGCAGCGAGGCGATAGCGGACGCAATCGCGTCGAACCGATCGGCGGCCGACATGCCGGACAGGTCGTCGAGCGATAGGCCGAGATTCGCGAACGCGGCCCGAGCGGTCGCCGACCCGTTCGACGCCCGCACGAACGCGATGTCGGCCTTCGTGGCGGCCGTCGCGATCGCATCCATCCCGACGCCAGCCAGGTCGCCGGCGAGGGCGAGGCCGGCGAACTCGCCGTAGGTCATGCCGGTGCGGGCCGCGAGCTTCGACTGGGAGTCGATGACGTCGGCCTGGGCCTGGCCCATCGCGACGAGGGACCGGATATACCCGCCGGCCGACGACGCGATCGAGCCGAACAGCTGCGCCCCCTGGATCGCGACGAGCGCCGACATCCCAGTCCGCAGGCTGGCGACGCTCGACTCCAGCTTTCGCATCGAGCCGGCCGCAGCGTTGACGCCGCTCACGAGCCCGGAGGTCGACGCCGTAAAGACTGCCCGGACTTTTCCGATCGTTGCCATTTAGGCCGCTCCTCCGCCCGCATTCCTGGGAGCCGCATGAGACGCTCCGCGATCTCCTCGTCCGTCGGCGGGATCGCCGAGCGATACTCCCGGCCTGGCTGGTACGTCACGAGGAATCGCTCCTCGTCGTGCTTGTCGAATCGCCCAGTGAGGGCCGCGCGGATCAGCGAGACCTCCCGTCCCGACCGTAGCCAGGACTGCCCCCACGGTTCGAGGATGTAGTAGGCGAACCATCGTTTCATCATCCGATGAGGTATGCGGGCTTTCAGCGCGTCGACGTCAGGCTCGCCGATCTCCAGTGCCAGCCGGTGGACAAACATCTCCCACGGCTGGCGCTTCAGTTTTTTTGCAGCTCCTCGGATTCCTCCTGCGTCATCGCGTTTACCATCGGCAGACAATGCTCGGCGATCTCGGCGATCGCGGCCGCGTCGGAGTCGGCTAGAGCTTGGAGCGCCTCGTCCGTCTGCGGCACGATCCGGTTGCCATCCTCGTCGCAGAGGAGGAGCTGGCAGAGCCGCGCGGAGAACGGGACTCCCTTGCCCTGGTTCGCGTGACAGTAGACCCGCCACTGGTCGACGTCGGCGCTAGAGGGATCGCGGATGAATACCTTCCGTCCACCCCAGGCCTTTACCTCGTACTCGATCGGACCGCTCCTCGCGGCAAGGCTCAATATCTCGTCGAACGACATGGGCATAGATTAGGTCCCCGTGAATTGCCAGGTCGCCGCGCCGGTCGTGTACTGGTTCGGCTTTGCCGAGTAGTTCCACGACGTGAGGATCGCGGTCCCGGAGATTGAGACGGACGCCGTGACGATCGACAGCGTCGCTTTCATGCCGACGTCGGTCTTACTGAAAGACGGCGGCCCCCAGAACGTAATCGACGCCGCTGGTGGTTCAATCGACGTGCAGTCGTAGGACCTGACGACGCGAGCCGATCCACCAGTCCCGACAACGGTCGACGTGACGTTCGTCGTGTCGACTGGGGAGGACGCCTTCGCCTCGACGTCGAGCCCCGTCAGGTAGCCTACGAGCGTGCCGTTGAACGTCACGGCCGCGCCTTGACTAGACTCGATGCCAGGCATCGCGGCCTCCTGGCTACGAGATCACTTCCTCGAAGGTGGCGGACCCCTCGACGTATACGTTCGTCTTGTAGGAGACGCTCGCCGACGTGCAGAGATAGGTTCCGCTGACGCCTCCGCAGGAGAGCGCTGCCTCTAGCCCGGCCTCGATCTCCGACCCCTCCGACTTATAGGTGATCGTAAATTTTTTCGGGTCCTGCCTCGGCTTGAGCGGAGCCGACAGCATCACCATTTCCGCGTTATCGGCGAGATCGAGCGTCGACATGTCGACCAGCTCGCGAGCCGGCGCGGAGGTCTCGTAGGAGATGTCGACGCACTTGTACGCGTCGCCGTCCCAGGTGAACGTCGTTCCTTGGCTACTGACGAACGGCATAGACGGGCCTCCTGTGCTGGTCCTTCGATTCTAGGACCGGGGGGCCGCGGAGAATCTCACGACCAGCGGACCTCGACCGTCAGCTCGACGACGTAGGTCGGCGTGTCCCTGCCGTCCATGTAGACCGGCTCGGAGTCCCGCTCGTCGATCACCAGGCTCGACTCGATCGTCGTCCCCTCGTGCTCGCCGGCGAACCCGTGGAGGGCGGCCACGATCGCCGATGATGTCTCCCAGACCGCGACGTAGTCGTCGACGAACACCAGGACCGAGATCGCCGCGGACGGCGGCAAGAGCGTCCCAGCGGCAGGCGAGTCGAGCGTGTCGGCGACGATCTGCTCGCGCGACGTAGCGGTCCGCTCGTAGATGACGTAGGGAGGCGCGACCCCCTCGGGGGCCTGGACCGGGTACGCGTCGCAGCCGGCCGCGGCCTCGATCGCGGAGCGTAGCCATATCTGCGGGGCTGCCATCGGTTGCTCCTAGAGTCCTGCGGCGCGGCCGCGCTTGCTCATGCCTGGATTCTTGCCGGACTCCAGCTCGCGGACCGCAGCCTCCAGCGACGACGCCAGGCTCCGCGACAGGCCGGCGGCGACCTGGTTCCGGATCGAGTCAAACGTCTTTTCCACCATCTTCCGGCCGGCGATGCGTGTCGTTCCGAACTCCAGCCAGATCGCCTTGCGAGACTCGTGGCCGTACTTGTAGCCCAGGCCGGCGACGGCGAACCCGTCCCGGTTTCTGCCGATCCATTTTGCTTTGGTCGTCACGGCGCGGCGGAGATCGCCCGTCGATCGCTTCTCGCCTGCCCGACGGCGGCCTCGCCTCGTTCCGGCTGGTGGGGTGTTCTTCCGAAGGAGCTGCGGCCCCTTCGCCTCTTTGATTGCGTTTCGCAGTGCAGCCACGAGGTACTTTTTCGCCAGGTACGCGGGCAGAGCGCTGTAGCTCGTGGAGAGGTCCGCGAACTCGCCGAGAAGTTTTTCCCAATTGACGCTAATCACGAGGCGGTTTCCTCGACTGTCAGCTCCAGGTCCTCCCGGTTCCCTTGCTCGACGATAGCCGAGATGTAGAGGAGCCGGCTTTCGCGAGAGATCCACCGGAGACGCATCTCCCCGGTAATGTCGTCGCGGTAGCGGGTGTAGACCGTGGCCGAGATCCCGCCTCCGATCTGCCCCCGGCGGGCTTGCTCGGAGTAGGAGATCGCCTCGTAGGATCCGTAGATCTTGCAGACCTCCGACCAGGTCTCGATCGAGCCGCCGGCCGCGTTCCTGGTCCGCGTCGGCGCTTCGACGGCGAATACCTCGCGATACTGGCCGGCAGCTCGTCGCGGCATCACCAGCCCCCGTTCCAGCTCGACGCGGCGAGGAGGGCCTCGAATCCCTGCGGCAGCTCGGTAGACGAGCCGTCCGCCAGGATCCCGCGATTCTCGAACGCGTGGGAGACGTACATGAGGAGCGCCGAGCGGAGGGTCGGCTCGATCAGCGTCTCCGGGGACTGGCCGGCCCAGTAGGTCGCGACGATCTTCCCCGACGGCTGGGAGTCGAATGTGACGGTCGCCGGCATCGCGTCGGCGTCGATCTCGTAGTCACCGGCATCGACCTCCACGCCGTCGACGGTGACGACCAGGCCGTAGCCCTCGGCCTGGAGGAGCGGCGGGTTCGGCAGGTCGAGGACCGCCGGGGCCGTGGACCAGCTCGCCCGATACTGCGTCGCGACGAGCGTCGCCCCGAGCCGCCGCTCGATCAGCCGCCGCCCGGTCGCGATCGCCCGCAGGAGGAACGCGTCGAACTCGGTCTGGTCGGGCATGAGTCCGACCTGCTGCCGGGCCTCGGTGAGCGTCACCGGCTCGACGACCGGCTGGGTCAGGATCTTGATCGTGTCGGGTGTCATCTAGACCTCCTCTCGACTTCCGCCCTGGCCTCGACCGCCCGCTCCGACCCCTCGCCTGGTAGGAGCGTCCGCTGGTGGTCCGGGATGGCGATCCCTTCGGCTCGCAGTGTCGCCGCGAGCTGCGGCGTTGCCCGGATCACCTGGCCGGCTCGGTAGCCTCGGTAGGACTTCACCAGGCGGAGAGACTCCAGAGCGTCCACGGTGCCTCCGTATGCGTCGACGGCCGGGCCGGCATCCCTGCCAGCCCGGCCGCCACTATGTCCCCGAGTCGGGCTGGGTCAACGTCAGTCGATCACCAGCTTCGAGACGAACTGCGGAGCGTGGTTAGCGATGCCGACCCGCTGCTTCGCCACGAAGACGGTTCGGTCGTTCATCGCTTGCAGCTCGCGGAGAGCCTCGATCCGGAGACCGCTCGCCTTGACCGCCACGGCAGTCGCGAACGAGAAGTCGCCGTAGAGAGCGAGCGTCCCAGCCGGGAGCCCGTTCGTGACGTACACCGGCCGACCGTATACCGAGGGCTGCATCGCGTCGGCGAGCATCACCGAGCCGACCCCGGCATGGGCCGCGAGGAGCGCTCCGAAGCCCTCGGGGCTCACGACCCACGAGGTATTCATCGCGAGCGGGTCGATCTTCCCCACCAGCTCGGCCAGCTCGGCCGCCGTGGTGTCCTTGGCGGCAGCGACCGCGACCGACTGGGTCACCTCGCCGACGAGGCCGTCGATCCCGGCGGTCTCGTCGCCCTGGAGCCACGCGTAGTCAATTTTCGACGCGAACGCGTTCGCCGTGTTGCTGGCGAACAGGCTCGCCACGTCGACGACACTGTCTTCGATCAGATCATTCGAGACGGCGGTTGCCTTCCGGAGGCCGAAGAGCGTCACGTCGACGCCGCTGGTCTCCAGATCGGACGGAGTGACCTCGCCAGACTCGGCGTAGAAGGCGGCCGAGCCTTCGCTCACCTTCGGGAGAGTGAGCTTCTTTGCGATGGTCGAGAACACGCTCGCCACCCGGAGGCCGACGCTGACGCGATTCATCACGTTCACGATCGAGCCATACAGCTCCGAGGGAGCGGTCAGCTCGGCACCGATCTCGTCGAACGTCGGGCTGGTTTCGCCCATCGCCCGAACCTCGCCGCGAGCGAGCGAGCGGAGGTATCGGCCGGCGACGCTCGCGTCGTCAGCCGACTCGAAACCCTTGACGCTGCCGCGAACGTGGATGGCCGGAGCCTTCCGGGCCGCGGGCTTCGCATCCGAGTCGCTCGATCGGACCTGACGGAGGACGTCGAGACGCGCGTCCAGCTCACGCTCGGCCTTCGCCTCGTTGCCGATCTTGTCTGCCTGGATCGACAGCTCGCCCATCCGGGCCTCCACTCGAGCGCGATCGGCGTCGTCTGCCGGCTCGTAGGCCCGAAGAGTTTCGATCTCGGCGGCGACGGCGGCGGACTCGTCCATGAGTCGAGCGAGCTTCGGGCTGGGCATGGTGTCGTTTCCTTCGTGCGGGATGGTCGGACCTTCCACAAGAAACTACGTCCGCCTGGGAGCGGAGAATCTCTGCCGCGTCCTACGGCAGGACGAAACTACGGACGAGCCCGCTCGGCCTGGCAGCGATCGCAGTCGCAATCGCAGCGCTGCTCGATCCGTCCGTCCGGCCTCCAGATACCCCGGACGCACGTCTCGCCGCATCCGCACTCCGTCGGCTCGGGGCTCGGCGGGACAGGGGAGTCGACGAGCATCGACGCCCGAGCTGCCGCCACCGCTGCCGCAGCCCTCGGATGCTCGCGGTCGATCGCCGTCGGATCGCTCGACAGCCAGACCAGCCAGGCGACGATCGCGGCCCATACGCTTCTCGTCATGTCACCACCCCCGCGCGTGGTCGACCACCGGATACCCGTCGTCTCCGATACGGTTCTGTGCGACGCGGTGGTCCGGCTGCGGATCCTTGGGAGGTTGCTCGGCGACGAGCGCGATCCATAGGAGCGACTTCGCCGCGCGGGCGATCCACCGCAGGACAGGACGGTCGTCGGGCCGCGGCGACGGCGACGGCTGGTAGGCAAGGCAGTAGCCGAGAGCCAGCGCGACGACGACGGCCGCCGCGGTCTTCCTGTCGAGCGTCACTGGTCCCTCCGATCGACGAGCGTCTCGGGTGGCGGCGGCGACAACCAGTCACCGTTGTGCAGATCACGCCACCCGAAACCGGCTACCGAACCCACGGCGAACGAGTCTTTTTGCGCGAGCATCCGCTCCACGATCGGGCGCGAGACCCAGAACGACCCGTCGGGCTGGTCCGCGGGGAACTTGCCCCGATAGGTCAGCCACCGCGGGCCCCACGAATTGAGACACAAGAGCGCGTCCGACGGGCTGCCGTTCTTCTGGTAGCGGACCCCGATAAATACCATCTCGTGAGCCCAGGACCCCGAGGCGGCCGCGTAGCCGTGCTGATCGGTGACGTTCGCGAAACCTTGCATAGAGGCGACGGTCACGGGGAAGCCTGCCTCGATCGAGGCGGCCGCCTCCTCCCAGGTCGTCACCATCGCGATATGGGTCGCCGGGTGTTTTTTCGCGGCCTGGTCGAGCTTGCCGCCGTCGCCCTTGCCTCCGTTGCCGTAGGCCCCCCACGCCTTCGCCCGGTCTGCGGAGTAGGCCCGGAGGTCGTGGCCGCCGATCTCCTCGCGGTAGATCACGCCCCAGTCGCGAACCCAGCGGGCCGCGGCCGCGCCGTAGGAGCCGTCGGAGTAGCCGCCGACAGGCGACGCGCCGTCGCCATTCTTGCCCCTGGCCTCGACGCGCGATCCTCCATAGATGGCGGTCGTGTCTGGAAACAGCGGCGGCTCCGCGAGGCGGCCTGTCTCCCAATCGACGGACTGGGCGACGTATATCCCGTGCGCCCAACCCCACGAGACACAGTCGCCGATCCCCTGACGCTCGACGACCCACGGCTTCCCGTAGCGTGCCTGGTGGGCCCTCTGCGCGGCCCTGTAGAGGAACGTGTCGACCCCCTTCGCCTCGCGGACCGTCTCGGCCCCGGCCTGGCGAAACATGGGCTCTGGCAGCTCGGCGAGGAAAGCCTCGACGCCGCGAGGGTCGGGTCGGTAGCCGTAGTTTCCTTCGTCGTCGATCCAGCCGGCCGGCTGCGGCCGCCTGCCCATGCCGGCGACAATGGCGGCCACCGCCAGGCCGAGGAGGGCCGAGACGGCGAGCCAGCGGACGACGTGACGATCGCGATCACCTGGCAGCATCGGCGGCAGCCCTCGCGACCTCGCGGTAGGCGGCCACCCAGGCGGACCGCTCCTTGCCGGACAGGGGACCGCCGGACGTGCCTGCGGCCTGGTCGAGGTAGGCCCGGATCGCCTCGCGGGCTCGCGGGTGTTTCTCGCCGAGACTCACGCCGCGGCATCGCAGCTCCCGGGCCCGCTGCCGCAGCTCGTCGACGGCGACCCCCGTCCGGATCAGCGGCTCGGGCTGCATGCCATCCCACTCGATCTCCGCGGCCAGCTCGTCCATGAGCGCGGCCACGGTGGCGGCATCCGCTGCGGCGTCGGGGCCGACGAACGTCCCGCGGAGGACGAGGGCGGCGTCCGGGCTTGGCGGGGCCGGCGTCGGTGCAGGGGCCGGCCCGATGCTCGCGCCCCAGGCGACGGCGGCGGCCGCCAGGAGGGCCGCCCCGGCGACGTGCCGACGCTCGATCGCCGGCATCTTGCCGGCCGCCTGGCGGAGCGCGTCGAGGATCTGCGGGCCGGCGATCGCGTAGGCCGCGAGCGCGACGAGAACGGCGACGATCATCACGACCTCACGAGCTGGAGGATCGGCTCGATCGCCCCGGCTGCCAGGGCCAGGACGAGCGAGCGGATGGCGGGCCGCGCCAGGATCCAGATCGGCCAGGCGGCCACCGGGACGGCTTTGTCCGCGACGGCATCGAAGAGCGAGGCGACGGCCGCCAGGACGGCGGCCCGTTTCTGCTCGCCGGTCATGCCGGCCACCTCGTCGAGGGCCTCGACCAGGAGCCGGACGAGGGCGATCGCCAGCTCCCCGAACTCGCGCCACGTCAGCCCGCCGGCGGTGGCCGACTGGGATGCCGCCACGAACGCGGCCACCTTGTCGAGGATGGCGACGCGCGGCTCGGTGACCGAGACAGGGATCGCGGAGATCATCGGCAGCGCCTCCAGACGTCCGTCGCCGGCACGACCTGGCGGGCCCGGCGGCGGCACGACTGGCACTCGACGTATCGGACCTGGCGGTCGCCGGCCCGCTTGCTCGACTCGACGCGGCAGCGACCGCCGCAGCGTGGGCAACTAGCCGGCATAGAGGCGCATCCTCGCGACGGAGGCGGCGGCGGCGGCCCGAGCGCCGGCGACGCTGCCTTTCCAGACCGACCGACTCGACCCATCGACCTCGGCGGCCTGCGGGATCACGTCGACGATTCCCTCGGGGTAGTCGTCGATCCAGACGTCGACGGCGATCCCGGCTTTCTCGGCGGCGGCCCGCTTCTGCGTTTCGGCTCCGCAGAGGATCAGATCGGCGACGTCGAGGTCCGCGAACGCGGTCCGCAGCTCGTGCCTGTTCTCCTCGGTGTCTTCGCGCCTCGAGACGCATACGACACGATTCCCGCGGGCCGTCGCGTCCGCGATAAACGACCTCCACAGCCCAGGAGCGGCCGTATAGGTCCGGTCATAGTCGAGAGAGATCGTGAGCGCTCTATCGTCGGCCCGGTGGACGATGACGCCGCGGGCGGCCCGCCAGGCGTCAAGCGAACGCGGGGCGATCGAACTCGACGGATAGGCTGGGTTGGTCACGGCGGAGATGTCATAGAGTCCGGCCGCCTTCGTCACGGTGCGGACGATGTTCCCGCGCTCGTCCTCGGTCCAGACGTCTCCGCCTTCCGCCACGGTGAACGCGAAAGATGCGCCGGTTATCGTCCGGTCTTCCACGAGGAGGAGGAGATCTCGGCCGGCCGTCGTCTCGACGGGGGTATGCCTGTAGCCCAGGCCGCGCGGCTCCTTCGTGATCGTGAGCCGCCCGTTCGTCGTCCGCCCGGTGATTAGGTTCGGGTCATGGTTGAACAGGAACGGGACGTCGATCTTCGGCCGCGGGTCGTTCGGGTGCCGATCGACCAGGCCGTCGAACGCGGTCGGGGAGAACTTCTCCCGCCAGCCGCCGAGGTCGACCGAGAGCGAGTCCCACGGCGGCGAGATCCCGGCCAGGACCGGCGGCTCGCCGTCCCGCCGCTCGACGACGATCGCGTCCGGGTAGTCGGAGGTCGGCAGGTATCGGCGCTCGATCGTCATGCGGTCGCTCCGTCTGCGGGGGCTGCCGGCTCCGCCGGCGTCGCGGCGGCCGCCGCGTTATCGAGAGTCGAGAACCCGAGCTGGACGTAGGTCTCGTTGGCGGCAGGCGTGTCGAGGAGCGGGAGGTCTTCGAGGTCTCGCAGCTCGTTCGGCGTGATCGCGCCCATGCCCCACAGACCCTGATAGAGCGCGACGCGGCTCGCAGTGTCGGCCCGGAGGAGCCCGCGGTTGTCGAGCTTGCAGTAGACGTCCTCTCCGTACACCGGCTGCAGCGCCATGTCGATCGGCCCCTCGATCCGCCTCTGCCACGGCAGGAGGCCCCAGACCTGGGCCGACAGGTGCTCTTGCTCGACGTTCGACCATCTCGCCATACGGCTATCACCGAGGAGCGTCGACGGCACCCCCCAGCATCGGCAGACGTCGGGGAGGATCGCGTCTCGCAGCTCCTGGAATTGCGACTGCTCCATCGTGTTTTGCTCTACGGTCTTGAGCCGCGTTTTCTTCGGAAGGACCGCCGTCTTCCCGCGGTTCCTCGCTCCGCCGTAGACGTCGTGCAGGGCCTGGCGGAGCGCGGCGACCGCCTCGTCCGGGATCTTCTCGTCCGTCTCGACGACCATGTCGGGACGTCCGCTGTTGTCCCAGTAGGCCGTCGCGGCCTGGTCGAGCCGGCGGGCGAGGCCGATCGACGTCCCGCACAGCTCGGCCGGCGGCAGGCCGACGAGGCCGTTATCCGAGAGCCACCGCCAGTGCAGGACCTCGGAGGAGTCGAGGACCTCCCAGCGTCCCTCGTCGGTCTGGAACTCGTACCAGACCGAGTAGTCGGGACCTCTGTGGACGCGGACCCGCGCGGGGTGCATGGGCCGCAGCTCCGACATAAATCCGCGAGAGCCAGGGATCACGCGCGCGTAGCCGTTGCCGTGGAGGGCCGTCCAGTAGGCGACGAGCTGGTAGAAGTCGTAGGCGCTCTGCCACGGGTTCGGCCGCTTGCGCAGGACGTAGCCGGCCGGGATCGACGCGTCGACTTTTCGTCCGTCTGGCAGCGTCCGGAGGATCTGTAGCGGCATCACCGCGACGGCTTGGGCGATCCAGCGAACGACCGCCAGGATCGACGTCACGCGGATCGCGACCTCCGGTCCGATCGGCTGGGCCTCGAACACTCCCCACGGGTTCGGCGACGAGAGGCTCCGGACGGTGAGGATCTGCTGCGCAGTCGCGCGGCTTGGGCGACGGGCCCGGCGGACGGGCTTCGCGGGGGCCTTCTGTCGTGGCATTCCGCCAGTATCCCCCCGCCATTCCAGCGGAGAATCTAAAGGACGTGGACCTTCCAGTCGTCCGCGCCGGATCCCGTCAGGTCATCGTCCGCGCCGATCGCCATCGCGAGCGCAGTCACAAGCGCCGAGATCCCGTCGATCTTCTCGGTACTCTTCGCCTTGTCCGGTTTCACCATGCCCGTAGCGTCGGTGTAAAGACAGACGTGGTTCGCGTTCCAGAGGAGGATCGGCGAGCGGTATCGGAATCGGCCCTCGACGACCAGGCCTTCGAGCTGCTTACAAGGCTCCGAGAGGGTCCGCGTATTCTGGGCGACCGCCTGGACCTTGATGTCGTGCCGCTCTAGCAGCGTCGCGAGGAGCCCGACCTGCCACGGGTCGGATCCGATCCGGACGATCCGGTGCGACTCCGCGAAGGCGACTATCTCGCGGGCGACGACCTCGTGATCGAGCCGCGCCCCATCCGTCGGGATCAGCCATCCCTCCCGGACCCAGGTCGAATAGGGGATGTTGTCTTTCCGCTCCCGCTCGGCGATCGTCTCCTCCGGGCAGAAGTAGCGCATCTCGCAATCCCACGAGCCGTCGTCGGCCTTGAACAGGAAGGCGGCCGCCGTCATGTCGA
>Ga0075471_10000287_pt1 | contig 29186 bp, 24 predicted proteins | sample DEB19_08_DNA_2_FD_74787 | JGI IMG/M metagenome (GOLD analysis project Ga0075471, IMG submission 74787) | Aqueous microbial communities from the Delaware River and Bay under freshwater to marine salinity gradient to study organic matter... | ecosystem: Environmental > Aquatic > Marine > Coastal ...
GCCGCCGGACGGGAAGCTCGACGCGTCGGGCTCGCCCTGGATCAGCTCCTTGCCGGAGAACTCGGCCATCGCGTGGCCGTCGCCGGTCGGCGTCAGGAAGCTGTCGTGCTTCTCGGCGGTGATGCCCGTGAGCGGGTAGAAGACGTGGGCGTAGTGGGTGGCGCCCTTCTCGATCGCCCAGTCCTTCATGGCCAGCGCCACGGCGTCGGCGATGCCCGGGTCGAGCGGCTTCCCCTGCTTGATCGTGGCCTGCAGAGCCTTGTAGACGCTTTTCGGCAGCCTGTCCTTCATCACCGAGTCGCCGAACACGTTGGCGCCGAAGATCTCGCTCGTCGGCGTCTCGCGGAAATTCCAGGCCTGGCCGTTCGACTTGTAGCTGTTGATGGCGGAGATGGCGTTGGCGCGGGCACTGGTCATGGCATGGTCCTTCTTCTCAGGGAGGGGGGTGGGCGTGCGCCGCGGGCGCGCACCGGAGGTAGGGACAGGAAAAAAGCCCCCCAGGCCGCCGCCAGAAGAAGAAACCACGGCCCGCCGGGCTTCGAACGAACAGTCGCAGACTAGCGGCGGGATCAGGCCAGTTCAAGTAGCCCACTCCGCCGCGGAGCCGTGGACGCGATCGTTCGCGATCGCCCACGCGGGCTTCCACCGTCACAAGGGCTAGCGCGCGACGGTCGACCGGCTGGCCGGCTTGGCAGCCGGGCGGGCCGCCGTCGAGCGACGGGCCACATCGAGCGCGGCATCGAGGAAGGCATCCCCGGCCTGCGGCACCAGCACGCCGTCCACGGGCCTGGCCGCCGACTGCACCTTGAGGTCCGGCTCGACGCCGACCCTGCTGTAGGGCAGGCCCTTCGGCGAGAAGAACTTCGCCGTCGTCAGCCGCAGCCCGACCCCGGCAACCTCCAGCGGGAAGATGCCCTGGATCGAGCCCTTGCCGTAGCTGCGGGCGCCCACGATGGTCGCGCGGGCGTGGTCCCGCATCGCGCCCGCGAAGATCTCGCTGGAGCTGGCCGATTCGCCGTCGATCAGGACCACCAACGGCATCCGCCAGGTGCCGGGGCGGCTGGCGGAGTAGTTGAAGTCCTCCTCGGGGCTGCGGCCTCTCGTGGCGACCACGAGACCGCGCTCGAGGAACAGGTCGGCCGCGTCGACCGCCGCCGACAACAGCCCGCCGGGGTTGCCCCGCAGGTCGAGCACCAGCGACCGCATGCCGGACACGTCGAGCCGCCGCAGAGCGGCCTCGAGGTCCGCGGCCGTGGTCTTCTGGAACGAGCTGATCTTGAGGTAGCCGACGCCCCCCGCCTGGTCGAGCATCCGCACGCCCTCGACGCTCGGCACTTCCACGTGCTCGCGACGGACGGTGACGGCCCGCGCGGGAGCCGGCGCCCGCAGGATGGCGAGCGTCACGAGTGATCCTTCCGGCCCCTGCAGCAGCTGGGCCGCCTCGTCGACGTTCATGCCGCCGATCGGGCGGCCGCCCACGGCCACGAGGTGGTCGCCCGCCCGGATGCCGGCCCGCTCGGCGGGGCTCGACGGGATCACGTGCACCACGAGCAGCCCGTCGTCGGCGCTCTTCAGCTCCACGCCGAGGCCCACGAAATTGCCCTCGATCTGGGCGTAGAGGTCGTCGAGCTGCCCGTTGGTGAGGAAGGCGGAGTATTCGTCCAGGCTGCCGACGGCGGCGGCCGTCATCTCCATGAGCGTGACGGCGGGGGGAATGCCGAGCGTCGCGTGGCCGGCCCGCGCCACCCAGGCGGCGAGCGTCTCGGCCTCGACCTGCGACGACACCTTCCGGCCGGCCGTGATCCGCGCCACCTGGTCCCGATAGAGCGCGCGGCGTTCGGGGGTGGCCTCGACGACATACAGCGCGGCGAACGCCTGATCGTCGATCGCCACGTCCATCGCCAGGCAGCCCCGCGACACCAGGCGGGCGAACTGCGGCGCCTCGACATGGTGCGACGAGATCCGCGACAGGACCTCGGCGTACAGCCGGCGGGCATCGGTCTCGGCGAGCTTGGCAAGCTGCTCGCGAAACGCCCGCTCGCAGTGCCGCCGACCGAGGTCGCAGTGGATCTTCGCCAGGTCGTACCGCTGCTGGACGTCCGGGGTCAGCGCGCCCTTGCGGGCAGCCGTTTCGCAGAGGGCGATGACGTCCGACCAGCGCTGCTCCAGCGCCAGCTGCGACGAGCGGACGCCGAGGTCGTCCAGCAACGCCGGATCCTGCGGAGCCTGCCGGACCTGCAGGGCCGTCTCGGCGGCGGCCAGATCGGCCGCGGCTGCCCCGGTCACGAACACCAGCGCGAGCGTCCGAATCAGCCGCCAGCACCACCGGGACGGCCGCCGGCCCGGTCCGAGCCGCTCACTGCCACACGCCGAGAGGGGGGCGACGCTCACTGACAGCAATCCGTTCGCGAATGCCGCATCCCGTGGCGGCAGGCATGCGGTCGCTCCGTTGACCGCTCGCGATTATGGAACACGTTCCGGCCTCGGTCAAAAATCCCGGCGCACGACGGACGCGGTTTTTTCTCGGGCCGTGGGCAGTGGCACGAAAAGCCGTGCACAGCCGTCACGACCGGCCTTCACGCCCTTTTTTCCGACACCTTGGTACGATGGAGTTCCGCCGAGGAGGGCGGAGAATTCGCATGACCCGCACGCCCGATCCCGTCGGCAAACTCGCCGCACCATCGTCGCGGCCGGCGGCTCTGGGTGCGGCCCCGACGGCCGCGGACGAACAGCCGGATCCGCAGGTCACGCTCGCCCTGCTCGAGCGCGTGCGGCGCGGAGACGGCGCCGCGATCGACGGGCTGCTCGCGCGGCACCGGGCGGCCATCCGGCGCATGATCGACCGCCGCATGGACCGCGTGGTCCAGCGGCGGGTCGATGCCAGCGACATCGTGCAGGACGTGCTCATCGAGGCCAACCGGCGGCTGGCGAGCTATCTCGCGAACCCCACCATGCCGTTCCAGCTCTGGCTGCGCTCGATGGCCCGTGACCGGCTCATCGACGCGCATCGGCGGCACCGCGTGGCCTCCACGCGGAGCCTCGACCGGGAGGTGTCGCTGCACGTGCCGACGAACCAGGATCATTCCGCGGCCGATCTCATCGGCCAGCTCGCCGACCGGGAGCTCACGCCCGCCGCGACCGCCACCTGGAACGAGCTGGAGCGCCGCTTTGCGGCGGCGGTCGAGCAGCTCGACGCCGACGATCGGCAGATCGTACTCCTGCGGCACTTCGAGCACCTGTCCACGGCGGAGGCGGCCGACGCACTCGGCCTCTCGAAGCCGGCGGCCGGCATGCGCTACCTGCGGGCCATGCGCCGGCTGCGGGTGCTCCTCGACGGCGGCTGCGACTCCCCGGCCGACGCCCAGGCCTCCCCCTGACGCCAGCGCAGGACGCCCGTTCGGCCGGGGCTCCCCGCCCCGCCCGGCGGCCTATCATGACCGATGATGTCCGTCACGAATCCACAGTTCGCCCCGCGCCGCCGCGCCGTCGACGAGCCTCTCGCCGACGACGACGAGGCCCTGCTGGCCGATCTCGTCGACGAGCTCTCCGAGCAACGCGGCACGTCGGCCCTGGCGAGGCTCGAGGAGATGGCGGAGGCTCATCCCAGGCTGGCAGGACAGCTCCGCGAGCTCTTCGCCGCCGTGATGGTGGCCGACGCGGTCGCGGAGCAGTCGACGATTCTCTTCGTCGACGGCGGCGATCCGCGATCCGCGGCCGACGAGCCGCGGACCGTAGCTTCGCAGCCCGCGGACCGAGCCCAGGACGGACCGTTCGTGCCGGGCACGATGACGCTGCCGGTGTCGTTCGGCGACTACGAGCTCGTCGAGGAGATCGGCCGCGGCGGGATGGGCGTGGTCTACCGTGCGGTGCAGCGCAGCCTGGGCCGCAGCGTGGCGATCAAGATGCTGCTACGACGGGATCTGGCCACGCCTGCCGACCTGGCCCGGTTCCGCAGCGAAGCCGAAGCCGCGGCGCAGCTCGACCACCCGGGGATCGTGTCGATCTTCGAGGTCGGCGAGTGCGACGGGCATCCCTTCTACAGCATGCAGCTCGTCGAGGGCACGACGCTCGCCAAGCGGCTGCTGCTGGGCCCGCTGCCGGCCCGCGAAGCGGCGGCGCTCGTGGCAAAGGTGGCCGACGCCGTGCAGGCGGCCCACCAGCGGGGCGTGCTCCACCGCGACCTCAAGCCCTCGAACATCCTCATCGACGCCGCCGGCGAGCCGCACGTCTCCGACTTCGGCCTCGCCAAGCGGCTGGAGGCGGAGGAGTCGGTCACGCACACCGGTGCGATCCTCGGCACGCCCTGCTACATGTCGCCGGAGCAGGCTGCCGGCAGCCGAGGAGACGTCGGGCCGACGAGCGACGTCTGGAGCCTGGGGGCGATCCTCTACCAGACGCTCACGGGTCGGTCGCCCTTTCAGGCGTCGAGCCCGATGGACACGCTCCTGGCGGTGCTCGAGTCGGATCCACCGGAGCCGCGGTCGATCGACCGGCAGCTGGACCGCGATCTGGAGATGATCGCGCTGAAGTCGCTGCAGAAGCCCCAGGATCTCCGCTACCAGTCGGCCGCCGACCTGGCTGCCGACCTGCGGCGGTTCCTGGCCGGCGAGCCGGTCGCCGCCCGCCGCGGGGGTCTGGCCGACGTGGTGTCGCGGATGTTCCGCGAGACGCACCACGCCGTCGTGCTGGAGAACTGGGGCCTGCTCTGGATGTGGCACTCGGTTGTGATCCTCGCGCTCTCGGTCACGACAGACGTGCTGTCCTGGCAGGGCGTCACCTCGCGCTGGCCCTACCTCGTGCTCTGGGCGGGGGGTCTCGCGCTGTGGGCGCCGATCTTCTGGGCGCTGCGGCACCGCACCGGTCCGGTGACCGCGGTCGAGCGGCAGATCGCGCACATCTGGGGGGGCAGCGTGATCGCCAGCGTGATGCTCTTCTGGGTGGAGGGCCTGCTCGGTCTGCCGGTGCTCACCCTTTCGCCGGTGCTGCCGCTCTTCGCCGGGCTCGTCTTCTTCGCGAAGGCTGGAATCCTCTCCGGCGCGTTCTACGTGCAGGCCGTCGTGCTCTTCGCCACGGCGCTCGTCATGTGCGTCACGGGCCACTACGCCCACATCATCTTCGGCTTCGTCAGTGCCGCCTGCTTCTTCGTGCCCGGCCTGAAGTACTTCCGGCAGCGGGCCCGCGGCTGAAGCCTCTCCGCGGCCGCCGACGGCGTTCCAGCCCGTGAGCCCGAAACGCGGCTCACCCGACGAACCAGGTCGCCAGCCAGTAGAGCCCGCCCGACAGGGCCATCACCACCGGCAGCGTCAGCACCCAGGCCAGCGCGATCTCGCGGACGGTTCCCGCCTGGATGCCCGAACGGTTGGCCCACATGGTCCCCGCCACGCCGCTGGAGAGCACGTGCGTGGTGCTCACCGGCATGCCCAACGAGTCGGCCATGCCGATCGTCGTCGCCGCCACCAGCTCGGCCGCCGCCCCCTGGGCGTAGGTGAGGTGCGTCTGGCCGATCTTCTCGCCGACGGTCACGACGATCCGCTCCCAGCCGAACATCGTGCCGATTCCCAGGCACAGGGCCACGCCCATCACCACCCACTCCGGCACGTATTCCACCGGCTTCGCGAGATCGCCCGCGAGGCTTTTGAGCACCCGGCGACGGTCCTCCGCGAGCACGTCGCCGAACCGCTTCAGCACAGTCCGCACCGAGGCGCCCAGCTCCACGAGCGTCGTGCGCAGCCGCCACCGCTCGGCGGGCCCGAGCTCGTCGAAGCTCGTACGGCCGTCCAGGGTGGCGAGCACGTCCTGCACCAGCGGCAGGGGGTCGAGCGTCGCCAGCACGACGTCGTCGGCTGGAAACGGATCGATGGCGTCGTCGACGAGCGTGGACTCGACCACAGCCGCGGCGGCCACGCCCTCGCTGCGAGCGAGCCGCTCGACGCGGGCGTCGGCGAGGTGCTGCTCCTTGAGCGCCGCAAGCATCGTGGCCAGCGGAGGCGTCGCCAGCTCTGCCTCGAGGCCGCGGGCGGCGGCGACGGTGGCCGACACGTCAGCGGATGAGGCTGTCATGTCGAGCGCGAAACCCGCCGGTACGATCCCGATGAGGACGAGCATGATGAGTCCCATGCCCTTTTGACCGTCGTTGGAGCCGTGCGCGAAGCTGACGCCCGTGCAGGTGCCGACGAGCAGCGACCGGATCCACCAGGGGGGCGGGCGGTCGCCCTGCGGCGGCTCGTAGAGCTCCCGCGCGGGCACGAGCCGGCGGGCGAGCAGCAGCAGCACCGCAGCGAGGCCGAACCCGATCACCGGCGAGAGCACCAGCGCGAGGCCCACTTCCGCCGCCTTGTGCCAGTTGATCCCCTTGAATACCGATCCGTGCTCCAGCCAGGCGTTCATCATGCCGACACCCATGATCGATCCGATCAGCGCGTGGGAGCTCGAGGCCGGCAGGCCGCGATACCAGGTCGCGAAGTTCCAGAGGATCGCCGCCCCCAGCAGCGAGAGCACCATCGCCATGCCCCGGCCGGACGTGATGCTGACGAGCAGGTCGACCGGGAGGAGGTGGACGATGCCGAAGGCCACGCCGATGCCGCCGGCGTGCACTCCGATGAAGTTCCACAGGCCCGACCAGACGACGGCCGTGGTGGGCCGCAGCGACTTCGTGTAGATCACCGTGGCGACGGCGTTGGCGGTGTCGTGGAAGCCGTTGATGACCTCGAATCCGAACGCGATCGCCAACGCGACCAAGAGAAGCAGCATCCGGCCCGCGCCGAGCGTGCTCCAGGCTTCAAGAACGTCCATGATCGCCTTCTTCTCGTCTGCCGCCCGTCTGGCGGGCAGGACTTCGGCCTCGCCGAGGCTGAAACTACGGGTGAACACCGGCCGACACAAGCCGCGAGCAGCCGCCGCATAGAATTCTCATGGAGTCCACGAGCGGCCGTGAAACCGGCTGCTCACGGCGATCGAACCGCGCGGCTCCCGACCGCGTAGGACCTCCCGGAGAAAACTCGATGGCACGCGGTGATCGGTTGCGTGTGGAACGCAGGCTGGTCGGCTCGGCCGTGGCGTACATGCACCATGGCATCGACGTCGGCGACGGCACCGTCGTGCACGCGCGGCCCGACGACTTCCGCAATCCCTTGGCCGGCGGTCGCGTCGAGCGTACGAGCCTGGCGGAGTTCGCCGACGGCGGCACGGTGTGGCCGACGACGGAGCCGGCCGCCCGCTATTCGCCCGACGAGATCGTCGTCAGGGCGCTGGCCCACGTAGGCCGCCCGGGCTACTGCCCGATGGTCGAGAACTGCGAGCACTTCGCCACCTGGTGCGCCACCGGCGACCGGGCGAGCCGGCAGGTCGACATCGTGATGGGCCGGGTGACCGCCGCCGCGTCGCGGGCCGTCGCGGCTCTCTCCGCGCGGGCTGCCGCGGGCACGGCGGACCGGATCGCCGTTCGCACGGCGCTGGGCACCACCGTCCGCGTGGGACTCAAGACGATGCTGCCGGCCGTCGTCGTCGGCGAGGCCGCGGCGCTGGCCGCCGAATGGACCGCGCACCAGCGCGGGGCCGGTGCGGTGGAGAGCCGTCGGGCCGGGGAGGCGGCCGGGCTGGCGGCCACCAGTCTCGCCTTCGCCGTCGGCGGCGCTCCGGCCGGGCCGGCCGGCATCGTCGGAGCCGCGCTCGCGGGCGCCGCGGTCTGGCTCGGCGGGTCTGTGGCCGCCGCGACGGCGACGGGCGTCATGCGCCGTGTCGCGGGCGGCGCGGCATCCTAAGCGGAACTGCAGTCGCTTTCTCTTGCGGTTGCGGCCTGCGGCCGGCCGGTCAGTTCGGCGCTTCAGCCGGTGAATCCGCCCGCAGTTTCGCCCGGATCCGCTCGACGGTGCGGCGGGAGTACTCCTCGGTCTTGTCGAACTCCAGCGCCGCGGCCTCCCGCCACAGTCGTTGCGCCGCGGGGCCGACGCCGTCGATCGTGACGAGCGCCGCCATCCGCACCTCTGGATCGGCGGACCTCATCTCCGCAGCGAGAACGTCGATCGCGGCCTCGCTGTGGGACGCGGCCGCGGATCGCAGGAGCCAATCAGCGGCCGCGATGCGGACGACCGGCTCCGGATCGGCCAGCAGCGGCACGAGCCTCTCCGCGGCTGCTCCGCCACCGCCGGCCTCGCGCACCGCGGCCCAGCCGGTGCCACATGCGGCCCAATACCTGACGGCTGGCTCGCGATCCACGAGCCGCGGCGCGAAGAACTCGGCCGGGTGCGCGTCGGCAACCGACCAGGCCGTCGCGAGGATCGCGTCGTACCGGGCCAGTGCCGCGGCGTCGGCGGCCGCGTCGGCCGGGTGGAAGATCGCCCACTCGCTGCCTGCCCGCGCGGCCTCGCGCCGCAGGATCGGCTCGGGCAGGATGCCCGTGTCGCGGGTGGACCGCATCCACGTGCGGAGCGATTCTCGCAGCCGCACAAGGTCGGCCTGCGAGTCGGGCAACGGGGCGAGGTCGCGAATCTCGTGCGGATCGGCGCCCGCGTCGTGCAGCTCCTCGGCCGGCCGGCTCGACCGGGAAAACCAGGCCGCGCCCGCGGGCAGCGTGCCCGCCTGTCGCGCGGCCCGCAGTTCGCCCGTGATCGGCACGCCGTCGGCGTAGGCGGGCAGGTCGTCGCCGCCGATCCAGGGAAGAAAGTGACGGACGTACCGGAACCGCCCGTCGCGGACGCTGCGGCCGAACCCCGGCGCCGCATCCATCCGGTCGCGGGCTCCCATCACGACGTCGCGCACGGCCGCATGCCCGCCGAGAAAGCTCCGCCCCTCCATCCATTCCGGAATCGCGACGGCCGCCAGGTCGAGCGCGGTGGGGCCGAGATCCATGAGGCTCACGAGATTGCCCGTGCCGCCCCGGGCCGCTCCCCCTCCGGGCAGCGTCGCGGTCGTGAACCTCGGCGGCACGTGGACCAGGAGCGGGACCCGCAGGCCGTGCTCGGTGAGCGACCGCTTGCCGTGCGGGATGCCCTCGCCGTGGTCGCCCCAGAAGAACACGATCGTGTCGTCGGCGAGTCCGTCGGCGGCCAGCTCGTCGAGCACCCGGCCGACGTCCGCGTCGAGCGCGGCGGCCAGCTCCTGCCGCACGGCCAGCGCCTCGCGGACGACCGGCGTGTCCGGATAGTAAGGGGGCACGCGGACGTCGGCGGCGCGGCGGCGGGCCTCCGCAGGCAGCCGGCTCCGCGGCTCCGCGGCCTTGTCGCCGAACAGGCCGCTCTCGTGCGTCACCGTGAAGTTGAATACGGCAAAGAAGGGCTGCGCCCGGTCGGGCCGCTTCCGCCAGTGGGCCTTTCCGCTCGACTCGTTCCAGCCGGCGTCGAACGAGCGGTCGAAGTTGTAGTCGGTCTTCACGTTGTTGGTGCAGTAGTAGCCAGCCGCGCGGAGCAGTCTCGGCAGCCCCGCCACGAACGCCGGCGGCGTCGCGCGGCAGCGCATCGGCAGACTGCCGAGCGTGGTGGGCATGACGCCCGTGATGATCGCGCTGCGGGAGGGCGCGCAGACCGGCGCCGCGGAGAAGGCAGCGTCGTACCGCAGCCCGCCGCGGGCCAGGGCGTCGAGCCGCGGCGTGTGGGCCTGGCCGCCGTAGCAGCCGAGCGTGTCGGCGGAGAGATCCTCGGCCGAGATCCAGAGGATGTTGGGCGGCCGTTCGGCTCCGACGGCCGCGGCAGGCAGGCAGCCGATCGCCGCCACGAGCAGCATGCGCGCGATCCCGCGCGGCCCGATTTCCGCCCAGCCAGCCGGATGTTTCCGCATGACGTTCTCTCCTTGGTGGCTGGCCGCCGTCGGGCCGGCCGCGTGCAGCCGGACCGTCAGCCGCGGCCGCGATAATCGGACAGTGTGCCCGGGTTCCACGACACCCGCAGCGCGTTGACCACGGCGATCACGTCGATGGCCTCCTGCACAAGCGCCCCGATCGCAGGGGGTAGCCAGCCGGCGGCCGCGAATCCCATGCCGATCAGGCTGGCAGCCATCCCGCCGACGGCGCTTTGCAGCGCGATCGACCGCATCCGGCGGCCGATGTGCAGCAGCTCGTCGATCCGCTCCAGCGCCGTGTCCATGACGACGGCGCCGGCGGCCTCGCTCGTCACGTCGCTGGCCGTGCCCATCGCGATGCCGACGGTGGCCGCCGCCAGGGCGGGCGCGTCGTTGATGCCGTCGCCCACGAAGAGCGTCGGCGCCTCGGCCGTCGCCTTCTCGACGATCTCGAGCTTGCCCTCCGGCTGGATGCCGGCATGCACCTCCGTGATGCCGACCAGGTCGGCGAGCCACTGCACCTCGCTCTCGCGGTCTCCAGACACGAGCATCACGCGGGAGAGGCCATGCGCGGGCTCGAGGTGGCTGACGAACGGCCGGCCATCCGCCCGTGGCGAGTCGCGGAACCGCAGCACAGCCTCCGTCTTGCCGTCGACGACGACGATGCACTCGAGCCCGCCGGCGACCGGCGGCAGCAGCGGCGCACCGGCAGCGTCGATGCCGGGCAGCTTCTGGCGGCTGGTGATCGTCACGTCGCACGCCCGCGACCCGGCCGCGTCATGACCGACCCGGCCGACGAGCCCCTGGCCCGGCTTCTCCGCCAGCGCCTCGACCTCGAGGAGGCGGATCGATCGCTCGGCCGCAGCCGCCACGACGGCGGCCGCGAGCGGATGCTTCGAATAGGTCTCCAGGCTGGCGGCCAGCGCCAGCACCTCGTCCTGGGAACGGCCGCCGAGCAGCACCACGTCGGTGAGGCTCGGGGCACCGTAGGTGAGCGTGCCCGTCTTGTCGAAGATCGCCGTCCGGCAGGTGTCGAGCCGCTCGAGGATCGCCGGATCACGGATCACGATCCCGCGCTTCGCCGCCAGCGACACCGCACCGATGATCGCCACCGGGATCGCGATCAGCAGGGGGCAGGGGGTGGCCACGACGAGCACGGCGAGGAAGCGGGTGGCGCTGCCGCTGAAGTACCAGGCCGCCGCCGCGATCGCCACGGCCAGCGGCGTGTAGAACGCGCCGAGCGAGTCGGCCAGCCGGCGGAGCTGCGGCCGCTGCTGCTCGCTGGCCCGCAGCACGTCCATGATCTTGGCGTAGCGGCTGTCGACGGCGAGGCGTTCCGCGCGGATCTCGAGTGCGGCCTGCCCGTTGATCGCCCCGGAGAGGACCGCCGACCCCGGGGCCTTGGCCATCCGGTAAGGCTCGCCCGTGAGGTAGCTCTCGTCCATCGAGCCGCGGCCGGCCACCACCGTGCCGTCCACCGGGCAGATCTCGTGCGGCAGCACGACGATCACGTCGCCGACGGCGACCTCCGAGAGAGCGACGTCGGTGAGCCCCACGTCGGTCCGCCGGTGCGCCAACGACGGCATCCGCCGGGCGAGGGCGTTGAGCACGTCGCCGGCCCGGCTCACGGCCCGCGACTCGAGCGCCTCGCCGCCGGAGAGCATCAGCACCACGAGAACGCCGGCGAGGTATTCGCCGAGCAGGACACTCGTCACGATCGACAGGCCCGCCAGGAGGTCGGAGCCGAACGTGCCGGCCCAGACCTTCGCGAGCAGCTCCCAGACCAGCGGCACGCCTCCCGCCAGGAGCATGATGACCAGCGGCAGCTCGGCCAGCGTGAGGCTCCGGGCGGGAAACCAGCGGCCCGGATCGAGCGGGCCCAGCGGCACGGGCTCGCCCCCGCGGCCCGACCAGGTGATCGCGCCCCACGCGGCCAGCGCCACGAGTGCGCCGACGGCGATGATCTCGTCGACGGGCAACGGGGCGCGGGCAGCCCGCGCCACGGGCGAGCTCTTCTTCATGGAGTCAATCCGCGGGGCGTCACTCGGTGGACCTTCAGCTGTGCATCCGCGCGACGGGATCGCCGCTGTCGATGATCGCCGCCTCCGCGTCCGCGAGCTCGCGCAGCCGCGCGTGTACGGCCTCGGTCGGGGCAAAGTCACAGGCCAGCCGCACGTAGGTGCTGTGGTGCCGGGCCTCCGACTCGAAGAGGCTCCCGTAAAACTCCCGTAGTTCGGCGTCGGCGACGTGGTCGCGGAGAAGCGCGAATCGCTCGCAACTGCGGGCCTCGATGAGCCCGGCCACGAGCAGCCGGTCGACCGCCCGGCCCGGCTCCTGCCTGCGGATGAGCTCGTGCAGCCGCGGGCCGTAGCTGCTCGGGGAGAGCTTGCGGAAGGGGATGCCCCGTCGCTCGAGCAGGGCGAGCACCTGCCGGAAGTGGTCGAGCTCCTCGGTGACGATCTCGGTCATGGCATGGGCGAGCGGCACGTGGTCGACGTAGGAGAACAGCAGGTTCATGGCCACGCCGGCCGCCTTCTTTTCGCAGTGCGCGTGGTCGACGAGCACGTCGTCGAGGTGGGCGTCGACCTGGCCGAGCCAGCGGGCGGTGGAGGAGGAGTGCAGGCTGAGCATCGCGGGGGCCGAAGGGACGAGCGCGGCGAGAGGTTGTTCGGGCTGCGCCGATGCCGCATCATATCCCCGGCCACCCGACGCCGTCGCGAATCGCCAGCGGAGACGCCTGCATGATCGCCTTCGACCGTCCCGCCGGCCCGCCCGGCGGCCGCTCCGCAGACCGCAACGTGCTGGGGCTGCCGCTGGCGGCCTGCTCGCGCGAACCGCTCACCGGATTCTTCCGCGACGGCTGCTGCCGCACCGGGCCCGACGACGCGGGCGTGCACACGGTGTGCGCGGTGATGACGGCCGATTTCCTCGCGTTCACCGTCGCGGCGGGCAACGACCTGGTCACGCCGCGGCCGGAGTGGGGCTTCCCGGGGCTGGTCGAGGGGGACCGCTGGTGCCTGTGCGCGGCGCGGTGGCTGGAGGCGGCACGGGCGGGACGCGCGCCACCGGTGGTGCTCGAGGCGACGCACGAGAAGTCGCTCGCCATCGTGCCGCTGGAATTGCTCAAGAAGCACGCCGCGACACCCGCATGACCGCGCCTACCGGCTCGGCCCCGCCATGACGCTCCTGCTGCCGACGGCGATCGGCCTGATCGCGCTCCTCTACGCCTCGGTGGGGCACGCGGGCGCCACCGGCTACATCGCCGTGATGACGCTCCTGGGTCTGCCGGTGGCGACGATCCGGCCGACGGCCCTGGCGTTGAACGTCATCGTCGCCACGATCGCCACGGCCCAGTTTGCCCGGGCCGGCCACTTCCGCCCCGCGCTTTTCGGGCCGCTGGCCATCGCCAGCGTCCCGTGCGCGTTCCTCGGCGGGTCGATCACGCTGTCGACGGGACTCCTGGAGAAGACGCTGGCGCTGGTGCTCCTCGCCGCGGCGGTTCGGATGCTCGTCGACGTGCGCCGTCGGCCGACCGACGCGGAGTTCTCCGCCGCACCGGCGCCGACCGTGCGGCCGGGGATCCTCGCGGCGGTCGGCGGCGGCATCGGCTTCCTGTCGGGGCTGACGGGCGTCGGTGGCGGCGTGTTCCTCACCCCGGCGCTGCTCGCGCTGGCCGCCGCGCCGGTGAAGGCAGTGGCTGCCGTCACGGCGCCGTTCATCCTCGTCAACTCGCTCGCCGGCCTGGCCGCAGGGCTGCCCGCGGGCCGGGGCCTGCCGGCGGCGGGGCTGCCGGTGATCGCGGCGGCCGTCGTCGGCGGGGCGCTCGGCGCCCAGCTGGGCGCCTTCCGGCTGCCGGCGCGAACACTGCGGCTGCTGATGGCCGGCGTGCTCCTGCTGGCCGCCGCGAAACTGCTCATGTGAGCGGCATGCACGCGGTGGCCCGCTCGATCAGTGGGCCTGCATCTTCGAGAACAGGTTCAGAACGACGACGCCCGCGATGATCAGCCCCATGCCGACGACCGCCGCCGCGTCGAGCCGCTGCCCCAGGAAGAGCCAGCCGATCGCGGCGATGAGCGTCACCCCGGCGCCGCTCCAGACCGCGTAGACGACCCCGACCGGCAGCTTCTCGACCGTGAGCGACAGGAAGAAGAACGCCAGACCGTAGCCGACGGCCACGCAGAGCGTCGGCAGCGGCCGGGTGAAGCCTGCGGCGGCCCGCAGGAAGCTCGTGCCGAACACCTCGGCCACGATCGCGATGATGAGGTACAACCAGTGCATCTCCGGCAGGCTCCGCAAGGATACGCGACACCCCGACGCGCCGGCGTGACGTGCGTCACGCCACCGCAGGCGGTTCACGACGGGCATGCGCCTGCGGCCATCAGGACCGCCACGATGATACACGAGCAGGGCGGTGCCGAAGGCGGCCGCGCCGGTTCGCGGACGCTCGACGCGATCCTCGCCAACGCCAGCGCCGAGACGCGGGCCACGATCCGCGTGCTGGGGGAGATCCTCGGCGAGCAGCCGGCCTCCGCGCTCTCGCCGACGTCGTTCGCGATCCGGCACCTCGGCGTCGACGCGCTCCACCTGGCGAGCGAGAAGTTTACCGGGCCGGGCACGTCGCTGGCGATCCTCGCCAACCTCTTGCGGATTGAGATGGAGCGGCACGCGGGCCGCGTGGTCGTCGGCTCACCCGGCGACGGCGTGCCCCCGACTTGGGCGCAGCTCGACCTCGGCCCCGACGACAAGGTCTCCGTGCCCGACCGGCTGATCGCGTTCTTTCCCGCGGGCACGCTGGCGGCGGTTCCGCTCTGTGTGCTGGTCGACGACCAGCGCTGGTGCCGCGACTTCGCCATCCTGTCGGCTGCCTCCGCGAAGCCGGTGGCGGAGGAGGTGCTGCGGAGCTTCTGTGCCAGGCTGAAGACGGCCGAAAACCCACTGCGCGGCCGGGTGCTGGAGGCGCGGGTGGTCGAAGGCTGCCTGCGGCTGGGCATCGCCACCGCGCTGGTGGACGTCCGCGACGGCCTGATCCTGCCCGCGGACGTGTGGGCCGAGGTCGACGTCTTCCTGGCCGCCGCCACGACCCGCCGCGAGCTCCTGCGCCGCCTGGGGCTGGGCACCAACCGCGGCATGCTCGTGGCGGGGCCGCCAGGCGTCGGCAAGACGCACCTCGTGCGGGTGATCGCCGCCGAGCTGGCGGGCCGCTTCACCACGATCCTCGCGGATGCCAACTCGATGCGGCACATGATCGCCGACCTCTACGCGGCGGCGCATGCGTTCGGCCCGACGCTCATCGTGCTCGACGACATCGACCTGGTGCTGGGGCACCGCGACTCCAACGGCGACAACGCGGCGCTGGCCGACTTTCTGGCGACGCTCGACGGCGTCATCGAGCGGGAGGATGTGCTCACGATCGCGACCACCAACGATCCCAAGGCACTCGACCCGGCGGCCCAGCGGTCGTCGCGGTTCGACGTGGTCGTCACGATCCCGGTACCCGACGAGGATTCGCGGGCCTGCATCCTGCGGCGGCACCTCGAGCCGCTGGGCCTGGCGATCGACTTTTGCGCGGTGGCCCGCGGCCTCGAGGGAGCCACGGGCGCGGACGTCAAGGAGGTGGTCCGCCGCGCGATCCTGGAGCACGGCGAGTGCTTCACGCAGGAGCAGCTGCTCCAGATCGCCGAGTCGGGCCGCTGGAAGGCCGCCGTCAACCGCCGCCGGTACCTGGCGTGAGCCCGCCGGAGGATGCGAGTCGCTCGAGCAGATCGCGGCCCCGTCGTCGCTCATCGGGCGTGCCGACGAGGGAGGCTGTGTCACCCGCCTCGAGCACGAACGACGGTCCTGGATTGGTCACCGTGAGGCCGGCACGGCGGACCGCGATCACCGTGGCGCCGGTGGTCGTCCGCACGCCCAATTCGCCGATCGACCGCGCGACGGCGAAGCCACCCGGCGGCACGCGGCAGACGCCCACCGCCTCGGAAGCCCGCGGCCGCGCCGCCAGCCGCCGTGGTGGTCCCCGGAAGAGCCCGTAATTCTCCATCCGAAGCCGCGTGGCGAGATCGTGGATCGTGTCGTCGGGCACGTCATACAGATCGAGCACCCGCTCGAAGACCGTCACCGCGGTTTCGAACTCCGCCGGAATGACCTCGTCGGCGCCGAGTTTCATGAGCTCTTCCATCTCCGTGACGTGCTCGGTGCGCACGATGATGCGCACGCCGGGGGCGAGTCCACGGGCAACGTGGACGCTCCGTCTCGTGCTGGCAGGATCGGAAATGGCGATGACCAATGCCCGCGCCCGCTCCACCCCGGCGCGCTCCAGCACGGCGCCGCGGGTGCAGTCGCCAAAGCGGATGTCGACGCCGCGTGCCAGTTCCGAGCGAACGGTCTGCGGGTTGATTTCGAGCACTACGTGCGGCACCCCGCACTCCTCCAGTGCCGCCGCGAGATTCCTGCCGTTGAGTCCGTAGCCGGCGATCACGACGTGGCCGGTCGCCTGTGACTCCCCATCGTCCGGCGCGGCATCCCGCAGCCAACGCGGCAGCCCCGTTCGGCTGCCGATCCGCTCCAGGGTTGCGGGGAGCATGGCTGAAACCAGCGGTGTCACGGCCATGGTCGCCACCGCGGCGGCCAGGAAGGTCTGGTGGTCGCGGACGTCGAGGAGCCGGGCATCGACACCACGCGCGCCGAGCACGAACGAGAACTCGCCGACCTGCGCGATCGCAACCCCTGCCAGGAGTCCCGTGCGCGGTGGAAAGCCGGCCAGGGCGGCAGGCACGGCCGTGGCAAGCGTCTTCGCCGCGATGATCGCGGCCACGGTGACGACAACGAGCCCCGCGTGTGCGGCGAGGAAGCGAACATCGAGCATCATGCCCACGGAGACGAAAAACAGGCTCGCCAACGTGTCGCGGAACGGAAGCACCTCCGTGAAGGCCTGATGGCCGTACTCGCTTTCGGAAAGCATGAGGCCGGCCAGGAAGGCTCCCAGCGCCAGCGACAAGCCCACCTGTGCGGTGAGGGTCGCCGTGCCAAGGCACACGAGCACGATCGTGATCAGGAAGAGCTCGCGGTTCCGCGTGCGGACCACCTCGTGCAGCACGAGAGGCACCGCCACCCGTCCCGCGGCCAGCAGCGCCGCGACCACTGTCAGTCCAGCCATGGCGGCCAGCAGCAGGTCGACGCTGGACGCCGCCACGGGCGCTGCGCCGCCGGACGCCGGCGGTTGGACTGCCACTCCTGCGGCCGCGGCCAGCAGGGGCACCGCGAGCATCACCACCACGACCAAGAGGTCCTGCAGGAGCAGGACGGCCACGGCGATCCGCCCGTGAACGGATGCGGTCTCCCCGCGGTCTCCGAGCATCTTCAGCGCGATCGCAGTGCTCGACATGGCGACCAGGAGACCGGCGAAGATCGCCTGCGGCAGCGTTCCCAGGCACCACCATGTCGCCGCTGTGACGATCGCGGTGGTGACGCAGACCTGCGGCAGGCCGACCTGCAGCATCAGCGGCAGCATCACCACCAGCCGCGACAGGGAGATTTCGAGTCCGACGGTGAACAAGAGCACCACGACGCCGATCTCAGCCAACGTGCGCACGCTCTCAAGATCAGCCACGAGCGACAGGCCGTAGGGGCCGACGACCACCCCCGACACCAGCAGCCCGACGACGCTGGGAACGCGCACCCGCCCGAAGGCGAAGACCACCACGGCGGTGACCGCGAACACGACGAGCAGGTCCGGCAGGAACATCCCGGTCTCCAGCACGTACGGGCCGCTGGGTCGCCACCGCCGCGGGGCGAGCGTCTTCTATCGTATGCCTCGGCCGTTCACCAGGGGCTCTCGAAGGCGTTCTGGAAGTGCTCGACCACCGGCGGCCCGCCGGCGGCGTCGAAGGTGACCGTGACCACGTCGACCCTTACCTGACAGTCCTCCAGCCGGTGGCGGCGGATGTAGGCGGTCGCCAGCTCGGCGATCCGCCGCTGCTTCTGCAGCCCCACGGTCTCGGCCGGATGCCCGTGCTCCGTGCCGGTCCGCGACCGAACCTCCACGAACACGACCGTGCGGCCGTCGATGGCGACCAGGTCGATGTCGCCCCGCAGCACCCGCTCGCGGCGGCCGACGATACGGTAGCCCAAGCCGCGCAGATGCCGCTCCGCCTCGGCCTCGCCACGACGGCCGAGTGCGTCCCGCGCGTCACCTGCGTCCCGCGCTGCCATAGGGCGGCCACCGCGACCTGGTCGAGAGGCGTGCCGTGAGCGAATCGATCAGGACTTGGCCGCGGCCGGCTTGCGGCCGCCCGCCTTCTTCGCGGTCCCCTCGACGGCGGTCTCCTCCCGCTTCTCCCGCAGGCGGACCGACTTTCCAACGCGGTCGCGGAGGTAATAGAGCTTCGCCCGGCGCGACACGCCCGACCGCTTCACCTCGACCTTGGCGATCTTCGGGGAGTGGAGGGGGAACTTCCGCTCGACTCCCTCGCCGGCGACGATCCGGCGCACGGTAAACATCTCGCGGCTGCCGGAGCCGCTGCGGGCGATGACCACGCCGTTGAAGATCTGAATCCGCTCCTTCTCACCTTCGAGGATCCGGGTGTGCACGTCGACGGTGTCGCCGATGGCGAACCGGGGCACCTCGGTCTTGAGGCTCGACGCTTCGACTTTGGCGAGAATCTTCTGGCTCACGGCAGGCTCCTGGGGAAGGGGTGGGCGGGGTTGCGGCGCTGGGTCGCTGCGACGGCCTGTTCATGCCGCCAGGTCGCGATCCTGCCATGATCGCCCGACAACAGCACGTCGGGCACGCGCAGACCGCGGAAATCCCGCGGCCGTGTGTATTGCGGTCCTTCCACCAGGCGGTCGGCGCCCGAGAAGGAATCCTGGCGGGCGCTTTCCTCGTCGCCGAGCACGCCGGGAAGGAGGCGGGCGACGGCGTCGACGATCACCATCGCCGCCACCTCGCCGCCGGAGAGGACGTAGTCGCCGACGGAGATCATGTCGGGCTCGAGCGTCGCACGCACGCGGTCGTCGAATCCTTCGTAGCGTCCGCAGAGCAGCACGAGCCGTTCCCGCGCGGCGAGCTCCTCGACAACCCGCTGCGTGAGCGGCCGGCCGCCGGGAGTGAGCATGACGAGGTGGCCGGCCGCAGGGGGCCGCTGCTGCACCGCCTCGACGCAGGCCACCACCGGACCGGGCATCAGGAGCATGCCGGGGCCACCGCCGTAAGGGCGGTCGTCGACCTGCCGGTGCACTCCCTCCGCATGGTCGCGGATGTTCGTCAGCGAGACGTCGATCAGTCCGCGACGGCGCGCTTCACCGAGCAGGCTTCCCTCGAGGAAGCTGGCGAACATGTCCGGAAAGAGGGTGAGGATGTCGATGCGCATGGGAGGGAGCGAGGCATCGCGGTCCTACTCTGGCTTCGCTTCGGTGGCCGCTTCCACGGCGGCTTCGGGAGCCGCCTCGGCGGCCGCTTCGGCAGCGGGCTCGGCGGCCGACTCCGTCGCTATAGCGACCGGAGCCGGCTCCGGCTCGGGCACGAACACCGGCTCGCCCGCCGCCGGCACGACCCGTGGCATCTTGAGCTTCGCCCGCGCCTGCTCCATCTCTTTCACACGGACGCCGTTGGGCCCGTACTTCTTGATCAGGATCCGCACGGCGTCGCTGGGCTTGGCACCGACCCCGATCCAGTAGCCCAGCCGCTCGCCGTCGAGCGTGCAGCGGGCGTCGGTGTCGGGCACGGACGGATCGTAGGTGCCGAGCACCTCGATCACGCGACCGTCGCGGGGACTGCGACGGTCGGTCGCGCAGATCCTGTAGAAGGCCCGGTTCTTCCGGCCCATCCGCTTCATTCGAATCACCACAGCCACGGCGTGCGTCTCCTGCGAATAGAGGCTTCGTTCGAGCCCCTTAGACTACCTGACCGGCGCCGGAACCCAAGCCCACCTCGCGGACCGGCTTTTCGCCGGCATTTGCGGCACTCCGGCAGTCGGGCGGACGCCTGCACGGCGGCCCATGCCCGCCGCGGCCGCGGCGAATCATCCCGCGCTGCCCCGCTTCCGCCGCCGAGCCTCCTTCTCGCGCTGCTTCTTCTGCTTGCGACGCTCGTCGGCCGTCAGACGCTTGCCGGTATCCCCCTTCGGTCGCCCCAGCCGGGCGGCGGGGTTGGCCAACTGCGTCTGCAGCCGCTGCACCTCGCGGAGCCGGTCGCGCATGCCCAGCCCCGCCATCCCCTTCATCATGGCGCTCATGCCGTCGAACTGCTTGACGAGGTCGCTCACCTCGTGCGGGTCGACGCCGGAGCCCGCCGCGATCCGCCGGCGGCGCGACTGGTCGATCAGCCGCGACGGCTGCCGCCGCTCGGCGGGCGTCATGGCGTCGATGATGCCGAAGAGACGGTCCACGTCCTTGTCGAGATCGCTGCCGGCGAGCATCTCCTGCATGCCGCCCATGCCGGGAATCATCCCGAGCACCTTGCCCATCGGCCCGAGCCGCCTCGTCTGCAGGAGCACCTTCTTGAAATCGTCGAGCGTGAACTCGCCCGCGCGGAGCCGCTCCTCCTGCCGCTTCATCTCCTCCTGGTCGAATTTCCGCTGGGCCTCCTCGACGAGCGTGACGACGTCACCCATGCCGAGAATCCGCCCCGCCATCCGCTCGGGATGGAAGTCCTCCAGTGCCTCCACCTGCTCGCCGGTGCCGACAAACTTGATGGGCACGCCCGTCACGCTCTTGACCGATAGCGCCGCGCCGCCGCGGGCGTCGCCGTCGAGCTTCGTCATGATCACGCCGTCGAGCTCGAGCGCCTCGTTGAAGGCCTTCGCGCTGCGGACGGCATCCTGGCCGGTCATGGCGTCGACCACGAGATACACCTGGTCGGGCCCCACGGTGCGGTCGATCCGCGCCAGCTCCTGCATGAGCGCCTCGTCGATCGAGAGCCGGCCCGCCGTGTCGAGGATGACGACGGAGATGCCCTCGGCCTTCGCGCGGGAGACTCCGGCCTTGCAGACCGCGACGGGATCGGTCTGGCCGTCGGGCACGTGTACCGGCACGCCAATCTGCCGGCCGAGCACCGCCAGCTGCTCGATGGCGGCGGGCCGCTGCAGGTCGGCAGCGACGAGCATCACGCCCGCGCCTTGCTGCTTGATCCGCTTGGCGAGCTTGCCGCAAGAGGTCGTCTTGCCCGAGCCCTGCAGGCCGCAGAGCATCAGGATTGTGGTCGTGCCGGGCTGGAGGTGGAGGGAGTGGTCCACCGGCCCCATCAGGTCGACCAGTTCACGGTGCACGATGCCCACGAGCTGCTGGGCCGGGTCGAGCGACTCGAGCACCCGCGCCCCCGCGGCGTCGGCGGCCACGCGGGCGAGGAACGAGTCGGCCACGTCGTAGGCGACGTCGGCCTCGAGCAGGGCGGTCCGCACCCCGGCGAGCCCCTCCCGCATGTTCGCTTCGGTGAGCTTCCCGCGGCCGCGCAGGGAGTTGATGGCCGAGGACAGCGACGCGGTCAGCGACTCGAACATGGCGGCTCCGTGACTCGGGGACGAAGCCGCGATTATACGGGGCGGCACAGCCGCGATCGCCCCCCCGGTGACGAGCCGCTCGAATCGGGAGCGGACACACGTCGTGCCGCTTGCCCGACGCTTGGCCGGCAAGAGCGGCGCATCACCGGAAGGGCGCGTCGGGACGGGTCGCGATCGTCCCGCCACGACTCCGTATCGTCAGCTGAACGTGCCCTGTTCCACCACCACGGGGGCGGAGGAGGGCGTCGAGATCATCGCGCCGCTCTCGCCGCAGCCCGAGCCACAAGCCGGACCACAAGCCGGACCGCAAGCGGGCTCGCAGGCCGGGGCACAGGCCGGGGCACAGGCCGGCGCACAGGCCGGGGCACAGGGTGCAGGGTTCATGAACCCGCCCCCCGAGCAGGGCGACCGGAACTCCATGAACGAGGGGCGGCGACAGCTGTTCGCACTGCCGAAGCAGCTGCTGCATCCCGGGGCGGCCGCGAGGCTGCCAAGGGCGATCACCAGACAGAGGGCACGGCACATGATTCGCTTCTCCAGCACCGGGGCCGTCGGGCGGCCCGCGGTCGCACACGATGCGTCGTCCGCGACGACGCCTCCAAACCCTAGCTCACGATTCCGGCGCGCGGCGGAACCGCCGGAAAAAATTTCCGCCGCGACCGCTGCCGAAACTTGAGCGCTGCACTGGCGGTAGCGAGTCCGACGGCCGTGACGATTGCGCCGTTCTTCGCGCGCGATGACCGGGGCAGCCACGTTGTGCTCCCGCGACTTCCGTCCCGAACACGTGCTAGGGTTCCCGAGAGGTGCTCAACTGCGGACGCCGTGCCGCCACCTCGCCCGTCCCCGTGCAGCAGTGCCTGCGGTGTTGCTCGTGCGTCCGCGTCCGATCCACTTCCTCTGCCTCGTGGCGGCGGCATGCGCCGTCGTCTGCAAGGGTGGCGGGGCGATGGCCGACGCGCCGCCGTCCTGCCGGCACCCGCAGGCGGCAGCATCCGGCCGGGAAGCCGGCCAGGACGACGTCTGGGCCGTGAGCACGCGGCGGCTGCCCGCCGTCTGCCGCCCTCCGTCGACCGCCAACGTCGCGGTCGAACGGCTCGCCCCGGCCAGAACGGCGACGGGCAGGATGGCGGAATCGGGCCAAGCGCCGGCGGGCGGCGGGAGCCCCCGCTGGGAGCGGTCCGACCTGGAAAGCCTGCTCGCCGAGCAGCGGCGACCCCTCGTCATCTTCATCCACGGCAACCGCTACGATCATGCCGACGCCCGGCAGCAGGGGGTGCTGCTGGCCTCCCGGATGGCGCAGTGCTGTCCGGAGTCGGCCCCCGCCCAGACCGTGATCTTCTCGTGGCCGAGCGAGCAGCAGGGGATCCTGCTGCGTGACGGCCGCGCGAAGCTGGATCGTGCCCGGGCGGACGCCCACTACCTGGCCTGGCTTCTCGACAGGATCGATCCGGCCCGGCCCGTGGCGATCGTCGGCTACAGCTTCGGTGCGGTGGTGTCGCTGGGCGCCCTTGACGATCTGGCCACCGGCCGCGGGTCGACCCGGGAAGACGCCGTGCCCTGGACCGCGCGGACGGGCCGGACGCACCTCGTGCTCGTGGCTCCGGCCGTACGGTGCGATTGCCTAGCCAGCCGAGGCCCCCACCGGCAGGCCGCCCTCTGCCTCGATCGGCTTACACTGGTCATCAACTCCGAAGACGAGGCGCTGCGGTTCTTCCCGCTGCTGGAGCACGACGTCCGCGTGCAGGCACTCGGCGAGGTGGGCATGCCGCGTCGCTGGCTGCCCGACGGTGTCGATTTCTCCACGACCAACGCCGCCCCGGTCATCGGCAGGCAGCACAGCTTCCTTCCCTATCTCGGTTCCGCCGTTCTGACGCGGCGGATCTGTTCGGGAGCTGGCCAGGATCTCGAACAGCCTGCGGATGCCGGTGAACCGATCTCTGCCGGCCACGCTACGGCGACGCCCGGCACCGAGGCGGTGTCCCCGCCGCGGCAGCCCGGCTGACTCCGCGGGCAGCTGTAGGCCTCGTGCCAGCAGCGGCTGCACTGCAGCGGCCTGACGCAAGACGCAAATCCCTCTACGGGAAAGACTTGCGTCATTCTGACTGCAACGGCTTGCGACCTGCGGAAGGTCTGTCATCGGGCGCCGCGATGCCAAAAATCGCAAAATTCAGCCGAAAGTTTGACTCGCGCCCGTCGGCTACTAGATTGACTCTCGCTTTCTCCCGCAGAAACCGCAGAGTCGATGCAACCCCTCCAATCCACATATCCCGCGGTCGGCCGCCAGCGGCAGGGCTTTTCGCTCGTCGAGCTCCTCGCGGTCATCGGCGTGTTCATCGCGCTGGTCGGCTTGACGCTGCCGGCCGTGCTCCGCGCCCGCGAGTCGTCCCGGGCGGCGACGTGCGCCAGCAACCTCAAGAACCACGGCGTCGCACTGGGCAACTACGAATCGAACCGGCGGTCGTTTCCGCCGGGCAACGATCAGAGAGGCAGCCGGTTCCACGCCTGGTCGTCGTTCATCCTGCCGTTTCTGGAGCAGGCCGACGTCGCCAACAGCGTCGATTACCGCAAGCCCTGGGACGACGCGGGCGGCAACTTGGCCCTGGCGGATCTCACGCTGCAAACCTACGTCTGCCCCAGCGGCATGAAGTCGTTCCCCGGCAAGCAGGATTACGGCGGCATTCTCGGGGCCTGGATCGAGCCCGACGGCTCACTGGCAACGACGCCCGGGTGGGAACGCAGCGGCGTGCTCTACGCCACCACGGACCGTTATCCCCATCCGACGAAGGCCGCCTCGGTGACCGACGGACTGTCACAGACGCTGCTGGTGTCCGAGGGCGTCGATCGCGATCACGAAGGCGTCGATCAGCACGTCTACGGCGACAGCTGCTGGGCCTGCGGCTCGAACTGTTTTCCACTCAACTCGCCCGTCCTGAACGATCCCCGAGGTGACGGCTTCAAAAGCCGGCATCCCGGCGGCGTGCAGGCACTGTTCGCCGACGGCCACGTCTCGTTTCTCGGCGACCAGCTCGATTCCCGCGTCCTCGTCGCCCTGTGCACCAAGGCACGCGGCGATCGGGCGGCCAATTTCTGACGATCCCTTTTCCGCACTCTGACCCGTTGTGACGTCCACCCCCCGATTCTCCTTCGCAGTTTCGCAGAAAGGTTTGACATGATCCGCTCGTCTCTCATGGTGTGCGCCGTCGTGGCGCTCGGTTTGACCTTCGCAGCATCGGCCCACGCTGGCGGTGGTGGTGGCGTTGGCACGAAGGCCCGACAGACCTCCGTGCCCGTCTGGATCAAGAACGTCGGGGCAGCGACGGTGCAAGTGAACGCACAGTCTGGCCCGTCGGTGAGCCTGGCCGGAGGCTCGACGCTCGCGGCAGCGGGCAAGAGGCAGTTTTCGGTCAAAAGCGGACAGTTCTCGGCGCTCGTTAGGGGCGTGGACACCGGCACGGTGGCCAGCAACCTGTTCAATGCCTCCGGTTCCGCCGTCTATCTCTACGCAGAGGCCGACAACACGGCGGCGACGATCACGGTCGGCAAGCCTTTCTGACGGCTTGCCGGCGGCAGGCCGATGCCCCGCGATCGGACCGAACCCCGCTGGACGAACCGTCGCGGATCGACCGCCTGAACGCGCCGGCCTGCGGTGCGTCCGTGGGTGCGACGACTGTTTCGTCACGGACGCCGCATCACGTCGCCGTCCGCCGCGCGGCGAACCACTCGACCGTCTGGGCGATGCCCCGAGCGAGCGGCACGGACGGCCGCCAGCCCAACACGCGGCCCGCCAGCGCCGCATCGACGAGATTCGACCGCAGGTCGCCGGGCCGCGCCGGACCGTGACGCGGCGGCGGCAGCGGGCCGAGACCCGGGGCGGCCCGAGACACCTCGGCCCGGATCATGGCTTCCAGGTCGTTGACGTCGGTACCGATGCCGGTGCCGATGTTCACGCTCGTGAGCGTTCCGGGCCGCACGGAGGGTAGGTCGGCGGTCAGTGCCTGCAGGTTGGCGGCGGCGACGTCGGGGCCGTAGACGTAATCCCTCACGTACTTGCCATCGCCGTTGATCGTGGCGACCTCGCCGGCGAGCAGCTTCTTCGAGAAGATCGCGACCACGCCGGCCTCGCCGTGCGGGTTTTGCCGGGGACCGTAGACGTTGGAATACCGCAGCGCCACGGCGGCCAGCCCGTGCTCCGCGGCGAAGAACCCGAGGTAGCGCTCCCCGACCCACTTCGTGATGCCGTAGGGGCTGACGGGATTGGCCGGCGCGGTTTCCGGCGCGGGAACCGTGACGTCGCCGTAGAGGACGCCGCCGCTGGAGGCGAAGACGAACCGCCGGCAGCCTCGCTTGACCGCCGCCTCCAGGACGTTGATCAGGCCGATGCAGTTGACCTGTGCGTCGAAGAGCGGCTCGCGGACGGAGCGGCTCACCGACATCTGCGCCGCCTGGTGGCACACGGCGTCGGGACGCTCGATCTCCATGGCCCGGGCCACCGCCGCGCCGTCGACGATGTCCACCGTGTGCAGGGGCACGCCCGCCGGCAGGTTGTCGCGCGATCCGCTGGAGAGATCGTCGATGACGGCCACCGCATGGCCGGCCGCCAGCAGGCTGTCGACGATGTGGCTGCCGATGAACCCGGCACCGCCGGTGACGAGAATCTTCATGCTGGAACGCTACCATGCCGCCGCGAAAAGGGAAGTTTCAGCCTCCGCGAGAGCATCGGTCCCCGAGAGCGACATCCCCGGCGGCCGATTTCTTGACTCGGCCCCGCCCCGGACATAGATCCGGAGGAGGGATTTTCGGCAGCGGAGCACCTGTTTCATGGCCAGACTGTCACGCTCGATCACGAATCTGTTCGCCAGCTGCCGTCCGGGCCGCGATCGCCGCCAGGGGTCAGGCCGACGGCCCTCCGTCCGCGTCGGCGGCGAACGCCTCGAGTCGCGGGCGCTGCTCGCGGCGACTCCGGCGCCGCTGGTAACGCTTGAGCAGGACACCGGCTCGAGTGCGATCGACCGGGTCACGAGCGTCGGTGTGCTCGAGGTCAAAGCGCTCGACGCCGCGTCGATCGAGTACTCGGTCGACGCCGGCAAGACCTGGACCACCGCCTTCGTCGCGAAGGAAGGCGTCAACACCGTGCGGGTTCGCCAGACCCTCCAGGGGACCGCGGCCTCGGCCCCGACCACGTTCAGCTTCACGCTCGACACGACGACCCCCGCCGCGCCGACGGCGTCGCTCGCCAACGACACGGGCGGATCCAAGGTCGACCGCGTCACCAAAGACGCCACGCTCTCGTTCGTGAGCCCCGTGACCAAGAAGACGTCGCTGGAGGCCGGTGCGACGGTGCAATACCGGACGAGCCCGACTCTGCCCTGGTCATCCTCCTTCGCGGCCGTCGAGGGTGCCAACGCGGTGAGCGTGCGTCAGGTCGACAAGGCGGGCAACCCTTCCGCGGAGACGCTCGTCGAGTTCACGCTCGACAAGACGGCGCCCGTCGCGCCGGGAGTGTCGCTCACGAACGACACGAACCTGCCTGCCGACAAGATCACGGCCGACGGCACGCTGCTGCTGGCCGCGTCCGGCCCGAATGCGGTCGAGGCCGACGCCACGGTGCAGTACTCGACCGACGGCGGCAAGAGTTGGACGTCCAGCTTCACGCCCAGGATCGGTGCCAACAGCGTGCTGACCCGGCAGATTGATTTGGCCGGCAACGCCTCTGCATCCACGATCTTCGCCTTCACCTTCGACAAGACCGCGCCGGCGAAGCCGCTGCTCTCGCTCCTGGCCGATACGGGCGTGAGCAAGGTCGACCGGATCACGAAGGATGGCACGATCTCGCTCGTGAACCCTTCCACGAAGAAGACCTCGATTGAGGCCGGGGCGGCCGTCGAATACTCGGTGCTCCAGCCCGACGGCAGCACCTGGTCGACATGGTCGTCGTCCTTCACGGCGACCGCCGGCGCGAACACGCTGAAGGCCCGCCAGATCGACGTCGCGGGCAACGTGTCGGCGGAGTCGACGCCGCTGGCGTTCACGCTCTTCGGGCAGCCGCCGACGATCGACAGCGTTGTGGGCCCGGCAGCGAAAGCCTACAAGGTCGGCGAGGCGATCAACGTCATCCTGCGGTTCTCGCGGCCCGTCGTCGTGAGTCCGCTGGCCGGAGCCACGCCGGCGATCGACATCACGATCGGCGGCGTTTCCCGGAAGGCGACCTATACCGGCGGGAGCGGGACGGCGAGCATCTCGTTCGTCACGATGATCCCGACCGGCGCCCAGGGGGCCGTGGCCGCCGTGGGCACGATCGTGCTGCCGACGAGCGGCAGCCAGGCCGCCTCGATCCGCGATCTGGCCGGCAACGATGCCCCCACGAGCTTCTCTCCGGCCGACTTCCCCTCCGCGGTCGTCGACGCCGTCGTACCCGTCGTACAGGCGTTTTCGTTCGACGTCGACACGAGGACCGCCACGATCGTCTTCAGCAGACCGGTGACCGGCGTGTCGGCCGCGGATTTCCGGGTTCAGGGCACCGTTTCGGGGGTGTCGTTCTATCTGCCGCTCGCCGATTCCCGCATCGTGGCCCAGATCGGCCAGTCCACGGTGACCGGCGGCGGCACCACCTGGCAGCTCACCGTCGATCGGCTGCCGGGTGGGAAGGGTGCGTTCACGCTGGTCCTCGTCGCGAACGGGTCGGGAATCGTCGACACCGCGGTGGGCAACCCGCTCGTGCAGGACGGCGCGACATCCCTGATGGTCTGAACGGTCGGTCCGACGCCGCTTGCCTTCGAAGCGTCAGGCCGCCTGACGGCGGGTGCGGGTCGCCGCCCGCAGCACATCGTGCTCCGGCGTCACGGCGGTCATCGGGCCGGCCCGGCGGCCATGCCGCAGCCGCGCCTGCACCACGTCGCGCAGCATCTTCGGCGCATGCCGCCGCAGCGACACTGTCGATCCCGCCTCGTTGACGAGCACGACCGGGACCCGCGCGGCCCGCAGCCCGAGCCGGTGCGCCACCAGGATCGCTTCGGCGTCGAACGCGAAGCCGTCGGTGTGCACCCGGCTGAAGACCTGCCGGGCGGCCTCCCGGCCGTAGACTTTCAGTCCGCACTGGGTGTCCGTCACGCCTCCCCCCACGAGCAGGCCGGCGATGCCGCGAAAGCAGCTGCTGGCCAGGGTGCGGGCGGCGGTCCGCCGCACGGCCATCGTCGACGTCGCCAGGTCGCGGCCGCCGTAGACGACGTCGGCGGCGGCCGACACGATCGTGGCATAGGCCCGCTCGATGGCATCGAGCCGGTAGGGGAGGTCGGCGTCGGTGAAGCCGATCACGCGGCCGCAGGCCGCGAGCATGCCGGTGCGGACGGCGGCGCCCTTGCCGCCGTTGTGCGCCAGGCGGATGACTCCGCAGCCGCAGGGATGGCCGGCGGCCACGGCGGCGGTCGCGTCACGGCTGCCATCGTCGACGACCAGAATCTCGACGGAAAATGGCTGCCGTACCGACCAGGCCTCCAGCCCGTCGAGCGTCTTCGGCAGCCGCGCCGACTCGTTGTAGGCGGGCACCACGACGCTCAAGTCGAACTCGGCGGCAGAGTTGCGGACGAATTCGATCGTGGCGGACGTCGCAGCTGACGGTGGGGTCGACATGAAAGCAGGCGGCTCCGCGCGGCGGATCGACGCGGCCGGCGAACGTGTCGCGGCCACCGTCACGGGCGGATCCAGGCCCGCTCCGGGCGTCTCGATAGGAGGTTTATCGGCCGCAACACAGGCTGATATTTCCCGGAAATGACCTTGTCTCGTGGACCTCGGTTCACTATCCATCCCAGTCTTCCGCGGCTTCCCCGGACCGCCCGCCACGATCTGGACGCGGTTCAGCGGGCCGCCTCGCCGGGAGCCGCATGGCGATGATCCTCCTGCAGCAGCGGTACGACTCCCCCGATCCCG
>Ga0075471_10000289_pt1 | contig 29121 bp, 21 predicted proteins | sample DEB19_08_DNA_2_FD_74787 | JGI IMG/M metagenome (GOLD analysis project Ga0075471, IMG submission 74787) | Aqueous microbial communities from the Delaware River and Bay under freshwater to marine salinity gradient to study organic matter... | ecosystem: Environmental > Aquatic > Marine > Coastal ...
ACCTAACAACAAAAGAAAGCAAACCGAAGCCTAGGATCAACGCCGAAGTGGTGCTGCTTCGAGTATTCGAAACCCGTTCATGACATGACACTACTTCCAAACCTCTTGACGAGTGCCACTCTGGCCCATCTGGTCGAGAATCTAGTCAAGAACGAAAAGCTGACGTACATCGAGGCTATCATCCACATCTGCGACGAGCGCGGGATCGATCCTGCCGATGTTGCGCGTCTCGTGACTCCTGCAATCAAAGCCAAGCTTGAGTCCGAGGGCATGGCATCTAACCTACTTCCTAAAACCAACAACCTGAATTCATTCCTATGAGCACTGAAAACGCCGCTTCAGAACAGTCTGGCAATCTATCGGTTAACGCTGACCAAACTATCGAGGTTAAACCTGCGCCTGCACCGAGGCGTGTTGTTCGTCTAAAGCGCGGTCGTCATCCAGCTCCAACCCCGGGTGCCTTTGGTGGCAAGCGCAAGGACAATGGGATTAACTACCGTACCAGCAGCTTGATCCGGGCTTTCCGATGAGCAAGACATACGTAGTTTCTATCCCGGAGCTTCAGAGGCACGGTCAATCCGCAGTTGAAGCCTTCATGGCTGCTGCGTATAACGATGGCATCATTGACAGGAAGCAGTACGATCGTCTTCAGAACAAGATCGTGATGGTTCAGACCGAAGATTCTTTCATCGAGAGGATTCGTAATCTGATCGGCTTTGCTAAGCCTGCAGACGACTTAGGATCAAATGTCGTGTGGATCGTATACACCAAAGATGAAAACTAAACCATTCTTTTTCTGCAGTCGCCGCTTCTTGACTTCAAATTTTGGGTTCATGATCCAGGGATATCGCCAGCAAGGCAATCCTTGGAATGATGCTCAGGACGTGAAGGGTATTCAGATTCATCTTGCGACTTTCCTCTTTGAGGTTCTGATCCATATCGGAATCGAGCATTCCCCCGCTGAGTGCAAATTCACTGAAAGTAACTGGCCGCCTTGAAACCTTGGGAAGCATATCAGATCTACAATGCTCTGAAGCTGCATTTTGAGTCTGATACATATGATGCGCTGAAGTACAACTACCGTACCTCGGCATCTCAGGCATCGTTCCTTAAAAGAAAGGACCGGTTCTTCTTTGCCAAGTTGGCCAAGAAGTATCCGGACCGACAGACTTTGATTGACTTCCTGGTCTCTAACTTCTCTACGAGAACGAAGGTCTGGGCAGGCAATCTTATCGACTCAGAGGCTGATGATACCTACGCAGAGTGGATCCGGAAACGTGATTCGTTCTCGTACTATTTCAGCGACCAGGTCGATTACCTGATGAACTACTGTCAGGAGAACCACCTAGGATTTGACGACCTGTTCGTCTCGTCCAACGGTGACCATCCTCTCATAGTTCGTCTTCACTCTGCAGGTACCATCTCGTTGGAGACCCTTGTGGTCTTTGATGAGCTTCTCGAGTTCATGAAGAGAAGCTCTGTCACAGAGACGATCTTCTGGCCAGAATTTGCGAAGACTCTGCAGAAATACCGGCCATTCTTTCGCCAGGTTGTGGACCTCAAAAAGTGCAAGCAAATTGCTCTTTCGAGATTTACAAGTGAACGAAAGTAGTTAGGATACAACCATACAACGCATACACAACATGTCATTCGAACAAATGAAGAAGAACCGGCAGGCAACGCTTTCGAGCATGCTTGCCCAGGCACAGAAGGCCTCAGGCGGCCCAGAGAAGAAGTCCTATGAGGACGATCGGTTCTGGCAGCCACAGGTCGACAAGGCCGGCAACGGTTACGCAGTCATTCGCTTTCTCCCGGCTGCTCAGGGAGAAGAGCTTCCGTGGATCCGCTATTGGGATCACGGTTTCAAGGGCCCGACGGGGCGCTGGTACATCGAGAACTCCCTGACGACCATTGGTCAGAAGGATCCGGTCTCTGACCTCAACTCAAAGCTCTGGAACACGGGCCGCGAAGAGGACAAGGAGATGGTACGTGCTCGTAAGCGCCGTCTTCACTACGTAGCTAACATTCTGATCATCTCTGATCCTGCCAATCCGGCAAACGATGGTCAGGTCAAGCTGTTCAAGTTCGGCAAGAAGATCTTTGACAAGGTCCTTGACGTCATGCAGCCTGCCTTCCAGGATGAGAAGCCGGTCAATCCGTTTGACTTCTGGGAGGGTGCTGACTTCAAGCTGAAGATCCGCAATGTCGAGGGATACCGCAACTACGACAAGTCCGAGTTCGCTTCTGCTGCACCGTTGTTTGGCGGTGACGACAAGAAGCTGGAGTCGGTCTATGCGAAGCTGCACTCCCTGCAGGAATTCCTAGATCCGAAGAACTTCAAGTCCTACGCTGAACTTGAGCGCAAGCTCAAGGAAGTTCTGGGTGAGGCAGGTCAGGTCCTGACGACAGCTGAGCAGACTGATCTGGATGAGAAGACTGAAGCACCGGCTCACCGTGCTGCTGCAGCTCTTCCGCCTCGCTCGGCTCCAGCCAAGCAGGACGACGGCGAAGATGAGGACACGCTGTCCTACTTTGCCAAGCTCGCCAAGGAAGACTAATCTGAACTGAAAGGTTCTTCATCGAGGGTGTACCAAATCGGTACACCCTTTTTAGTATCCAAATCTCATCATGAACACACCGGACGTTCTGTCAGGAATCTCGGATCCTGAGACTGCAGCTGTCTGGTTATTGTTGATGATGTTGGTTCGACTTGAGGCATCCACAACATTCGATCCGCCGGCGGCAAGTGCAGCTTCATCTCTTGCGGCTTGGGTCTGTGTTGACATTTCAGAGAGCTGCTGTCCATCTGCTCTCTGAGCATTAGGCACCATACGTTCTCTGAGAGCCAGTTCTTGTTTGAACTCCGGCAAAAATCCAGGAGTATACGTAGGTTCAGGCATTGCAGAAACAGCAGATGCAGGAGCTGCAGCAGGAGAAGCTCCAGATCCACCTCCAGAAGACTTTAGACCAAGCAGATCAAGTACCTTTTCCGTTATATTGAATCCTACGAGTTTTGCTACTCCATTCAGTGGGAACAACAAGGTTTTAACAATACCGGCGATCATCTGCAGAAACAATGTCTTGAAATCTACTTCTCCAGTGAACAAGCCTTTGATGGAGTCAAAAATCTGTGTGAAGCCTGAAAACAGGTCCATGAAATTGTCTTTGACATTTCCTACCAGATTGGTAATTCCATCAACAATCCATCCAAGTCCGACATCTAGAGCCTTATCAATGGATACTATGACCTTTGGTACTATTTCAGTGAAGAATTCCGGAATAGTGACTAGAACAAATTCGAAGAACTTTTCGAAAAGCAGTTTGCCTTGATTCACGAATTCTTTGAGAAAATCTTTGAAAGAGAAGGCATCTAACTCCTTCTCGAGTTCGGTGAATCCTAGCTTTCCAGCGATCCACGAGATAAGAGACTTTGGGATGTCTACGATCCAGCCGACAAGGCCGTTGACAAGCTCGATCATTCCAGCACTAAATTTGTCCACAAAGCTTCCCTCGGTCTCCGTGAATCCCTTGAAGAAGTCCCAGATTCCCATGATAATCGTGAGCGGTAGGGCAATCTTGCCCATGATCTTGCCAAATACTTCTCCAAGAGCACTAAATTTTGGAGCCAATGCCGAAAAGGTTTCTCCAAAACTTCCAAAAGCATTCTTTATGATCTTGAATATGCCTTCACTTTCGGCAGCTCCAGATCCAAACACGCCTTTGATTGAAGATACTATCTCCATGAAGGTAGTGCCAAGATTCTTGAACATCCCTCCAAGTTCTCCGATCCACTTAACTATCGGAGAATCCATTGCAATTCTCCAAAGAGCTTTGGCTTTGCTTCCGAGTCGTTCAAACATTTCTCCTAGTCCAGAGAAAAACTTTCCAAATGCAGATTCTTCAATAATCCTGAGCAGGGCCCTTCCTTTACTGATCATCCGCTCAAAAACTGCTGATACCTTATCGAAAAGCTTTCCGATCGGTCCGTCGGCGAGAATTCTCCAAAGAGCTTTTCCTTTGCTGACCAACCTTTCAAAAAACACGCTGATTGGTTCAGTGATAGTACGGAAAACTCCCTTGATCCCAGAAACGATTTTATCGAATCTTTCAGAGATTGCAGTTCCAATCTTTCGAACCTTTGCTAGCAAAGCATCCGAGAACATTACCTTGATCTCTTTTGCAATCTGACTTAGAAAGCCGCGAATCATCCCGGGAATAATGGCAAGGGCAGCTGCAGCAATTCCAGCAATTTTTCCGAACTTAGTACCCTTTGCGTCTTTGTCTGGGCCACCCTTGTCATGAATTTCGACCGTCGACTTTAGTCCATTCTTCTTAAGATCTTCTAAAGTATCTAGTAATTGGTTGAATAGACCAGTCGTTTCCTTTTTATTTTCTAGATCCTGAAGGCGCATGCGTTCAGTTCCCTGGAAAAAGTCATACATCATCGTAAAGATATTGCCTACGATGTGATCAATCTGGGGAAGATGCCTGTCAGTAATCTTGCATAATGCCTTAATGGTTTGAGCCGTACGTTCAGCTGGCTTTAGAAGCGCATCAACACTTTCTGTCATTCCCTCCAGCAATGGAGTCAGTTTCTTCGTATTCTGATTAAGCTTGTTTTGGCCGTCGTTTAGCTTTGAAAGACTTTTTGAGACATCTCTTAGACTTTCGGTCTGTTTTAGGAGTTCTTTAGCAGATGTCTTTTCCGGATTCTTCAGGGCATTGGACTTCTTCTTTTTCTTCGGCGAAGTATCGCCGGAGTCTGCTGCTGCAACAGCCTGAGGAGTATCAGGCACAATGGAAGAAACGGGTGTCTGCGCAGAAGCCACAATTGAAGCTTCTCCGGTTCCGCTGCTATCTCTCTTTGTTTCTTCCTGTGCCATTGATCAGGTTCCTTTCTGTCTATTAAGCTTTTGAATTCGCTCGTTTTCTTCCTTGACGTGCTCTACTAGCAAATGAACGTAGATTTCCCTCTCCCATGGGAGCATGTCCTCGATCTCTGTCAGACTGTAATGATGATGCTGCATCATTGCAAAGTTCGTCTGGTAGTAGTTGAGAAGCGTGTCATGGGAGAGGGCTAGGTGAAAAAAGAGTTCAGACCCGAGAGGGTAATGTCCGAATCCTTCTTGCACTTGACGCAGCTAAACTGCACTTTCGTTTCCAGCGCTGGGAGATTAAGCATGAACTCCTGAATCTTTCCGAACTGTGCTTGGCTCAAAGATTCGATGAATTCGATCATGTCCTCATGAGAGGTATCTTCCGCCTTGTAGATTTTTGTCTTGTCATAGATGGAATCAATGCAAGAAATAACGACGTCTAATGCCGCATTTGCATCAGCTTTTTCTGCGGTTTCTGCCGAAGGGAGACGCGACATCTTTGGCCAGTTGAGATTCACCCCAACTACGTCAGTCAGCGCGATTCTCTTCTCAATTCCTGTTGGCATTCTGACCTCGATCTCATCTAGGTTAACCTCGATCTGATTTACGGCTTCACAATGACTGCACTTCATTCCGATCTTTGCGATCTCGCCGGTTGATTTTGCGCGTAGCTTTAGGAATAGGTACTCCAGGTCGAACGTGCATAGGTTCTCAGGATCGACTTTTCCATACGTGCATGATGAGATGATGTCCTTGACTGCATTCAGAATCGAAGATGAATTCTTCGTCTCCAGTGCAATCATGAGGATCTTTTCTTCCTTGACTAGATACGGACGGTATTGGATCGTCTTACCGGTCGAAGGAATCTTAGCTTCATATTTTGGTGCTTCAATTTTTGGTAGTGGCATAGTTAATGATGTGGTTAGTCATTCAGTTCAGTGACGAAAGTACTTCGTAGTCGGTATAGGCTAATGTGACAAACAGCTTTTGAATTGCATTCTCTGCAGTATTGTCCAGAGTTACCGCATTCATGGTAATTGGAAAAGCCTCGTTTAATCTGACACCATATGTCGGATTATTATCCTTGTCCAACTGATAGATCTGGATCGACGTCGTATATTGGTTTTTGTATTTTGCACGGTATTTTTCAACCGAAATCATCTGCTCAATCCAGGTATCAAACGCTTTCTTGATTGAATAATTGTTGGTCAACAGGAACGAAAATATGACATCTTCGTTCATATAACTTGTTACCATTTTAATTGGCTGGCGCAATAATTGATAATCTGAAGTTGTGATCTGTTTTCCTGGAATGATTGCAGATTCACACAAAACAGTGAATTCGCGCATGTCATTTCCAAAACTAATTCCCGATGGTGCGGACAATGTAACCTGAAAACGATTCGTCATTGCCAGACCGTTTCCACGCTGGATGTAACTCTTGAGATCGTTGATGGAGTCGAATGCCATGATTATGATTTTTGATAGACCTTTCTGGACTCTCTCCAGACTTTCTGCTTTGTAGCACCCTTGAAATGTTCTGTCGGAAGAAAGATCGCAGTCTCCCAATCTGGAGCATGAACCTGGGCAATTCGGCTGCCGATCTGATCCCAGAGGTAATGCTTCAGGCATGGCCTAAAGTAGCGAAACCGCTGTGCCGAGGCCAGTAGTTGATAACGTAGACGCAAGCGAGTTCTTTCGGTCAGCTCATCGTCCTTCAGTGTAGCCAGCAATTTGTCCAAGAAAATGGCGCGTACGCGTGGTTCTAGATAGTGAAGATTCATTCCTAGGAAACCGCCCTCGGCCGGCTTTAACAGGATGATTAGGGGAAAGCGATCGTAGTATGGCAGCGTATCCTTGTGCAGGGCGTCGTATACGAACATGTACATGAATCCCCACTGAGGATTCGGCCTGTTCTTTACAGCAGGATCGTTCAGGAGCTTCTTTCGGTTGATCTGACCATTCAGTTCACGAGCTTTCTCCATGAACCAGTCACGGGCCTCCTTCGATCGTGCTGCGAAGCCGGTCGCAGTAGATTCTTTTCTGAGTGTGTCGAACAGTGACGCCATGGTCACTATTTATAGGCTATTTTAGAGGATTTTGATCCCTAGACTTTTCAGAAAATCTTCATTCCAGACCTCAAACGACCAACCTCGGTCCTCGGCAAACTCCTTTGCTGCCTCCCACTTACTGATGTTCTTGGCGTATGTCATTACCTCAGTGATGTACTTCTTGGTTTTGCGACCAGTGTTGCGAGGAGGAAGAGTTTCCTTCTTTGGCTTGATCTCTACCAGAAACACTCGGCCGTCGGTGAATTCGATCTTGACATCCACGAAGTATCGATGCAGCTTTCCATCAGTCTTGCACCGATATGGCACCACTGTTTCCTCGGATGACCAGCACTTGACAAACGAATTGTCGTCAAGCCAGCGAAATACCTGGCGTTCCCACAGAGAACGATAGACGATGTTAGTGACATCGCCTCGGTACTTTGATGGATTCTTTGGTGAAAATTTGCCTTTGTAACTCAAATCGATTGCTCCGGAATGCAGTATAAATACTGTATTTATGCCTGGCCTATCAATCCTATCACCTACATCACGTCAGGACAACGATAAAAGAGCTGCGAACGTAAATGAGTACGTAGCTTCGCAGAATTCTATTTTTGCATTTCCCACAAGGATGCGAAACGAGCGTGCCAATTTCCCCCATGTCAGATTTGAATGTGGAGGAAAGTCTATTCATTTTCCTATTCCTTCAGGATTAACATTTGCCGATAATGCTGAATACTCTAATGTCGATCTGGGTTTACTAGGATTTGACACTGATAAGACATCTGGGACGATGACCGATCAGCTTAAAAACGTCGGTGCCGTGGCCGCAAACATCCTGGCAAAAGAATACGCCGAGAACAAATATGCCAATGTTGCCGAGGCCGTAACTTTAGCTACAAAGCGAGTGCAAAACCCAGGAAGGGCAGTATCATTTCAGGGAACATCAGTTCGCGAATTTGAGTTTTCGTTTAAGATGATGCCACAGGATGAACGCGATACTACGGTCATCAAGGACATCAATACGATTTTTCGCCTGAATCTCTATCCGGCATCCAATACTGCAGGTTTAGTATTGAGCTTTCCTCCGGTATGGTCTATCAAATTTTATAGCGGAACTGAGGAGAACAAGTTTATTCCTAAGATTTACGAGGAATGTTTTCTGTTATCATTCTCCTCAACCTACAATGCTGATAGCAACATGTTCCATGAAGACGGATCGCCGATCGGAGTAGATGTCAGCATGAAGTTCCAGGAAACAAAGGCTCTCACTCGCGAGGACCAATATAAGTTAGCCAAATACTGATCACCATGGGTTTCTTTCGACAGTTTCCAAAGACTTCATACGACTTTTTCAATCGAGGCGTTAACTATAAAGTCACTGACATATTCAGGTATGTCAATGTTGACTATTCCTTTTTGGATGACGTCTCTACATATTCTTATTACCGTATTCAAAACGGTGAAAGACCTGATGTGGTATCGCAGCGCTTGTATGGAACACCAGATTATTATTGGACGTTCTTCATCATTAATGATCACTTGAAAGAAGGAATCGGAAACTGGCCATTGCCTCCAGAATTGTTTGAGGATTACATCAATTCAGAATACTCCGGAGTAGCAGTGACCTCAGAGGTTAATCTTGGCATTAACAAGGAACGCGAAATTCTATACACAAATACATTGGCGGACGAATTTCCGATTGGAACTGAAGTGGCAATCACCGTTGCGGGAGTTCCTACTGTGATTACAGATCCTCTAACTGGAGCGCAAAAGATAATTCCTACATACGTGACCCGAGGCACCGGTAAAGTTTATGCCAGAAATCCTCAACTATGCCAGTTGGTCATTCGTGATATCGTTCCTTCTCCTGGAGTAACAGAACCGTTCGTCGAAGAAGGTTTCATTCGATCAAACAACGACACATTGGTCATCAAGTCATTTTCGCTATATCGTGATGCCGTCAAGTATTATTTAGATCCAGCAACTGATCGTGAGACATATAATCCGTATGCATTTGATCCGACAGAGTTATCATCGGAGGCAAACTTTTCCTTGTCTCCGGTATCATATTATGACTATGAATCTGACCTAAACGATAAACGATCTGACATCCGTGTAGTTCGCCCTAATTTGATCTATAGATTTGCAAATCAGTTTAGTAATTTGATCAATGCCAACTAATATCAATGTCGGAGTCAATGACTCGAAAGGACATAATCCGGCAGCCTATCGAGTCAATGAGATCACCCTGACCAATCATACTGGCAGAGTGATTGATATCTCTGCAATCGTTACTGATTTTACGATTACTGAAAGCCTATATCGCCAGTTCCTTATGCTGGAACTAAGTGTCGCCGATAAGGTTAACCTGTTTGAAGAGTACCAGTTATCTGGTCAAGAAACGATCTTCGTCTCTGTATCTCGCTGGGAATTTGATCCGGATGAATATCCAGAGAATAGTGAACTCAAAGAGATCACAGTCAGTCATACATTCATAGCTACAGAATACCCGTTATTTGCCAAGTCGGGTAATACAAGGCAGCAGGCCTATAAGATCAGGGGTGTCAGCCGTCATGCGTTCCTGGCAAAATTCAAGAAGGTATCAAAGTCATATACCGACAATGCTATCAATGTTGTTAAGAATATCCTGACTGAAGATCTGGCATATGATCCGACTAAGATCTACGTCTCAGATGCTGGATCCCGGTCATTGAGCATAGTTATACCTTACATGGATCCCCTTGAGGCAATCAACTGGGTACTGCGCCGTAGTTTTGACCAGAATTCAGCTCCTATTTACTGCTATGAGACTCTGTTTTACAAGATGGTGATCGAGTCACATAGCGACCTCGTTTCAACGGAAAATTCAGCACACCGTTCTTTTACTGAGGGAAAGTTCTTCTCATATCCTAGCGAAGAGGGAAGCCTGGAGTATTATCGTCAGCAGCTCGGAAGAATCCTGAAGATCGGATCCGAATTGAAGATGTCGAAGCTTTCGTCAGGTGCTGCCGGCGCATTTTCCTCTACGACCGATTACGTTGACATCGCCAAGAAGACATATACATCGGACATCTTCGACTATGATCAAATGTTCGGCGAAATGGTCTGGTTTGAGAATGGAAAGACACTGAGCACCGAGTTTCGGCCTGAAAGATCACTCAACGAATACTATGAGAGCCGAATCAATCGCATTCCTCTGAATACGCTAGCTTTCTCGGAGAACGGATCGAAACAGAATTATCATGATTCTGCCACCGGAAACAACCTGAACAAGGCGATCTCGTACCTGGAGAATAGTGACACCATGACCCATGACCTGCTCGTTTATGGTGACCTGACTCTGACTTCTGGAATGACTGTCGAGCTAAATATGACCAAGTCCGTCGATCCTACGCTGCGAGTTGAGGGCGACGTCGCCAAGAGCGGACCTGAAAGAGACGAGTTCCTGTCCGGTACATACTTGGTCACCGGAATCAAGCATAATTTCTCCAAAGAGTATTTCTGCGAGATTCGGATCAAGCGAGATACCTACACTTACGACCTGAGTGAATTCTAATGAATAACATTGATCATTATGTTGGTGGGCAGTTTGCCTGGTTCACCGGTGTCGTCGAGGATATCCACGACCCGTTGGAGATGGGTCGCGTCAAGGTCCGTTGTTTCGGATATCATTCTCCAGATCTATCTGCTATTTCAACCGAGTCGTTACCCTGGGCGATGGTAATGACACCGATCACATCGGCCTCGATGACTGGAATTGGCCAATCGGCAACTGGAGTTCTTCAAGGTTCTTGGGTGGTCGGGTTCTTCCGTGACGGTCCATCAGCACAGGATCCTATTGTACTTGGTACCATTCCTTCGATGTCGACGGATAAGCGAGCTGGGAAGGGATTCTCGGATCCGGATCAAACCTATCCGAGAGAAGATGGACTAGAGAAGCCAGATACCCCTATCCAATCTCGATCAGATTGGACCGATGCCAATAGCTATGCAAAGCGCGAGGAAGTTCACGTCTCAAATATCGAGACGGCAGTTCCTCCAAGGGTCACATCGGTGGCGCAGGACGAACCGGATGCGTATTACACTCGCCAGACTTGGAGTAATTGGGAAGTCGCTGAGGTAGTCAAGCCGACATATCCAATGAACCATTCGGTCGAGACTGAGTCCGGTCACGTCCGCGAAGTCGATGACACACCGGACTATGGTCGTATCTTCGAGATGCACCGTTCTGGCACGTATTACGAGATCGACAATGCCGGAGATCGCACATTGACGGTTGTTGGATCTAACTACACTGTCATCTTCGGCTCAAACAATGTCTACATTCGCGGTGCGTGCAATCTGACGATTGATGGAGACCTTCGGACGCTAGTCAAGGGTAACTACCACCTGGAAGTCGAGGGCAACAAAACAGAGTACATTAAGGGATCGCGTCAGTCCAAGATCGGTCAGTCCGAGAACATCGAGATCGGAAAGGACGTCTCGAAGAACACGACCGGTAATCATGTCGAACGAGTCGGCGGTAACGCGACAATCACGATCGATGGATACCGGCTCGAGACCATCGGGTCGAATGCCGATTGTACAATTGGCGGTAATCATAGCCAGATTGTGGTCGGTAACAGCCAGTATGCCGTCGGTGGCAATCTGGAAGTCTCAGTCCTGGGTCACCTATACCTGACGTCTCAGGAAGACATGAAGATGGAAACTCCATCGAACATGGAAATGAATATCGATGGCGGTCAGACGATGAACATTGCCGGAACACAGGACATCACAGCAAGCGTGACAAACATCAACAACAATGTCAATATCGATGGAAATCTGGATGTGACTGGCACAATTGATGCAGACGGAGTTATCACGTCTGGAACACAGGTAAAGGTCGGAGCAATCAATCTGACCACTCACCGCCATACCGGAGTAATGTCTGGCCTAGCAACAACCGCAACACCAGTCGCATAATATGTCATTACTCTGCGGAAGTAATTCGTCCCTCGATTCCCTCACTTCTACGACCGGGGGCATCAAGGATGTTCTCCAAAACGGAAAGAGCGGCCTGGCATCTCTGCAGTCCAAGATTGCAGAGGCGCAGTCAAAGATACAGACGGTCCAGACAAAAGTTGCTGAGGTATATTCGTTTCAGGGTGAACTTGCTGCCCTGAAAAGCAATCCGAATCCACAGGCAATTGCGCAGTTCCTGAACAAATGGGGACCAAAAGTTCCGGCTGCGCAGACGTATGTTCAGAAGATCACACAGACTGCCAATAGCGTGGCAAAGGTTGATGCCTTTTACTCAGAATTGAAGGCCCTCAAGGGAGCTGGCCCTGCATCGTATTCCAGTTTCATCCGAAAGTGGCAGACCAGTATTCCTGGTCTCAATATGTCCACGACGATCGCAATGCTTGATGAATCAGCGCAGCTTCAAAATCTGTCAACCGAGATTCCTTCGCTGATCAAGAGTTCAAAAACCAACCTCAAATCTGGCAACATCAATACCAAGCTGCAAGGAGTTCAGACCGGTTTAACCGCTGCATCAAAACTTCTGGACGCAGCCGGTAAGATAGGAAACCTTGCTGCGCTGTCCTTGGATCTCTGCAAAGACATTCCGAACATCAAGATGAATACGGCAACCGGTGCAGTTGTCACCGAGGCAAAGGAAGTCGTCGTCCCATCAGGCAATCCCGAGACTAGCGAGGCCGTTGTTTCGACGATTCAGACGAATTATAAGGGTCCGGGCTGACCTCAGAAATGCTGTATAAATAGGTGGAATTATGGCGGAAACCCTTTCAGACTACAATGTCAACGAATTCATTGCGACGAATAGATCGCAAGTGGTCTCGAAAAGACGTTCGTTTTCTGATCTGGATCTTTCGCTGGAATTAAATCCAAACTTCAACGATATCGTCCCGCTGACCGATATTGACGCTGTCAAAAATTCAGTCAGAAACCTGATTCTCACGAATTTCTTCGAGAGACCCTTTCAGCCTTGGATCGGATCCAATCTCTCTGCATTGCTATTTGAACCGGCCGATTCGTTTACGATCATCTCCATTCGTGAAGAAATCAAGAAGGTACTTCGTAAGTATGAGCCCAGAGTCGACGACGTCACTGTTGAAGTAAAGGATCAATCAGATCGAAATTCTTATACTGTTACCGTCGGATTCCGCGTCATCTCGGTAGACGAGCAGGTGGACATCACCCTATACCTCAAACGCATCCGTTAACATATGGCACAGATCAACGTATCCGAACTAGATTTTGGCACACTCAAGGAGTCGATCAAGTCGCACTTCAAGAGTCAGTCAAAGTATAATGATTTTGACTTCGAGGGATCTGGTCTATCGGTCCTTTTGGACGTTTTGGCGCATAATACCCATTACAACGCCGTCACTGCACACCTTGCCCTGAACGAAGCATTCCTTGATTCGGCACAGCTTCGCGGAAACGTCGTGTCACATGCCAAGCTCCTTGGTTATACACCTCGTTCTACTCTGGCCTCTACTGCGATTGTCAACGTTGAGGTAGAAGCTCCTGTTAATAACGCTCCTTCATTCTTATCGTTGGACCGTGGCACTAAGTTCAGTACTGTGGTTGACTCGACGAACTATACTTTCGTTGTTCTGGAAGCCAAGCCAGCCGTACCGAAGATTAATGGAAAGTATACGTTCGAGAACGTTGCAATCAAGCAAGGAACTCTGAAGAAAATGGTATATCGAGTCGATGAGCTGATCGAAAATCAGACATACGAGATTCCGGATGATACTGTGGATGCGACTACGATGCAGGTCAGAGTACGCGATGGCAATGCCGAGTACTCCATCTATACCCAGTTCACGACTCTGATCAATATCACTTCAGATTCGAAAGTGTACTTCCTTCAGGAGAATGCAAATGGAAAGTACGAGATCTATTTCGGTGATGACAATCTTGGAGTGAAGCCAGGATCTAATAACATCGTCGAGATCGAATATGTATACACTAACGGAAGAATTGCAAATGGAGCCACAAGCTTCAAGGCTTCTCAGACGATCGGAGGAATTGCAATCAACGACATTACCGTTAGCACCGTTACCGGTTCGTATGGTGGACAGGCAAAAGAATCCGTAGAGTCCATTCGATATAACGCCCCACTGGCGTTCATTACTCAGAATAGAGCTGTAACGGCTGACGATTACCGAGCAATCATATTGAGAGACTTCGGCAATATCGATGCAATTGCTGTATGGGGTGGAGAAACCGATCCTGAGCCAAATTACGGAAAAGTCTATATCTCAATTAAGCCGTCCGGAAAAAATGCTCTGAATGTTGCCGAAAAGACTCAGATCGTCGACACCATTCTTCGTGGCAAGAATGTCGTATCAATTGAGCCGACAATTGTTGATCCTGAGTTTACCTTCCTGGAATTGGAAACTTTCATCAAGTACAATCCTAACTTGACCGATAAGTCTACAGCCGGAATCGAATCTTATGTTCGAGATATCATTCGCCTGTACAATGAACGCAATCTTAGAAAGTTTGACGGTGTTTTCCGTTATTCTCAGTTCCTTAGCTCGATTGATAGCTCTGAACCATCTATCTTAAATTCTGTTGCACGTGTCTATATGTACAAGACGATCACGCCTTTGCCTGACAGACAGCGCAGCGCGTTCGTTTTAGATTTCTCAGTACCGACATATACCACAAATTCAACTACCTCAGTCCTTTCATCCACTGCATTCAAAATCGGAGGAATCGACCATTACTTTGGTGACAGCCCAATTCCTGGAACTGGAAATAGAAATCTTTATATCTACAAGTTGGTTCAGGGAACTCGTGTTCGCGTTGCTGGCGCTGGAACTATTACGTCCTCGCTGGGCAGAGTGGAGCTAACTGGATTCCGAGCCGATGACGATACTCCGATCAAAATCACAGTTCTTCCAAATTCATTTGACATCGCTCCAAAGAGAAACCAGCTGTTGGATATCGATCAGCAGTATGTTACAGTCACTGCAGAAATTGACTCGATTGCTGTAACTGGTGCAGGTGGTTCGACTAACTATACCACGACACCTCGTCATCGCTGACCATGGCTTCACTGATTGAGTCAACAGCCAGTACTCGTAGGTCCACCAAAGAGGTGGCCAGAGTAGAGCAGCTTTTTCCGGATTCACTTAAGCCAAAAGCGGCAAAGCTCATTGAATTCCTAAAAGACTACTACGACTTGGTCAACAAGGATGGAACTTCCGGATATCGAGTTGCAGTTCGATCAGGTGCAGGAACATTCACGGCCGGAGAAGACATTACTTCAATTGGCCTCGATGGTGCTCAGATCACCGGAAAAGTTTCTGCATTCACTGACAACGAACTTCTGCTATATCAGGTCACCGGTACATTGATCAGAGGATCGACTATTGTCGGATCTGAATCAGAAACATTGGTTCTCACAAACGTTTCGGGATCGTTTATTGCTGGAGAATCAGTGAGTTCGCGCGATACCTCGAATAATCCGGTTTCGGCCAAAGTACTCCTGGCTACCGGCAATACATTGCTGGTAAACAATATTGTTGGAAATTTTGCGGTTGTTGCTTCTCCTAACCGAAAGGTTGTGACAGGAGTCGTTTCTAACGCAACTGGCGAAATCACTGGAATCACTCAAGGTACTACTAGAATCATCAGTCAGATCACGCCGATCTATGACAATCCTAGCTATACAATCTCCAGAATTACAAAAGAGCGTGATATCGATCGAGCAACACAAAGATTCTTCGAAATGCTGCAGAGAGAAACTGCAGCTAATGCTCCAGGAAAATTTAACATTTCGGAGGCCGATGCTTACAAGAAGCTAATGAAGTATTATTCTCTCCGTGGATCATCGAATTCCATTGAGTTGTTCTTCAAGATCCTGTACCAAGATGAAGCCGAAGTTTACTATCCTTATAGCGATACGTTAAAACCTTCTTCTGGAACATGGAACGCTTCACTCGGAAGATACACTGATAATAACGGATTCCTTTCAGATAGTAAGAAGATTCATGACTCTTACTACTACCAGAGGTATTCGTACGTAGTCAAAACCGGTACTAATTCTTCCGAGTGGAAAGATTCATTTAATCGCCTTGTCCATCCGGCTGGATTCATTTTCTTTGGCCAAATTTTCTTGCTTCTGACGGCAGTGGAGCTTTTAGACCTGAAGACAGCATCCAAGATGCCGAAACTTCAGCCTGGATTGATTGGTCTTGAGGACTTGACTATGTTGATTGAATCGATCTACACCGATCTGATTCAACTAAACGAACAAGGACAGCTGGAATACATTGAGCGCAATATGCGGGTGCTATATGATTTCCAGAACATTCTTAGACTCGAACTTCTGGGAGAAGGAAATAGTCAGTCTAAAGTCTTCTATAAGACCCTGGAATCCATGAAGTTTACTGGCTCTAATCCGATCGGAACTTATTCAAACAACACCATCAATGAGGCTATAAATAACACAGTCTCATATGAACCGAATGGTATTCTCATCAATACGTACCAATTTACACCGTAAGCACCATGTCAGCAATCATCTCAACGGAATTCCGTAATCTAAACGCCAGAAACTTTAAGCAGAACATTCTTGACGATCGCGAGAATGTATATCTGTTTATCGGCAAGTCAGACAAATGGTCTAGCACTATCGGTGGTACCGACGACGTTGTTCCGAACAGCGGACTTCCGAAGGATACCATTCTCGAGCTCAGAGATGCCGATTCGAACATGATTGCCATGAAGAGCATCGGTTCGACCGATGTCATCAATCTCATTCCTCGTTATAATTGGGAGTCTGGTGCATTTTACGCAGCCTGGGATGATAACAAGACTGACATCTTTGATCGCGGAAACGATACGCCGTTTTATGTCCTGACAGACACCTTTGCAATTTACAAGTGCTTGCATGCTCCAAAAGATTCCAATGGAGATCCGATCGCCTCGACGAACAAGCCAAGCCATGTTCCTACGATTAATGGAAATGGAGATATCGAAGGCGATCCATACAAGTATGCAGACGGTTACATCTGGAAGTTCATGTTCCAGATTACAGCTACTGAAGCTGCAAAGTTTCTGACGAATAGTTACATGCCGATCAAGACGGTTGTCGGCGCAGCAACTGCAGTTGTTGCTGCTGGAGTTGGCGGAACTCTTCCGGCTGTCACAAATGGAGCATTTCTAATTGGAAATACGAGTGGAGCCACTGGAACGATCTATGCAACAGGATCGAGTGCTGGAAGTTATATTGTCTACAATATTCGCGGAAATTTCGTGGCCGGCGAAGTTATCACTGGAAGTGGTGCCGTTAACTGCACACTCACTTCAATCACGCTTGGAAACGTTGATACTATTACAGAGACAGGTGACGTTTCGGAAGAAGAAAAAAGCCGAATCAGGTTCCAAAACGCAGCAAAGAAGACGCTGACTGGAAAAATTTATACCGTAGCAATCGATCCGAATGATCCGACAGCCCAGACTCTTTCTTATGGTGGCACTGGATATACGAGCGTACCGACTATCACGATCAATGGTGACGGAAGTGGAGCGGTTGCAACTGCTACGATTGCCAATCAGAAAGTAGTCAAGATCGATATTACCGGTACCTCATATGGCGCAAACTATAATGTTGCCTTCGTTGATGTCGTTGGTAACGGATCTGGATGCAATGCTCGCGCAGTCCTTTCGCCAAAGAATGGTCACGGCTCATCTCCAGCTGAAGAACTCGGCGGATTCTATGTTGGTATTGCTGCTACATTGACCGGCCAAGAAGGTGCTGGTGATTTTGCTGCTGATACATTCTTCCGTCAGGTTGGACTAGTGAAGAAGCCAAAGGAACTATCCGGTGGAAATCCAGTGACGGCAATTTCCTCAACATTGTCTGCTCTCCGTAAGTTTACAATTACTGCTCCAAGTGGAACGTTCCACGTAGGAGATTATATTCAAAATGGTGCAACACCTCCATCCAAGGCGTATATTGATACAGTAACGACCAGCGGTTCGAACCGTGTTCTAGGAATTCACCAGAATGACAAGACTGGATATGGATCGTTCTCAACAGGAAATTCCATAACTGCTTATACACCAGGAACAGCCAATTCTGTTGCAGGTGGAAACATTAGCGCGATTACTGCATCCGAATATGTTCACTTCAGCGGTGACGTCATCTTCCTAGAAAACCGTACTTCTCCGATTGCTCGTAGCGAAACTCAGATCGAAGACATTCGTATCATCGCAGAATTTTAATCTACTGCCATGCCCATCACATATTACAATGAGTCTCCGTACTGGGATGACTTTAATCAGAACAAGAATTATCTGCGAGTCCTGTTTCGCCCTGGATATTCTGTTCAGGCCAGAGAGCTGACACAGCTTCAGACTGCTCTACAGGCGCAGATTGCACGCTTCGGAGACCATTTCTTCAAGGATGGTTCGAAGGTGATGGGAGGATTAGCCACGCTAAACAATAAGCTGGCCTTCATCAAGGTTCGTGCTAGCGAACCAAATAATGCTAATGTTCAGACTACATATAGCACTCTCTCCTATACTGGAAATTCCGCTACCTATCTCCAGACTGATCCTGTCACCGGTCAGTATGTTCTCATTGGTTCTACCATCTATGGAACAACCAACGGATTGTCCGCACGTATCATCGACATTGCTCCTCCGACCAATGAGGACAACAACATTGTCCTATTCGTCGAGTACCTCAGTTCTGGTGGAAAAGTTACGACAACGAATGGAATCACGACTGATACGACTGGTGTCATCAAGGCATTTGCAGCCGATGAATATCTGATCACTCAGCGTACGGTCGACGAAGTCACCACGTATATCGCTTTCAGAGCAAAGTCACTGGAGAATGGACACCATCCTAACGGATTCGGCACGCGCCTCTCTGTGGATGAGGGAGTGTATTACGTCAAGGGTTGCTTTGTTCATACACCAGCATCCTCGATTATCATTTCACGTTATCGCACAAATCCGTTTGCTCGTGTGATCTATTCGGTGACCGAAAACAAGGTCACTCCAGTAATGGATACCACGCTGAACGACAATGCGCTCGGTTCTCCAAATGTAGGAGCTCCTGGAGCGCATCGCTATCAGATCGCAATGGATTTGGCGATTGAGAATTGGAATCCAGCGCTCTATGACGAGAATGTCGACAATCGAATCCTGGTTGCGATCATTGAGAACGGAACAATAAAGAAGGAAGGTCGCACAGAGTACGCAGAGATCATGAAGACTCTGGCTCAGCGCACTTTCGAAGAGTCTGGCAATTATGTGCTGAATCCGTTTCGTCTTTCAGTTCGTGAATACCTGAACGACTTTACCAATGATGGCCTTTATACCGAGGCTCAGATTCAAGCTGCAATTCAGGGCATCGACAACGCCACTGAAGCCAGAAGCTATGCCGCAAACAAGTTGGCAATTGGTCTGGATCCATCCGTTGCCTATATCAACGGATATCGTGTTGAACTTCAGAGCACAGTTCACACTCCGATTAAGAAAGCCAGAAAGTACGAGGATCTCAACAATGTTTTCGTCTCGGCTGAATACGGTAACTATGCAATCGTGACGCTCCTGCGCGGACTTCCGGATATTGCTGCATATTCAACGATCAATCTTAAAAACAGTGGAAACAGTACAGTCGGATCGGCACGAGTTCGTTCAATTCAATATATCGCTGGATCGGGTGATACTGCAACCTATAAGGTCTATCTCTTTGACGTTACGATTCTTCCAAACCATCAACTAAGCGAGATCGCCAAGCTAGCAAATGGATCTGGATTTACGGCAAATTTGGTAACCGCTGGGGTAATCACGGATGCTGCAAACAATTCTCTGGTCTTCAAGCTTCCTACGAATGTCACGAAATCTGCAACAGATCTGACATATCGAGTTCGCCAGACATTTACAGCAAGCGCTAGCGCCACGACTGTCACCTTAAGTCCTACGACAGCCAATCAGTATTTCGTTTCAGAGTCTGCTTCTGATTACGTGGTGGTCAAGACTGACGGTACGGCATTTGGTGCAGGTGCAAGCGGTGCGTACGTGGTTTGCCCGTCTAGTGTTCAGATCAATGCTCCAACAGGAGGTAACACCTATAACAGCGTTACACTGACCTTTGCAGCAAATGTCCTCACAAATGGAGGAAACGTCAAGGTTGTAGCCACTTGTCAGAGAGCAACCGCCGCAAAGACTAAGACTTTGACAGATGCTTTCATCACGATCGACACTCCGAACATTGTGGCCGGAGGATATGATTCGCTGGCACAGGTAGACATTCATAGCGTATCGGCGATCCGCATGTCTCCGGACACTACGACTCCGGTGGCAAATGACGCTGCCTGGTTAGCATTGCCAGATATCCTGGATCGCTATACCATTGACAATGGCCAGCGTGACAACTATTATGATTACGGAACTGTCACACTAAAGGCTGGAGTCAATCCTCCTACCGGAAAGATTCGTGTTTATTTCAAGTACTTTGCGCACGGATCTCCAGGAGATTACTTCTCTGTCGCCTCGTATGGAAATGATTACGAAAAGATTCCAGCATTCCAATCATCAAATGGTGTCGTAGAGCTGCGCGATTGCATCGACTTCCGTCCATCGATCAATGCCTGGAACGAGACAGTGATGGCTGCTCCAAGTCCATCGATTACCTGCGATCTTTCGTACTACCTCCCTCGAATTGACAAGGTCTATATGGACCAGTTCGGAAATGTAAAGGTCACAGAGGGAATCGCATCTCTGACGCCAAAGGCTCCAGATGACGTGACCGGTACGATGACACTGTATACTCTGTCGATTCCGGCATATACATTTACTCCTTCCTCGGTTCTTAGCAAGATGATCGATCATCGGCGTTACACGATGCGTGATATCGGCCGAATCGAGAAACGAGTCCAGAAGCTGGAATACTACACGGCTCTTTCTCTTCTGGAGAAAGAAACGGCTAACCAGCAGATCCTGGATAATGATGGATATGACCGTTACAAGAACGGATTTGTGGTTGATAACTTTACCGGTCATGGAATCGGCGCTGTCACTCACCCAGACTATACTGCGGCCATTGATAAGAATGCTGGAGTTCTACGCCCAATGTTCTGGGAAGACTCAGTCAATCTGAGACTTGATTCTGTCAATTCTAGTGGATATCGCCAGACAGGACCGTTGGTCACGCTGAATTATTATTCGGCTCCGATCATCAATCAGCCATATGCCTCTTACATTCAGTCTGTAAATCCATTTGCGGTGAATTCGTGGGTCGGAACAATCAAGATGTTTCCATCGACCGACGAATGGAAGGAGACAACTGTGGCTCCTCAGGTCATCATGGACAACGGAGCAGGAACGTACGATTCAATCAAGAACGCCCAAGATCCTGAAATTGCAATCGGAACTCTATGGAATGAATGGGCCACAAATTGGAATGGTCTTGACACAAACAGCGGATCTGATTCGACTCAAATTTTAGTCGGAGGCGGAAGCACCACCGACTCTATTACGAGCTGGGATGAGTTTCTGAAGTCTCGCACGAACCTTAGCGGAGGAGAACTTTCTGCCCTCAATCCAGAAATTCAGTCCACATACATCGCAAATCGTGCGGTTGAGACAAATCTGGTTCCATATATTCGCTCCCGCAAGATCTACTTCAAGGCCGTAGGACTTAAGCCAAATACTAAGTTCTACGCATTCTTTGATGGACGGAATGTCGGACCATTCGTCCGCCAGGAAACAGAGATCCCAGCCTGGGCACTAAATTATTCTGGTACGAATACCAGCATGGATCCGACCTTCATCAACTATAACAGTTCGACGTTTGTCACGGATTACATCAATTACACCAGCCATCCAGATTCGTCTACCTCGCTCTATTCGAATGCGCGTGGAGAAGTATATGGAAGCTTCATTCTGCCAAATACTGAATTCATTCGTTTCAAATCCGGAAAGAAGATCTTCCGCCTGATCGATATCGGAAACAATAACAACAAGCTTGCTACCTCTATTGCCGAGGGGCAATATGACGCTCGTGGAACATTCCTCGGTCAGCAGTCTGCAAGTATTGTTTCCATGCGTTCACCTGATGTTTGCCCAATGAAGATGGAGGGAGTCATTTCGGATGCTCAGTTTATCGCTCCTAACAAGAATGAAGGCACTCAGATACCTGAAATTCCAAAGCCACCGCTTCCTCCAAATCCTCCGGTTGATGTCGTAGTGGTATACGATCAGGAAACGAACGAAGTTGTCCTGGATGAGGAAGAAACGACGGTTTACTTTAATCCTCCTCCAGATACACCGGAGGACATTGTGGAGCAGGTAGTCGTGTGCCCTCCTGAAACAGACGTGTGGCCTCCTCTTCCGGTCATCGGGTGTGTATTCCCAGAGAATACCCCAGTTGCACCAGCCGTCATTGCTGCAAATCCAAATTGCTGTCCGGACGGATCGCTCAAGGGTTGGTATCCTGGAGAAGCCTTTGGCCAGGCTGGCGGCCTGATCTGGTCATGCCCTCCTCAACCACGCATTACTCCAGAGGTGCACGAACAGGTTTCTGGTCCTGGTACCGAGACAACTGGATATGGCTGGTACCCATCTGAAGCATATGGTGGAGCACCTGGCGGATTGGTTTACGGTCCTCCTCCAACACCAAACACTTCAGGTCAGAAGTATAGTTCAAACAATAATACTCCTGACAACACCGGACACGTTTATGAAGAGCCGGCCGTAGCATCGGACATGGTCGGCGAAGCCTTCGATCCTACTCCTGTAGATTATACAGCACAGAATCAAACGATTATCACATGCGTTCATCCTAACGAGTGGGACACCACTTCTCTGAATCAGACGATTTCTGTCACCGAGATCGAGCCAGACATTTATCCTGGACTTCCGGATTCGCCAGGAGGAGACGTTGTGTTCTACGTTGGTGAGGATGAAGCAAATGTCAATGACGTTTATGAGCCATACATAGATTATTATCCGGAATACAATGCCTCGACAATTTATATTGACGAGGGTGCTCAGGTTTCATACGCAGCTTTTGACGAAGAGTATAATAATGACGTACAAAATATGTCAGAAGAATAATATACAATGGCCTCTCTAAATCCACTTGCCCAGACATTCACAGTTGAGACTCCAGGAGGAATCTACGCCACGGCATTAGATCTCTTCTTTTCAGGAGTAGATTACGCAATTCCAGTAACGGTAGAACTGCGAACAGTTGAAAACGGATTTCCTTCCTGCAAGGTACTTCCGTTTTCCCGAGTATCATTGTATGCCCAGAGCTCTACGATGAGCAATATGTTCATCAGTATTTCTTCTGATGCCACGGCTCCTACTCGATTCACATTCGATGCTCCGGTTTTCTTGCAAGAAAATACCGAATACTGCTTTGTCGTATATTCCAATTCGGATAAGTTCAAGCTATGGGCCTCGGAGAAATTTGCATATGATATCTCTGGAATCGGCCTGACTGGTCAAGGAAGAAAGATCATTGACAGTCCGTTCACGGGAGTAATGTTCAAGTCATCTACTTCTTCTACCTGGACGCCGGATCAGAACCGTGACATCAAGTTTACTTTGCACCGTGCAGTTTTCGATAATAGCGCCACGGCCGAAGTGATCTTGACCGAAGACTATTCGATGCAGAAGCGCCTGAATGCTGATCCAATCGAAACTTACAAGAACAGCAATATTGTACGAATCCATCATACCAATCACGGAATGTTTCCGATGGAGGGTTCTACGGCAAAGTCAAAGGTAATTCTGAAGCTGGTGCAGGGAAATATGTCGGGAACTCCAGCAACACAGCTCAACGGAATTCCGATCTCTCAGCTCAATACCACACTAGATGTGATCGACGTTGAAGCTGATTCCTATACTGTACGCGTGACTGCTTTGGCGACAACAGACGGCATTGGTGGAGGAAACAAAGTTACGGCAACAGACTACAAGCCATACAATTTGATCCGTCCTACCGTCGACAATATTGTGCACCCTAAGACCAATATCAAGTGGTCAATGAAAGGTACTACAGGACAGTCTTTAGGAGGCTCAGAAGTTCCTTACGTAGTCGATACGAACTACCGTACCATCGAGACTAACAAAAATATCCCGATGGCATCAGCGTATACAGTGGTTCCTCAGGTAGGAAGACCAAACGGAGTTTCAAAGACCCTGACTATCAAGGGTTCAATGTCGTCTTCTCTGAACAACTTGTCTCCGGTCATTGATCTAGAAAGAAGTTCAGCAATTGTGGTTGCAAATCGTATCGATAATCCTGGTGCGGTTGTGAAGAAGTTCACGACGAATGCTACGACGGCCAGCGGATCCTCGAGCATCGTTATGGCAGCTGGAGGAACCGTTGGAGTCCTATCTGGGTATCGTATTCGTGGACCATATATTCCAAACAATGCTGTCGTCAATACAGTAGATGCCGGCACCAATACAATCACGCTTCCTAATGGCGTTACTACAACTGGGATCATTCCAGCATCGAGTCCTATCTTCTTCTATCCGAATACGACCGGATCGAACTATGTGGTGAATTACGCAAATGAAGAGACTCCAATTGGCTCCTCTGCACTTTCAAAGTATATCACACGAAAAGTCGAGCTTGCAGATCCTGCCTCTCAGATCAAGGTATACCTGCTGACCAATCGTCCTTCCGGATCAAATATCAGTGTATACTACAAGATCCAGAGAACGGATGATACCGACCAGAAGTTTGACGAATTGCCATGGCATCCAGTTCTTCCAGATTCGGCAAACGGAGTTCCATATTCTGACAATCCGGATAATTACACAGAGGTGGAATATACGGTCGGAATCGATGAATTCAAGTCGGCTTTCGGACTATCAGATCCAAATCCTCCCAGCCAGCTTCTCCAGGATGGAGACGTACAGTTCACGGCTTTTGCCATCAAGGTTGCGTTTACATCCACCAATTCCTCTCGGGTTCCTTCTTGCAAAGACTTCAGAGCGATTGCGGTGAGCTAATAAATAGAGCCTGAGTATGTCCGAACAGGCAAATCAGGCACGGGCGGTCGTCCAAGACAACCCATTTTTAGAGCGCGATCTCCATTCCAAGGCGATCGTGAATCGAAACCGTGCTAACTATGCCCAGAGGATGGCTCTTCGTCAGTCCCGCCGTCACAAGGAGGATGAGATTCAATCTCTGAAATCCGAGTTAGATGAGCTAAAGAATCTTGTTCATAAGTTACTGCAAAAAGACAACTAATCATGTCAAACCAAGTTTACCGTACTGATACCTTTGACACCTGGAGGGTAAAGACCAACGATACCTCGAAGGTATTAGGAGAGGTCACGACCCTCGACTCGCGCATCACTCTGACCACACTGGTCTTCAAGGGTGCCACGGCGAACTCGTTCTCGGCCGGCAATACTGTGACAGGATCTGTCAGCGGAGCAACAGCCACAGTTGATTCTATCGTCGGAAATGTATTGACAGTCATTCCGACAAATGCTAATACGTTTGTGGGTGGAGATGTCGTAAAGAGCAGAATCTATCTGTCAGGAGCCGGAGATCTTACGGTCGGTTCGACGATCACAGGAGCAACTTCTAGCAAGACCGCAAAGGTTTTCTCGTTTAATTCCGTTGAAAATTCTGCGGTTATCTACAATGTGTCCGGAGCCTTTACAGTCGGCGAGACTCTGACGGCAACAAGCAAGACGATCACGGCGGTCTCATACAATACGATCGTTGATATCGGCGAAACAATTTCGAATGGTACCAATTCTCGCGAGCTTGAGACAGCATCCAAGACTGCAATCTCCGGTATCAACGAACTTCAGAGAGATATTGGCACGGTTGCAAATCTGGCTACCGCAGAGAAGACCAATCTAGTCGGTGCCCTGAATGAAGTCAAGGATTCGGCTATCACTTTCAATGGTGCTAAGACCTTCAGCGAGAGTCTAAACCTGGCTAGCACAAAGGTCTTTACGATTGCTGGAACGTCGGTTCTCAGCGCTACCACTCTTGGAGATAACGTCGTCAACTCAGCATTGACTAAAGTTGGAACGATCACCCAGGGTACCTGGCAAGGTATCACAATTGCATCAAACTATGGTGGAACTGGAGTAAATAACCAGGGTCGTACTATCACGCTCAACACAGGAAATCTGATTCTGACAGCAAATGCCGCAGGATCTGTGGTCACTGTTCCAGCAACCGGAACCTTGGCAACTCTGGCCGGATCTGAGACCCTGACCAATAAGACCATCACGTTAGGAACGAACACGCTGACCGGTACGCTGGCTCAGTTCAATACTTCACTGACCGATGACGATTTTGCTGGTCTGGCTGCAGCGCAAACACTGACCAACAAATCGATTGCTCTCGGTTCAAATACAATTACGGGCACTCTGGCTCAGTTCAATACAGCTTTGACCGATGATGATTTCGCAGCTCTGGCAGCAAGCCAAACGCTGACAAATAAGAGCCTTGTCGATTCTTCAACATTCATCGTCGACGAGACTGATTCAACCAAGAAGTTGCAGTTTCAGGTATCCGGTATTACGACCAATACCACTCGCACACTGACGGTTCCTAATTTCGATGGTACTCTGGCGACTCTGGCCGGATCTGAGACCCTGACGAACAAGACGATTACGCTTGGAGCAAACAGCATCACTGGAACTCTAACACAATTCAACGCTTCACTAACCGACGATGATTTTGCCGGTTTGGCTACAGCCCAGACGCTGACGAATAAGAGTATCGCCCTAGGATCCAATACGGTCACAGGCACTCTAGCACAATTCAATGCTGCGTTGACGGATGATGATTTTGCTGCTCTTGCTGCAACCCAGACGTTAACAAATAAGACCGTCAATCTAGCCAATAATACGTTGACCGGTACTCTGGCTCAGTTCAATACTGCTCTTTCAGATGACGACTTTGCGGGTCTAGCTACGGCTCAGACACTGACAAACAAGAGTATTGCCCTAGGATCTAATACAGTCACAGGTACATTGGCGCAGTTCAATACCGCCTTGACCGATGACGATTTTGCTGCGGTATCGGCCGGGCAGACTCTGACGAACAAGAGCCTGATAGATGCAACAACATTCATCATTGACGATGCTGCAGCAACGAAACGCGCTCGCTTTGAATCTTCTGGTATCACCGCAGGTCAAACACGTATTCAGACCTTCCAGGACAGAGATGGAACTCTGGCACATCTGGATAACGTAACGTTCATTGGAACGACGTCGGTTTCTCTGAGCAGAACTAGCGCAAACCTGGCTTTGACTGGTATCTCATCAGTTACGTTCCCTGGTTCTACCTCCGGTTCTGTGGTTCTACAGGCCGTTGCAACAGCCGGAACAAGCACGATTAGCTTACCAGCAAATACGACCGGAACAGTTGTTACGACAGGCGACAGCGGAACGGTGACAAGCGCCATGATCCTGGATGGCACGATTGTTAACGCGGACATCAACGCCGCGGCTGCCATTGCATATGGTAAACTTTCTCTTGGCAATTCAATTGTCAATGCTGACATTGCTACAAATGCTGCTATTGCCACTTCAAAGATCGCTGGACTTGCTGCTTCAGCTACTACTGATACGACCAATGCCAGCAACATTAGTTCCGGAACTTTGGCCGATGGTCGTATTGCTGCAGCTCTGACTGGCAAGACTTATAACGGCCTCACGATTTCCACAACTACTGGAACTCTAACGGTTACAAACGCTAAGACGCTTTCAGTAACAAATACGCTGACTCTCTCCGGAACTGATGGTTCTACTCTCAATATCGGCGGCGGTGGTACACTCGGAAGCGCTGCATATACCTCAACTGGAGCTTACTCTCCGCTTATCGGAAGCGGTAGTATTACTACTCTGGGAACTGTTACAACAGGAATATGGCAGGCTTCGTCGATCGGTACAGCGTATACTGATGCCAAGATCACCTCTGTTACTGGAACAGCAAATCAAGTCTTGGTCAATAATACTACGGGATCGGCTCAGACAGGCCCAACTCTGACATTGGCTCTTCCGCAGAGTATCAACTCAACAGCAACCCCAACGTTTGGCGGATTGACCTTGACGAGAAACCAGGCAACGGGATCTCCTGCTGGAAGTACCGCGGTCAATGTTGTTGCTCTTACAAATAATACATTCGCCACACCTAATCGGTTTACAATCAATTCTGATGGAAGCGTAGTAATTGAAGGAGATCTGACCGTCAAGGGCAATACAGCGATCACGAGCACCACATATTCTCCAGCATGGTCCAGTGTCACGGCCGGTGCAGGATTCCCTTCTCCAACCTACAACGTAGCTCTAACCGGTGATGTCACTGGAAGCACCACGACTACGGCAGCCGCCCTTGGAGGAAATGTTGTCGTATCAGTTGCTTCTACTCTGGCAAACTCCGGTGTCACGGCCGGTACATATACCAAGGTCACTGTCAATGCAAAGGGATTAGTCACAACGGGTGCCACACTTTCGGCCGGAGATATTCCTGCTTTGGGATATCTGTCGAGTTCGACAACATCTACTCAGAACGGGTACTTCAACGACGTATACCTGTGGGATACCACAAATCCCTCTCATTATCTGGCGATCAATAATTCGTCCGATCTGACAGCGGCTCGTACGCTAAATGTCAATGTCAACGATGCTGACCGCACAATTTCTCTTTCCGGAAATCTAACCGTATCGGCCGTCGCAACAGTTTCTGGAACGAATACCGGCGACCAGACGATACAGTTGACCGGAGACGTAAGTGGTAGCGGCACGGGATCATTTGCAACATCGATTGGTGCCGGTGCAGTAGTCGAGGCTAAGATTGGAACTGGAGCTGTTACTGCTACAAAGATTGGTGACGGCGCAGTAACCGAGGCAAAGATTGGTACTGGAGCAGTCACTACCATAAAGATCGGTGATGCGCAGGTAACCACAGCAAAGATTGCTGATCTTAATGTTACGAATGCAAAGCTTGCAACTGGAATCGATATCGCAAAGCTGACGGCCAGCACATTCACGGTATCAGGTTCTTCTGGCCTGTCAGCCGGAGGTTCTGCCTCGCTTGGTGGTTCAGTTTCACTGACCAATACCGATAAGGGATCAGATCAGCTGATCTTCAAGACTATTGCAGTTACCGGTCAACCGACGTCGATTACTGCGAATGCAAATAGCACAAC
>Ga0075471_10000291_pt1 | contig 29106 bp, 32 predicted proteins | sample DEB19_08_DNA_2_FD_74787 | JGI IMG/M metagenome (GOLD analysis project Ga0075471, IMG submission 74787) | Aqueous microbial communities from the Delaware River and Bay under freshwater to marine salinity gradient to study organic matter... | ecosystem: Environmental > Aquatic > Marine > Coastal ...
TCCACCGCAGCGTCGAAGGCGCTCGAATCGGTCACGTCGAACGCGAAATGCAGCCCACCGTGGCGGCCCGCCACTTTCGACGCAGCCTCCTCGTTCAGGTCGTTGATGACGACAATTGCGCCGTCCGCCGCGAGCCTCTCCGCTGCTGCGGCACCGAGCCCGGAACCACCACCGGTGATGAAGGCAACCTGTCCCTCGAGTTGTGTACCCATGTCCAGAGACTACGGGCATCATCGGGGCGCATCCGTCCCGGAAGTACCATCATGCCGTGGCTGACGAACGGCTCTTCGGTCGGATCTGGACGATCCCCAATCTTCTGTCGGTGACGAGACTCGCACTGCTTCCCGTCTACGTGTCATGGATGGCGGACAAGCGGTTCTGTGCCGGTGCCTGGTTCTTCGGGGCCCTGTGTTTCACCGATTTCGTCGATGGTTGGATTGCGCGGCGCTTCAACCAGGGGAGCGAACTTGGCAAGATCCTCGACCCCATCGCCGACAGGACGATTTTCTTCGTGGGCACCGTCACGGCCATGTACTACGGCGCCTTCCCGGTATGGCTCGGCGTCGTCATTCTCGTGAGGGAAGTTTCGATCGCGGTGCTCATGGTGGTGGCCACATTGTTCGGGATGGAGCGGTTCTCGGTCACCAAACTCGGCAAGTGGGCGACGTTCGCGGTGATGTGCACGGTGGGCTGGATCACCCTCGGCGCTGCCGGGGGTGGTTGGGTCGTGGCCCGTTGGATGGGTTGGGCAGTGGGCGTGCCGGGCCTGGCCATTTCGTACTACACGTTTCTTCAGTACATACCCCTCGTCCGCAGCCATTTGGCATCGGGGCGAGCGGCCAAACGGCTACCGTGATTCACGTGACCCTGCCCACGAATCTCCGATACACGAAGGACCACGAGTGGGTCCTGATCACCGGCTCCACCGCCCGCATCGGCATCACGGACTACGCCCAGGACGCTCTGGGCGACATCGTGTTCGTGCAGATGCCCGACGTCGGAACCGAGGTCTCAGCCAACGACTCTTTCAGCGAGATCGAGAGCACCAAGTCCGTGAACGACGTCTACGCGCCCGTGTCCGGGACGGTCTCGCGAGTCAACGATGCCCTTTCCGCCACGCCCGAACTTCTCAACTCGGACCCCTACGGTGAAGGTTGGATCTGTGAGATCGAGATGTCGGGCGACGCCGCGGATCTCCTGTCTCCTGCCGACTACCAGGCTCTCATCGGTTGATATGTCGTACGTGTTCTGCAACCGCTGTGGCCACAGGAACCCGCCTGTCAGCGGTTTCTGCAGCGCTTGTGGTTCTGTGCTGGACGTCGTGGACGACCGCACCATCACGCTCGCAAAGGTTGACCCCCGCATGGATGCCCCCGGTGTGGCGGACGACGTGTCGGTTGACCTGTCGGACATTCCCACCGGCGAGGCCATCCTCGTCGTGCGCGGGGGCGACGACGAGGGGTCGTATTTCGGTCTCCGCACCCAGGTGACGACGGTCGGTCGCCACCCCGAGAGTGACATCGTCCTCGATGACATCACAGTGAGCCGACGCCACAGTGAGGTCAGGTTGGTGGATGGTCGCTATGTGGTGTCCGATGCGGGTTCGCTGAACGGGACCTACCTCAACCAGCAAAGGATCGACTCGGCAGTTCTTTCCCAGGGTGACGAGCTCCAGGTCGGCAAGTTCCGGCTCGTGTTCCTGCAGAGTGCAGAGAGCCTGAAGTGAGCGGTCGCGACTTCCTGTCGATCGGAGAAGTGCTCGCCCAGCTGCTGGAGGAGTTCCCCGACGTCACCATCTCGAAGATCAGGTTTCTCGAGAGCCAGGGACTCATCGACCCGGAGCGCACCCCGTCGGGGTACCGGAAATTCACCGAGGCCGAGGTGGAACGCCTCCGAGTCATTCTCCGCGAGCAGAAAGCCCACTATCTCCCTCTTCGTGTGATCAAGGACCAACTGGAGGACGAGACGAGTGACATCAGCCGCGAGCTGCGTCTCGTCTCTGACGGTGTGATCCGCAGCGACGCACATCCGGCAGCACGCGCGGCGATACCGAGGGGCAAGACGACCTCCTCCACGCCGCAGGTGCTCGAGCAGGAACCTCTTGCCGGACGGGTGGTCGCCAAGGACCAACGGATGGTGGCGGCGCGTCACGCGGACGAGACCGAATCGGTTCCCCGCGACCTCTTGCTGAAGAGGGTCTCCATCGAGCCGTCCTTCCTGAAGGAGCTGGAACAAGCAGGTTTGGTCACCGGTCACGATGTGGGCGACACCACATTCTTCGAGCCGAATTCGGTCGAGGTCGCCCGGGTCGCCGCGAGGTTCCAGGAGCTGGGGATCGACATCCGCCACCTTCGTGCGTGGAAATCATCCACGGACCGGGAGTTGAGCCTCTTCGAGCAGCGCATCCTGCCCTTGCTTCGGCAGCGCAACCCCGCTGCCCGCGAGGACGCCGTAGACATGCTCACCGAACTCGTGGCTCTGGGCGGACAATTGCGGTCGGCGATTCTCTCCCGCGAGATTGCACGCCTGATAGAGCCGAGGTAGCGGTGAAGTCCCTTTCTGTGCGGAGGGTCGAGCGTGACCGGTCCTCGAACAGTTTCGTGGTGTCGCTCCGTGAGGACGATCATCCCAGGCGGCAGTTCGACATCTACATCGGACTGTCGGAGGGCATTGCGATCAGGATGATGCTCGATGGGGAGGTTGCACCGCGGCCCTTGACCCACGATCTCTTCGTGCTGGCTCTTGAACGTGTCGGGGTGACGCTGAAGCACGTCGTCATCACTCACGTGTCTAACGGGACTTATTTTGCAGAGATCGTTCTCAGCCCGGAAGCCGGTGAGGGGACAGTCGTGTCGTGCCGTCCGTCGGATGCGCTCGCCCTGGCCTTGCGGTCGAACTCGCCCATCTACGCCCAGGAGAGCCTCCTCGACGAGGTCGCCCGGGTACCCGACGAATCCGAGGATTCATCGGCCGAAATCCTCGACGAATTCAAGGAATTCATAGAGAACATCAACCCCGACGACTTCGACATCTGACCCCTTGCGTCCCGGCGGAAGTGCCCCTAGCGTCTTACATCCGCGTAGTTACCCGGATGTAGCCCGAAGGGGAGGACCATGAAGAACCAAACGTTCAGCGGACACCAGGCAGCCGCAATCGTGGGCATTTCGTACCGTCAGCTCGATTACTGGGCGCGAACCAACCTCATCCGCCCGAGTGCAGCAGATGCCTCCGGGAGCGGGTCGCGCCGTCAGTACTCCTACAAGGATCTCCTCGAGCTGAAGGTCGTGAAGAAACTCCTCGATTCCGGCATCAAGCTGACGAGCGTGCGAGACGTGTTCGCGTACATGCGTGAGCACGTCGACACCGAAATCAGCTCCGCACACATCGTCATCGATGGTTCGTCTGTCATTCTCTGCGACGGGGACAACCTCGTGGACGTCGTTCGTCACGGCCAGGGCGTGCTCAACGTCCTGCCGTTGTCGGGGGTCAAGGACGAGGTGGACAAGCAGATCATCTCGCTCGACTTCCCCTCGAAGAAACGCGACGAGGATGAGGACGGCGGCAACCGCCGCGCTGTCTGACCGTGAAGGTCTCGCCGCTAGACGCGGTCCATCGCGATCTTCAGGCCAAGATGGCCCCCTTCGGTGGTTGGGAAATGCCGATTTCCTATCCGTCAGGCACGCTCGCCGAACACGCAGCGTGCCGTGAATCGTGCGCCATCTTCGACGTGAGTCACCTGGGAACCGTCCGCGTGGAGGGTCCGCGTGCACTGGACACTCTGCAGCGCGTCCTCACGAATGACCTGAACAAGGTGTCCGTCGGCAGGGCGCAGTACACCCACCTGCTGTCCACCGCTGATGCGAGTGTGCTCGACGACATCATCGTCTGGTGGGTGGCCGACGAGATTTTCGACGTCATGCCGAATGCATCCAACACGGACCGTGTCGTTGCCGCCATCGGTGGAACCGACACGACCCAGACGCGCGCCGTCATTGCGGTCCAGGGGCCGACAGCACGAGCAGTCGTGTCCACGTTCGCTCCCGATGCCGCTTCTGTGGGTCGCTTCAGGGTTCAGGAGGTCGATGTGCTCGGAGTGACGTGTGTGGTTGCCGGCACCGGGTACACGGGGGAGGACGGCATTGAGATCGCGGTGCCCACGGAACATGCACGGGTGGTCTGGGATGCTCTGGTTGCAGGCGGTGCAGTGCCGGCCGGCCTCGGAGCCCGCGACACGCTCAGGTTGGAAGCTTCTCTTCCCCTGCACGGACACGAACTGGGTGAGGGCATCACGCCGCTGCAGGCCGGCCTCGAATGGGTGGTCGCGTGGTCGAAGCCCGCTTTCAACGGCAGGGAAGCACTTGCAGCAGAGAAGGAAGCGGGAGTCGCCAGGCGTCTCGTCGGTCTGTCGGTCGAGGGTCGACGCCCCGCTCGCGATGGCACCCGGGTGCTGCGGCACGACGGCACCCAGATCGGGGAGGTCAGCAGCGGCAACTTCTCACCGACACTCGGTCACTGCATCGCTATGGCTTTCGTGACCGGGGAACTCGCGGTCGGGGACAAGGTGTCCCTGGATGTGCGCGGAACGATGATTCCGGCGGTCGTCACTCGGATGCCGTTTGTGGCGAAGAAGAAGTAGCGCCGCCGCCTGGCTTTGGCGGTCGGAAGCCGAACAGGCCGCCCGCACTCTCGGCGAGCGTGGTCAGCGGTCCGAGTCTCTTGGTGAGTTCCCCGAGAGTCGTTGCGATCTCACCCAGAGATGCGGCTGCGTTCATGGCATTGCCCACCTGCGGCATGACCCGTCGCAGCGGTTCCTCCACCTCGTCGAGGAGCGAGTTGATCCGCGTGGTGGTGCGGTTCAGGTTGTCCACCGTTGACGCGAAGTTCTCGAGGATCTGGATCAACGATTCAGTCGTCCTCTTCGATGCTTCCACCGCGCGTGAGGCGAACTCGATGGGATCGATTGCCGACGCAAGCGCCATCAACTGCTCGATCGGGTTCTGCGGGGACGAGTCGCTCATGCGGGAACAGTATCGGACGACAATGATGTCTCGTACGCCTCGATCGGCGCGCAGGTGCAGACCAGATTGCGGTCGCCGTACGCGGCGTCAATTCGCGACACGGGCACGAAGTAGCCCCTCGTGCGCAGGGACGGCAAGGGGTACAAAGCCTTCTCCCGAGAGTAGGAGCGACCCCACGGACCGATGACGTCCTCCACGGTGTGCGGGGCGTGGTGCAGCGGATTGTCGTCGGCGGAGGCTCTTCCCGCGACGACATCGTCAATCTCAGCCCGGATGGCGAGCAATGCCTCGCAGAAGCGGTTGAGCTCGTCCAGGGGCTCGCTCTCGGTCGGCTCGACCATCAGGGTGTTGGCCACAGGGAAGCTCATCGTCGGGGCATGGAAGCAGAAATCCATCAGCCGCTTGGCGACATCGTCGATGGTGACACCGGAGCCCTTCACGACCTCGGCGACGTTGAGGATGCACTCGTGCGCCACTGTGCCGTGCTCACCCTCGTACAACACCGGGAAGGCATCCCGCAGACGGGCCGCCACGTAGTTCGCCGACAAAATGGCATCCACTGTCGCGCGGCGCAGACCCTCTGGTCCCATCATGGTGATGTACACCCACGGGATGCCGAGAATCGACGCACTCCCGTAGTTCGCCGCAGACACCGGGCCGACAGGGGAGCCGGGGGAGTTGGGGTCACCGGGGAGGAATGGTGCAAGGTGAGCCTTCACGGCAGTTGGCCCGACGCCGGGACCGCCGCCGCCATGGGGGATGCAGAAAGTCTTGTGGAGATTCAGGTGACTCACGTCCGCACCGAACTTGCCCGGACGGGCGAGCCCGACCAGAGCATTGAGGTTCGCACCGTCGACATAGACCTGACCGCCCTGGGCGTGGACGATCTCACAGATCTCCACGATCGCCTGTTCGAAGACGCCGTGCGTTGACGGGTACGTGATCATCGTCGCCGCAAGTCGGGGCCCGGCTTGGGAGGCCTTCGCTCGCAGGTCATCGATGTCGACGTTGCCGTTCGTGTCGCACTTGACGACGACCACACTCATGCCCGCCATGACGGCACTCGCGGCATTCGTGCCGTGTGCACTCTCGGGAATCAGGCAGACGATGCGGTCCTGGTCGCCGCGGAAGCGGTGGTACCCGCGGATTGCCAGAAGGCCGGCGAACTCGCCCTGGCTGCCTGCGTTCGGCTGGAGGCTGACGGCGTCGTACCCCGTGATCTCGACGAGCATGGCCTCGAGTTGCTCGATCGTGCGGCGCATGCCGATGGTCTCGTCGTCCGGTGCGTACGGGTGGACGGACGTGAACTCGTCCCACGTGACAGGCTCCATCTCCGTCGTGGAGTTCAGCTTCATGGTGCATGACCCGAGCGGGATCATCGTGCGGTCGAGTGCGAGGTCCTTGTCCGCCAGGCGCCTCAGGTAGCGGAGCATCGCGTGCTCCGAACGGTGGCTGTGGAACACCGACTGGGACATGTAGTCATCCCGCCTGATGAAGTCCTCGCACAATCCCATGTCGGCGTCTTCTCCCGGGTGAGAGCACCCGAGGGCTCCGGCCAGACAGTCCACATCGACCTCTGTGGTGGTCTCGTCGAAACTCACCGAGACAGCGGTCTCGCTGACGCGCCGGATGTTGTAACCGGCCTCCCGTGCGGCCGCAACCGTGGCGGAGGCATCGTCAACCACGACGCAAACGGTGTCGAAGAACGCACCATGGGCGACGTTGCCCCCCGATGCCGAGACCGCCGTTGCGAAGCGCCGTGCGCACCCATGCACACGCTGGGCGATACGGCGGAGACCGTCAGGGCCGTGCCACACCCCGTACATGCCCGCCATGTTGGCGAGCAGAACCTGCGACGTGCAGATGTTCGACGTGGCCTTCTCGCGACGGATGTGCTGTTCGCGTGTCTGCAGGGTCAAGCGAAGTGCGGGGCGTCCTTCTGTGTCCGTGCTCACTCCCACGAGCCTGCCCGGGAGCGACCTGGCATGTTCTTCCCGGCAAGCCATGAACGCGGCATGCGGCCCACCGAAACCGAGCGGTATTCCGAAGCGCTGTGATGAACCGACAGCAATGTCGAAACCGAGGCTGCCGGGACTGTGCAGCAAGGTGAGGGCAAGAAGATCGGTGGCAGCAATGGCGATCGATCCCGCAGAGTGGACGGTGTCGACGAGTGCGCGCAGTCCCGCATGGTCGCGGACCAACCCGTCACTGGCCGGGTGGCTGACGACGACGGCAAAGTGCCTGTCCTTGTCGAACGCGTCCGGGCCGTCGATGTCGAGCTCGATGCCTAATGGTTCCATCCGAGTGCGCACCACCGCGATGGTCTGTGGATGTGAGTTCCCATCGACGAGGACGGCGTTCTTCTTCGTGCGGGAGGTTCTGTGGGCCATGGTGATGGCCTCGGCAACGGCGGTTGCTTCGTCCAGGAGGGACGCATTGGCGAGTGGCAGGCCTGTCAGTTCCGTGATCATCGTCTGGAAGTTCAGGAGGGCCTCCAGACGCCCCTGGCTGATCTCGGGTTGGTAGGGCGTGTAGGCCGTGTACCAGGCCGGGTTCTCGAGCACGTTGCGCTTCACCACCGGCGGTGTGACGGTCGGGTAGTAGCCCTGACCGATGAAGCTGCGTCGCTTGACGACGCCCTCGAAATTCCCGGCGAGAGCGGCAAGAACATCGGTCTCGGGCACGGCGGCCGGAAGGTCGAGAGGTTGCTCCATCAGGATCGAGGAGGGAACCGTTCGGCGGATCAGTTCTTCCAGGGAGTCGATGCCGATGACACGCAGCATCTCGGCACGGTCCGCATCGGTCAGGCCGAGGTGGCGGGAGGCGAACAATTCGTTCTGGGTCGTCGACATGGGTACTCCTTCGTGCACCCCCGCTGTCCTTTGTGCCTGAGAGCTTCATCACCGTGGTGACTTTCCCCGTCGGCGGAGGGCTGACCCTCTCTTTCCAGCGTCTATGTCGATCCCTCTGGTCCCTGGTGCCTGAGAGTTTCCGGGGTGGTTGCTCCTTCGGCGGCAGTTGCCTGCTCTCTCCCAGTGGGAGTGCCCACACCATAGTTCTTCCGGTGAGGGCTGTCGGGATGCGAGGACTACGGTGTGCCCATGGCGACAATGACATCCCTCGAAGTGACAGAAGCAACAGCCGCGGTGATCGGCGAGCTCGGTGCCCGGTACATGCTCCACCCCGAGACGATGGCCGTGGGCACCGAGGCAAAGTACGCAAACGGCTTTGCCTGGTACGTCACGGGCAGAGGGGGAGTGCTGGGCGACGTCGACGCCGATGTCGTCACGTCCGCCTTTGGGTTCTTCGGCGGGGGCCTCATCCGCAAGATGTGGGAGACGGGTCTCCAGACCGAGTCGGCGCGGGACGCGGGGCGCCGTTATGCGGGGGCGTGCGCGGAGTTCGGCCGGCGTCGCCTGCAGGGTGTCGCGGGGCTTGAAAGGTTCTCCGAACTCGCCGAAAAAGCGATGGACAGCGTCGACCTGTCCGGGCTCGCCCTGTTCGCCGCACTGCGGGCCGAACCGGCACCCGGGGATGCGGCGGGACGTGCGTACTGGAACATCTCGCTTCTCCGCGAGTGGCGGGGCAGCGAGCACATCATCGCTGTTCGGGCGAACGGGTTCACCCCGGCTCAGGCGGTGTTGACCGGTTACAAGGATCTCGCGACCGGTGTTGCGGAGGCCGCGAAGCGCGGTTTCGGTGAGGGCCACCCCGATGCAGCACCGCTGATGCCGAGACGTGCCGCCATCGATGCCATGACTAGCCAGCTGCAGGCGACCGGTTTCGACGCGCTGTCGGGCGAGGAGAGGGCCGAGTATGCCTCTCTCGTGACCGTGTTGAAGGATGCACTCGACGCAAACAAGTGAACTGAGCGCGTCGTGGGCTCAGTCAACGGTGCCGTAGGAACCCTCAGTACCTGATTGTCCCTCCACGGTCTCGAGGATCTCCTGCAGGTCCCCCAGGAACTCATCGACCACCAACTCGTGGACCGCGTTGACGGTGAGGTGGATGGATTTGGGCGGGGCCTGCTTGTCGACATACCAACCGCGTGCATTGATCGCATCTGCCACGGCAAATACGTCATGACGCAACTCGTCGGACACGCCAAAGCAGAGAAGGGTGGTGTTCGGTCGCGCCCGCAGCTCGAGCAAGGGATGTGCGTCCACAAAGTCGGCGATCCGCAGTGCCGTCCGTCGTGCGGCCATCGTCAACCTTTCGTAGCCGTCATCGCCGAGGTGGTGGAGTACCGCCCATGCCGCGGCAATCGGACCACCGGACTTCGTGCCCAGGATGCCTGATGAACCGTAGGTGCCGCCGAGCCAGTTGTCGGTGATGAAGGTCTGGTCGGCGCGCAAGAACTTGTTGCGGTGCAGGAGCACTCCGGCGCCCTTCGACGTGTAGCCGTACTTGTGGAGGTCCACCGATATCGATGTGACTCCGTCGACACGGAAGTCCCACATGGGCACTCGCTCTCCGGCCCTCTCGAGATAGGTGAGTGTCACACCGCCCATGCATGCATCCACGTGGCAGTTGAAGCGTCTCTCGGACGCGATTGCCGCGAGGGGAGCGATGTCGTCAACGACACCCTGCGGATAGCCGGGTGCACTACCGACGATCAGGACGGTTTGGTCGTCAACAGCAGCGAGCATTGCGTCCGTGTCGGCACGCCAGTCGCTGCGCACATCGATGCGACGGTTCTCGACCCCGAAATAGTCCGCCGCCTTCTCGAAGGCGGCATGTGCAGACGTGGGAAGGACGACATTGGGGCAGGGAAGTGACCGGCCCTCCCGCTCGGCCCGTTTCAGTGCCGCCCTCACGCAGAGGATGAGGCTCTCGGTTCCTCCGGAGGTCATGAAGCCTGCCGCATCACCGTCACCGTGGGTCCAGGAGAGGGCATGCCTCACGACGTCGTTCTGCATCCGGCGCAGGGAGGGGAAGGCGTCGGTGTTGAGGGCGTTCTCGCCGGAGAACCGCCTGTAAGCCTCCTCGGCGAGCGAGACGACCTCTGGACCTGCGTTGTAGGCCAACGTGAACGCCCGTCCGTCCCGCCAGCGGACATCGGACGCGCGCATGGATTCCATGTCCGCGAGCACATCTGCAACGGGTCGACCGTCACCGATTGCCGGTGATTCCTCTGTGGTCATGCGGTCACCATAGGTTGCCCGAGGGTCAGGTGGGTCATGCAGGGGATTCCTTGTGGGGCTTGGCTTCCCCGATAATTACATAACGGAGATTATGAGCGTATAGAGGGTGAACCAAAGGAAGCGGTGGTCACAGGGTCCGCGGCATCCAACAGCCACGACACCATGTCGGCCAGCGTCTCCTTTGTCTGGCGTGGAGATGCAAGGTCATTGCGCACGTCGTTCACGGCGCACTGCAGGACGAAGATCAAGTCCTTCAGGTTGTCGAGTTCCTCACGCGTCACCACGAGTTCGTTCTCCGACAGTTCGAGCTCGGCTGCACGCTGCCGCGACACCCAATCCCATTGCCGGCACTTCTGGCTGCAGAACTTCTTCGGTCGGCCCGGACCGGTTGCTTCGGGGAAAGGATGCCTGCACCACGCGCATCGAGGCCGTGATCCCCCGCTCCCGCGGGTCACGTCTGTTTTCGTCATGACGAAATGGTACGTCTGTGTAGCATCGCCGAAGTGACATTGCCCCCGGCGCCTCCCCGCTTCTTCGCCAGCGACAACTTCTCGCCCGTGCATCCGAGGTACATGGAGGCCATCGCGGAGGCAAACGAGGGTCACCAATTCGCCTACGGCGGAGACCCCTTCACGAAACGTGCCACGGAGATGTTCCGCGAGCTGTGCGGGATGGAGGTCGAGACCCTGTTCGCGTTCGGTGGTACGGGTGCGAATGTGGTCGCCTTGTCGTGTCTCCTGGGTCGGGCCGAGTCGGTGCTCTGCACGAGCTGGTCCCACATACATGTCGACGAGACCGGGGCTCCCGAGAGATTCCTCGGGGCCAAGCTCGCCGATGTCGCAGCTGACGACGCAAAGATCCGACCCGAACACGTGCACGCGGCATCTGGTGCGCTCGGCAATGTCCACCATGTGCAGCCCGGTGTCGTCTCGATAACCGAGGCCACCGAACTGGGCACCCTGTACTCGGCCGACGAGATCGCCGAGATCTGCTCCGTGGCGCACTCGTACGGGATGCGTGTGCACCTTGACGGGGCACGTATCGCCAACGCCGTCGCCGCACTCGGCGGTGACGCCGACACGTTCCGGCGTCTCACCTTCGGTGCGGGTGTCGACGCCGTGAGTTTCGGGGGCACGAAGAACGGGATGCTGAACGCCGAGTGCGTTCTTCTGCGGCCGGGTCTGGCCGACGGTCGTGCAGAGCACCTCCGGAAGCAGGCCGCGCAACTGCCGTCCAAGATGCGCTACAGCGCTGCCCAGTTCGTGGCGGCCCTGGAGACCGGACTCTGGCTGGAGACGGCGGCCAACGCCAACGAACGCGCAGCGGAACTGTTCGGGGCTCTGTCCGACATCGATTCCCTGCGCCTGGTCCGGCCGGAAGTGAACAGCCTCTACCCCATCGTGAAACGTCCGGCGCGCACGCAACTGCAGGAGTGGTGCTTCTTCTGGGACTGGGATGCGACGAATGACCAAGTGCGCTGGATGACGTCCTGGGACACCACGAGCGAGGATGTGCAATTGTTCGCAGCCGGTGTCCGGAGTTGCCTCGAAAGCCAGTCCTGACAAGGAATTGACTGGAAAATCAGCACGAGTAAACTGGGAACTTCCAGGCGGACGTTGGGGGGATCAACATGGCCATCGGTGAACTTTTCGCCTACCGCGAATGGGACGACACCACCTGGGCCGCCGATGCCCAGTGCAAGGGTCTCTCGGCGATCTTCTTCCCTCCCGCAGCGGAAAGACCGCAGGCCCGCGAGCGCCGCGAGGCCCAGGCCCGCGAAGTATGCCGCGAATGCGTGGTTCTCGATGAGTGCCGCCAGTTCGCCCGTCGCAACCGTGAGTACGGCTTCTGGGGTGGCGAGTCAGAGGAAGAGCGTCACGCCGCAGGCTTCCGCTTGATTGCGCCGATCGGCGTGCGCGCGCGCAACATCTCCTGACAGAACGGCTCAGCGCCTTCTCAGGGTCACCCCGGCCCAACCGTCAAGTGACTCCGTGGAGATGACGTCGCATTCCCCGTAGTGCTCAAGAACGTCGTCCACCTGATCGTCGCGCAATCCGCTGAGGATGACGGAACCTGCGGGCCTGACCAAGGCCTGGATGTCCCCCGCAAGTTGGCGCAGGACGGGAGCCAGGATGTTCGCCATGACAATGTCGTAACGACTGTTCGACCCAGCACTCACGTCGGGCAGCCATCTCACCAGACCGTCGCAGCCGTTGAGAATCGCATTGTGGTTCAGCGCGGCTTCTCCCTGTGCGGCGATGTCATGGGCCTCCACCGTGGAACCCACCAGGCACGCAAGCGCAACCGACAGCACGCCGGATCCGCTGCCGAGATCAAGGACCATGTCATTCGGCCGCGAGACGCGCAGTGCGCTCCTCAGTGTGAGCACCGTCGTCGGGTGGTTGCCCAGTCCGAATGTGTCGAACGGCTCGACGATGATCGCCCGGCCTTCCGGCGCGTCACACCACTGCGGCACGAGCCAGACATCGTCAACGACATGAGTCGGTGACACGAACCGTCGCCATGTGTCGGCAACCGATGCGGGGAAAGAGATAGGAGTCACGGAGACCCCGGGGAATCGGTCCGTCACGCGGGATGCCCCTGACGACGACTCTGCGCCGAGACTTGTCCTCAGCGTCACACGGTCCTGGCCGCTGTCGATCTCCTCGATGGCGACCACTCCGAGGGACCAGAGCGCATCAGACACCAGGTCGGACTGCTCCCGTGGTGTCTCGAAATCGACGAGGAGCCACTCGCCTCCCGGCTCAGTCAATGCGTCGTAGGTCCTTCTTGAAACGGGCGACCTTCGCGACGTACGCATTCACGGCCAGCTCGATGTCGGCGAGACGCGCGCGACCCTCCTTGATGACCGCGGGTGCACCGACGGCAAGGGCACCAGCAGGAACGATCATGTTGTTCAGGACCACGGAATTTGCCGCGACGATCGCTCCCCTCCCGATGACGGCATTGTGCAACGCGATGGCCCCCGACGACACCTGGCTGAAATCCTCGAGCCTGCAGCCCTCGAGATGTGCGACATGGCCGACGACACAATCGTTCCCCACGACGGTGGGCGTGTAAGGGGTGGTGTGCACGACGGTCCCGTCCTGGATGCTGGACCGATCACCCACCTCGATGTAACCGTCATCCCCGCGCATGACCGCCCCGGCCCAGACACTGCTCTGGGCACCGATGGTGACGGAGCCGATGATGACGGCATCCGGGTGCACGAATGCTTCGGGGTGGATGACGGGGACCTGGTCGCCGAGTGCGTAGATGGGCATGTGCGAACCGTACCAACGGCCGTGGCGTGAAGGGGTAACCGGCGGTTTCAACGGATACCGTATGACCCCTATGTCACGCCGCATCGAGATTGAACTGACCAGCAAGCGCGAGGATGGATCCTGGACCTGGCGCGCCGCAGGTGCCCGTGAGCCGAAGGGCATCGTCGTCGACTCGCTCGTCCCCGCTGGCGCAGCAGTGAAGGACGTCCTGCGCGCCGAAGTGGAGACCGATCTCGACGGCACCCGCGTGCTCACCATCCAGGCGCCCAAGCAGAAGACCGCACGCACCGGGCTGCTGGAGATTCTGCCCAACGAGAAGCCGTTCGAGCCCGTCACGCAGCAGCTGCGGAAGAAGGGCCCGCGTGACGACAAGAAGCGCGGTCCGCGGCGTGACCGACCGGCGAACAAGGACGGCGAGTCCGGCGACCGCCCGCAGCGAAACCGTCGCCCCCACTTTGATGCACCGCCCGAACTGCCGCAGCGTCCGAAGGCGAAGCGCGTGCGTGCCGGCCGTGCCCACATCGATGCCGTTCTTGCTGCGCTCCCCGAGGCGCACCGCACGATTGCCGAGAAGGTCCTGTCCGGTGGGGTGCCCGCCGTGCGCGCCGCCATCGAGGAGCAGAACAAGAACGCTGTCGCAGCAGGCCAGGAGAAGGTGCCGGCTGAAGGGCTCGTCCAGATTGCGGAACAGCTGCTGCCGAAACTGCGCGTTGCGGAGTGGCTGGACAAGGCAGAAGGCGCACAGAAGATCCTCACCGACATCGACCTGCGGGACCTTCGTGCCATCGTCGTGGCATCGAATGACCCGGTCATTGCCCGCGACGAATCCACCCGCAAATTGGCCGAGGCCATGAAGGCCGGTCTCGTCGTTCGTCAGGAAACCGAGACAAGAAACTGGCTCGACGACATCCAGGCCGCAACCAACGTCGGTCGTGTGGTCAGGGCCCTCAAGTTGTCGTCACAGCCGCCGAAGGCAGGCGTGCCTTTCCCGCCCGCGCTGTCGGCTCAACTCGCCACTGCCACCACCGCTGCTCTCACGATCGATGCGCCTGCCGAGCGCTGGATCGCACTTCTCGAGGCCGCTGCCTTCTCCCCCGTCCACGGCAAGGTGACCCCGGTTGCACCAAGCTCCCAGGTGTCCGAGGAGCTCACGAAGACCGTGATGCGCCTCGGTCCCCTCATGCCCCAGATCGCCGCACTGTACGGCGTGGTGGTGGACCCCAAGGCTCCTGCACCTCGACCGTTGCGCCAACCACGCACGGAGAAGCCGGTTCGCAAGAAGGCGTCGCAGGTCAACGCAGACGCAGCGGGCAAGAGGCAACCCAAGCCGGCACCGAAAAAGGACACTGTTCCTGCAGCTGTTGTCGAGACATCCTCAGAACCATCCGACATCTCCCCCGAGGTCCCCGCCGACTGAGCCGGCCGATTCCTGGCTCCACTACGGTGAGGTCATGGGAGATTTCGTCACTTACGAGGTGCGCGGCCAGGTCGCGATCATCACGCTCAACCGTCCCGATGCACGCAACGCCGTGAACGGTGACCTTGCGTCAGACATGGAGGCGGTGCTCGACCGCTTCGAGGCAGAGGACGGCGTGTGGGTGGGGGTTCTCACCGCGAACACAACCGGCCACAAGTCGCCCGTGTTCTGCGCTGGTGCCGACCTGAAGGCCATCAATTCGGGCACCGGCGGCGGTCTTTCCACCAAGCGCGGTGGATTCGGCGGGTATGTCTACCGTGACCGCAAGAAGCCGATCATCGCGGCAGTCGACGGCCTTGCCACGGCAGGAGGCTGCGAGATCGTGCTGGCATCGGATCTCGTGATTGCGTCGTCGCGATCGTCGTTCGGTCTCGCCGAGGTCAAGAGGAACCTCATCGCGGCCGCCGGAGGTCTGTTCCGTTTGCCCCGCGCAATCGGCAAGGCGCCTGCACTCGAGGTCATCCTGACCGGTGAGCCGCTGTCGGTGCAGCGCGCCTACGAGCTGGGCCTCGTGAACAAGGTGGTCGACGAGACCCAAGTCATGTCCGAGGCAATAGCGATGGCCGAGAAGATCGCGGCTGCAGCTCCCCTTGCCGTCCAGGCGAGCCGTCGCGTCGTGCTTGCCTCTGCGGACGAGGACGAGGACGCACTGAAGAAGATGAGCAACGCCGAGATGGCCCAGGTCATGAATTCTGAGGACACCAAGGAGGGGCTCACGGCTTTCATCGAGAAGCGTGCCCCGAACTGGAAGGGCCGCTAGGCCAGCTTCTTCTCCACCTGGATGGCCCGGGCCACCAGACCGTTCCGTTCGAACAGGTTCTTCGTGGCCCGGTCACCCGGCAACGCCGTGGAGCGGACATGCGTGCACCCGCTCGACACCGCATCCCGGAGCACGAAATCCATCAGTGCGTCACCGACACCGACTCCCCGTGCGGACTCGTGGACATGGACCAGCGTGACCAGTCTCACCGGCCCCTCGTCCACGTACCACACCGCACCGATGACATCTCCGGCAATTGTCGCCACAACGGAGGTTGACGGTCGGGCGTCTGCGTCGATGTGCCCCCTGTAGCGGTGAGACTCTGACTCTGCCGCCGCAACGAAGTGGTCCAGCGCGCCGGAATCGGCGGCCACGGCAGGGCGGACTTCGATCACTCCGTGTCCGGCTTCCTGGGCGAGATCCTCTTGCCGAGTTCGTTGAGTCCCATCTTGACGGCGAACTCCCCCACCATCCGAGCGCCGGGTGCCTGTTTTCTCAGATCGGACAGTGCGCGACCGACACCCTCGCCGATCACCATGACCGGACGCACGAGGTGCCGCCCTACCTGACGAAGATCGGGCATGCCTCGTCGCCCACCGGACAGGTCGGAGCACTGTTGCGCACGATGAGGAAACATGCAGAGCACACGATCTCATCGGCCCGCTTCGGCTGAAGTGCATCCTCTGCACCGGACCGGTCGTCCACCTCGACTTCTTCCTCGTCCTCACCCGGTTCGTTCTCGCTCGCGAGGCGGTCCTTCAGGATGGTGTCGAGATCGGCCTCCACATCGTCGGGCGCCAACATGTCGTCGTCGTCCTCGTCATCGTCCCCGGCCTTGCGCACCACCGTGGCGCCCATGTCCTCTTCGTCGGAATCGCCGTCGATTTCGTCGGCGTCCTCGTCGAAGCCCTCCTCGACGAACTCCTCATCGAGCTCTAGATCTTCCTCGCCCTCGATCTCGACGATGTCGTCGATGTCCTCGGGATCGATGTCATCCTTCGCCACGTGTCCTCCTCGCGAACTGCTCGCGGCGGGATACTACGCACAAACCGTGTCTCAATGTCGAATACTGCTGTCCCGACGGGTGACCCGTGACGCAGGTCACCGATTACTTGCTGTCGCGCCGGCGTTCGGCCTGGCGTTCGGAGGCGAGTCTTTCCAGTTCGGGAGCCTCCGTCGTCATGTGGGACATGGCCTCCGCAATGGCGCGGTGCCCCGCTTTCTCGGCAATCTGTCGGTGCATCTCGAGAGCGACACGCCTGTACGAGGGATGACCCTGGGGGCTCGAACGAAGTTCGAGCATGTGCATGGCCTCGCGGGCATTGAACTGCATGACGTACCTGAGCCTGTAGGCCATGCTGACGGCGTACGACGCCTGTTCCGCGTGCTCATGGGTCAGCGCCTCGTACAGCGCCCTGCTGCGGTCCATCACCTCGTCGAAATCGTCCCCCACTCCCGCGGCGTCGACTAGATCCGGTTTTGTGTACCCGTGGTACGGGGTGAGCCCCTGCCACTCGATGGTGAGAAGACGATGGCGCTGCAGGTCGCGGAAGGCGCCGTAGTCACTGAGGATGTCGAACCTGTAGTCCGTCCGTTCGAATGCACGGCCTGGGCGGTGCCTTCTGTTCCCGCGATCGCCGACATACGCGCGCATCACCGCCATCCTGTCCTCGATGGACATCTTGTCCACCAAGGCGAGAATCTGTGACTCGGGCAGGTGGGACTGGGCGTACAAGGCTGCGGCTATGACCTTGTTCTCGCCGTCGGGATCGAAGCTGACCAGTGACACCTCGTCCACCTGGTTCGCGATGCTCCCCCCGAAGAATTTCTCCGCGAGCTCTGCGACAGCCTTGTTGTTCGTCTCCATGTACTCGGAGACGAGGACCCCACGGTCAGGCAGGTCCACGCGACGCAGGAAACTCGGTATCACCTTGCGCAACTCGCCGAGCATGAGGTCCGAATAGTGGCGAGCCTCCGGGAGCGGATGACTGCGCATACGCAGCAGAAGGTTCTCGAAGGCCTGCCCGCTCCCGTAAATGCCCACGTTCGAGAGGGACGCCGACGGCAGCGCTCCCCTGACGGCATCGAGAGCCTTGGCGCGGGTCGCCTGGCGCCACACGAAGTCGCTGTCGCCTGCCTCCTTCGGGATTGTCGCGCGCACGTGCTCGGTGACGGCACCGGCGAGGGCGCTGTACGAGTCGAACATCCGGTCCATGTCGCCGACATAACGCGTGCCGAACTTGCCCGCCACGACATCAGGGTCCCGGTAGTACCGGTAGCGGCCGCCCAGTCGTTCGTCGTATGCGATGTATCGGGTGCTCTGCTCGAGATAGCTCATCAGGCGGCCCCACTCGAGGATCTTGGTGAGGATGTTCGACGCCTGTTCGCATGCCAGGTGCACTCCCCCGAGCTGGGCCACCGAGTCGTCGCCGTACTCGAAGAAGACCTTCTCGTAGAGCGTCTCGGCTCTCTCAAGCCCGATGGTGGCATCCACGGCCTGGTCACCCTTGATGTCAAGGTCGCCGACGAACTCGTCGAGGAACAACCGACGAAGGCTCTTCGGGGACCTCGAATACCTCGCGAACAACGCCCCCTTGACCACCTCGGGCAAGTTGACGAGGGCGAATACGGGGAGATCGAGGTTGGTGAAATAGTGGCGCAGGACGTCGGTCTCTGCCGCCGTGAACTCCTCAGGTACGTAGACCGTCACGAAGGGCAATGCTAGGAGTCCGCAGGAGGACCGCTCGGGATACCCGTCAGAGAACAGCCTTGTCCGGGTTGGACCTGCGGAAATCGTCAGCGACGTCGTTCCGGAGCCTCTCCGAGACCCAGAAGTCGACACCCGTGAGGGCCATGGAGATGGCGCCGTCGATGATGGCACGGTCTGCGTGCGCCGAGACTGCGTGCTCCGTGAACGCGGCAGTGTGGATGGCAGTTCCACGCGGCGCGCAGGCCACCATCGGGTGGATGGAGGGCACGAGGTGGGAGATGTTCCCCATGTCGGTGCTCCCGACGACCCTCTGGCCGGCCGATCGCGGGTCCCTGACCGTGCGCCCGGTTGATGACGCATTCACTGCGTACGACGCGCTCAGATGCTCGTTCGTGATCATGTCCGCATACGGGAAGCCCACCCAGGTGTGGTCCATGGTGCAACCACAGGCGTGAGCCCCTGCGGAAAGTGCGGCAAGGACACGCTCCTTCAGTTCCGCCAGGGTCGTGATCGTGTCCGACCTGACGTACCACTCCATGGCTGCTTCCCGCGGCACGATGTTCGGCTTCTCCCCCGCATCCGTGAAGATGCCATGAACTCGTTCGGACGGCCTGATGTGCTGGCGCAACGCGGCGACACCCATGTAGCCGAGCACAGCCGCATCCAGGGCGTTGCGGCCGAGGTGCGGCGCTGCTGCCGCATGCGACTCGCGACCGTGGTACTCGACAACGAGCTGTTGCAGGGCGATTGCATCGATTGTGGTGAGGTCGGCGTCGGCCGAATGCACCATCATCGCGACGTCCACGCCGTCGAGCGCCCCGTTTCGGGCCATGACGATCTTCCCCCCGCCGCCCTCCTCTGCCGGTGTTCCGAGGTACCTGACGCGGCCCCCGCATTCCCCGGCCACGAGCGCGAGTCCGACAGCGGCTCCGAGCCCTGCTGCCGCGATCACGTTGTGGCCGCAACCGTGGCCAATGCCGGGCAGTGCGTCGTACTCCGACATCACGCACACCGTTGGTCCCGCACCGATGTCTCCGCCGAAACCCGTCACCGAATCGTAGAGACCGAGTTCCACCGGCAAGCCGAGTGAAGAGGACGCACGCACGAGCATCTCCGACGCAAAGAACTCCTCGAAATTCAGCTCGGGCCGTGCGTGGATTGCATGGCTCGTCTCGACCAACACGGGCGCAATCGACTCGATATGGGCACGGACCCGTTCCTTGATCTCGAGAACGTCCTTCTCCTGCAGTTCAGCCATGCCGCAAGGGTACGCCGTCAGACCAACACGGTCATGAAATCGGGCCGGATCCCGACCGTCACGCGCATCCACGGACCGAACTCATCCCCGTCGATGAACAGGGGTTCACGGGCCCGTCTGTCAATGTCGATGTTCCTCGCCCGGCGGACTGACATCGAGGGATGGGGCACGTGGGTGCCGGTCACCGCCCTCTTGCGTGCGATGAGACGTTGACGCATGGACGTTCCCCGATCGAGCGTGAAGACGTCGAACTCACCGTCGTTCGGGTGGGCACGCGGCGCGATGTTCAGCTCTCCCAGTGTCCCCACATTCGTGATCACGGTCATGCCGCCGGGGGCGAACCAGGAGCCGACAACCACCTGTGCAACGGCCATCACCTCGATGATTCCCGATGGACCGGTGACGGTGCACTGCAGAACGTCGAGCGTGAGTTCGGTGCACTCGTCGCCGGCATCCTTGCGAACGGGCGAGCCAAGTGACCTCCACAGGTTCCCACCCGTCGGGAGAACGTGCGAAGTGGGAAACCTTGCCACCGACGAATCCTCGGCGGCGAACACCACGTCCACCGGCACGATGCCTGGGCGCCCCCACTCTTTTCCCTTCTCGATCGTCATGCCGTGGTCTCCCCTGCAGCAGCGGCGACGACTCCCCGGTTGATGGCGGCAACGGCGCGGCCGGCGGCATCCCTGACATCGTCGTTCGGCGACACCTTCTCGAGTTGTCTCAGGAGATCGATCATCTGGCGCATGGAACGGACGAAGTCCCCTGGCGTCAACTCCGGGTCGAGCACGTCCGCGAGCGGTCGCCCGCTCGCCCAGTTCGCCGCGTCCATCGCGAAACCCGCGTGCGGCGGGCGGTGTTGCTGGATTCCGCGCAGCCGTTGCTGGTCGTTCAGCCGTTGGCTCAGCTTGTCGATCCGCTTGAACCGGTTGCGGACCGTGTCGTTCGGCCAGCGGACGTACCCCGATGCTCCGCCACGTGGTTCGAACACGAGACAGGACACGCACGCAACAAGATCGGGAACCGAGAGCTTGTCGAGAATCCCGCTCATCAGCACCTCGACGACCAGCAAGTCGCTCTCATGGAACACACCCGACAGAACATGACCACGGTCCGTGAGGGACCAACCGTCGACGTAACCCAGTTCCTGGAGCAAATCAGTGACGTCAAGGAACCGCTTGGTGACGGAACCCGATCTCTGGGTGGCACGGGACTCCAGCTGTTCGATCTCCTTGCGCAACCGCTTCAGACTCCGCGACGAGTCAACCTCCTCCCGCCGTGGGCGCGAGGAGTGGCCGACGGAAGGGGTGACGATCGAATCGTCGACACGCACCTTCACGAGACGCGCGACCGCCTCGCGGACGAACTCGACCCGGGCAGGCTCGAACGGCACCGGCAGGTCGATGCTCCCCGATTTCACGGGGATGGAGAGAAGATCCCGCGCCGACACGTCTATCTGTTTTCGGGACGGGGTCAGCACGGAGAGCCTGGTTCCGCTCCTGCGGGCTGCGGTGCTCACCACGACCGCCCGGCCGCGGATGTTCGACGCATCAAACACGACGACGTCCCCGGGGCGCAGCGCGCGCAGGGCGATCTCCGCCTCGACCTCGGAGACGTTCTCCTCCGTGGACCCGACGAAGGATTCCGTCAGCTCCGGTTGGGACATCTCGAGGCGGTGGAGCTCACGTCTCTTGCGGTCGAGAACGGCCTCGCTTGTGACGATGTCCGCATCGGTCTGGAACTGTGCGAACGACAGGTTCAAGAAGTGCGTCGCGGCCTCGCGCGAGTGGCGGCGGACCATGTTCACCGCCATGTTGTAGGTGGGCCTGAAGGCGGATGTGAGCCTGAACGACCTGCTGAGTGCGAGACCCACTGTCTGATCGAACGTGACGAACGGGTTCCACAACGTGATGGCATGACCGATCTTGTCGAGACCACGACGCCCCGCCCTGCCCGTGAGCTGCGTGTACTCCGAGGCCCTGAGAAGAACGTGGTGCTCGCCCGTGTACTTGGTCAGTTTCTCGATGACGACGGCGCGCGCCGGCATGTTGATGCCGACCGCGAGCGTCTCGGTCGCGAAAACGACCTTGATCAGACCCTCCACGAAACACTGTTCGACAGCTTCCTTGAACATCGGGATCATCCCCGCGTGGTGGCAGGCGACCCCGCTGCCGACCTGGTCGAGAAAATCGTCGTAGCCGAGTGCCGCAAGATCAGAGCGGGTCAGCGAGGACACGTGATCGTGGACGATCTCGAGGATCCGGTCCTCCTCGTCACGCGTCGTGAGCACCATGCCCGCCGACAGGCACGACTTCACAGCGTCCTCGCACTGTGCCCGGCTGAAGATGAACACGATCGCCGGGAGCATTTCGTTGTCCTCGAGCAACTCGACGATCTCGGGACGGGTCGGGGTCGAGAAGCGCCTCTTCGGACGTTTGCCGTTCTGCCCCCTTTGCGGGGTGCTCCTGGCCGCGGCGAGCATCCGTTCGAGCCCACGGTTCGGCTCACCGTTCACGATCGTGTCGTGCATCGCGACCCGGCCATTGCTGGAGTCGAAGAACGCGTGATGGGTGAGAAGCTCGACGGGCCGCCTGGTCTCCACCACCACCTCCGTGTGGCCCCGTACTGTCGACAACCACTGCCCCACTTCGTCAGCGTTGGAGACGGTCGCGGAGAGACACACCAACTGGACTGTGGGATCGAGCTGGATGATCACTTCCTCCCAGACGGGCCCCCGGTAGGCATCCTGCAGGAAATGGACTTCGTCGAGGACGACGGCACCCAGGGACTCGAGACGGCTGGACGAGGCATAGATCATGTTGCGCAGGACCTCGGTGGTCATCACGACGATCGGCGCTTCTGGGTTGTAGGCGTTGTCACCTGTGACGAGACCGACGTTGGACGCCCCGTGCAGGTCGCACAGGTCCCGGTACTTCTGGTTCGACAGAGCCTTGATGGGCGCCGTGTAGAAAGCGCGCTGTCCCATGGCCCGGGCGCGGTGGATGGCGTACTCGGCGACGAGTGTCTTGCCGGAGCCCGTCGGTGCCGCCACGAGGACTGATGACCCATCGTCGAGTGCATCCATCGCCTGGACCTGGAACGGGTCCGCCGTGTACGCCAACCCGTCAATGAAGGACGTGCGGATCGCGTTCACGATGCTGGTCTGCGCCGCACGAGCAGCCAGCCGATGATGACCGACAGCACGTAGAGGACAGAGAGCGGTATCGCAAGTGCAAGCAAGCTGAACGGGTCGCCGGACGGCGTGATCAGCGCGGCGGCAACGAAGATTCCCATGATCGCGTACCGCCATTGCCGGGTGAGCGTCCTCGGGGTCACCAGTCCCACCAACTGCAGGAACACGATGAGGACAGGGCTGAGGAAGCCCACGCCGAACGCCAGCATCATGAGCACGACCAGGGACACGTACTTCGTGACCTGGTACGCCTGGGTGACGTCGTTGCCCGACCATGAGATGAGGAACTCGAGCGCCTTGTCGAGCGTCCAGTAGGCGATCGAACAGCCGACCGCGAACAGGACGATTGACGAAAAGATGAACGGAACTGCGTACCGCTTCTCCCGCTTCTCGAGCGCAGGAACGACGAAGCGCCAGATCTGCCACAGAATGACCGGGAGGGCCAGGACGAGGCCGCCGTATGTGCTGATCCGCAGTCTTGCGGAGAATCCGTCCAACGGCCCGAGCGAATAGAGGGACCCGTCGCAACCGAACTTTGTGTGTGACGCGCACAGCCTGACGTAGGGACGGGTGAGGAAGTCCTTCACCGGGTCGTAGAAGGCCAGCAGCCCCATCATCCCGACGGCCACCGCCAGGACGGAACGGATGATTCTCGACCTCAGCTCCCGGAGGTGGTCGAGAACGGTCATCGGTGTCTGGTCAGTCACGCGGTTCACCCTCGCTTGGCGTGCCGGTTTCTTCCGGCGGGACCACCGCCTGCTCGGGTCTCATGGGCGGCGAGGGCTCCGTGTCCACCTGTCCGAATCCTGTGCGCAGCTCCTCAGCGGTGTTCCTGAGCTCCTTCAGGGGTTCGTCGAACGTGCCCTTGAACTCTTGTTCGAAATTGCGTGCCATGGACCTGAGGTCCCCGTACGTCTTTGCGGCCTTCCGGATGACGCCGGGGAGACGCTCGGGGCCGAGCACGACGAGTCCTGCCACCAGCAGGAAGAGAATCTCACTTCCGGACAGGTTGAACACCCTTCCAGCATACGAGCACCCACCTAGGCTTTTGGGCGTGCAGCAGCGCCTCCCCTCCCTGCGTGACACGCCGATTGCGTTCGCGCACCGTGGTGCGCGGGCACACGCCCCCGAGAACACTCTCGAGGCATTCAGGCTCGCACTCAAACTGGGAGCCAACGGACTCGAGTCCGATGTCTGGTCAACAGCGGACGGCGTCGCTGTTCTCGACCACGACGGCCAGGTCCGGAGGCTCCTGCGCAACGTGCCCATCGCCGAACTCATGCGTCGTGACCTTCCGGCCCATCTGCCCACCGTGGACGATTTCTTCACCGATGTCGGTGACAACTTCCATTTCAGTCTCGATGTGAAATCGCCGGCAGCCGTGGTGCCGCTCGCCCGGGCGGTCGGGTCAGCGGGCTTTCCTGTTGATCGCCTCTGGTTGTGCAGTCCCCTGGAGTCGGTCCTGGACGACTGCAGGACTTCGATCCCGGGTGCTCATCTCGTGCACTCGACCCGGACACAGAGGTTGCCCCGCACGTTCGAGCAGCACTGCGCGCATTTGTCGGCAAGCGGAATCGACACGGTGAACCTGCACCACACAGAATGGAACGGTGGTCGCGTCGTGATGGCCCACAGATTCGGGCTCAACGCGTTCGGCTGGGACATCCAGTACCCAGAGGCCATGGAGAACGGGTTGCGCATGGGGCTCGATGCTGTCTACAGCGACCACGTGGACATGATGGTCGACGTGTACGCCGCAACAATCGGGGCGGTCACCAGACCGTTCTAGAGCGCATCGAACCGGGAGAGGGGCCAGACGACTGCGAATGCCCTTCCGACAATGAGCGACTCAGGGATGGACCCGAACGACCTGCTGTCGAACGACTCCGGCCGGTTGTCGCCCATCACGAAAACATGATGTGCCGGGATGGTGATCCGTCTCATGTTGGGAACCCGGCACCGTTGCGTGAGGTCGGACTTCTCTGTGTCCCTTGCCGGCAGGTAATCCTCGTTGAGTGCCTCGTCGTCGATGAAGACCACGCAATTCTTGATCTCGATGTGCTCGCCCTCGAGGCCGATCACCCTCTTGATGAGGTCGTCGTGGGCGACGGTTGCGCCGTTCGTGGTGATCCGGTCGAAAACGACCACGTCTCCCCTGTGCACGTCGTGCAGGCGGTAGCTCATCTTGTTCACGAGCACTCGGTCATTCGAGTACATCGTGGTTTCCATCGACGGTCCACTGATGTAGAACTGCTGGAGAACGTAGACGCGCACCAGCAGCGCCGCCACCAGGGCCACTCCGATGACGATCAACCAGTCGCGGAGCACCTTTGACGCGCCGGTCCCGGGTTCGGCGGTCGGCTCGTGGTTCGCCGCCAGGTCGAGCAGTGGGTCGATGGGTGGTGTCTGCTCGCTCATGCCGGCCCAACGCTAGTTGCTCGTCACCATGCGGCAAGGCTCACAGGCTCTCCATCAACTTGTCGACGCGTTCATCCGACGAACGAAACGGGTCCTTGCAGGCGACAGTGCGTTGCGCCTGGTCGTTTATCTTCAGGTGGACCCAATCAACCGTCACGTCCCGGCCTGCCTCGCGCGCCTTGCGCAGGAACTGTCCCCTCAGGTGGGCCCTCGTGTCGAGCGGGGCCGTTCCCGTCGCAGCTTCCGTCTCTTCGGCCGTGAACATGGAGTCCACCAGACCGCGGTTGCGCAACTTGTTGAAGATTCCGCGATCGGGATCGATGTCATGAAACTGGAGATCCAATGCCTGGGCCTGGGGAGAGTCAAGGGTCAAAGTATTGCCATCGATGTACTTCGTGATGATGTCCCGCTTGATGGCCCAGTCGATGCGACGTGCCAGCCTCTCGCTCTGGTGCGCTATGTCGTCGAGTGTCTCCACCCACAGTCGGAGGGCCTCGGATTCCTCGTCCGGCAGACCGTGGGTCCTCTCGAACTCTGTCGCCTGTTCGGCAAGGTAGGACTGGATGTCGAAAGCGCTCATCTCGCGACCACTGGCGAGACGGACAGGTCTCCGACCGGAGACATCGACGCTGATCTCGCGGATCGCCCTGATCGGGCTTTCCAGTGTGAGGTCCCTGAGTGAAGTGCCCCCGTGCTCGAGCATCCGCAGCATGATCGATGCGGTTCCCAACTTCAGGAAATTCGTGTGGTCGGACATGTTCGAGTCACCGACGATGACGTGAAGGCGCCGGTACACCTCGGAGTCCGCGTGTGGCTCGTCGCGCGTGTTGATGATCGGCCGGGATCTGGTGGTCGCTGACGAGACGCCTTCCCATATGTGTTCGGCTCGTTGTGACAGGCAGAACACCGGTCCCTTCGAGGTCATGAGGATCTTTCCCGCGCCCGCCACCAGTTGACGGCTGACGAGGAACGGGATGAACTGGGCCTCGTAGTCCGATGTCTCGGATGCCCTCCGGGTCAGGAAGTTCTCGTGGCACCCGTAACTGTTGCCGGCCGAATCCGTGTTGTTCTTGAAGAGATAAATGGTTCCCCTGATGCCCTCGTCGCGCATTCTCGACTCGGCCCGCTCGACGAGACGGTGGAGAATGAGCTCTCCGGCCTTCTCGTAGATGCATGCCTGCCGGATGGAGATGCACTCGGGGGTGGCGAACTCCGGATGAGAACCTACGTCCAGGTAGAGACGACCGCCGTTCTCGAGGAACACGTTGGAACTGCGTCCCCATGCCACCACGCTCCGGAACAGGTAGCGGGCAACCTCGTCGGGAGTGAGACGACGCTGTCCCTTGAGCGTGCACGTGATCCCGTATTCGGTCTCCACACCGTAGATACGGCGGTCCATCTCAGGAGATCAGTTCTGCGACGGTCTCCACCGTGAGCCGCTCGAACCGGCGACGGCGTCCGTTTCGTGCAAGAAGAGCGACTTCGACGTCGGCTGAACCCAGTGTGCGGTCAGGCCCTGCGAGGGCCCCCACTGCAGACCTGAGGGTGGAACGGAGGGAATCATCGGCGGGACGGTTCTCCGACATGCGCCCGTGGACCACCTCGGCGTCGCCGCCCAGCACGCAGAATTCGTGCTCGTCCAGGACCGTTCCGTCGAACGTGATGTGGAAGAGACGGTCACCGGCTCGGTCGCCGCCGACCTCCGCCACGAGGATCTCCACCTCGAGCGGCTTTGCCCCCGACGTGAACTCGTGACCGATGGCCTGCGCGTACTGGTTGACGAGACTGCGTGCCTCGACATCCCGGCGGGCGTACTGGAATCCCGTGAGGTCGGCCTGGCGCACCCCGAGCATGCGCAACTGGTCGAACTCGTTGTACTTGCCGACACCGGCGAAAGCGATGCGGTCGTAAATCTCGCTGATCTTGCGGAGCGTCTTGGACGGGTTTTCAGCGACGATCAGGATGCCGTCGGCGCTCTGGGCGGCAATCAAAGCTCGGCCGCGCGATATTCCCTTCCGGGCGAAATCCGCCCGGTCCTTCATCATCTGTTCCGGCGGGACGTAGAAAGGCATGCTCATCGCGACCTCACCTCTTCCTCGATGGAACGGAATATCCCGTCCAGTTCCTCATCAGGGACCGGCTCCCATCCGTCGGCCGTGATTGTTGCGACGACGGGATAGACGCGCCGGAGAAGGTCCGGCCCACCCGTGCCTGCATCTGCCTCTGCCGCTTCCCAGAGCGACCTGCACGCGAGCTCGACCGCGTCCCCGCGGTCGAGCGAACTGCGCCAACCGACCTTGATGACTGTTCCGGCATGGAGGCTGCCGCTGCCGATGGCGACGAATTCCCTCTCCTCGTACCGTCCGCCCGTCATGTCGAAATCCCAGATGTGACCGGTGCCGTCCTGCGGTTCGAATCCGGCGAACAGCGGGAGCACGGCCAGGCCCTGCATCGCTGCCGGCATGTTGTTGCGAATCATGAAGCTCAGCTGGTTCGCCTTGCCCTCGAGCGACAGCGGATGTCCCTCCATCTTCTCGTAGTGCTCCAGCTGCAACTGGAACAACTTGATCATCTCGACGGCCGGACCGGCTGCGCCGGAGATGGCCACACCGCTGAATTCGTCGGCCTGCACGACTTTGTCCATGCTCTTGCTGCGGATGAGATTGCCGGCAGTGGCCCGCCTGTCACCGGCGATGACGACCCCGCTGCCGTACCGGAGCGCAACGCAGGTGGTGCCGTGCGGAACTTCAAGATCGCCGGCGGCCTGGGCGAACGGCTCGAAGCCTGATGCCTTGAGAAGGTGCACGAAGCTCGATCCGGGATCGTGGCCCGGGAAGTACATGGGCACGTTCATCATTGGCCGCCCTTCTGCACGTAGTTCTTCACGAACTCCTCGGCGTTCTCCTCGAGAACCTGGTCGATGTCGTCGAGGAGATCGTCGAGATCCGACTTCAGACGGGAGCTGTCGGTCGTGGCGGATTCGACGGGCTCGACGTCCTCGTCGCGTTGCCCGGTCCCGCTCTTTTTCACCCGCTCCTGCATGGCTACACCGTACCCAAACCCTGTCCGATGCTCACTCAGCTCACCAGCCGGGGTCGGGATCCATCCGTTCCACGGTTCCTGCAAGGGCAACCAGGAGGTCATCGATGGAGGGATGTGCGTCGAGGAGCAATTGCACGTGTGCCTGGCTCCCCTTGGTCGGGTCCATCATGGGAATCCGCACGAGCCCTTCCGTGGTCTCCACGACGATTCCGTCCCAGTTGGCCGACACGATCCTGTCGGGCCACGTGGCCACGCACCTGCCGCGGAAATATGCGCGGGTGGACACGGGCGGGGTCGTCATGGCCCGCTCGGCGTCCGGGTCATCGACCAAGACGCGCAACCCGGCCCTTGCAGCCAGGCATTTTCCCGGACGCATGTCGTGGTACTGCAGGTCGATGGCCCTCACTTTCGGGTCAGTGGGGGCAACCCCGTGCCGTTCGCGGAAGCCCTCGATGATGCGCTGCTTGGCCACCCAATCAACCGTGTCCGCGACCAGGGTGGGGTCATCCCCGAGACAGTCGATGACCCTGGACCACTCGGCAAGAACCGTTCGCCCCTCTCCGCCGATGCAGTCGTCCGGGGTGCGGGACATCCAGTCAGAAACTGCAGACCAGATCTCCCTTTGCATGTCGAGGGCGGTGATTGTCCGTCCGTCGACGAGGGCGACCGCATGACCGAGCGAAACGTCGTGACTGACGAGTCTCATTTCGGTGACCGGGTCGGCGATGGCGAGCCAGTCCGGGAACATGTTGTCCTCGATGCACGCAAGAACGAGCGCGGTCGAACCCACCTTCAACCAGGT
>Ga0075471_10000293_pt1 | contig 29053 bp, 35 predicted proteins | sample DEB19_08_DNA_2_FD_74787 | JGI IMG/M metagenome (GOLD analysis project Ga0075471, IMG submission 74787) | Aqueous microbial communities from the Delaware River and Bay under freshwater to marine salinity gradient to study organic matter... | ecosystem: Environmental > Aquatic > Marine > Coastal ...
CCCCCAATATCCATTAAACAATATCCATTGATGCGCGAACGCTTACAGATATTGAACGGGCAATATCTACTTGTGTTCTAATGCGTTGTACATTGGCTCTTGCCGCTTTAACAGTTGCTTCAGCAATTGATAAATTCATATATGCTTCAGAATTTTTTATTAATGCCATATCTTCACGGGTTGCAACATTTATCTTTACACCCATATCTGATACTTCCATACGACCACGCGCCATTGTGATTTCGTAAGATGCTTTAGAAACATGATAGGTCTGTTCTGCCGCCGTAAGTTCTTTGTGCGCTTCATCAATTTCTTTTGATAAATCTAATAGGCGCTTTTCAACCTGCATAGGAGTTAGGCTCATTTAGTTTCCTTAAAATTAAAAAATCTGCTAACAATAGTTTTACCCGATTCAAGACATTCAAATTTAATATGTTCAACTAATTGTTTTTTTCGCCCAAAACCTGCAAGACAAAATTCGCAAATATGACGGCTTTTCCAATCATAATTAATATTTGATTCAATATTTAAACCCAATATATTTGTATCAATTCTCATTTGACCACTTCCAAATTTGCCTTCATGTTCATTAATCCTGGATAAACCTTTGCGGCATCTAAACCTACATCGTTTTCATCGGTTGCAAGACGCATACCTGAATCAGATAATCCATCAAGAACTTTCTGAACTGGTAATTCTAAATTGTCTGCAAGCAATGTTGCAAAGTGAATATGCTGTTGAACAGCAAGTAGTAATCCTTCAGGGCGGTTCATCGGATAAAACCTAGATAGATTCCGCCAAACCAGCAAAGTGCAAAAAACAATATTGCTGGCCAAACACGTTGTTCTTTCATTTTACTTTCCTTCCAGTTCTTTCTTGCGATTTCCAATTGCTGTATTTAGATTTGTGCCATCAAAACCAATGTAAAGCAATCCTGCATCTTGCGCGCCTTTGTAGAAGTTCTTTAGTTCTTCCATATCGGCAATATCGTTTATCTGTTCTAATGCTTCAATTACCATTTGCGTTTGTTCAGGTGTTGCAGGTGTTGATTTGGTGCGTTCAGGATTTGCAACCTTTTCTGATGCGTTACGCTCGTATGATTGTGAATCAGGGTCAGGTTCATCTGTTGGTAATGCAAGTGTTTGCAATAATGCGGTGCGTAGCGCTACCGACATTGCTTTAGCGGTTGCCTTATCGCCATAATCCATTGCTTCAGAAAATACGGTGGCAGAAACAAAATCGCCTTCTTCACCGTAAAACGTGTAAGCAACTTTAAGTTGAACGTGGCTCATTGCTTTACCCTTATTGGATTCAACAAATGTTGATTCGCGTTCAAGTACGGTTGGAATAACCATTACCTTATATTTTTGAAACGCAGGTGATACTGCATTAATCACGGCATCAATTCCGCGAAATGCAAACCCCTGCGATGTGTTGCGGTCATTCTTGCCAACCGCACCCACTTCCTTCATCACTTCAATTAGTGATTCGTGTATTTTCATTACTTGCCTTCCTTTGTGTCTAGTTCAAAATATAAATACCAACCATTTAAATCGCCTTCAAATAACCAAGTTCCATTTTGATATTCAGGTTTTTCGTTTAATTTAATGCAAGCGTTCCATGCGCTTTGATATGAAGCATAATATTTTACTTCACCATTTTTCTTTATATAACGAATTTCCGTTGTGGTCATTATTAACATACCTTAGAACTAATTTTTGCAAGTAACTCTGTTACTGTTTTATTTGTTTCAAGTTTGTTTTGATAAATATAAGTGCTAAGAATTGCGCCCAATAATGCACCTTCATTTGGTGTGATTTTGATAGATACTTCTTCAAGAAGTTCTGCATAAGTTTTTGTAGTCATTTCTTTCCTTTCGTTTGTGGAATCCGTTTAATTCCAACAACTGAATTATTGTCGTTAGCACCGACAAATACAAGAACCCTGCGGTATATGACTGGTCATAAAAAAAGACCCCCTTTTGGGGGTCTAGGGGGTCAATCCAACCATACCTGATAAGCGGCGGTTACACGGCCTTTGAGCGGGTCTATAAAGTGCAATCGCTGGCTAGGTACGCCTGATGCGGCCATTGAATCGCGGGCATAGCGGTTATCGGATTCAGTTGAGCCTGACCAGTAAACCGTTCCCAATCCATCGCTTAAAGGTTCTTGGGCGTGGCGATGGTAATGACCTAAATAAATATCTTGGAAATCCCAATCAAACGCGCCCGCTTTCCAACGGTTACCTGCACCCTGCCATGCGCTAGGTGAAGCAAATCCATTTCGGCCTACTTCGTCCCCATGCATTAACAAAGCGCGATAATTTCCAATCTCAACGCGTTGTATATCTTCAGCACCATCTTCCCAATACAAATGTTTTTCGTCTTTCATAATTGCGCGGGCTAATGCGTAAGTCATTCTATCTACGTTATCTGATTTAGGTACGTTATCGCGTTTAGAACCGATGCGACCATGATTACCCCATTCAGCAACAACGGTTACTTTTTCAAAGTTTGCAAGAAGGTAGCGAACAAAATCAACTTCCAATCTTGCAACAGTTGTGAATTGGTCAAACAAACTTAAATCAATTTCCCACAACTGCGCGGGATAGTTGAAAAGGCCTTCAACCATATCCCCGCCAAACATAACAACACATTCTTTAACTGGGTGATGCGAGCGCTGTATTTCTGTTAAACGAACAATCTTCTTTGCAAAATCCATTACGCGCTTTTCCATAATTTCAGTATTGTAAGATGGCGTAACTTTTGAACCTTGCCAATCGGTTGCGTGAATCAATGCAACTTCTGCTTTTGCTTTTCGTTTATCCGCAACAGGCGGTTCAACTGGTTGAACTTTACCTAACGCTAATGTTGCATCGTATGCGGCTCGTAGTGTTGCATCAACTAATTCACTTGTACGGTCTTTTGCTTTTGCTAATTGCTTTTGTGCCTGAACTAATGCTTTGCGTAAATCCGCAATTTCAGGGTCGGTTTCTTTTTTTAATTGTTCTAAATCATCACTTAGCGCCATTGCAATCCTTACGGTGTCTAGCAATTCCCGAACGACTAATATAAATACCGTTCTTTTTTAATACATCTGATATTGAAGTATGCCCAATCTTCGGGTCATTTAATCTTGCCATTAATGCTTCTTTATCCGCTTTATCTAATTCTTTTAATAGTTCGCAAGTAGAACATTTGCCACCGCGAACTACATCAAAATTTGATGAATCGTTAAGGTCATCTGCCAATCCCATTAAGCCCCCCTAAATGAAAAATAACCCCTACCTGTATATCTTACAATACAAATAGGGGTATTTAGGGTATTTAAGTTACTTTTTAACAGTCATTGTTAATTCGTCTTTAGGGTTAGCCCATTTGACGATTACAGGCAATAAAGCAATCCAAACTGTATGTGCCGCGTGTTTCCAATCTGATGAAGTAAAATCTAATGGCGATTTGCCGATTACCATAATCGCGGTGATGGCATTGCCAACAAACCATTTAGCCCATAAATCTAAAACTTTATTATTGAATTTCATACTTTTCCTAATCTTTGAATTGTGGTCTGCCAAAACCTGCAATAAATACAGGTAGTCCACGCTTATTGTCTTTACGATAAGCGCGAACACGTTTCGCTACACAACCGCCATTGCTTTGCGAACCGCTTTTGCCTTCTAACGATGTATTGCCTTCAATCGTTATTACTGTTCCATCGCCATTGTCTTTAACAACAATGCCTACATGGTCTATTTTTTCTCCATCGGGAAAATCAAAAAATACTATATCGCCGCCAACTGGTTTAGCCGTAGCCGCATTAGACCATAAACCTTTACCTTGAAATCCTGCCGCACCCGCAGGTGTATAAACGCAATTAGGAATCTTTAGCCCAACTTGTTTTGCAACCCACATCACAAAATAACCGCACCAATATTGGCCATTGTTATCGTTGTATTTAACCTTGTTTGAATTAGGCGGTTCTTCCATTGTGCCGACTTCTGCGGCGGCAATCCTTACAAAATCTGCGCGTTGGCTCATTTATGCTTCCAATTTAGTTTTGATTATTGCCTGATTTATTTTCAATTCAATTATATCTGATTCAATACGGTCAATTGCATCTTTCATAGATTCGCCGCCGTTATTGTGAAGTTGATATTCAATCTTATCTAATCGTTTATCAATCTTTCGGAATATGCGTTGAAACGCATAAATGGCAGTTCCAAGTATTACTAGGCTTTCTAGGGTTGCCCATACTGCGGCAGAAGCCAAGTTCCAATTGACCAGCATTTTGCACCTTTCGGTTATGATTCAGTAGTTTGTAATTTTTCAATCATTGCTTGAAGCATAGCAATTTGCCCTGCTTGGTCTGCAATGATTTGTTTAAGATTGGTAATTACTTTATCTGCATCTAGTTCCATTTATTTGCCTTCCAGTATTTTTATTCGTTCATTTTGTTCTTGAATTAAAGCCAATAATGCTGGAACAATCATGCGGTCATTCCATGATTCAACGCTATCAATGTAATCTGCGGCAATAGGATAAATTGCATCTACTTCTTCAGCAATAAAACCAGGTACTAATAAATTTGCTCTATCATCTGTATCTTTTAAATATTCAGGTTTAAATCTAAAAGCGCGTACAGGTAAATTATAAAGTGCTGTTGGGTCTAATTCAGGCACATCTACAAGATTTACAATATCTGTTTTGTAACGTTCACTAGATGCGGTTGAACGTCTTAACTGACCTGTTGATGAAATCCAAACTGTTGCGGCGTTTGTTGTTGTATTGCTATAAGCAAATGGAACGCGCAATTCATAAGAACTTGTAATATTAAAATCGCCATAACCTGTAAATGTTCCATCATAACCATTACCAGTTGAACCTGAATAAATATCAATGGTAGAACTTCCAGCAAGAACGGCAGTTGAAGAACCCACATAGGTAGCAGGATAAGAACCCGAACCATAAGAAATATAAATACCGTTAGAAGTCCACGGAATAATTTTACCTACTGTTGCGCCACCATAAATAAAATCAATTGAGTTAGTAGAACCAACCATTTTAACCGCAGTTGTTCCTGCGCTTGTTTGAATAGTTCCGCCTGTAATAACAGAACCATTAATAGCGCCGCCTGTAATACTTCCCGTTCCAACGCCTGTTATACCTGTTGAACTGATAGACCAACCATTTGATACTGTTCCAAAATAACCTGCGGTTGCATTGATTGTTCCAGTAATTGTTGCGCCAGTTGCAGTTAATAAACCACTTGAATTAATAATTGCATTACCTGCAATATTAAGTGTACCGCCTGTAATTGTTGAACCAGTAACACTACCTGAAAATACTGCCGCGCCAGTTGAAGCACTAATTGAAAATGTAGCGTTATTGCTTGAATCATATCCCGCAAGACCCAACGAATTCATTACAACGCGAGCGCCGCTAGAAGATGAAGAACCTGAATAAACGGTAATACCGTTTGCCGCAATAGCAGTTATTTGATTAGAAGCATTTACAATTGTTGAAGCACTTGGTTGAAGTGATTGGATTGCTTCGTTGTAAGCAATAGTTGCTTGTGCTAATGCTTGTACCGCTTGCGCTTGCGCGTTGCCCGCTTCAATTGAAGCCTGAATAGCATATTGAGTTGCTTGCGTAGATTGCGCTTCAGCATATTCTGCGGTGTACATAGCCTGATTAGGGCCTGTTGTAAGTTTGTTAATTTGGTCTTGCAAGTTGTTAAACATATCTTGCAAGTTAGGTGGGAGATTAACAAATGCCATTTTACAATACCGTTCCCGATGCTAAATCTCTTGTTAAAGTAAGTGTAATGCGGCTAGGGCCATTTTCGCCAGGATTAACTGTAATAGCCATAATTCTAAATGGTTTTAATTGTCCAGTTGTGCCAGTTGTATCAATGCCTGACGGAAAGTAATCATCTTTAATCATCAAACGAACTTGGTCGCCAACACTATATTGTGGGAAATAAGGGTCTACATAAGGTGGCAAAACAACTTCAACAGTTGTTGGCGGATATGAAGTTGCGTTTAATTGACCTAATGTTAAGTCTTTAAGCAATTGAGTATCGCCAACGTCTGTGTAGTTTGCAGTATCTTCTAACAAACCAAAACCATCTGCGTATTTAGCAGAATCAATTGCAATAGCAATTATCTTACTATTGTTTGCACCATAACCTAAACCGTAAAGCCTATTAGCCGCACTTGATGCATCTTCAGGGAATTTGTAACTAACCAAGTTGCCAGGGAATTGAAGTACCGTAGCAAGCGGGTTAGTAGTGCTATATGTAACGCCTAACGTTTGCGCAAGCGAAAATACGTTTACTAAATTGCCGTTTAACAACATAGGCTTAATTCGGAAATCAAAATAGTTTGCAGATAAATCTTTAACTGCTTGCCCAACTGATTTTAATTCGTAACCGTAATAAATCTTTTTAGTTACATAAGCAGTTGAACCTACGCTAAAACTTAAACTTGTATTGCCGTAAGGTAAATCTTCTGCATATTCCATAAGTTGTTGCGCAATATATGCAGGGTCATAATTAGTAGCAGAATAATCTTTTGTTGTACTAATGCGGCGGCGATTGTAAAGCGACATCATTTCCTGCGCGCTAATTGATAGGCTTTGCGATGCAGAATCGTATTCACGCGCCCAAATCACGCCCGACCAAACAGGAACAGTTGTATAGGTTACTGGGTCGGTATAGAGAACCCATAAAATAGTGCGCCCTGGGATTGTGCCTTGATATGCATTTAATTGGTCAGAATTTAAACCCGACAATAAAACGTGGCCTTGAAATGTACCAACTGAATTTAACTGCGATGTAAAATTAACATTTGTAAACGGAAGTTCAGCAAGGATTGGATTGTTACCACTTGCTTGACCGCCTGATACATAACTGCCAGTAACAGGAACATCAATTGCAAACCATGTACTAGAACGTGAAGTAATAGTACCTGTAACGTTAAATGCGCTAGGTGATACGCCTGTAATTGTTACGGTTTGACCCGCAGTAAAAGTATTGTTTGCTGTATAAGTAGTAATAATTCCATTACTAATTGCGCCTGTAACGGTTACAACGGGCGCATAAAGTTGAGTTGTTACATACCGAAATTCTGCGGTAGCCATTAGATATAGGCGCTTCTATACGGAACGGACATAGAACCAACTGTACTTGTAAATGATGTTGTTGCATTAGGATTTAATTGCAACCAACCCGTAGAACCCGCAGTTAAAATATTTCTTGTTGGGGCATTATCATAATAAACAATACGTTGTAATAAATCTATTTTAAGATTATGACCCGCAGACATTCCCGAAAATGCCATTGTGGTTGTGCCGTCTGTAATGCTTCCACTTGTACCTGAAGTAGATGCAACTGTAATTACAGGGCATGAAATAGCCCACCCTGCATTAGTCATAGATACGCTAGTGCCAGTTACGGTAGTAGCAGTATCGGTGTAATAACGTGGGTCAGGGAAAGACATCATAATACGGGTTTGAATATACCCGTAAGTAAAATCAGGGTCAATTGGCGTAAGAATTCCACGTGAACGGCCATACATTTGCATATCACCAGTATTGGCGTTTAATCTAAATTGAAATAATTTTAACTGTTGGCTTGCAGGTGTAAGACCTGTTGGGTCAGGATAATAACCAATTGGTTGCGGTGCAAAGGCATTTTGTAATGTTTTGTAATTTGCTTGCGCAGTAGTTGAGTTATCGCCTAATACAGTTACATCAATATAAACGGTGCGTTCATCATAAAAATCGCGGCCAGTATATGAACCATCTAAATATCCACGGTTATCATCTTGAATACGCAAAGGCGATGTTCCGCCCAAACCTTCAACATTAGTTACTAAATAATTAGTTCCATTACCAATAGTAAGGCTATTAAAAACAAACGTATAATTAGTTAGTGGCATTATTTAGACCCCACAGGTACGCCATTTTTAGCGGCTCTTGATAAGTTCTTATAAATATCATTGGTGTTGGAAGCATACACGGTTACATATTGAACGGTTTGCTTACCGCTACCACTTGCGCCACCTGCGGTATCTTTATTAAGAACATTGCCAACAATTCCTGTTGTTGTTCCTGGTTTTGCGCCGCCTGTAATGCTAGGAATTTTTGGGGTTGTAATTTTTTTGTTTGCTAATTTTTCAATTGATTCGCCAGTTTTACCAACTGCTACTGCGGCTTTATCTGCCGCATCTGCAACGCCTTTAAGAAACCCGCCGCCAGGCAATTTAGATAAAAGACGAATCAATTTTGCAACAGCGCCAATTACTAAACCTACTGATTGTACGGCAACAGATGCCATACCTGCCATTAATTTACGGAATGTTTCACTAGCGTTCCATAACTTAACAAACGCAACAGCCGCTACACCAATTGCAATTGCAAGATATGTAAACGGATTAAGCGCCGCAATAGCCGCTTCTGCCGCCGCTACGCCATACATAGCGGTTGCAATAAATCCTAAGCCAACAGCAAATACTGTAAGAGAAGCAGAATTAGCGCTTATCCAATTAAATACTGCATTAACTTTTTCAAAAAACGCGCTAAGAACAGGCAATATTTTTGTTGCTATAACATCAAATACTTTTTGAAATTTCTGTTTTAAAATTTCAAATTGAACTGCGGCTGTACCTGCGGCGTTTTTTGCTTGTCCACCAATACGCGCATTTAATTCATCAAAGGCTTTAGCAATAGCCTGGTTCTTAGGTAAATGTTCATCTAACGCAATATTAAATTGTTTAAATACCTTCATTGAACCTTGTGTAGACATACCCAACAAACGAGCCGCGCTACCCAATGGAATAGTTTTATAGCGAGCATAATCTGCCGCAAGCGCCATAAGTTTTGTTGATTGTTCAACATCGCCTGTTGCAGTAATGAGCGTACCCATTGCATCGGCGGCTTCAGAACTCTTAAAACCTAATGACGTGTAAGCATCAACGTTTTCTAAAATAGATTTTTGCTGTTGCTTTGATGTAATGCCCATGTTAGCAAAGGCAGTTGTTAAACGTGTTACTGATTGCTGTGTAGTTTGAAATTCATGCGATGCAGATTGAAACATACTTTGCATTGCAACAACGCCCTGGGTAATCAAATTACCACCAAATACACCAAGCATTGTTTGCTTCAGGCCGCCTAAAGTGCCATTAAGTTTTTGTGAACGTGCAGAAATACCATCAATTGCGGCGGTTACTTTACCTACGCTCGCACCAACGCTAGATACGTTAAATACGACATCTACTTGTAGTGGTGGTATTGCATCGGTCATTTCAAAACCCCCTGAAGATTCTTAATTAAAATTCTTTTAATGTAATTACTTTTTTGAAATTGTCGTACTGCGGGTGCTAAATATGGAAACTTTTGACCATCTTCCCAATTAGGATTACCCAATTCAAGTGCGCGAGCATAAGCAGTATCAGCGCCAACTTCAGCAACGTATACACCAAATCCTATGCGCTTGCTAATTCCTTTAATACTACGTTGTAAAGCACCCGTAACTTTCATAGGCGGTTGGCCTGAAACAGCAGGATAAGGATTAGCGGAACGGCGTTTATTAACCAATTCAACTGCTCTTGTTTGAATACGCCCTGCTAATTCTAAACTTGTTGCTTGTACTGCTTCTAATAAACGTATTTCTATTGCTCTAAGTGCGGCAATGACTTCAGGCGCGTTATCGCTCTCGCTCATTTTCCACCTCTAGCATAATATTGTTTATAGATATTAACCATGCAAAAATATGCGCAGGTTGATTATCTGTTTCTTCGGGTGTCCAACCAAATTCTTTAGCACATAAATAATATTCCCAATACTTATCGGGATATTCAAAATCTTCGTGCCGCGAACTTCCTTTAAGTAAATCTTTTAATCGTTGAAGTTGGCGGTATCCGCTTTTGGGTCTTGTTCAGTTTCCTTTGTTGGTTCTAATACAGGAAACAAATAATCTTGCGCTTCTTCAGTCAATGCAAGAAGTGTTGCGTAATCTTTTGGCGATAGTTCACCTAAAGATGCAATACGGATTGATGGCGGAATTAAATCAAATGACCACTCCACAACGGATACGGCAATGATTCCATCTTGAATTGCTACGGCTTGCATTGTTTCATTGTCTGCGTTACCTGCCAATGATAAGACCTTATCGCGGTCTTTCTTTAAAAGCGTTTTTGGGTCGCGTAATTTAACTGTGTTTCCGCTTGGTAATGTAATTTCTTTAGACATGGTTTCCTTCCAACGCCTTCTCTTTTGGGTTGAACAGGGGTGGGGAAGGCGGCCACCCCTGCCAACATTTTACAGGTTACTGATATGTACCTGAAGGTTTTGCGTTCTTTAGTGTCCACTTAATGTTTGAATATCCGCCAGTTGAACCTGCATCGGTTGTATTAGCGATTGCACGAACATCAACATCAACTTCTACATAGTCTTTGCTACGGTCAATTATTGCCGCAGTATAAGCACCCTTTGTAATTGTAAATGAAATTTGTGTTGCTGTTGAGCCTGAACCTTGCGACCAATCAAGTGTAATTGCAGGTTGTGTGTTTGTAAGGAAACGTGTTAATTCTGTATCGTTTTCCATAACAAATTTAAATTTGCCTGTTGTTTCTAGCGCGCCTAAGAAAACCTGGTATGGGTCTTTTGTATTTGCTAAACCAAAAATAGGTGTTACAGGGCGGCTTAAATTGATTTCGCCATCAACAGTATTTGAAACAGTTGAACCAGCAATTGAAACTGTTGCTATCCAAACTGGCGTTGGTAAAACTGTTGAAAATGTAGGCGATGGCGTTGAAGCAGCAGATGATAACCAACCAGTTCCTTTTGCATCATAATCCAACATACCATCTGAAGTAAACTTCATATTGAAATCATGAATTTGAACACCAGGATATGCGCGTACGTTAGCCGCATAAAAATCTGTAAGAGTAAATGCAGTTGGTTGTGCATCTGCGCCTGTTGCCGATGCGTTCTTCAAACTAATAACGTGTGTGTATGGTGCAGATGCGCCTGATGTTGCAACGCTACCCAAGATACCCGCAATAGAATATCCGATTGTGTCGGGATAAACTGGGCCACCAAAATCGTAAGTAGAATTACTACGACCCTGAACGTATGCGTAATCTTTAACAAGCGAACCTTGCGCCATATCTGAAGCGGTAAGTTCTCCAATAATATCCGCAGGTTTCATCTTTGAAGATGCAACAGGAATAAAATCAGTTGGTGCAACAGGTGTGCCTTTTGTTACTTCTTTAGCAATACCGAGGTAACTACGGGCGGTATTTTGTACGGTCATTCTTCTTCACTCTCCTTAGTTACGGCAGGTGTTGCCTTTACGGTTTTTGTTTGTAAGACATCAGGCGCGCTAAAATCGCTTGGTGCTTCAAAGGTTTCATTAGGTTTAACAGTTATACCAAGTGAAGGAAATACGCGTTCATCTTCACCCTTGTAAACGAATGTAGCCATGCTACTCCTATGCTCTAATCATTTGTGTAATAACAAATCGCATTGATGACCATATTTCAGTTGATGTTCCGTTTTGCGATAATGGTTCTCCGTAAGAAACATCAATAACTGGTTCTGCACCTTGCCAAACTAAGATGCCGCTAGGGTCCCCAAAATTATGGTCTGAACGCAAACGCGCTTTTAAATTATCAATTGTGTAATCTAAATCGTCCATTGCTTCTTCCGTAGAACGTGCGGTTGAATGTGTAAACAATTGAATTGCTACGGTGTAATCAATACGCTTCCAACCATCATGCCAGCCACCAACAGCAATACGATTTTCTGTTTCAGATTCAATAAAAATTACTGCGGCTGTGCGTGTTTGTTGGCTAGGTAACGCATTAGTTTGAAAATTAATACGTTTAGGAAGCGACATAAAAACTTGATTGATGCCATCTACTTGCGGCGGCTCTATGAAGTTGAATAATGTTTGGCGTACTTGTGCGCGGCCTACTGTGCCGCTTACATAGGTCATTAGCGAATCCTGCGATAAGTGCTTAACAAGCGAGCGGCAAGCGCTAATTCATCTCCGTATTTTTCTGCGCCTGGGGCTTGAATTGTAGGCAATGTAGTAACCTGCATAGTCATTGATGAATCACCACGAACTTTTAAAAACGCTGTTGTAATTAAAATTACCGCTTCTTTAATTGCAGGTGGTAATGCGCTTACTGATGTATCAACATCATGCGCGTACAACATAGGGCGCGCAAGCGTAACCGTATTATTACCGAAAACATAATCATTTGCAACTGTAATTAATTCTGTGTTTGCGCCATCGTAAACTGTAAGTGTTTGACCTGCAATAATACCAACTGCATCTAATACTGTAAGTTCAGTATCGCCAATTGCAGATGGTTCAGCAACAATTGTATTTGCGTATCCTGCAACGTAAGTGTATTTAACAAAGATTTCGTTTTGGTATCCGCCATTGTATGAGCCAAAAGATAGCGGGCCTTGTGAAGTCCAATTGCCTAATTGTGCATTAGGAATAATGATTTCTTGTGGCTCAATCCATGCAATTGAACAATCGCCTAGCGATGCCATGTTAGTAGGGTATCCGTAGTTAAAATCTGTAAGTGCAACGATTGGGCTAAATTGTGGGTGTAAACGAATAGACCCATCTGAAGGTGTAACGCGTGTACGCTGTTGTTCTGTTTCTAGCGTAGCGCCCAATACTTGATTGCAATATGTATCTGCCCATGAAGAAGCGCGAATAATTACATTTTTTAATTCCGCATCTTGTACGTCAGGGTCTTGTGAATTCCAAACTAAATTATCTAAATCAATTGCGGTTGGTGCGCTTTTATATTCTTCAAGTGTGAGATAAGGAATTGTTGCAGGTTGTGTTGTGTATCCGTAACCATTAGCCATTTATTTCTCCGCACTTTGAGCATTGTTTGAAAAAAGAACCGAAACCACATTTTTTGCAAGTAAATCCTGTAACGTGCGCCATCGCACCGCTTGCACTTGCTTCTCCTAAACCTTCTGCTTTTAATTTCTTTACTAATTTAGGGTCTGAAACATTGAACATTCCATCTTTACCCCTACGCAATACGCGTTCGCCGCGGCTTGTTTGTACGGATAATTGGTTCATACCTTTTGGGCCAATGATTTTAGACATTATTGCTTCCTTACATTTTTAAGGTGTTGTAATACCTTGATAAAGTGAGCCTTTTTACAACTTGCTCAGGTTGTTGCTTAATTACTAAGCAGAAACGATACCTGAAACTACACCGTTCCAAGCAGGTGCGTAGCACATGAAGGTTCCACGGAAGTAGGTTGAGAAGTCGTATGAGAACTGGTTTACAGGCCATTGAATACCCATGTAATCCTGAACCATGATGTTTGCCCAAACATCTGATACCTCTGTATCAGGAATTGGCAATGTGTAAGAAAGAACAGGTGCAACACCCTGTGGTAACCACGGGTGAACAGTTAGATTAACCATCTTGCCTGTAATTTCGTTGTTCAGCGCACCAATAACAGCGCCACCAACATAATCGCCTGTATCGGTCTGTGCCAATGTTAGACGGTAGTTAGCGGTTGAGCCATTCTTGATTGTGTCTGATAACTGCTTACGGTCTGCACCGTTAAGTAGGATTTCATCAGGGTCAGCCTTTACGTTGTTGTAAAGAAGCGCAAACACGTTCTGGAATTCTACACCTGGATTAGATGTTGAGAATGTGCTGTTGATTGTGTTGATTGCACCTGAAATAGATGGGTTAAGAACTGTTGGAAGAATTCCATCATAACCTGTTGCGTATGCAGATGTATCTGAAGCCGCAGTTGAAGCAAGCGCACCTGTTGTTGTGTATGGTGCGGTGTTTCCTGTGATTGTGGTTGAAGCCGCACCTTGAACAACGAATGTTGTTGAAGTTGTACGACCCTGGTAAGTACAGTTTGCTGTACCTGTTGTTGTACCAACATAAACGCGGTATCCAAGTGCGCCTGTAACAGCAGAAACATCAATCTGAAGAACATCGCCAGCAGAAACAGCAGTTGATTGAACTGTTGAAACAACTGATTGACCAAATGCGCCAGCATCAGCAGTTACATAAACATAGTATGTATTAGCCGCAAGTGCAGTTTGACCTGATGCCGCAACTGGAGAAGTTAAAGTTACTGTTGGTGCAGAAAGTGCGCCTGAATAACCTGAAGCAGTACCGCGAGCCATAAGCATCATACGTTCTTCCATAAGCATTGTTGCGTATAGAGTTGAAGTTGATGAAAGTTGGCGTAGGTCTTGGTAACCCAAACCTGAGAAGTTAGCATCAAAAGATACCTGGTCAGATAGTGAGTATGAGTTGTATGGTAGAACTAGGTCATCAGCAGTATAAGAAATCTGTGGGCCACGTTCGTACATAAGTGGTGTAGATGCACCTGGCGCAAAGTCATTCTGTGTTGTCTGTGTGATACCTGGCCAAATGTTTCCTTGTCCACCTGTACCTGTACCTGTGAATCCTGTGATTCGCTTGATACGGTGTGAAGTACCGACACCCTTCTTACGAACAATCTTGTTACGCAATGGTGTTGGGCGTGGTGTAAGCATCTTTGCAGGTGCTTCAAGGTCAAACGCCGCGAATGATGTAGATAGCGGGTTTGTAAGTGTAATTTCCTTAGCAATATCTGCGGAAATTGCACGTTGTGATGCAAGTGCTGTATTTAATGAAGCAACTGCATCAGGTGAAAGCGACTTGTTAGCAACAAGTGCTTCTAATTGTGATACTGGGTCAGCCTGTGGTGCAACACCTGGAGTATGTGAAGGGTTTGCGAAAGACTTATTTAGTTCACCTAAATATGCTTCCTGCATTTTTGCCGCTTCAATTGGTGCAACATCACCGAACAGGTCTGATGCTTTTGGCATCTGTGCCATAAGTAATTTTCCTTTTCGTTAAGTGTGTTATTCGTTTTCGCTTACAGGATTTGCTTTTGCCGCGAATTCATCGTGCAAAGCGCGGTATCCCTTAGCAAGAACTGGGTCGGTTGTCGCTTCGGCCTTTGCCTTATAGGTAAGTGCCTTAACGAGATATTCATTTGTCTTTGCAACAGTTGCGCTAGATGTGCGCTTAGGCCCACCTGCAACTGCTTTTGTTAGTGCCGTTGCTAGTTCGGATTCAAGTTTTATTGATTTCTCTACTGCGGCCTCTTTATCCGCTTGCAAAGTTGCAATCTCTGCTTTTACCGATTCCATAGCACTCTTAACGGCTTTTTCAACAACATCTTCAATAGATGGTGTTTCATCTGCTACTTCTTCAGTAGCAGAAACTTCTTCAGCAACAACTTCGGTTGCTTCAGCAACTTCTTCAATTGCTTCTACTGCATCTGCATCTGCCGACTTTTCAACGTCATCTTCATCTGCATCTGCATCTTTATCTGAACACTTGCAATCAGCCATAGCCTTATTGCACTTGTCGCATTTTTCGCCAACTGCGATTTCGCGCTGTTCGTCATCGTTTGCGGCTTTTTCTTCAACGATTTCTTCAACAACTTCGCCTTCGGCTTCTTCGCCTTCGTACCATGCTTTTAGGTGTCCGATTGCTTCAAGAAGGTGCGAAATTGAAAATGTTTCGTCATGGCCTTCTTTGATTTCGCCCGCTTCAATACTGATTAAATCAGCGAGCGCGGCCATTGCTTCTTCATACTTTGCTTTATCAAACTTTACTGAATCGGCGTTCAAAGATTTCGCCAATTCTGTAATCTGCTTAATTGTTTCCATCTTTGTTCCTTTGTCGGTTGTTAGTGCCTTTTCTGATTTAGGGTCATAACCCCATTCAAGCCATGAATTACCTTCGGTGAAAATATCGCTTGCTTTTACTTCAAGCGACACAATCTTGTAATCACCATTTAATGCGCCTTCACCATGTGCTTCGGCATATTCTTTAAATGGTGTTACCCAATCACCACGATTAATTCCACCCTTAGCATCGCTAGGAATTGCGCGGTAAACTTCAACTTTTGCATTAGGCTTGCCCTGCATTTCACGGATTAATTCATGCGCTTTTGCATCTAATCCGCCGCGATGTCCTGTGCCGTAAATGTGTTCTCCCTTATCAGAATAAACATCATCAGGATAAATTCCATTTGCGGTTAAATCATGTAACGGTGCATCATTTTCGCGTGTAGGTGCATCATGGAAACCTTCGTAATCATTTTTTGTACTTTCGGCATTAGCATTTTGACTATTGCCCCATCGTTCTTGTGCTTCAAGATGTTGTTTTGAACCTTCGCCGTGCATTTCTCTTGCAAACTCTATTCGTTGCGCATTGCTAGGCCCTGTTTTTGGGTCAATAGAATGAAATGAACGTTCGCCACTTCCACTATTTCCCCCGCCGCTACCTTCAGAAAATCGGCCCTGCTCATCGTGGTTTTCGTTGTACTTTTCAATAACTTCTTCAACTTGAACTAAACTTGATTCGCCTTCTACTGCTTTAGCAAGAATCAATTTTGCAGATGGGTTAGCAGGTCTATCTACTAAAGATACTTCAATGATTTGACCGCCGACAATACGACCATTAACTGCCTTTGCATCACGGATAACACGCGGTGCTTTGATGCCTACTGAAAAACCCTGATATACGCCTGTTTCAACTTTTTTAGCGGCTAATGGGTCTACAACATGAACACCGATGTAATGGCCATCTGACTTTGCTTCATATTCTTTAGCAACACCTGCGGCGCTTGGGCCATGCATCTCACGAATGTTTCCACCTGATTTAAACCATTGTGGCATTGCTTCATCAAGCCATTTTGGGTCGCAAATTTGCGAATCTAAATCAAGCGTATCGTCTGTTGCCTTTCCGAATACCATAAGTGTACCGTCATCGTTTTTATCGTATTTAACGATTGCGGCATAACTTGTTGCGTAATCCATCGCCATTTAGTTCTCCTTAACTGCGGATTTTGAATTTTTAATTACTTCTAATTTACCGTTTACTATTTTACCTTTTTCAAGTTTTCCATTTACTAAACGGTAATATTCATATTCCATAGGTTTCATTACTTGCCCCTAATAATTAATGCGGAAGTATTGTAAATAACGTAATCGCCTTTTGCGCTACTTTCTGCGGTGGATTCATAAGCACCAACTCCACTAGCCGCAATACCAACATATTCTGCGCGTTCTTTTCCACTCCATTTTGAAGGCAAAGGATTTTTTGGAACTTGTGTAATGTTTGGCGCTTTATCCATCATTGATTTAGGCGCAAGCATTGTTACAACTTCTTTGCCGCCAGTTTGCATATTAGATAATTCTGCAAAACTTTGAGCGCGTGAAGCATCGGTTGTTACATAAGTACCTGGGCCAGCATTGCCATCGCCAATCCACGGTTTACCCGATGTAAGGCCTTCAGTAAGACCTTCAGGGCCACCACGGAATATTTCTACATAATCACCTGATGCTTTTAACTTATCGTATTCATCAGGGCTAGCAACTAAAGATGGTTTATCCCAACCTTGTTGATGGATAATTTCACCCATTTTATTTCTATCGGCTTCATAACTACGTTCGCCCGAAATAAATTCTTTAACATCAATTTCTTTTCCTGAAGTGGCGCGTTCTTGTGATTCTTGCGCGATATTTGATGAACTAGCACTATCGCTATTGCCGCCCCCGTCCGTCCAACGGCCGTGGTCATCTCTTGGTTGTTCATCGCTGTATTTATTTAAATTAGAATTTATTGATAACTTTAAATATTTTTCTGTTTCTTCTTTAGTAGAAGGAAAGATTAAATCGCTTCCTAAGAAGTACCATTCTGAAATCTTCTTAGTGGCTTTCCATTCTGTACCATTGGGTATTTGCCACATTGATTCTTCGGTTAAAATACCTTTATCAAACGTGGCACGATATACAGCAAATACTTCGTTGTTTAATGTTTTACCAAGAAAATACTTTGTTTCCATATTGCCTTCTTTCTTAGTTACTTAGCCTTCGGCGGTGTTTTTAATGTATCGGAAATTTCCTTCATTTTCTTGTACAGTAATAACGCTTCAGGGCTATTAGCATCTAAAACACGATATTTTTCATACATCTTGTGAATCACGTCTTTAACTTGTAAAGATTCAGGTGTATGGAACTGTAATTCAACCTTTTCACCTGTTGGGCTAGTTAAGGCTACGTTTACACCCTTGTATGAAGAATTCATTTCCCAATAGTTTTTAACTCTTGCCTTGTAGCCAAGTTTTTCCAACATTCCAACTGCTTCATCAACTACCGTCATGTAATTAGCAGGATTTGATAGCATCGTATAGCGCGTTGCATCGCTTACGTTTTGTGTTGCACGAACTAGGTTACCATCAAAACTATTAACTGCATCTAAAAGAATCTTACGCTTTAATGAATCAGCGCCTTTAAGTCTAAACTCTAATCCGCTTAGGTCAGCGCCAACTTTATCGGCTATTACCTTCATTGTACTTGTAATAGCAGGTTCAGCGTTCTTTGCTCGGTTTTGAACTTTGCTTACAAGTTCATCAACGCTATTTGCTTCCATGTAAGATTCAACATCTGCTTCATCAATGTTGTTAGTAACCGATTCCCTAGTAGGTAAATCAGTTTCTTCTAGCGAAACATCTTCAGGTAAATCTTCAGGTATATCTTCTTCAGATATATCTTCTTCAGGCAAATCTTCGTAGTATGGTGTGAGCGTACACATACAATTTGGGTGCGCAGGTGGTTCTGCATCGCCACTTGGAAAAGTATCACCAATGCCGATAGGAGAAGCATCTGCATTTTCTTGGCAAATATCGCAATTGCCTTCTTCGCCAAACACCCATTGAACTTGTTGAATATTATCTTTTTCGTATCTATCGCGGCTTGCAACAGATACAGCACGGGCGGTTTCTGTACGGGCAATAACCATTGCCGCTTCAGGGTCATCAATAACCGTATCAATCATTTGAGCGGTTTCTCTTGCGCCATAACCTTTTTTAAGTGAAGTCGCAAGCGCTGTGCCAATACGATTTAATTTTGTATTAATAACTTCGTCAGCAATGCTAATTCTTCTACTATCTAGCAAAGAACGCAAACTGCCTGGGCGTTCTACTAATGCCGCCGCAGATTCATTACCTGGTTTCCATGTAGACCAATCAACAACGCCTACTGATACAGGTTTTGCATCTTTCTTTAAACCTGCCAGGCGCGCCTTAGCGACACGAACTCCGAACGCATAGCCATCTGCATAAATGCTTGCAAGCGCATTTTGCATTGGTTTCTTGTTTGCTATGACGTGAGTACGCGCCCAATCTCTAGCCATTTGTGGCGAAACTGGGCCACCTGCGGGGTGGGTTTCTGCCCATGATTGAGCGATTGCATCACCATTCATTGAAACATTGAACGCTTTGCGAACCCTGGTTGCATTTTTTGCAATCAGTTTTTCCTGATAGCGCCTTTCAGCCCATCTCATGTTACAGGCCTAGATAATGTTCAGCGTACCAACGTGCGCTATCTATATCTTTTGTTTCAACAAACTTGTTTAAAACTTCAGCATAAGTTTCATCTAATGCTTTAAATTCAAACGGGCGATTGTGTACACCCTTGCGAATCCAGCGAATAAACTTTTTTACTTCTTCTTCTGCCGCATCTTTTGGTTTTTCTTCAACAGGCGTTTCTGTTGTTGATGTATCTTCAGCGCCTAAATCGCCCATCATGCTCATTGGGTCTACCGCAGGTTGCAATCCTTCAGCACCGAAGAAATAAACGCCATTACCTGCAACAATCATTGGCATATCTGCTTCAGGTGTTTCTACCAATGGCAAACCTAATTCAGCGCGGGTTTCGTTAAGTGTGAATGTACCGTTCTTACGGCGAATATCATCACGCGCCGCCGCTTCTTGTGTATTTAGGCGCTCGCTTGGTGCAAGTCTAAATTCAAGTTCGCGTGGCATACCTAACCAACGATAAGACAACGCAGATAGCATTTGTGAAATCCAATTAGCAGTAGGAATGATTCCAATGTTTTCTGCGGTATCTGATTCACCTTGTTGTAATCCTGATGCGCCTAATGAACCTGAACTATTAAATCCAATTTCAGATGGAAGAACGCCAAAATGACCTGTAATTGATGCAATCAAATAGTTATCCATTGCATCGCTAAACTTGTCTGAATATCCTTCTTCAAAGTGTAACTTGCCGCCAGGAACAAGAACGCGCAAGCGATTACGTTGTGCGGTTTGGCCTGATAGGTCATCGTTGTAAATATTTTCGTATGCTCTGATTTGGTCAGGGGTCATCGCTGTTGTTTCAGGCATTTCTAAGTATGACTTAGGCATTGTGCCATCGGTGAATTCTGAACGAATCCATTGTTGGCGGCGCAAATAAATATCCGCTAATGGCAAACAACGCTCGGTTGGCGATAATCCGTAAACAGAATTAGCGCGGCGATTGCGTACAAAATATGCAAGTTCGTCAGATGTAAATTCACCATCTGCCGCTTCGTCATCAATACCTGCATTAAATTCAGAACGTGGGAATCCAAAAAGAATCTGTTGGAAAGCAGGGCCAACGTGCGGTTCAGGGCGCATACCACGGTCATCTAACAACGGCTTAATTGTTGAGCCATCAAGAATTTGAAATCCGCGAATCTCGCCACCAACAGTTGATTGTGGCCATATAGCCCAAGCATCAAGCACGTCAATTTCTTCAAGTGCCATGTTTAGCCAATCAACAAATGCTAAACCGTTTTGTGGGTCGGGTGTATCCCAAAACTTTTTTAAGCGACCAATTTCAGGTGCTAATGTTTCACGCGCTTTTGCAAGTGCTTGTAAATGATTTCCACCTGATTCAGCAATGATGCGTTCTGTTGCCGCTTCGCTAAGAACAATATCCCATTGCAAACCTGTTAGTTTTGCTTTGCGTACTTCAATGCATCGGCGAACAATATCCACCTGGTCTGCAACGCCACGCAAAGTTTTAAATGGAACTAAACGATTATCAGAAACATTGATGTTCTGCGCAACTTGAAATTCATAACGGCGTGGGTCAGGGCGGCCAGTATCTTCACGCAATGGGTTAATTGCGCCAGGATAAATTGGCATACCTGGGGCAAATGGAACGTTTGCCAATGCAGGGCTACGCGGCAATGCGGTACTTACGTTTGCACCATATTGCGTTTGTGCAATACCTGCAACGCTTTGCATCTGTTGCATAGACATTGTGCCAGCACCAGCAGGGAGATTTGGCGCTTTTACAATTTCATCTGCAACGCGCTTTGCGAAACGGTCAAACAAACCCATTGTTATCTCCCTATTGGTATTGTTGTCTTATGAATTTAGTGATGAAGGCTATTAATAGCGGTGGCGTTTTAGCACCGCTTGTAATTCCTGAAGGTTTAACATCGGGAACTGGTTTAATGAATCCATCAATTTTTATTGATGATGATGGCGATATTCTTGTGAATCTTCGTCATGTGAACTATACATTAGTTCATTCTGAAGCGGGTCAAAAATTTCCGTCTAGGTGGGGGCCGCTAACTTATCTTCACCCTGAGAAAGACCAACGATTAGTTACTGAAAACTATCTATGCCGTCTTAATCAAGATTTAGAAATGACCGACTTTGCCCGTGTTGAAATGCTTGATTTGCACAAACCCATTTGGGAATTTCATGGGCTTGAAGATTGCCGATTAGTTCGTTGGGAAGGCGCGCTTTATTTGATTGGCGTTCGCCGCGATACTACTGATAACGGACAAGGCCGCATGGAATATTCCAATGTTGTTTTAGATAAAAACAAATGGACAGTTAAGGAAGTTGGTCGTAAGCGTATTCCTGCACCTGCGCCTGATGATTCATATTGCGAAAAGAATTGGTATCCTGTTTTGGATAAACCATTTACTTTTATCAAATGGTCATGCCCTACTGAAGTTATATTCCATGACCCAAACGAATTAGATAATCCTAATAATGAAACAATCCAACTTGCCTTACGCGCTTGCGAAATGCCACAAAAAGACCAACGCGGTTCATCGCAGTTAATCCGTTGGGGCAATATGTATATTGCTATTACCCATGAAGTTGATTTATTTAAAAACTACTTAGGGCAAAAAGATGCAATTTATCGCCATCGTTTAGTTATTTGGGATACTGAATATAACCTTGCGGGTATGTCTAAGCCGTTCAGTTTTCTTGATGGCAATATTGAATTCTGCGTAGGTGCGGCCAAACAGGGCGATGATTTGCTGTTATCCTTCGGTTTCCAAGATAATGCCGCTTTTGTGCTTCGCGTTCCTAAGCCGATTGTGGAAGAATTAATCTTGGAAGCGTTGGAAGGCTAATATGGATAAATTACCTAATCTAATACATAGATTATCACAAGACCCGTTTAATTACTTACTTAATTTTGATGTGGCGCAAAAATATTTAGAATTAAATCAAACTGCATCTGCCGTATCGTTTTATTTGCGTTGTGCCGAATATGGCGAAAACGTAGTTGGTGCTAAACGATATGTTTATTCATCGCTATTGGCGATTGCTAAATGTTTTGATACTCAAAAGGGTCGTGAATTATCAGTTAGCAATACCTTACTTCAGGCTATTGCCTATGATGATTCTCGCCCTGAAGCCTATTTTATGCTTTCTAACTATTACGAGCGCGCAAGTCAATGGCAAGAATGTTATACGTTTGCTGTATTAGGTTTAGGTTGGTCGTATGAACAAGAAGAACAATTAGTAGATATTGGTTACGATGGCGAATATTGCTTACGCTTTGAAAAGGCTGTATCGGCTTATTGGATAGGCCGTAAAGATGAATCGCTTGAACTATTTAAGCAATTATCTACCGAAAGTATATTGCCGCATTATGCTAATGCTGTTAAATACAATTTGGAGAAATTAAATGCTGGCATTTGATATAGGCGCTAATCGTGGTGATTGGACATACGCGGCGCTTGCTAAAGGCTATGATGTTGTTGCGTTAGAACCTGCATCAATCTTTAAGCAATTAGCCAAAAACTTTATTTACGATAATCGTGTTACGCCGCTTAAATATGCGGTAAGCATGAACGACTATGATGCGGTGGAATTTTATGAAGCAGAAGAAGATGGGCTTTCTACGCTCAATAAAGATTGGCTTACTGATGAAACTATGCCTTATTGCGGCAAGCCGTTCAAACAGGTTCTTGCTACAACTATTACGCTGGACACTTTGGCGTTAAAGTATGGCAAACCTGATTTAGTTAAGATTGACGTGGAAGGGGGCGAATGGCACGTTTTCAAAGGTATGTCTAGTTACATGGGAACAATTGCCTTTGAATGGACAGATGCCACAATAGACCAACACCAACTACAACTTGAATACCTTATGCATGGCAATTACAAATTAGTTGCGCCGCAATTCATAGTTAATCATTGTGAAGAACCTAATGAATGGTTTGATATTCGCACATTTGATTTAGCCCAATGGGTTGCAGATAATTCTGCGGATTGGATTAATGGCGGTTGGAAAGTAGCGGGGCTACGACCTACTGCCGATGTTGGAATGTTATGGGTTCGTTAATCGCTCAATAAATGAATTGAAATCGCCTTGAAATTTTAACGCGCCTACATGATTACAAGTATAAACAGGGTTGATATACACGCCAAATTTTTCTAACTTTTGGCAAAGTAATACATCTTCGCTAATAATGTCGTTGTCTTGTATTTTGACTTCAAACACCCAACGGCGTTCTTGTTCATTATGAATATAAGGTGTTGAAGTTTCCCATAAGTAATCAATGGCTTCTTTGCTCATATACAAAAAACCTGTACCTACTGATTCAACTTTAATCAAACCATCTTCATCTTTGATTAAATCTTCAGGTTTGCATTTAACATTGTATTGTTCGGCGATTGACTTTTTAATACAAGGCAAGCCGATTACATCTTTGCCCGAATTGACTAACTCAATAGCCCAATTAGCCGCCCATTCAATATCACTATCAATCCATAAAATGCCGTCAAATTCATTTTCTTTAGCAATTGCCAATAGGTCATTGCGGCTTCTTTGAATTAACGCATCATAAGACATAAAGATTGGTTTGAAATAAATATCATTATCAAAACCCGCTATTACTGTTTCCAGCAATGCATTTGTGTACCATACATCTAAACGCCCGTCATAAGACGGTGTTGCTATTAAAACGTTTTTCATACTGCCTTCCTATCGTTTTACTTTAGTGAATTAACGTCAAAATCATCAACCTTTGTATCGGTTGATACGGGTGCATTGACTACTGATTCGTATTGTGAATCAAATACAGCGTCTAAATGTGTTTCGTTAATGGCTTCAAACAATTCTGCCTTAGTAAATGCAGATGTTTCTTTTGTGCCATCAAATTCTACATTTTTATTAAATGTTGATTTGTAGTCATTGCGTTCATATTCAACTTCAATATCCCACGCAATTACTTTATTATCGGCATTAACGGTAGGAATTGCCTTTGTTAAGGTCTTAGTTACCATTTAGTTTCCTTTCTAATTCGGCTACTTTATCAGATAGTTCTTGAATTGCTTTAACAAGGATAGGGATTAAGCGCCCCTGCGTTGCTTCAAGTTGTTCAGGATTATCGCGGTAAGTTAATTGTAAATAATCTGCCATCTCAATAGCATCTTCTGCCGCCATTAAATCTTGCGCAATAAAACCAGTATCAGGAATATCTACTTTGCCGCCATTGCGCATATTCCATTTGTAAGTAACAGGTTTTAGTGTTTTAACAAAATCAAGACCTACTGCAAGTGTTTCAATATCTTTCTTATCGCGCTCATCAGAGAGTGCGGTGATAGAAGTTACTTGGCAGCGTAAGGTTGCAATGCTTGAATTACCGAGAGTAATTGTGTTAGATACGGTTGCAGATGATGCTGCAGCCTGATACCCAATAATAGTATTGTTAGTTCCAGTAGTTAGGTTATTAGTTCCAGAAAAACCTGCAGAAGAACCAATAACGGTATTAGTATATCCAGTAGTAATTGCACCACCAGCACTTCTACCAATACAAGTATTATCATAACCAGTAGATATTGATTCTGCTGTATATACACCAACTGCAACGTTTCTTACACCTGTTGAATTTGTAACTAATGCGTTATATCCTACGGCTACGTTCTCGTTACCTGTTGTATTGTTGCCAAGAGAACCCATACCAACACCAGTATTTAACTGACCAATACTATTAGTTGTTAAAGAATTCACACCAATTGCAGTATTGTTTATTCCTGTCGTATTAGAACCAAGCGCATTTTGTCCAATAGCAACATTGTAAGTTCCTATTGTATTAGCATCAAGTGCGTAAGTTCCAACTGCGGTGTTGTATGACCCTGTTGTGTTTGATACTAAAACATTTCTACCAATGGCAACGTTTTCAACGCCAATTGTGTTGTAAACCATTGCACTTGTGCCAATAGCAACGTTATTAACGCCAGTTGTATTTAATTGTAATGCGTAATCACCAACTGCGGTATTGCTTCCGCCAGCCGTATTGGAAGTTAATGCGGAACGACCAATAGCAACGTTATTTGAACCAATGATATTTGTATAAAGCGCCGCATAACCAACTGCGGTGTTGCTTGCACCTGTAGTATTGCCAATTAACGAATAAGCACCAAGTGCGGTATTTTGACCGCCTATTGTATTGGCATACATTGAATACATACCGATAGCAGTATTTTCAATACCTGTTGTATTGCTATTTAATGCAACATATCCAACTGCCGTATTATTAAAACCTGTTGTATTGGAAAGTAATGCTTGGCGACCAACGGCAGTATTTTGATAACCAACTGTGTTGGTATATAAAGCACGACTTCCAATGGCAGTATTGTTTGCGCCTGTTGTATTGCTAAATAAACTATAAGCGCCTACTGAAACGTTATATACGCCAATAGTATTTGTATAAGCGCTAGAACGACCAATTGCAACATTTTCAATAGCCGTAGTTGAACTATACAATGCAGAAGAACCGATTGCGACATTGTCGTAGCCATTAGTATTTGTTTGAAGCGCACCACTGCCAATACCAACACTTTGAATACCTGTTGTATTGCTATAAAGAGCAAGATGTCCAATACCAACGTTACTTGTTCCAATGGTATTGGATTGAAGTGCGCCACTGCCAACACCAACATTTTGAATACCTGTTGTATTTGCAACAAGAGTATTGTAGCCAACGGCAATATTGTAGTTTCCAGTAGTATTGCTTAATAATGCCGATGAACCAACGGCAACGTTGAAATCTGCATTGTTGTAATAAAGTGAATTGCGACCTACGGCAACGTTGTTTGAACCAAGAATGTTGGTAAATAATGATTGAGAACCGATTGCGGTGTTATTAATGCCAGTTGTGGTATTGCGCAAAGCATTATGACCAACACCTGTATTTTCAGTTCCAATTGTGTTTGCGCCTAAAGTTGCTTGACCAATAGCGATGTTGTATTGACCCGTAGTGTTGGCTTGCAACGTAAATGTTCCAACGCCAACATTGTAATTAGCAGTTGTATTAACATAAAGTGAATTGGCACCAATTGCTACATTGTCTAAGCCAATAGTGTTGGCATTTAACGCACCCGCACCAACTGCAATATTTCTAATACCTGTTGTGTTACTAAATAAACTATAACCACCTACAGCGGTATTGTTTGTTCCAGTTGTATTAGTTTTTAATGTCCAACTTCCAATTGCGGTATTACCAGAACCATTTGTGTTTGCGTTTAATGCATAAAAACCAACTGCTACGTTTTCAGAAACAGTTGTGCTTAATTGTAAAGCGTAAGCGCCGATAGCAACATGATTAGCGCCAAGTGAATTAGCCTGAAGCGCACTTCTACCCATCGCAACGTTATTGCCACCTGTTGTTGTTGCATTAGCGGCATAAGCACCAACGGCAGTATTACTTCCTGTGGTATTGGAAAATAATGATGAACTACCAACTGTGGTGTTGTATTGTCCCGAAACCACATTACTTAAAGATTGATTGCCAACTGCGGTGTTATGTTGTCCTGTTGTGTTGGCATCAAGCGATAAATGACCAATTGCAATATTTGCTATACCAATTGTGTTGGCAGTTAAAGCATTGTAGCCAATTGCAATGTTACTTGCGCCAGTTGTATTAGCAACTAAAGCACCATAACCAAGTGCAACAGGTTCGCCCGATACAGACGTTGTTTCGCCATAAACAGTACCAAGTGTTGTAGGTGTTGCTGCAGATGTTCCAATGCCTTGTGCGCCTTCGGTTCCTTGAATACCAAGTATTCCTTGAATGCCTTGAATTCCTTGTGTTCCTTGTAAACCTGTTGCGCCAGTAGAACCTTGAATACCATTTAAGCCTTGTAAACCTTGTGAACCAGTAATGCCTTGCGTTCCCTGTGCGCCATCATTTCCTTGAATACCGATAAGACCCTGCGCGCCAGTTAATCCTTGCGTACCAGTTGCACCTTGAATACCGATAATGCCTTGCGTTCCATCAGTTCCTTGAATACCGATTGCGCCCTGTGTTCCTGTTAAACCTTGTGTTCCAGTAGAACCTTGCGCGCCTTCAGAACCCTGAATACCTTGCAGACCAATAGAACCTTGCGCACCATTAGTTCCAACTGCACCTTGCGAACCTGTGATGCCTTGAATACCTTGAAGTCCAGTAGCGCCCGCAGTTCCTTGTGCGCCTGTTAAACCTTGTGGGCCAGTTGCACCTGTTGCGCCTTGAATTGAATATGCAACTTGTGTAACTGTAACAATGATTGATGGAATAGATGGGCCAGCATCTAAAGGAACAAGACTTGAATTGATTTCTAAATTCAAACCATCAGTTGCGTAAACAATTTCAATGTAATCGTTAGCATTTAAAGTCATTACCCAGTTCCAAGCAGGAACATAAGCAGATGCATTACCAACGATTGTAATGTTGGTATTTGTCCATGCAACATTTGTGCCATTTCGGCGAATCCAAATATCCATGTTTTTAGCAGATGAAGATGTTGATGTAATCTGCATTGAGAATTGAATATTGTAAGTTCCACCGCTTGCAACTTTAATGCGTGATGTAATTGTTGGGTCAATACTTACGCCAAATGATTCTGCGGTTGTGTTGATTGTGATTGGGTATGCAGTATTGATTGCCGCAGGTGATTGATTAGTTGTATCGTAAAAAGAACCATAAAATGCAAGCGAACCACCTGCACCAACAGAACCTTGAACACCTTGTAAACCAATTAAACCTTGTACGCCTTGTGAACCGATTGCACCTTGCGCGCCAATACCAGTAATACCTTGCGTTCCAATTTCACCTTGAACGCCTTGTGTTCCTTGCGTTCCAACTGCGCCTTGCGTTCCAGTTAATCCTTGTGAACCTTCAGTTCCTTGTACGCCTTGCGCACCAATCGCACCTTGTATTCCAACTAAGCCTTGTGTGCCATCTGCGCCTTGAATACCTGCAACACCTTGCGCGCCTGTTGTTCCCTGCGCACCTGTTGTTCCAGTTGTTCCCTGCGTTCCAGTTAAGCCTTGTAATCCTGTTGCACCTTGCGTTCCTGTAATTCCTTGCAAGCCAGTAATGCCTTGCAATCCTTGAACACCTTGCGCACCTGTTGCACCGATAGTTCCTTGCGCGCCAATAGCACCTTGAATTCCTGTTGTTCCTTGTGCGCCCTGAATTCCTTGCGCGCCAACAGTTCCTTGTGTTCCTACTGCGCCTTGTGTGCCAATCGCGCCTTGTGAACCAGTTGTTCCTTGCGAACCTGTTGTTCCTTGAACACCTTGAATACCGCGCAAACCTGCCGCGCTAATAATGATGTCGGGGATTATTGGCGATACAACAATATCTTCAGACATTAACGGCTCACATTCGCTTCAACTATAACGATGCCTTCGCCTAAGTAGATTGAACCATCTTCATTATCCATACGCAAATCCCATTCATACTTGCCAGGGTCGCAATTGATTGGTGCAGATACTTGAACTTGCGGGCAAGTTGTTGGATTAAATGTTAATCCGTTGCTTTCAGTTAATGAAAGAACTGTTGTCTTTGCAAGCGCGCTTGTGCGAAACTGCAAAATAGGTGTAAAGCCTACTAATGAAAT